>Ga0272441_10000928_pt1 | contig 64081 bp, 48 predicted proteins | sample SSMProp6N_FD_193582 | JGI IMG/M metagenome (GOLD analysis project Ga0272441, IMG submission 193582) | Marine sediment archaeal communities from Little Sippewissett salt marsh, Falmouth, MA, United States - SSM-Prop-6N | ecosystem: Environmental > Aquatic > Marine > Wetlands > Sediment ... | reverse complement strand
CAGGGCGGCGAGGCGCCCAGATCCAGCCAAGCCCCTGTGCTCCCCCCGTCGCCCCTGCTTCACGCCAAATTGCGTTTGGTGAAGTGCGGAAAAGTGGCCTCAGCTACTCACTGAACGATCCTGGCCCTACGACGATTCAGTCGTTGCGGCAGTTGGGTAGGTCCCTCCGGGGATGTGCGGCCCCTTACGTGGGATCATCCGGGCTCGTCGTCGTGCGTCACTTCTTCTTGGGTCGTGGCAGGGCGCGGATCTTGACGGCGAGGCACTTGGCAAGGGTGCGGCACCGCTCGAGCTGGCGGACGTTCCGGCACTTGGCGCTGGCACCGCTGCCCTTGCCGGCGGGGCACGGGGTGGCCTTGGCCTTGCGCTCGGCGGCGGTGAGGCAGGACTGGAGGGGGGCGGCCTGGTCGAGGCGGCCCTTGCGCGCGTAGCAGGGGCCCGCCACTCGGGCCACGAACTCCTGGGAGATGGTCCGGAGGACGGCGCCGCGCAAGAGCGGCGGCTGCTTGGCTAGCCGGGCGCCGAGACCCGAGTCAAAGGCGGCGGCGATGGCCGGCCCGCACTTGGACAGCTGCTGCTCAAGGACCTTGCAGTTCAGCACGCCCTCGGCGTCTGGTGCCTTGGCTTTCGGTTTGGGTTTTTCCGCGGCGGGTTTGGTCGCCAGCGCCAGGGCGATGCCCAGCGTCAGCAGCAGCGCGCCGGCGGCGGTCACTACGAGTCCACGGTGATGTCCTGAGATGCGCATTCGCCCGGTGCTCCAGAGTCAACGTCTGCGACTGGTGAGTATATCACAGGCCGCAGGGACTGTTGGCGGTCGTGCGGTCATGGCGACGGCCCCCCTCCGGATGCATTCGCCACCGGAACCTGATATGTTGATTCTTCGATCGGAGGTGGCGCTTGCGATCCCGTTGGATGGTCCTGTTGGCCTGCGCTCTTTGCGCGAGCCTCGGTCTGTCGGTGTCGACCCTGGCCAGGGCTGAGCCTGATCCGGTGGTCGGACCGCCGCCCGTCATCGACGAGCGGGACCGGGGGTACACGGGGCCTGACCTGACACCCCCTCCCCGGCGCGCCTGGGAGGGGCTCGTGCCCGCCGTGGACGGGCCGCTGGTCACCCGCACGGGAGCCTCCGGGCGGCTGCACAAGGACCGGCGGGTCTCCCGACCCCAGGGATTTCTGGCGGGAAAGACCCTCTATCTCAGCCCGGGACACGGCTGGACCTGGGACGCCGGTGACGGCCGGTGGGAGTGTCAGCGACCCAACTCCTACGGCTTGGTGGAGGACCTCTCCAACGCCGAGGCGGTGATCCAGTTCCTCATCCCGTACCTGTGGGGTGCGTCGGCCTTGGTGGTGCCCGTGCGTGAGGTGGACATGAACGATCGCCGGGTGGTGCTCGATGACGCCGACGGCAGCGACTTCACGGGGGACGGCCTGGTGGAAGAGGTCGGCGACGCCGGGCTCTTTTCCGACTCCACCCAGCCAGGCTACGGCCGCCACTTGGGGGCCCTGGTCAACGGGGAGAACCCCTTCGACATGGGCGGCAACCGGCTGGTGGACACCGCCGACACCCAGACCGCCTCGGTGCGGTACACATTCGAGGTGCCGCGGTCGGGTTTTTACAACGTTTACGTGTCCTACAGCTCATGGACGGCGCGTGCCTCGGACGCGCACTACATCGTGCTCCACCCCGGCGGCGAGGCCCACTTTCGCGTGGACCAGCGGCATCACGGCGGCACCTGGGTGCTGCTGGGCAGGTTCTGGTTTGCCGTCGGCCAGGACGCGGCGCAGGGGGCTGTGGTCTTGGCCAACGATTCGGCGGACGCCGGCTCCCAGGTCTCGGCGGACGCCGTGCGCATCGGCGGCGGACTGGGCGTCATCGACCGCGGCGGGGGCACCTCGGGATGGCCCCGCTACACCGAGAACAGCCGCTATCACGCGCAGTACAGCGGCGCGCCCCTGTCGGTGTACGAGACCGCCAACGCCGACAGCTCCGACGACGTGGGCACGCGATCTCGGTTTGCCGCCTGGGTCAACGAGGCGGGGGAGGACTCGGCCTACTTCTCCTGGCACACCAACGCCGGTGGGGGCACGGGGACCTCCATCTATATCTACTGGCCCAACGCCCATGGGTACTGCGACGGCACGGAGGCCACGGCGGGCAGCGCGGACATGGCCGACTCGATCCTCGCCGAGGTCATCGGCGACGTGCGCGCGGTGTGGGATCCCGCGTGGACCGATCGCGGTCGTCGCTGCGCCTGGTTCGGGGAGGTCAACCCGAGCAACAACCCAGAGATGCCAGCGGCGCTGATCGAGGCCGCCTTCCACGACCTGCCCGAGGACGTGGAGGATCTCAAGGAGCCCAGGTTCCGGCTCGTGGTGGCCCGGGCCGTGTACCAGGGAATCGTGCGGTACTTCGCCGGGCGCGATGGAGTGACCCCGGCGTTTGTACCCGAGCCCCCCACGGCCCCGGCGGCCCGGAATGTGGGCCTCGACCGGGTTCTGGTCTCCTGGCAGCCACCTGCCGCTGACGCGGGGGGCGGAGATCCACCCGACACCTACCGGCTCTACCAGGGGCCCAACGGGCTGGCCTTTGACGAGGGGGTCGACGTCGGTGATGCAACGTCGACGATCCTGGAGGATCTGGTCGTGGGCGAGGTGCGTTTTTTCCGGGTCACGGGAGTCAACGCCGGCGGCGAGTCACTGCCGTCCTCGGTGGTGGGGGTCATGGCGAGCCCCTCGGGACGGGCACCCTTGCTCATCGTGGACGGCTTCGATAGAAGCGACGCGGGCATGGTTTGGGCCCAGGACACCGGCACCTACCTGGGCACCGTGGATCGCATGGTGCTCGCCCGGATGCACGACACGGCCGTCGTCCGGCGGCACGGACCCGAGGCGGCGGCTTTCGATGTGCCCTTCGATTCGGCGCATCATGACAGCGCGGAGGGGCTGCCCCTGGAGGAGTACGACGTGGTGGACTATGTGGCCGGCCGGGGCGTGGATGCTGGCCGTTCGCTGACCTCGGCCCTGCGGACTCGGCTGGAGACCTACGTGATCGCCGGTGGCAACCTGTTGGTCAGCGGCAGCCACGTGGCGACGCACCTGTCCGGTGGCGATGCGGCCGACGCGCAGTTCCTCGCCGATGTGCTTCACACCGACGGCGTGGCCGCCCCGGGCACCTACGACGTGACGCCCGCTGTTGGCGAGCTCCTGGACGGTGTGGGCGACTTCGGGCTGCACGACGGGTATGGCGATGGCTACGACGTGGGTCCCACTGACTCCCTGACCGTCGGCGGGCTCGGCGTGGGCCTGGCGGACCACAGCGGCGGGGGCACCGCGGCCCTGCGGAGCGGGCAGGGGCCGCCGGGGGCCTCGGTGCTGTTGGGCTTCGGGCTAGAGGGGGTCGCCGCGCCGGACCAGCGTGAGGAGATCATGGGCCGGATCCTGGCGTTCTTCGAGGTGGAGCCCGAGCAGGCCCCCGACGCCGGGACGAACGACGCCGGGCCGGCCGACGGGGGAGTGAGCGGGGACGCCTCGCCCACCTGCGTGGACTGTTTTGACGCGGACTCGGGATGCGGCTGCGCGGGTGCGTCCCGACCGCGGGACGTGGACTGGCTTGGGCTCGCGTTGTTGCTGTTGCTGCTGTGGTGGCGGCGGCGTCGTCGCAGACGGTGGTCGGTACGATGAGACGACTCCTTGGCGCGGTCCTTGTGGCCGCGTTCCTGGCTGTGGCGCCCTCTGTGGCGCGGGCGTCCGACGCCTGGAACGGAGCCTTTGACACCTCCTTCGGGTTCTTCATCGGTGGCGGGGCCGGCGGTGGTCTGGCCAGCCTCAAGCTCGCCAACGAGGCGGATCGGCGCTGGGCGGTGACGGTGCCCCTGAACCTGCGGGCGGGATTCGACGTGGGCCGGTACGGCCTCGCCGTCATGCTCGACACGCACTACACCTTGATCTGGGGGCCCTCCCGGGACCAGGGCCCGACCCCCATCGACCGCCAGGGTCAGTTGCAGATGCTCTCCATGGTAGGGGTGGTGATCTGGCGCACTCCGAGCCCTTTTTACCTGACGGTCGGGGCCGGTGTGGCCCTCACCACCAAGGGACAGGATCTGCTCGAAGACCCCGATGACGCCCGGGCCGAGCTGATGGCGGGCTTCGGTTTTTTGTACCGCTTCAAGCGCAAGGGCGACAACATCAAACACTACCCCTTCGGCATGAGCGTGTCGCTGGAGTCACGGTACTACGTGCCCTGGGACGCCCGCTTCGTTCACTTCACGCTCCAGGCGGTCCTGACCTTCTACTTCGTGTTCACCGGGGACGGGTAGCCGGCAGCGGACGTGGGCGGGGGCGAGGGCGCGCACGCTTGAGCTTGTGCCCGAGGTCCTCGGCGGTCTTCTTCACGCGCTTGGAGCCGGCCTTGAGCCGTTTGCTCAGCTTGTCGATCCTCTTTGACAGCCGCTTGGCGCGGTCCTTCAGTCGCTTCTTGAGCCGGGTTCGGGCATTGTCGGCCTTCGGGTCCGCCTGGCGAGCTGCTCGTTCGCTTCTCTTTCTGGCGTCCCGGCGGGCCCGTGCGGCCTTGGCCTTGTCCCGCTTTTTTCGCCACTTTTGCCACCAGCGTGGGGGCGGCGGGCGCCGGTATTGCTTGCGGTCCTTGGGCGTCAGCGCGGCGTCGCCTTCCTCCGGACAGCCGTCCGCGTCCTCGAAGCCATCGGGGTCCTCGGGCCGCGCCGGGCAGCGATCCTTCGAGTCGGGCACGCCGTCGCCGTCCCGGTCCTTGGGGCGCTTTCGCTCTCGGCTCATGCCCGGCATCAGGAATGTCAGCCCCAGGTTCACCATCACGCGATACCGGGGCAGCCCGTCGGCGCGGCGGAGCGCGGCACCCCAGCCGATCTCCACAAAGAAGTTGTCGTTGTTCCACAGCCGGATCCCGAAGCGCCCCTCCACCGGGGTGCCGCCGGCCACGCCGAAGGGATCACGCGCCTGGGTGGCGGCCACGATCTCGCCGAACAGATAGAAGGGCCGGCCCAGCACCCCGAAGCGCACCATGACCCCGAAGCTGAGCTCGAGCTGGTCATCGATGACGAGGTCCTCGAGCCGCTCGGCCTGGCGCAGCACGTAGGCCATGTTCAGGGCGAAGTAGGCGACGCGTTTCACCCAGTAGTCGAACACCAGTCGCGGTCGGAGCACCACGCTCGGGCTCCCGGCGAAGTGGTCCTCCTGGCCCGTGGGTGTGGAGAGATCCACGCCCACGGCGATCCCGAAGCCGTAGCGTCGCGGGTCGAGCAGCATCGCCTTGACGTGCAGGCGCAGATCCCCCACGGCGAACCAGTGTACCTGGTCGTGGGCCTGGCCGCTGGAGTCGGTCCAGGGCTCGCCGGTCTGATAGACCACCAGGGGCAGCGCCAAGCCCACCTGGACATAGGGTAGCCCGAGCACCAGCTTCAGCTCGGCCTGGTGCTGGTCGGCCACCAGGTTGCGTGTCCCCACCAGGCCGGTGTTCGTGGCCATGAGCGGCGAGCGTCCGTAGGTGTAGCCCATGTCCACGAGCCAGCGGTAGCGCGGCTCCACGGTGCTCAAGGCCACGCTCGACAACCGCTGGATACCGAACCGCTGGTGGAAGGAACCGGAGGCATCGATGGGCTGCGCAGCCGCCAGGCGAGTGGGCAGGGTCACCAGGACCAGCAACATGACCATCGAACGCATCAGGCGCACTCCAGGAAGCGCTGGGCGAGCACCGCGCCGTAGCCATCGTCCCGGGGCGGCTCGGCCAGGATCCGCGCCAGGGTATCGGCCAGGTCGGGTCGCTTGACGGCAAAGGCGCGCAGGAGCGCCGCTCCCTCCTCCGGGGGGATCTCCGGGTGACCCTGGACCCCCCACACGGGCTTTCCTTCGTAGCGGTAGGCGTGGATCGCGCAACTGTCGGTGCGGGCGACCACGCGGTAAGACCGGTCCAGGTCGCACACCTCGTCGAAGTGGCAGCAGAACATCCAGACCGGAGAGGCGCCTTCCAGCGGCCCCTCCGGATCCAGCCCGTAACACTCCACGGGATACCACCCGAGCTCGGGCCGGGCCGATCGCCGCAGGTGGGCCGGTCCGTGCAGGGCCCGCACGACGAGCTGGTGTCCGAAGCAGCTGCCCAGCACCGGCATCCCCCGCGCCACGGCGGCCCGGATGGACTCCTCCGCCGGGTCGAACCACGGCGCGTGGTCCAGCACCGACGCCTCGGAGCCGGTGACGATCAGGTGGCTGAACCCGTCCATGGACACCACCTGCCCGCCCCGCGCCAGCGCCACGCTTTGGCTTGGGGTGTCCCCGAGCAGCGCCCGCCAGTGGGCCGTTGGCCGGTACATCTCCGGGTCCACCGCCAGGTCGAGGATGAGCACCCTGCGCCCGTTGATGCTCACGGTTTCTTCGCTCCGGTGGGGCGTGGGCGCGGGCGTGGGCGCGGGCGTGGGCGCGGTTTCGTCGCCGCCCGCTCGGTCAACAGCGCCGGCCTTGCCACGGCCAGGAGCCACAGCCCGCGATCCTGCTCGCCTTTTTTTCGCAGCAGCTTTCGCAGCCGCACCAGCCGGTCCAGCTTGCCCACCATGGCTCGGCGGGTGGAGGACTTTCGGATGACCACGAACTTGCCCCGCAAAAAGAGCTTGCGCGCCTCCAACTTGGCCTTCAGGGCCTGGCGGAGCAGGGTGACGATGGGGTCGGCCTTCGCTGCGGGGAGCCTGCGCAGCTCCTGGGACAGGGTGGCCAGGGCTTCCTCCCGGCCGGGTGTCGGGGCTCCTGCCGGTGTGGGTTTGTTCGCGGTGGTCTTCAGCGCCGCCTTCAGGGCGGGGCTACCGTGCCGCTCCACCAGGGAGTTGAGCTTTGCCACGGCGAGCTGGAACCGGGCGGCTCCCAGGTTGTAGTGGGCTTCGCCAAAGGCGGGGTTTTGCCGCACGGCCTTGTGGAAGCTCGTGATGGCCTTGGCGTAGCGTTTCTTCTGCAGGTGGGCCTGCCCCTTGTTGAAGGCCTTGGCGCCCTTGCGTCGGCAGCCCACGGCCGGCAGCGTCAGGCTGGCCAGCAGCAGCAGCGTCACCAGGGTATGGGGCCGGGGAAGGCGGTTGGTGCGGGTGGCGTGGCTCAACGGGCGGCTCCTAGCGGTTTATGGCGATTGCGAAGGCGGTCATCAGCTTGCGGATGTCCTCGTTGGCCCGTCCCAGACGCAGGCACAGCTCCCGAGACATCACCGACAGTAAACGGTAGCCCAGGTCGGGATCGGTGGCCATGAGCTTCTGGATGGGCGCGCCCTGGAGCACCCAGACGTCCAGGTTCGTCAGGGCCGACACCGTGGCGCTTCGGGTGTCCGAGGCGAGCAGCGCGACCTCGCCGAAGTAGTCGCCCTCGCCCAGCAGCACCAGCTGCTTTTCGAACTTCACCTCATCCTGGCCCTGACCCTGGAAGGTAATGGCCTTTGAAACCTCCACCTCGCCCCGCCGGACGATGTACATCTCGTTGCCTTCCTCACCCTCGACGATCACCTTCGCGCGCGCCTCGTAACGGCGCCGCTCGCACAGGTCCAGCACCTTGAGGAGCTGGTCCTCGCTCAGCCCGGAAAACAGCGGGATCTTGCGCAGCAGCTCCAGGGACATCAGTCCATCACCTCCTTGTCGGCCTGGTGCATGATGACCATGGCCTGCTCACCGGCGTGGACGCTATCGTCGTCTGGCGGGTTCACCCGCACGTGGAACCGACTCCGTTCCTCCAGCCCTTGGCCGCTCTGGGCGAACTGGCTCTGGATGAAGGCGTCGATGAAGGAGCCCTTGGTGTCCTGGAGCAGATCCTCCAGGGCCAGGCTCTTGCGCTCGCTCACGAGCCCCACGAGGATGGCGTCGACGCTCCGGAAGTGATCAAAGAGCTTCCGCGCGGGCTGGTTCACGAAGCGGCTCGGGATGTCCACTGTCTTGAAGCCGTTGCCGTGGAAGGCCAGCAGCTCCTTGAGCATCATGGGTAGACCCGGCGACAGGGGCACGTTGGCCAGCACGTTGGCCCCCATCTCGGCCGGGGAGATGATCTCGTCGGCGCCGGCTCGTAGCAGGTGCTGTTCGTTTTGCACCGAGCGCACCTCGGCGAAGATGCGCAGGTCCGTCGAGAAGCTGCGCAGCCCCATGACAACCTTGATGGTGCGGCTGTCGAGGGCGTCCTCGGTGGTGTCGGCGCCGAAACGCCCGGCCAGCACGATGGCCACTGCGGCGTCGCTCACATTGGCTCGCTTGAGCACGAAGTCGTGGGTGGGATCCCCGTGTACATAGCGGATTTCGACGTTCCTGTACTTTGCGGTGAGGGCGTCGATCTCCTGCTCTCCGAGCTCGTTGATCAGCACGACCTCGCGCATCTCCACCGGCGCAGCCACGTCCAGGTTACGCAGCACGACCTCGCCCTGGGAGGCCCAGCCCGCCACCACCAGATGTTCCTTGGAGTTCACTTTGCTCAGACCCCTTCCTTCCTTGAGTCGCCGCTCGACCAGGAATGAGGCGATGGACGCAGAGATGAGCGCCAGGACGCTGACCCCGGCGAACATCAGCACGGTCGCAATGATTCGACCCTGGTGGGTTTTGGGCGTGACGTCTCCGTAGCCCACGGTGGTCATGGTCACCAGAGACCAGTAGAAGGCTTCGCCCAGGCTGTCCCCGGCCTCTACGATGTAGAAGCCGAAGGCACCCAGGATGGAGAAGCCCACCAGCAGCAGGGCGATGAGCACCAGCTCGCTGCGCAGGCTCCGGCGGATCACCGTGCGGGCGCGCCCGACGACGCTCAAGAACCAGCCCGGGATGCCTTCAGTGGGTGCCATGATGCCTTTGTTTCATGGACGGCGCCGCGGGGAAACCTGTCGGGTGCCATACCCGGACGGGCCTGTCTATGAAGCGGACATTACAGCACAATAAAGCCGCCGCGGTCAACGTGCCCGCCGCCGCGGGTCACGGGGAGGTCCCGGCCAGGTATGAGCTTGTTTGTGGGGGGCTGTGCAGATATGATGTCGCACTCTTTTGGGAGCACGTCTCAGGTCATGGGTTTTTTCATAAGATACGAGCGGGATGAGCTGACCCGGATCCGGTTCAAGGGCGCGGCCACCCCCTCGGTGGATGACCGCTTCTTCATCCGCCCCGAGGAGGCCGTGGGATCGGTGTTTCTCATTCTGCTCGTGGCCATGAGCCTTGGGCACAGCCGCCCCATCTTCGAGCCCCTGCGGGACTCGCGCCTGACCTATCTCTCTGCGCAGTTTTTCGTGCTGTTGATGGTCTGCGTGGGCCTGTGGACCTTGGTTCAGCGCTTCACCCCGGGGCGCCGGGATCAGACCGAAGGCGGCTGGCAGACCCTCTGGCGGGCGGCCCGGGACTGGACGCCCGCCATCATGCTGTTGGGCATCTACGAGTCCCTCAAGCACCTGCACCTGAACGAGATCATCCTGTGGCTTGGGAACACACCCAAGGACCAGCTGATGATCCGCATCGATAGCGCGCTCTTCGGCGGGCACGCCAGCGTCTGGCTCCAGGCCATCGTGTCCGAGCCCATGACGGTGTTCATGAAGATCGTCTACTACGTGGGCTACTACGTCTACCCGGCGGTGGTCGGGGTGTTTCTGTACCTGTTTCGGCCCCGGGTGGCCTTCCGAGAGCTGGTTCTGGCGTTTTTGTCCACGGCCTTTATCGGCTACACCATCTACATCCTGGTGCCCGTGGCCGGGCCGCGGTTCGAGATGCCGCACATGTATCACACCACCTTCGAGATGGAGTGGTATCTGCAGCTGCGCATGGAGCAGATGCGGTTTGACTACGACTGCTTCCCCAGCCTGCACACGGCCATGCCCCTGGTGGTGATGATGGTGGCCTTCCGCCACTGCCGGTGGTTCGGCTACCTGCTTTTGCCCTTCGTCGCGGCAACGGTGGTGTCCACACTGTATCTGCAGATGCACTACCTCATCGACGTGGTGGCGGGCATTGCCCTGGTGCCCATCTGCCTCTGGATCGGCGCCCGGGGCGATGGCTGGTGGCTCCGGGTGACCCGGCTGCTCGGCGGCCGGTCCGGCGGGCGAGAGCGTACCCCGGCGGCGTCCCGGGCGCTCAAGGTCACGCAGGTCGTGCTGGTGGTCATCGCCGCCCTCTGGGTGACCTGGCGGTTGGTGTAGCGCCGCGGGTCCGGGTCACTTCCATTTGACATTCGGGCATCCCTGGTTCAATAGCATGATCGGCGTTGACCACCGCCTGGAGGAGACATGTTCGAAGTCGCCGTCCGGAGACGTTTTGCCGCGGCCCATCAGCTGCGGGGTTATGGCGGGAAGTGTGAGAACCTGCACGGCCACAACTGGGTCGTACAGGTGGGTGTAGAGGGCTCCTCGCTCGACGATGTGGGCCTGCTGATGGACTTCAAGATCCTCAAAGGACACGTGGACGACGTGCTGGAGGAGCTGGATCACAAGTACCTCAACGATCACGATTGGTTCCACAGCCGGAATCCTTCATCCGAGAACCTCGCCCGGTATCTGCACGAGCAGATCTCCACTCGGCTCGACGCCCCGGAGCTCACGGTGTCCTTTGTGCGGGTCTGGGAATCCGAGGACTCGGCGGCCACCTATCGCGCCGGCTAGTGCATTGTCCCACAAAAGACAAGGCACCAGCCCAGGGTATCGGGTTGCTATTCGCCCGGGGGTCTGTCAGGATCGTTTCCCGGTCGGGGCGATCGGTCCCGACCCGAGGACGCTAGTTCCACGCCCCGGAAGTTCGTTCCGCTAGTTCAACGCCCCGGAAGCTCGTTCCGGGTTTTTAGCGGTCGCCGGGCGGCGAGGGCAAGGCGCGACGAAGGCGCATACCGGGAGCATTCAACTGAGGAGCAACACAGCCATCGACGTTCGGAGTCTGCGAAACCCGTATCGAACTTCCGGGGCGTAGAACGAGGAGTCACAAATGGGCGACAAGGTCGATCTCGGTAGTCTGATCACGCGCAAGGCCGCGGGCGAGAAGCTCACCATGGTCACGGCCTACGACTTTCCCTTCGCCCGACTGGTGGACGAGGCGGATATCGATCTGATCCTGGTGGGGGACTCGCTGGGCAACGTTGTGTTGGGCTACCCCGACACCCTCCCGGTGACCATGGACGAGATGTTGCATCACACCCGGGCGGTGTCCCGGGGGGTGCGGCGTGGACTGGTCATCGGCGACATGCCCTTCATGTCCTACAACGTGACCACACCCGAGGCCATTCGCAATGCCGGCCGCTTCGTGAAGGAGGCTGGCGCTGATCTGGTCAAGCTCGAGGGCGGGGAGGCCGTCGCCGACACCGTGGCCGCCATCGTGCGCGCGGGCATGCCGGTGTGCGGCCACCTGGGCCTGACGCCCCAGACCGCGACCCAGCTCGGGGGGTACCGGGTCCAGGGACGCACCGCGGCTACGGCCCGGACGATCCTCGCCGACGCCCTGCGCCTGGAGGAGGCCGGGAGCTCGATGATCGTGCTGGAGTGTGTACCCGATCGCGTGGCGGCGCGGATCAGCGCGTCGCTGCGCATCCCGACCATCGGCATCGGCGCCGGCCCCGGTTGCGACGGCCAGGTGCTGGTGCTGCACGACCTCCTCGGCCTGGGCGTCGGGGATTTCCAGCCACGATTCGTCAAGCGGTTCGGGGAGGTTGCCGATGCCACCCGGGCGGCGGTGTCGGCCTACCGGGACGAGGTGGTGGCCGGGACCTTTCCGGCCGCAGAGCACAGCTTCACCATCACCGACGAGGAGCTCGACAAGCTCTGAGCGGACCGGCCCGGCGGGCCGGGTCCTTCGTCCCGGAATTCCGTTCCGGGTTGTTGGCGAGGAATTTTCGTCGTGGGCAAGGAGCGACGATAGAGTGTACTGGATGTGCTCGATTGAGGAGCGACGAAGAGCCACGGCGAAAAGGGCCGTCTGAAACCCGGAACGAGCTTCCGGGATGAAGGACCAGGAGGTAGCGATGCGTATTGTGGTGATGGGTGCCGGCTCCATGGGCTGTCTGTTGGGCGGCTACCTGGCGCGGGCCGACCACGAGGTGTTCTTGTTGGATCCGCAGACCGAGCGGACAGAAGCCATTCAGACCAGTGGCATCGTCGTGGAGGGCGTGGGTGGGGACTTCGACGTGGAGGCCTCCGCCGGGCCTACGTATGACGGGGACGCGCCACCCGACCTGGTGTTGGTGTGCGTCAAGGCCTACGACACCGCCCAGGCCGCCAGCGACTGCGAGGTGTTCCTTGGCAATCACACCGAGGTGCTCACCTTACAAAACGGAGTGGGCAACTTGGAGCGGTTGGCCCACACCCTGCCACGGGACCAGCTGTTGGCCGGGACCACCTCACTGGGCGCCAACCTGCTGAGCCCCGGGCGGGTGCACCACGCCGGTGAGGGCGGAACCCACATCGGAGACGTCTACGGGGAGCGATCGGACCGGGCCGAGGAGATCGCCGCCCTGTTCACGGCGGCCCGGCTGCCGGCCTCGGCCACCGACAACATCCACGAGCTCATCTGGAGCAAGCTCGCAGTGAACGTGGGCATCAACGCACTGACGGCCCTGCTGCGGGTTCGCAACGGGCGGCTCCTGGCCGCGGAAGGGGCCACCAGGGTCATGGAGCCCGCCGTGGTGGAGTGTCTGGCGGTGGCCGAGGAGTCCGGAGTGAGCCTGGACGCGGAGGTGGTCATGGCCCGGGTCAAGGACGTGGCCCGCCGCACGGCCAGCAACCGCTCCTCCATGCTCATGGACGTGCTCGGCGATCGGCGTACGGAGATCGACGCCATCAACGGCGCTGTGGTGCGGCGGGGGCGCGAGCTGGGTTTGGCGGTGCCTGTCAACGAGACCCTCACCAACCTGGTCCACGCCGTCGAATCCCTGCGGGAGAATCGGGAGAAGTAGCCGGCTGTCGCTCGCGCCCGCCGTGCGTGGCCCTTAGTCCCTTGTCAACCAAATCGTGCGCAAGATGGTATCAACTTGTGCACACATCGAGCTGGTATCGAACTGCTATTGGCCGTTGGCAATTAGGTATTAGCTTTCTGATTCCGGAGTGTTGGCTAACTGCTAATCGCTAACGGCACACAGGTCCCGGCGGAGCCGGGACCTGTGTGGTTCCGGCTACGCCGGGTTAGGCTCCGATCAGCAATTATCTGATCGCTCAGGCCGCCGAACCAACCCGGCTGGCTTTGTTGCCAGGCGGTTGTATGTTCCCGATATACGCCCTTCTGGCGCCTCGCCAGCCGGGCGCATCGACGCCCTGATCTGACCAGGTAAATACTGAGCGGGGCCTTGGGCGCCGCGGCTCAGTTGCACAAGACGGTGAGGGAATAGCCGTCGGTGGAGGTGTAGGTCTCCACGGCGATGTAGTATGTCATTCCCGCTGTGACGCTGAAGGACGCAGAGTCGCAAGAGATGGATGTGCCGTAGTCCACGCAGAGGTCCGGGTTGCAGCCCCCCTCCATGATGAAGATGTCGTAGTCGTCCCAGCTCGGATCATCGCAGGTGACATTTGCCGAGACGCTCGTGGTCCCGGCCGGGACGGTGATGGCGTAGATGTGCTCCTCGTCGTCGCCGTAGCTCGCGCAGGAGTAGCTCGAGGCGTCGTTGCCGGCGATCTGGTTCGGCTCACGGTGATCAGAGCCTCCGCAGGCGATGGTCTGGTCGGCGGTGCAGGTGTGCTCCCATTGGCAGGTCGCGTCGCAGCCGTCGCCGCCCGAGGTGTTGCCGTCGTCGCACTCCTCGCCCACCTCCACCACGGTGTTTCCACACACTGCGCTGGTGCAACCGCTGGTGTCGATGGTGCAGGTGCCGGTGCACGTCAGGCTGCCGGCCACGAAGCCGAAGCTGGCGCAGTCCTGCCCGCCGAAGTCGGAGCCGTCACATTCCTCGCTGCCCTCGCGGGTGCCGTTGGGGCAGATCGAGGCCAGGCAGCCGCTGGTGTCGTAGGTGCAGGCCGCGGTGCAGGAGAGGGTGCCGCCGACGAAGCCCAGGGACTGGCAGGTCCCGCCGTGAAGGTCGCCGTCGTCGCACTCCTCACCAGGGTCCCAGGTGGCGTTGCCGCAGGAGGGCGTGCAGGTGGATGGCTCCCCAGCGCAGATCCAGCCGTTCTCCACCTGGCAGGCGGCGTTGCAGCCGTCGCCGCTGGCGGCGTTGTTGTCGTCGCACTGCTCGCCCACAGCGGCGGTGATGATCCCGTCTCCACACAAGGGCAAAATGCAGCCCGTGGTGTCGAAGCCGCAGTTGCCGGTGCACCCCAGCGCACCGCCCACGAAGCCGAGGCTCTGACAGGTGGCGCCGTTCAAGTTGGCGCCGTCGCAGTCTTCGACACCGGTGACCACTCCGTCGCCGCAGGTGAACATGGAGCAGTTGCTGGTGTCGTAGGTGCAGCCCGCGGCGCAGGCCAGCGAGCCAGTGTCGTAGCCGAGGCTCTGGCAGGTCCCGCCGCCGAGCTGGCCGCCGTCGCAGTCCTCTCCAGCGTCCAGTTGGTTGTTGCCGCACAGCGGCGTGCAGGTGGAGGGATCTCCGGTGCAGGACCAACCCGACTCCACGCTGCACAGGATGTTGCAGCCGTCGCCGCTCGAGGTGTTGCCGTCGTCGCAGGCCTCGCCGGCGCTGATGATGCCGTCACCACACGTGATGGGGATACAGCCGCTCAGATCGTAGGCACAGCTCCCCAGACACAGCAGGGTGCCGCCGATGTAAGCACCCACCGTCGCGCAGGTCTGCCCGCCCAGCAGGACGCCGTCGCACTGCTCCAGGGCATCCAGGACGCCGTTGCCGCAGGTGGGCAGGTCGCAGGCGGCGGTGTCGAACGTGCAGCTCACTGAGCAGGCGAGGGTGCCGCCGTCGTAGCCCTGACCCAGGGTCTCGCAGGTCTGCCCGCCCAGGGCCGCGCCGTCGCACTGCTCGCCCGCGTCGAGCGCGCCGTTGCCGCAGAGCTCAGCGCAGACCGAGGGCTGGCCCGCGCAAGCCCAGCCCGCCTCCACGGCGCAGTTCGAGCCGCAGCCGTCCCCGGGGTCCATGCCCCCATCGTCGCACTCCTCCACCCCTTCGACGATGCCGTTGCCGCAGGAGTACAGGGTGCACCCCGAGGTGTCGATGTCGCACGCGACCGTGCAGGCCAGGGTGCCGCCATCGTAGCCTCTCCCCTCGCAGGTCTCGTCGTTCATATAGGCCCCGTCACACTCCTCGCCCGTGTCGATGACGCCGTTGCCGCAGGCCACGGCGCTGCACCCGCTGGTGTCCAGCTCGCAGGTGCTCGCGTCGCAGGTCACCGCGCCCTCTCCCAGCTCCAGGGTCTCGCAGGTCACGCCGCCGAGCTCAGACCCGTCACAGGACTCGCCGCCAGCGATGACGTTGTCCCCGCAGACCGTCTGACAGGCGGATGGTTCCCCGACGCAGACATAGCCCGCTTCGGCCGCGCAGTCCTTGTCACAGCCATCCCCGCTGACCAGGTTGCCGTCGTCGCAGCCCTCGCTGGTCGCGACGAGCCCATCACCACAGACCGGCTCGGCCTCGGGAACCCCGGTTGCGCAGCTCCCCCCGAGCCACGCGGCCACCACCACCAGACACACCGCGTACCGCATTTCATCACTCCTGTGACAGACACATTTTTCCAGCCAACCTAATTCTAGCATCGGATCTCGCCTGTTGGGAAGGCGCCCGGAGCGTGCGACCTGGATCGTTTGCCACTGTGGGGCAATGCTGGGGGCCCGACAGCCTGCGTGCGCCTGTCTCCGATGGGGGGTGACGCAAATCCGCCCACGAACGGGGTCGGTGGCCTCGGCGGCTCGCGACGGCACCTGCCGGGCCCTTACCGGTCACCGTGGAGGCGGGGCGTTGCGGGCGGCCGTCAAGACGCTGTGGGTGAACGACTTGCGCAGGTAGAAGCCGCGTGGATTCACCTGCACCCACTGGGCGTTGGCGTCCAGGGCCCAGGTGCGGGCGTGGCTGTCGGCGGCCTTGGGGCGCACCTGGAGGGCCTGACCCCAGCGGGCGTCGAGCTGGTCGAAGTGGCCCAGGCCCAGCAGATCACTCAGCTCCTCCCAGTCGGCCTGGAGCACGGCCTCCTGGGCGGGCGAGGGCGACCAGAGCACCGCGGCGCCGACCTGTCGCTCTCCCGGGGGACCCGTGCCGTGGATCGGCACCCAGAGCACCCGGGTGAGCTTGGCCCGGAGCCAGGACTGGTCCCAGTCCACCAGCAGCTCGGGCCCCAGGGGCGCCGTGCACACGAAGGTGGACTCCCGGGGTTGCCCGGCGTCGTTGAGCGGGATGGACTTGAGCTCTATTCCCAGCGCTGGAAAGTCTCGCTGGGCCGCCGATCCCCCCGTGGCCCCCAGGGCGGTCTCCAGCAGGGTTCCCACCCAGCCCTTGTCCTTGCGCAGGTCCGGAGGCACCGTCACGCCCACGCGCGCGGCGATCCATCCCAGCGTGCGGTCTGCGAGGGCCCGCGCGCGGTCCAGGAGCGCTGCCTCGTCGCGGGGGGGGTGCATCAGAGAACTGTAGCGAAACGGACACGGATCGCCAACTTCTGCCGTCCCAGGATGGTGTATAATGAAACGGTAGCCGATGGCGCCCCTGAGCGGGGTCGCAGGTGGCATGTTGACAACAGTAGCTTAGCCATGACCGTCTAGGTCACACGGAGTCGAACATGGACTGGGATTGCATTGCTCATCAACGCGTTGGGGTGCTGGGCGCGGGGTTGTGTCTTTTCCTTCTGGCGGGAGGCTGTCTCAGGACCGTCGCTGCCACCGAGTGCCCCGACGGCTCGTTTTGCGCCGCGGGGCTCGAGTGCGTGGACAACGGCGCAGGGGAGTATCAGTGTGCCCTGGCCACCTGCGGCGACGGGATCGTCGACACCCTCGAGGAGTGCGACGACGGCGAATCGTTGAACTCCGACGCGCCCAACGCGCGGTGTCGTCTGATCTGCCAGCTGGCGAGTTGTGGCGACGGCATCATCGATGTCGCGCCCGTGGACGGGCGGGCCGCCGAGGAGTGCGACGACGAAAACTCCGACTCCACCGACACCTGCATCCAGTGCCGCCTGGCACGGTGCGGCGACGGCTTTTTGCAGGACGGCGTCGAGGTCTGCGACGACGGCAATCAGAACATCAACGACGACTGCCCCGACGGCGTCGACGGCACCTGCCAGCCTGCGCGGTGTGGCGACGGCCTGGTGAAGACGTTTCGGGCCGATCCCGGCGACACCACCGAGGAGTGCGACTGCGGCGACACGACCCTGAGCAGCGATCCCGCCAATCCGGTGGCCTGCGTGGGGATCAACTCGAGCGCTGCGAACGCGGCGTGCCGCCAGGACTGCACGGCCAGCCGCTGTGGCGACGGGATCATCGACGACGCTCCGGCCGGGGGACGCAACCCCGAGGCGTGTGACGACGGCGCCAGCAACAGCGACTCCATCCCCGACGCCTGTCGGCTGGACTGCTCGCTGCCCGCCTGCGGAGACGGGATCACCGACAGCGGCGAGGAGTGCGACGAGGGGGCCGCCAACAGCAACAGCCAGCCCGACGCCTGCCGGCTCGACTGCCGGCTGTCGTACTGCGGAGACGGCGTGGTGGACGCCGACGAGGCGTGCGACGACGGCAACAACGACGACAACGACGGCTGCAGCGCCACCTGTCAAGACGAGGAGTGCGGAGATGGGGTGGCCCAGCCGGACGAGGCGTGTGACGACGGCGTAAACAACAGCAACACCCAGCCCGATGCCTGTCGGCTGGACTGCACGCTCCCCCGGTGTGGCGACAACGTGGTGGACAGCGGGGAGCTGTGTGACGACGGCAACCTCATCGCCGGGGACGGCTGCTCGTCCACCTGCCAGCTCGAGGGGTGCGGAAACGGGATCGTGACCTTTCCCGAGCTGTGTGACGACGGCGACAACAACCGCCACGACGCCTGCCCCGACGGCCCGGGGGGGACCTGCCAGCCGGCCGCCTGTGGAGACGGATCGGTCTACAACGAAGGGGCGGGAACCGAGGAGTGCGACGACGGCAACCTGTTGCCGAACGACGGCTGCAACGGCTGTGTGGTGGAGCCTGGCTGGAACTGCGTGGGGCAGCCCAGCCTCTGCGCGCCCGTGTGCGGCGACGGGTTGATCCGGGGCGGTGAGGTCTGCGATGACGGGAACAACACTGACGACGACGGCTGCAGCGCTGGCTGTGTGGTGGAGCCCGGCTGGGCCTGTGTCGGGGTGGGCGGCCCGAGCCTGTGCACGCCGGTTTGCGGCGATGGGGTGCGGCTCGCGGCGGAGCCCTGCGACGACGGCAACGTCGCCGGCGGAGACGGCTGCTCTGCCGCCTGTACCGTGGAGAACGGCTGGGTCTGTGACGGCGGCTCCCCCACGATCTGTTCTACCGACTGCGGTGACGGCATCTGGGTGGCTGGCGTCGAGGGCTGCGACGACGGCAACAACAGCAACGGCGACGGCTGCTCGGCGCTGTGCCTGGTGGAGACCGGCTACGTCTGTGTCGGCTCTCCCAGCGTGTGCACCACAGCGTGCGGGGACGGCGTGCGGGCCGCTGGCGAGGAGTGTGACGACGGCGACACCCTGGACGGCGACGGCTGCTCGTCGACGTGCGCGGTGGAGCAACACTGGCTCTGCGTCGGTATGACCCCCGACGTGTGCGACGGGATCTGCGGTGACGGTCACCGGCGCGGCACCGAGGCTTGCGACGACGACAACAACTCTGCAGGAGACGGTTGCTCGGCCGCCTGTACCGTGGAGAATGGCTGGACCTGCGCGGGGTTGGACCCCGACGTCTGCCTGGAGGTCTGCGGCGACGGCCTGGTGGTGGGCTCGGAGCTCTGTGACGGGGTTACATTTCCCGTCACCACGACCTGCAACACGGAGCTTGGAGGCGGGACGGTGTGCAGCGGCGCCCAGGACGAGTTCGGGGGCCTGCTGGTGTGCAACGCGACCTGCGACGGAATCGACTCGACCCAGTGCTACGCTGCTTGCTGTGACGACAACGACTGCGCGTCGGATCTCCAGTGCTTGAGCGACGCCGGGGTCGACAAGTGCTTGCCCAACGGGGACCTGTGTGACGACTCCCCGCCGGTGCTCACCGACATCGGTCTGTCGGGCAGCCAGCTCTTCCGCACGACCAACTTTCACGATCGCTACAACCCGAACAACCAGGGGAGCTGTGGCCCGGTCAGCACCGGCAACTCGGACGCCCCGGACCAGGTGTTGGCGTTGGATCTGACGGCGGGGCAGTACGTGGTCATCGATGTGCGGCCGGTGGGCAACTGGGACTCGATGGTCTACATCAGCGACGCCTGCCCCGGAATCCAATCCGGCTGCCAGATCGTCTCGCAGCGCGACGACGGGACGGACTACCACGAGCGATTGGATTTCGTGGCCCCGGCGAGCCAGCGCTACTACCTCGTGGTGGATGGTGACCATGGCTGGGACTACGGGGACTATCTGCTGACATGGGACATCGGCGGCGGACAGACCACCCCCGGCTTCCCCGGGGAGGTGATCATCACCGAGATCATGCCCCAGCCCGGCGGCTGTGACGGCGGCAACGGCGAGTGGTTCGAGGTGCTGAACCCCACCGGGGGTGCCTTCGACCTGGACACCATCAGGTTCGTGTCCGACGATGGGTCCTTCACGGTCAACCGGCCCCTCATCCTTCGTCCCAGCGAGTACCTGGTGCTCGGGCTCCGCTTCGACGCCAGCGACAACTGTGGAAACGAGGAGGTCTCCTGGCACTACAGCGGCACTGGCTTCAATCTGCAGAGCAGCCCCGGTGGGGACTACCGAATCGCCGTGGAGACCGGCGCCGCCGTGGTGATCGACGAGGTCTCCTACAGGGACGAGTCCGCCGCTGTCATGCCCTGGCCCTATGGCACCGGCCGTTCCATGTACCTGTGCACCAACCACCTCGACCCGGTGGAGAACGACGACGCCACCAACTGGGCCATGGACAACCTCAGCAGCTACTCTTCCTCCGACCCCCAGACCGGCACTCCCGCCGCGGCCAACCCCGCCCCCTGCAACTGAGCTCGCGAGCAATCAAGGGACCGAGCCGGGCGACCGGAGCCCCGGGCGGGCATGGGTAGACCCGGCGGCATGGGAGCTCACCTACAGGTGTCGGCGTTGATGGGGCGCTGGGCGTGTTTTCGGGCCAGCCGCAGCAGCTCCTCCGTCGTGTCGCGGACGTAGAGACACAGCCGCGCCTTGGGCAGCGCCAGGTAGCGGGGCGTGGACTTCACCAGCCCTTCGAGGGAAGGCAGCCGGGTGTACTCTCCGACGACCCGGAAGAAGGCCTTGACGAGGCGTCTGCTCAGGTCGGTGGGCAGCAGCGCCACGGCCTCGCACTTGGTGCAGTCGCTCAGCCAATCCTGGAGGCTTCCCGGCTCATAGACCTTGATCGGCACGCCCCGCAGGTGCCACTTCAGCCGACGCGCGATGGTGCGGACGGTGATGACCACGAGCCGTTTCGCCAGCCGGATCTGCGGCAGGGTGACGTCGCGAAAGCGCGAAAGGGGCGTGTTTTCCACGAGATTGTCCATGTGGAAGAGAAGGTGGCGCTGCCTGGTGATCCCCATGTCCCAGGAGTCGTATCCCTTGGACATCAGGTAGTACCCCCGGGGCAGGTTCCTTTCCTCGGGGTCGTACTTCTTCCACAGAAGCGGCTTGGTGGAGTCCACCAGCACCCACCCCCCGGCGGTGTACACCTCCAAGAAGACGTGGCCCATGTACCGGCGGCCGGCCGTGCCCATGGTCTTGTCGCGCGCCCAGTCTTTCTGCACTGAGCTGACGAAGACCGTGGGCAGCCCCGCGGCCCTCAGCAGCGTGGCCAAAACGAGCCCATGGTCTCCGCAGCCCGAGTAGGTCCGCGATTCGAAGAGCTCGGCCGCCGTGCGCCGGCGCAGCACCCGCCGCTTGGAGCCGCGAAACCGCACTCTGTTCTTTCGAACCCAGGTGTGAAGGTTGGCGATGGTCTCGACGTCACTTGCACCGCGGAGCTTTCTGGCCAGCCGCCGCATTGCGGCGCTGGGCCTGGTCTGCTTGCCGGGCTTGAGCCACGCGGCGGTGGGCAGGGACTTCGTTGGCCGGCTCCGCAGGGGCGGGATGCACCCCGTCGCGACCACCGCGCCCACGAAGGCCCCCGTGATCCCCCACATCGGCAGCTTCTGATTGGACCACATCGGGAGACCTCCACTTCTGCCGTCAGACCGCCTCGACCGTCTGATTCGACCTGGAACGGCGATCGGTTTGAAGCCGTAGCATGCCGCAACAGCGTGATTGCAGTAGGCTTTCAAAACGGTCGTCGTTCCAGGGGTGTCACCCAGGCGGCGGCGCGGGTGACAACGTAGCAAGCCCATCGCGGCCGGGTCAACAGAAGGCTCACTGACCGGGCGTCTCAGCGCCCCGAATGGCGCAGTGTGCGTCTGATGGTGTTTTGGGGGAGCAGCACCGGGAGGGGGCGGGCGAGGCGCACGCGTTGGGGGCTGACCTGGCAGGCGTAGGCGTGGACCTCGACGCCTTGCCCGGCGACCTCGGCCAGGGCCTCGGCGTAGGCGGGGTCGATGCCGGCGGCGGCGGCAAAGGCGTCGCAGTCGTTGCGCTGGACGATGACCAGCAGCACGCCCCGGTGGCCTTGGCGAACGACGTTGGCGAGGTCGCGCAGGTGCTTGAGACCGCGGTCGGTCACTGCGTCGGGGAACAGGGCGATGTCGCGGTACTGGCGCCCAACCTCCGGGCCGACCACGCCGTCGTCGAGGGTGGTGGCGGTGAGGTGGCAGTTCTTTATCTCGGTGTAGCAGTCCCGACGGCCAGGGGCGGTGAGGAGCAGGTCCACCCGACTTCGCTCGCCGTACCGCACCTCCCGACGCACCAGGTCATAGCCGCTGATCTGTGGTATGCGGTTGGCGGCCGCGGCTGCGTACCCGAGGCGGTTGGGCAGCAGTGTGTCGACGCCCACCCAGTGGCGGCGGTGGCGTACGAGCACCCAGGTGAAGGCCGTGCGACGCGTCTTGGAGGGGGTCTCGGGACGGAGGTAGACGCGGCGGCCCGCGTCCAGCACACCCATGAGGCTCCCGGTGTTGGTGCAGTGCGCCTTGACCCGGCGGCCGTCGTCGGTGGCGATGGTGGCGATGAAGCGGTTGTCCCGGCGGACCAGGCGGCCGGGCACGAGGGGGGGATCGAAGACGTGGTCTCGGGCGGACAATCGGCGATTCAAGCTGCGTCGGCGGAGCCGACCGGTGCCCTGTAACAGAGACAGGGTGCAGTTGTCGCGAGGAAATCTCGCTCGCTGGCAAGACGCGAGAAGCGCGAATACAATGATGTATTCAACCGACGAGCAACGCAGGCGGTGGGCGAGAGGGCCCGCGAATACGGTGCGATGTTTCTGTTGCAGGGCACTAGACCAGCCAGTCCTTCTCCTTGAGCTTGCGGGGCAGGTACTCGTCGCTGATGAAGGTGATGCCCTTCCGCGACAGGGCCTCGATCTCGAGCTTGACCTTGGAGTCGAGCATCTTTTTTAGCTCGCGCTGCCACTTGCGCTCGGCGAACCACGCGTACTTCATCATCTGCTTGGCCCGGGCGACGTCCTTGTTGTTGAGCATGATCGTGGAGTCGTCGGGCAGGTCATAGCGCTCCCGGTCGTAGGAGGACAAACCCAGGAACCGCGCCTTGGGCACGGCCATGCGAACCGACTCGTAGGCCAGGTTGATGGACCCCTGCTTGATCACGCTGTAGATGTAGAGCCCCCAGGGGTCGTTGTCCACCAGCACATAAAGCGGCAGCCGGAGCTCGTCGGTCATGCGGCGCACCAGGCGGCGCACGCCCCTGGCGGGCTGGCCCCCGCTCTGGATGAGGATGCACTTGTGCTTGCGCCAGAACTTGTCCTCGTTGAGGCGGCGCCACACGGCGTCCTTCTCGACGAGGAGCACGAACTTGGCGTCGCACTTTTTGAACTGGATGACGTCGTCCTCCACGATGGAGGGCACCGCCCAGCCGCCGGACCCCTGCCGCCGGGCGTCGATGGTGTCCCCGGCGTCCACCAGGGTGAGCTCTCCTACCATGGAGCCGCGGTTCGACGCGAAGAGGTGCAGCTCCTCCCGGAGGGTGTTGATGGTCACCTCCAGGTCCTCGATGATCGGGTCGGACTCCGCCTGGGAGTCGAAGGTGTTCTCCGAGGTCTTCCCGATGGTGTGCTTGGTCATGTAGTACAGGTCACGGATGGAGGTGGTCTTGCCCGACTCCAGCAGCTCCCTGCACGCCTTGGCCACCAGAAATGTCTGGGCGAACCGCTTGGCCATGTTCACGTTGAACAGGGTGCGGCTCTGCTTTCTGTCACCCATTTCGATGATGGACTTCTTTTTGTTGAAGCTCACGTTGGACAAGGCCCGGATGGGGATCTCCACCGACGGGTTTTCGAGCTTCTCGGCCTGGGACACCACCTCCTCGGCCAGGGTGGTCAGCTTCTTGACGGTGTTGGCGGCCTTCTTCTTGCGCAGGGCGGCCAGCTCTCTCTTGGTAGCCATGTCTGTGTTGTCCTAGAAGTTGTCAGAGACCGCTCTAGAAGTCGTCGGAGACCTCGGCGTAGTGGTCCGCCGCGGTGTCGAGGATCTTCTTGATGTCGGTGCGCTTGCGTTTGGTCAAAGAGTGCAGCGCCTCTACCAGCTCGCCGCAGTACAGGTCAAACTTGGAGCGGCGATCGGCCTGGGCCTTGTGCTTTTGGCGGCGGGAGAGGTAGCGGCCCATCTCCCGGCCACAGTCCATGACGCAGCGCTTGATCTCGTCGATGATCTCTTCGTAGTGGGCGATGGCCTCCTTGGATTCCGACGTGAAGGGCACCCACACGCTGGCGATGTGCACCACCAGCACGAGCGGGCCCTGGGGCAGCCCGCCCCGCGGCTGGCTCACCTGGTAGCGTCGCCAGTTCACCTCGGTGACCGCCTTGTGGATGGCGCAGGCCGACTGCTGGTACTGCAGGGGCACGCGGTTGGCCAGCCGCACCAGTTGAATGGGCCGGGTGGCGCTCTCGGAGCGAACCTCCGCGTCCAGGGCCGCGCGGATCAGTGCCACCTGGACCTCGGTCAGCATGCCCGCCTTGGTGGCGCGGTCGATGCCCGTCTTGAGCAGCAGCGCCACGGCCTTTTTGCGCGTCACCCCCGGGATGGCGGTCAGGGCCATCTCCACTTTCTTGGTGGGGTTGAGCCGTACGCCGCCCACCCAGGCTCCGCCATCGGAGAGGTCGCCGTGGTCGATGAGCCCGGTGAGCTGGCCGCCGTAGGCCAGCCCCACCTCCACCTGGAAGGGGTTGCCGCGGTAGACTCGGGGCGGCCGGGTGCGCACGCTGTAGAAGCTGGCGTTCTCGATCTCCCGCTCGAGCCCGCGGCGGATCAGGTCCTCGCCGATGGGCACGATGCAGTCGGTGGCCGGGGCGCGGATCTTGACCTTCTGGATGGCGCCAAAGAGGGCCTCGGCCTCCCGGTTGGCGATGGTGGTGGGCCGCGCGCGCAGGCTCACCCCTGCGGCCTTGCAGATCTCCTCGGCCACCTTGGGCGTCACCCGGGAGAAGTCCTCCTTGAGCGCCTTGGTGATGTGTCTGGCCTTGGACTCCTTGAGCATCTTCATCAGGACGCCCAGCTCCACGCCATAGGGGTGCGGCTTGATCTTGGCCGGCTCCTCTGGAAGCTCCTCGGAGAGCCGGGGGTAGATCACCTCCTCGCGCCCCTTGGGCGGGTAGTAGAAGATCTCCGCATGGGGGTTGGCCAGGGCCGTCTGCTCCAGGTACTCGTCCACGGAGTGCTTGCCGGACTTGTAGCTGCCCTGCAGCTCGATCTCCACTCGGGTGCCGTGGGGCTCGTCCCACTCCACCTCCGTGTCGCGGATCACCTCCGGCGCGTTCTTCTTGGTGTTGATGATCACCTCGAGGTAGTGCGCCGGGTAGCGGGGCGCGGTGCGGGAGGTGATGCGGACGGGCTTCCCCGTGGTGAGCTGGCCGTACATTCCGGCGGCGCTGATGCCGATGCCCTGCTGGCCCCGGGACTGCTTGAGGCTGTGGAACTTGGAGCCGTACAGGAGCTTGCCGAAGATCTTGGGCACCTGCCCCACCACGATGCCTGGGCCGTTGTCCTGCAGGGACACCACGTAGCGGTCGTCGCTGATTTTTTGGATTTCCACCATGAGCGTGGGCAGGATGCCCGCCTCCTCGCAGGCGTCCAGGGCGTTGTCAACGGCCTCCTTGACCGTGGTCAGAAGCGCCCGGGCCGGGCTGTCAAAGCCCAGCAGGTGACGGTTCTTGACGAAGAACTCGCTGACGCTGATGTCCCGCTGACCCTGAGCGAGGCGCTCGGCGCTGCGTTTTTTTCGCGCGCCCTTGCCCCCGTTCTTCTGGACGTGCGGGCGGGCGGTTCTCTTGTCCGGGCCGGTGGGGCGGCCGTTTCCAGGGGACGTTGTGCTCGGGGTCGTGCTTGGTGTTGATTTGGCTGGCATCGCGGTGCTGTCCGGGTCTTTTTCCGCGGGGCCGGTGCGGTTGGATCGCGGGCTCCGAAGGTTGTTCGAGGGCGCCTGTGGTCGGGGGACCACGGCCCGGGTCGTGTCCAGCAAGCTGAGCTGCGGGTCGTAGCTCATTACGGATCCGTACTGAAACTTCGCTCAATGATAGAAGGGGCGATCCCCTTGTCAAGAAAAGCGTTGGGGTTGGGTATGGCGAGTCCTAGGACTGTAGAATCGACTCCAAGCGCTTGCCACCCACGGGCTTACCCGAGACCGAGAGCATTATCGCCTCGATGTCTTCGGGCTCGAACTCCACCTCTGTGCCCACCTGCAGCGCGGCGTCGATGACCGAATCGCTGGCCAGGGTGCCTCGAATGCCGTTGTCACGCCACCGGGTGATACGCACCCAGATGGACTCTTGCGAGGTGGACTTGCCGTACTGCACATCCACGGGGACCTTGGCGAAGTACTCGAAGTCGTCTGAGCTGGCGTTCACCGTGAAGTGGTCGCGCACCAGGGGCAGCAGCCGCCGGGTGACCTCGGCCTCCTCGCGTCGGTCGGCGATCCCCGCGAGGGAACGGTGCAGGTATCCTTCCACGGCGCGAGTGATGTCGCCGTAGGTGTCGGCGTCAACCAGGCACAGGTAGGGCCCGGTGTGTCCTTCGAATTCCTGGATGGGGATGGTGGTGACACCCGGGCGCAGCTCGTCCGAGGCCCTCACGGCGATGGTGCCGCCGGGCAGTGAGATGGTCTCGCCCAACACCGGACGGGTGCCCAGGGCGGCCGAGAGCATGAGCTCGTTGAGCAGCTTGCCCGCGTCCCTTCCCGCGGTCACGTCGAGGTCGAAAGTCTCCAGGTTCGAGCGGCCGAACTTCTCCATGCCGTGGCTGTGTAGCCAGGCGCAGTGCGTGCTTTCCTCGGTGACGAGGTGCAACGTGACGTGGTCCTCGATATTGAGGTCGTCAGAGGTCAGCATCCGCTCCAGGGTGGCGAGGTCGACCATGCGCAGCGCGGTGACATCGTGCAGAACGCCCTCGCGCAGGTGCAGCAACGACTGCCCCAGGGCCAGGGCGTGCTGGAGCGGATAGACGGCGTTGTCGGCGACCTCTGCCACGGAGACCAGGTAGTGGGAGCGCGCGGCCCCAAGAAGCAGCTCGAGCTCGGCGTCGGGCTCGGTGTCCGTCGAGTCGTCGGTCGGGTCCCATTGCCCCTGGGTGTGTTCCAGCCGCACCAGCGGGCGATCGAGGTCGTCCACCATCCAGAGGATCCACCAGGGCTCGGTGGAATGGCGATTCACGATCCGGACATCGTCTGTCCAGTCTGGCAGGGCCCTGATCACCTCGTAAATGTCCGGGGGATCGGGCTTGACGGTCCAGACGTCGTAGACGTGGCGCCACTGAGCGGGCTCGAACAAATCGCTGCCTCCTGTCTCTGGGGATAGCACACAAGAGGCCCCACCGAAAGGCCGGTTTTGTCCCCTTGGCAAGCGGTGGAAACGCGGATCCTATTCGTCCGTCACGTGACGAAGACCCAGGGCCGTCATGGGGCCGGCCACAGGCTGAATTGTGCGCCCCGGGGCCCCTGTGGTAAAAGACCGGTGAACCTAGAGATGGCGTGCGCCTGTGGATCGGCGGGGCGCGCTGGGAGGTGGATCATGCCAAGGCTCCTGGTCTTGTTTGCGGCGATGGCGGTTGGGTGTCCTGCCCCGCCTTCGCCCCGCCCGACAGCCCGGCGCAGCACCGACGACCGACCCAATCCCCGGCGGCCGAGGGCCCGCGCGACACCCACGCTCGGGAGGTGCCCTGCCGCGCCCGCCACGCCGCTCGCCCTGCCCGCTCACATTCGCAGGGTGACCGACCTCGGTCGCGGCTTGCGGCTGGTGGTGTCGGGGCAATTGGCCAGCGAACGACCGCCCTGCGCCGGCAAGTGTCCGGCGCCGAAGATGACCCTGGCGTTGGTGGGGGGCGATGGCGTGGTGTGCTGGCGCGTGAACCTGCCGGCGGAGCACCGCCTGGGACCGGTGGGGCGCCGGGGCAAGACCCTCTGGGTGACGGGGCCCAAGCAGGTGTTCGCTGTCTCTTGGCGCGGCCAGCTCCTGGCGTCGACCCCAGTGGACAGGCCGCGTCTGGGTCCGGTGGCACTGGCCGACGGCGGAGCGGTGGTGGTGGACGCCCAGGGTCACCTGGTGGCCTTCCGCCCCACGGGCAGGCCGCGTTGGCGAAAAAAGCCCAAAACACACGAGCGGATCCTCGCCCTGGGCCTGCGTCCCGAGGGTGGCGTCGCCGTGGCATTTGCCGGGGAGGCCCGGACCTTCGACTCCGACGGTGTGCGGCGCCTCGTGCTTCGACTGCCCGAACGCGCCCGGAGGCGCGGCCTGGCCGGCGTGCCCGGCGCCCTGTGGGTTTGGTCCGAGCAGGGCGCCTATCGTCTCGCCAAAAAGGGCGTCGCCGGAGACCACGGGCGGGTGCGCCATCGCGTGCCCGCCAAGGCGCCCGGCGACGGTCGCGTCTTCGCCGCCGTGCTGGGACCTGACGGCACGCTCTACGTCATCCTCGCCGAGCGCGGGCTCCACCCCGTGCGCCTGGTGGCGGTGTCCACCAACGACGCGCTCGCGTGGTCCCGGCCGTTTACCGGTACGCGTCCGGCCGGGTGCCGCATGCGAACGGGACCCCGGACGCAGCTTGGCATGGTTTGCCCGGGCGGTCGTGTGGTGGTGCGGGACCGGCGGGGGATCACCCGCTTCGATGAGCGCGGCTCCAAGCCGCGGCTCTCCCTGGGCCTTGCCGGACGATTTGCGGTGGCTTTCGAGGTGCGGGGCCGGGACATGAGCCTGGCCTGCTGGGTACGCCGGTACGGCCCCACGGGAGATGCTGCCGCGCAGTCGCGGTTCCCGGGGGCCTGTCAGACGCTGTGGCACGACGGCACCGGGCGCGCCTACCTGGGCGTTCGCCTCATCGACAAGTGAGTGGAGCACGACCCATGTCTAAACGCACTGCGCTCATCGCCGGAGCCACCGGCCTCGTGGGCGGCCACTGCCTCGATCGGCTATGCGCCGATGACGGGTATGCGCGCGTGATTGCGCTGACCCGCCGGGACCTCGGCCGTCGACACGACAAGATCCAGGTGCTCACGGTAGACTTCGACCGCCTGCGGGACCACCGCGACGACCTGGTCGCCGATGACGTCTACCTGTGCTTGGGTACAACAATCAAGAAGGCCGGCACCCAGCGGCGCTTCCGCGAGGTCGACTACGGCTACAACCTGGCGGTGGCCCAGGCCGCGCAGCTCGGCGGGGCCAAGCAGATCATGCTCGTGTCCTCGGTGGGCGCCTCACCCAAGGCGCGCACGTTCTACCTGAAGGTAAAAGGGGAGCTGGAGACAGCCATCTCGATGCTGCCCTTCCGAGCCCACCACGTGTTCCGCCCCTCCGCTCTTCTCGGCGATCGTCCCCAGAGACGTCCGCTGGAGTCGGTGGGCTCTGCCGTCATCCGCGCCGCCTCCTTCACAATGGTGGGAGGACTACGGCGCTTCCGTCCCATCCACGCCCGCACCGTCGCCCACGCCATGGTCGCCGCCGCCCTCATGCCCGAACAGCCCGGCTCCCACATCTACCACTGGTCCCAGATCCGCGCCCTCGCCGAGGAGACGAGGACGTCGTAGGCGTGTTCGCTGTTTTTGCTGAAATAGGGAGATGACTCCCAGGTATCAGATGATTGCGTCACTCGCAACCCCCACCAGGGGGGTCTGGAACCGAAAACGAGGCCGATGATGGCCTGGCTGTGGATCAAGGAGGCGGAACATGCGACTTGCGACAGTTGGCTGGTGCGTGCTGATGATGGTCGCCATCGGCTGCTCGGATGACGATGGGCAGGCGGACAACAACAACCAGCCGGGGCTGGATGGGGGGGGGACCGTGGACAGCGGTCCCATTCTGCCCGACGGCGGGGTGATTCCTCCAGCTCCGTCCTGTGATCCGGCCCCAGGCGGGGGGTCGACGGACGTCGCCGAGCCCACCGTGTTGGTGACGCTGGCCGACCGGTGGCACGAGTCCTGGCTCGCCTCGCCGGCGGTGGCGGATCTGGACGGAGACGGCACGCCGGAGATCGTGATCGCCCGGGCAGGGCTCTTGCTGGTGTGGCACGCCGACGGCAGCGAGGTGTGGCGCGCGGACACCGGCGGGCGCACCTGGGCCTCACCGGTGGTGGGAGACCTCGTGGCGGGGATCCCCGGGCTGGAGGTGGCCCTGGCCGCGCGCGAAACGATCTACGCCTTTGACGCCGACGGCAGTGATTTGCCCGGGTTTCCGGTGACCTGGCGAGACGAGCTGCGCACCCTGGCCGCCGGCGACATCGACGGCGACGGCGAGCCGGAGCTGGTGGTGGTCACGACCAATCCTCTGAACGACAACGACCAGCGGGACATCATCATTGCATTTCACATGGACGGCAGCCAGGCGGCGGGGTTTCCGCCCAACACCACCGGCGTGTCGGGGTGCGACGACCGATGCTACGTCACCGGGGGCTACGACCAGAACCTCGCCCTCGGGGACGTCAACGGCGACAACGCCCTGGACATCTTCGCCACCCAGGACAACGCGTATCTGAGCCTGCACGACGGCGCGGGGGTCGCCTTCGACGCCAACGCAATCTTCGATCATCCTACCAAGTTTCTGGGCGTTCGGTTCTTGCACGACTACGCCCTCGCCCAGCAGGGGTGGGCCAACGACGAGGAGACCGCCGACCAGGCGCACTTCACCAACTCGGCGCCGGCCATCGCAGACGTGGACGGTGACGGCACCTACGAGCTGGTGGTCCTGGCCTCGGTGCAAAACGCCGCCCAGACCGACCGCCTGCGGGGCGTGGCCCTGTGGGTGGTTCACCCCGACGGTACCCGGCCGGCGGCCTGGGTTACGCCCTTCCACGCGCCAGGCTACCTCGCGGGGCTGTGGGACTACGATGGCACCAACGTCGTCGCCGCCACCAACCAGGTCGCCGTGGCCGATCTGGATCCCACCCGGAACGGACCGGAGTTCGTTTTTGCCGGGTTCGATGGGCGCATCCACTGCGTCGACGCGGTGGCCACCGAGGTCTGGAGCTTCACCTATACCAATGACGACCGGGTGCTCACGGGGGGCGCGCTGGTGGCCGATCTCTCGGGGGACGGCGCGCCGGAGGTCGTCTTTGCCACCTACTCCCCCGATGAGGACAAGAGCCACCTGTTTGTGCTCGACGGGGGCGGCAACCTGCTGCACCAGCTGCCCCTGCCCATGCGCGGCGCCATGGCCGTGCCGACCATCGCCGACGCCGACGGAGACGGCGCCCTGGAGATCGTGGTGAACCTCAAGGACGGAGAGGATCAGCAGCGCATGGTGCTGGTCTACACGGTGCCAGGCTCGGCCCCCAACTGTCTGCTCTGGCCCACCGGTCGCGGCAATCTGATGCGCAACGGGTTCGTTCCGTAGCTCGCGTGGTAGTTCTGGCGGGCGCCCTTTGGAGCGGCTATCATGTCGGGTCATGATCTCCTTGTTTGAAAAGAGGGCGAGTCGGCTGGTCATCCGGGACGTTGCGGTGTTGGACCCTCGGGACGGGTCGGTTGCACCGCACCGCGACCTGCTGCTCAATGGCGGCTTCGTGGCGGCCATCGCCGGTCCGGGGGAGCTGACCGTGGAGCTCACCCGCGGGGCGCAGACCCTGGACGCCCGCGGATACTACGCGCTGCCCGGGCTCATCGACAGTCACCTTCACATGGCCGGTGTCTACCAGTACGAGCCGCCCGGGCTCGCCGCGGCCGTCTCGGTGCCCTCCCAGGTGCTGAGGAATCTGAAGGCGTTTCTTTTGTCTGGAGTGACCACCGTCCGGGACATGGGAGCGCCGGCCAAGATGGCCGTGTGGCTACGGGAGCGGGCGGCCCGGGGACAGCTCGAGTCGCCGCGCATCCTGACCTCCGGCCCGGTGTTCACTGCACCCGGTGGCTATCCGACGTTCATGGACGATCTGCCCGCCGTCACGGCCTGGCTTCTGGGGCGGCTGAAGATCGGGCTGCGCAGCCCCGACGAGGCCCGCCGCCACGTGGATGAGCTGGCCGACCTGGGCGTGGACCACATCAAGGCCCTGTGGACGTCCGAGGACTACGACGATGGCCGCACGCCCCTGCCCCTGCTGGGCGCCGAGGAGCTGCGAGCGCTGACCGACCGCGCCCACCACCACAACCTGCCCGTGGCGGTGCACAACGTGTGGCTCAAGGATCTGGGGCCGTTATTGGACCTGCCCTTCGACTCCCTGGAGCACTTGCCCCTCGATGCGGTGATGGAGCCCCGCCACGTGACCCGCATCAAGAAGCGGGGTCTTCCCGTCACTACGACCTTCATGACCTACGGCATCATCGACTACATCGACGAGATGGCCGAGCTGCTGCAGCGCCACGGGAGGACGCTCTTCGAGCCGGGGGCCCTGGCGCGGGTGCAGTCCGTAGTGAACCAGATCCGGAACCGCCAGCTGGACCTGCCCGGCTTTGGCTGGAACGTCATCGAGACGGGCACCCGGTACGCGCGCAAGAACCTGCAGTGGTTGCGGGAGGCGGGCGTGCGGGTGGTGGCCGGCACCGACCAGGGGGGCGCGATCACTCCTTGCGGGCAGATCGTCTGGGAGCTGCGCTCCTTCGTGCGTGGAGGCTGCAGCCACCTCGAGGCCCTCCAGGCGGCGACCAGCGAAGCCGCCGAGGCCCTGGGGCGACCCGAGCTGGGTGCACTGCGTCCCGGCGGGCCGGCTGACGTGATCATGGTGTCGGCCAATCCGGCCCGGGACGTCCGTGCCCTGGAGCATGTGGACGTGGTGATCCGAGACGGCATCGTCTTCAAGAACTGGATCGGTGCCCGGTGAGGCTGCGCGGGGACCCCGTCTGAAGCCTCGCTTGCACCTCAGCCGGGAGCGGCTATGCTTAGGGGAGCGTGACCGCCCACTAGCTTACCAGACTGCAGCAGGAGAGACGAACCATGCACGACCGTCACCGGATGGTGGTGTGGCGACTCGGACGTCTGCTGGGTCCAGCGGTGGTGGCGCATTTGTGTTGGGCCCCCTCCGCCCGGGCGGACACGCCACGCCGTACGAGCGCGAACGCGCCGGCGGCCACGTCTGCGTCGACGCTTGCGACCACACCTGCTTCCGCGTCCAGGTCACTTGGCACCACGGCTCGCTGGTGGGGCCCGCTGCGCCTGGGGCGGCGGGCCGTGGCGGCCAGGCACGGGGTCCGGCCGTCCGTGGTCCGGTCGTCCCTGGCTCGGCCCGTGCCGCTGGTGGTGGCCCAGAGGGCTGCCGGGCAGGTGGCCCGGCCACGGCCCGGTGGGGCGAGACTCGGGCAGCGCTGCGGGTCCGACGCCCAGTGCGTTGAGCCTGGCACCATCTGTGAGCGGCGTCGCTGCGTGCGCATCCAGCGCACCATCAACATCATGTGGCTGTTCTACCGGTCGGCGGACCGCCGGTACACCTCGGCGCTCGGGCTGTATCACCACCGCAGGGGCACGCCCGGGCTTCGCATCCTCGCGCCGTTCTATTTCCATGTCTGGTCCAAGCTCAGCGACACGCGCGTGGTGCTGCCGCCGCTTTTCGTGCAGCACAAAAACCGCCTCCGGGGGTCCACAGACACCTTCGTGCTGAACTTCCACCACCACCGGTCCAAGGGGGCGGTGGGGTTCAACGTCTGGCCCTTCCTCTTCGTCAAGAGCTACGGCAAGAAGGGATTCTCCTTCAGCCTGTTGCCCCTGGTGCACTATGCACGCAAGGGCAAGGCCTGGTCCATGTACCTGCTGCTCTTCCCGCCCTGGTACGTGTCGCGCGCGCCGGGCAAGACCACCTGGGCAGTGTTTCCCTTCGCGGCGGGCAAGACCACCCGACGCCGGTCTTTGACCTGGGTCTTTCCCCTGAACTTCTACTGGCGCCGTGGGTCCCGGCGTCACTACCTGTTTTTTCCGCTGTACTACGGTCAGACCAGTCGCCACAGCGCCATGTCGTTGCTGCTGCCCCTGTACTGGTACTACCGGCGGGGAAAGCACTATCGACAGTTCATTTCGCCCCTGGCCGTCTACGGTCACGATCGACGCGCCCGGCGGTGGCACCTGTGGTGGACCGCTCCGCCGACACTCTTTACGCGGCGCCCGGGGCACTCGCTGTCCATGGTTCTCCCCTTTTTCTACCACCACCACGCCCGGAGCCGAGAGCGTCTCCTGGTGCTACCGGCCTTGGCATCATACTTCTACCGGCGTCCCGGCGTGCGGGAGGGCATGGTGGGCCCGCTGCACTATCGCCGCGACTCGAGGCGTTCCCACACGGTGTTCTTCCCGCTGTTCTGGCGGTTCAAGAACCACGCGACGCAGCTCTCCTTCACCATGGTCGGCAATGTGTACGTGCGTCGGGATCCCAAAGGGTACAGCGCCGCCGTGCTGCCCCTGTTGTACCTGGGCAAGCATCCGAGCGGTTGCCATCAGATCTTCTTCCCCTTGTTTTGGCGCCGGGTGGATCGCCTCCGTCAAAAGAGCGTGACCCAGCTTTTCACGGCGTATTGGTGGCGGCACCGCGACAGCTTCGGCCATGGGCTCTTGCCGCTGTACGGGTACGAACGCCGCTACGATGCCAAGGGGTACGTGTCGTCTCGGTTGGGGATCCTGCCGCTGCTCTATCATGTCAACAACCGCACAGACCGTGTGGTGCTGACGCCTCTGGGCGGCTACGTACACGACAAGGCGGCGCACCGGAAGACCCTGGTTGTGGGCAATGTGTTCTGGCATCGTGCGCCCGGTCTGACGGTGTGGTCCGTGGTTCCGCTCCTGTGGCGTTACGCGAGCGCCGGCGGCAACACCACCGTGGTGTTTCCGTTGTACTGGCGGCTGCGCCCGCGCGGCGGCTGGAAGACGGATCTGGTGCTTCCCCTCTTTGCGCTGTTGCGCAAGCGGCAGCGGAGGCTGGTGGTGGTGGGGCCGGTCTACTCCTACGAGCGACCGGGCGCCCGCTCCTTCGGTCTGGCGCCCCTGCTCTTCGTGCGCGTGGGACGCCGGCTCTCCTACGGGCATTTCTTCCCCCTGGTCTGGCACAAGCAGGATCACGTGCGCAAGACGGGCTACACCGTGGTGGGGCCCATCTTCAACGTGCGCCGGCGTCAGGGCCACACCTCCGGGGTGTTCCCGCTTTTGTGGTGGGGCCGGCGCGGCCCGGCCCGCTATGGTGTTGGCTTCCCGCTGGTGTGGTACTTCGACAACGCACGGCGTCGCACCCGGACGCTGGTGGTGGGGCCGGTGTTTCATCACCGGAACCGCTCGGCCACCTACGGAGGCGTGGTGCCAGCGGTCTTCTGGCACGCAGATCCGAAGAAGCGGAGGTACACGGTCTGGTCCGGGCCCTTCCTGTACCGCCAGCGCCGGGAGCGGGTGTTCGCCATGGTGGCGCCGCTGCTGTTCTTGACGCGCCGCAGCCCCCGTCGTTGGTCACTGACCATTGCGCCCCTTTTGCACTACCGGAAGAACCATCACCGCCACCACCTGTGGACCCCCCTGTTTGGCTTCGGTGTGAACCAGCGGGCCGAGAGCCGCTACGGCTACGTGGGACCGGTGGGCTGGACGCAGTCTCCCACGCGCAACGCCCAGGTGGTGTTCCCGCTCTTCTGGCGTTTTGTCGACAAGCGCCGGGAGACCGCCACCGTGGCGGTGCCTCCACTGTACTTCGGGCACCGGCACCGCCAGGGTCGCACGGACGTCTTCCTGCCGCTGTTCGTGCACAGAAAGCGGGGTCCCCGCCGCGCGGTGGTCTTGTTCCCGCTGGTGTACTCCTTTTTCAACAGCCGTAGTCGGAGCCGCACCCTGGTGGCCTTCCCGTTTTACTACTGGCGCCGTCGGGAGACGACGGGCGGAGGGTTGATTCCCCTGGTCTTCGTGCGCAGGGGACCCCGGGGCGCCCGGGACGTGACCGTGGTGCCGCTGTTGCACGTGCGCCGTCGGCGTCACCGTCTAGACGTGTGGACCCCGCTGTTCGGCTTCGGATTCGATCGACGTCGCGGTCGCAGCTACGGCTACGCCGGACCGGTCTACTGGTCGAAGTCTCCGAAGAAAAACGCCCAGGTGGTGTTCCCGCTCTTCTGGCGTTTTGCCGACAAGCGGGCTCGGCGCACGGGGTTGGCGATCCTGCCCTTCTATATCGGGACCCGCTCACGGCGCTCGTCGGTGGACGTGGTGCCGCCGCTTTTTTGGATGCATCGCACAGCCAACAGCCGCACCGTGGTGTTTCTGCCCTTCTACGTGGGGCGGTTCCAGCGCAACCGCTCGAGCTGGTCGGTGGCGGTGCCCCTGTTTTATTACCACTATCACTTCCCATCCCGGGAGCACCGGGTGCTGGTGCCCCCCGGGCTGTATGTGCGCCACGGCCCCGCCCGCACCGACGTGGTGCTGTTTCCGCTGCTGTGGCACTTCAGCAGCCGGGGGCGGTCCTCCACCGTGGTCTTCCCGCTGTACTGGGATTTCAAGCGCGGCCATCGCCGAAGCACGGTGGTGTTCCCCTTGGTCTGGCGCTTTTCCTCGGGGCACAAGTTGCACACGGTGGTGCTGAACACCTACTATGGCCGGGACCGCGAGAAGGGCACCTATCGTCTCCTCGTCCTGCCGTTTCTGGAGGTCGCACGCAAGCGCCCGGGAGACATCAAGGTGGGGTTTCTGGGCGGACTCCTGGGCTACGAGCGCATCGGTCGCAACCGCTACCTCAAGCTCTTTTTCGCCCGCATCCGCCTCAAGCCCCTGCCCGCCCAGCCTGGCCCCGGACGGCGCCCCCAGCGCCGGTCTCCAGGCCGGTCACGTTTCTTTCCCATCTAGTACTTTTGGCCCGGTCGCCTATGCTGACCGGTGAGCTGGAGGGATCCCATGAGACGTGTGCTTGGTCCTACCGGCGCGGTGCTGGTCCTTGCGGCGCCCGCCTGTGGACTACGTGTTTGACCACCCGGGGGAATTCGCCGCCGCCGGCGCCCTCGGCGTGGCCTTCGGCGCCGGCGCGGGGTGCATGACCACGCCGGACACGGACAACGGTCACTTCACCGATCGCGCAGCCCAGTACTTCTCGCAGCCCCGCCCGCCCCTTTGCGGTCCATGAAGAACGGTTTTTTTGTTTCGGATCCGTGGAGGAAGCAAATGCCGTGTGTACTCTGCTGACGAGCAACAAAGGCAGCGGTCGAAAGGGCCCGCGAATATGGGTTGTCACTTGTGGGACTAGGTGTTCTTCTGCTTTTCGAGGAGCTGCTTGAGCAGCTCCTCCAGGGCGGCGCCCTCCGTGTCGTCAGACGGGTCGAAGGCCACGCCCATTCCACAGAAATCGTCGTCCATGCGGACCCAGGCCACCCGCGCGGGCACCCGGAGCAGGGACTCGGCCTGGTCGGCGGGCCCCAGCACCACCACCACCCGGGTGCCCTCCTCGGGCGGAGTGAGCGTCCGGATCTTGAGGCCGCCTGGGCCGACATCACCCGTGGCGCTCCAGATCACGTCTTCTTTGCCCAGCTCTTGCCAGTCTACCGTCACCTCGAGCGTCTTGCGTTCGTGTCTACGTTTTTCGTCGTCCGTCATGGCACACCTCGCATGAAAACTCGGGCAGTATAGTGGCCTTTGCTCCGAATGACCACCCGGTCATCAATCTGTTTGGATCGTGTCGATCGACGCGAATTCGGGCTCGTGCAGCGGCAACACGATATCGGCCATGTCTTTGACCCGTAGGACCTGATCGTAGGCGTCGTACGCGTTGACATGGGTGCCCGGGGGGATCACCTCCATGTCCAGCGCCTGGATCGCCAGCGGCGGCTCCAGGTTCTCCCGGATGATGCAGAACCCTGTGATCGCCGCGGTGGACTTGCCCGTTTCGATGAGCACGGTGAGCCCCCCCCGGGTGTGGGCGGGGGTGTGCACCACCCGGACCCCGGGCACGATCTCCCGGTCGCCGGTGACCTTGACGACGCGGCCTGCCTCGTCCTGGTCCTGCACGAACTCCGCCATGTAGCGGTAGTCCAGGGGGTGCGGGTCGTACAGGGACTCGAGCTCTTTCTGGTGGGCATAGAACGTGGCGTTTGTGCACTTGGAGTCATTCTCGCAATGGTCGTTGTGCAGGTGCGTGTGCACCACGACGTCCACGTCTTCGGGGGTGAGGTCCCAGCGGGCCAGCCCCTGCTCGAAGGTGTAGATCTTCCCGCCGATGGCCTTCTGTCGGGCCTCGGACTGGATCACCCCCATGAGCCCCGTGTCCACGAGGATCGTCTGGTCTCCCCCTTCGAGGTACCACACATAGATGGGGATGGTGAACTCCTCGCCGAAGCCGTGCTGATGCGTCATCATGGACTTGTCGAACACCTTGGTGCCCACGACGATGGGGTGGATCTTGTAGGTCGTCATGTGGTCGTCCTCCAGCGGTTCGGACGCATCATCCTCCCTTCCACGGCGTGAAGCAAGCCGCATGGATCGTGGTATTGTTTGTGGCACAACGACTTCAGATGACTGATGACGATCTGAAAACTCGGCGAGGCGGCGAGCTCAAGGGGCCGGCATCCGAAGACATTGGAGTCGGCGTCACCGTGCCCGCGGGCCACGGCGCGGCCCAAGACGATCTCGACGTCTGGGAGGATCGCCCGGCGGTGGCCGGGGTCACGTATGCCCAGCGCTACGAGCTGCGGCAGGAGGTGGGCCGCGGGGGCATTGGGCGAGTGGTGCTGGCATTCGACCAGCAGCTCGGCAGGGAGGTGGCCGTCAAGGAGCTGCTCCCCGGCTTTGCCTCGCGCGGGTCTGAGGGCGACGGCGCGAAGCCCTCGGGTGGGGACTCAGGCAGCCCGGAGGAGGTGCGGTTCCTGGAGGAGGCGCGGATCACTGCCCAGCTGGAGCACCCGGGAATCGTGCCGGTGCACGACCTGGATCAGCGCACCGACGGTCACATCTACTACGCCATGCGACTGGTGCGCGGTCGGGACATGAGAGAAAGTCTGTCGGGGCGCACCCTGCGAGAGCGGCTCGAGCTGCTGCCGAACTACATGGATCTCTGCCACACCATCGCCTACGCCCACAGCCGCGGGGTGGTGCACCGGGACCTCAAGCCGGACAACGTAATGCTGGGTGAGTTCGGCGAGACGCTGGTGCTGGACTGGGGCCTGGCCAAGGTGCGTGGCAAGAAGGACCGGCGCATGGAGGCGTTGGCTGACGAGACGGAGCTGCTCCGCAAGAGATCGGGCACCGAGACGGTCGCGGGGGCGCCCCTGGGCACCCCCGCCTACATGCCGCCCGAGCAGGCCGCGGGGCAGGTGGAGCTCATCGACGCGCGCTCGGACGTCTACTCGATGGGCGCCATCCTGTACGAGGTGCTCACCGGGCGGCCGCCACACATCGGCAGCTCGGCGCTGGAGGTGATGGAAAAGGTCCAACAGGAGGAGATCGTCCCCCCCGAGCAGCGGGAGGCCGAGGCGCCCCCGGAGCTCGGCGCCATCTGCATGAGGGCCCTGGCGCGTCGACGTGAGGACCGCTACGAGAGCGCCAAGCTCCTGGCCGAGGACGTGCTTCGGTTTCAGGTGGGCGGATTGGTCCGGGCGCATACCTACTCGGCCTGGGCCATGATCCTGCGGTGGTTGCTGCGTCATCGCAAGGTCGTCGCCGTGGTGACTGCGTTGCTCGTTGTGGCGGCTGGCATGTGGTGGTATCGCGGCTACGCCGATGCCCATCGCCGCGCCAGGGCGGAGCGGCAGCGTCAGGCGCGGGTTCTGGGCGAGGTGGAACGGCTCCTGTCTACCGTGGCCCGGGGGGAGAAGGTGAAAAACTGGCTCGACGTCTACACCTTCAGGCTCATCGCCATCAAGGAGCCGGTGGTGGAGTGGCGCCTCATCTACGCCCTGGCGCACCCAAAGGTCGAGGTGCGGCGGATATCGGCCCGCAGCCTCGGCGGAATGAAGAGTCGGCGGGCCGTGGGACCGCTTTGCGCCCGGCTGGCCAAGGGCGTGGAGACCTCCGAGTTGGTGGTCATCGACGTGATCAACGCGCTGGGGATCATCGGCGACAGTCGGGCCAACGATCCGGTGAGACGCGCGCGGTTTCGGCACGGCCAGCACGGCGCGGTGTGGCGGAACACCAGGCTGGCCTTCCGCATGATCCCCATGCCGCCCCTGCCCAAGACAGACGAAACGGCGACCGGGTTGCTGTTGCGGGGGCAGGACTTGGTGTACAAGGGGGACCTGGCCGGGGCGCTAGCGCTGTACAGCCGCGCCATCGAGTTGGACCCGAAGTCTGGCCGAGCCTATGGGAGTCGCGCCATCGCGCGCAAGCGCCTGAAGGACTTCGGGGGGGCTCTCGCCGACTACAACCGCGCCATCGAGCTGGACCCGAAGCAGCTCAAGCACTACCTGAATCGCGCTTTCATCCTCAGGCGGCACCGGAGGTTCAACGACGCCCTCGAGGACCTCGCGCGGTTGGTGGCGTCCCCCAGGCATCGCAGCATGGGGTTGGTGGCAAGGGGGGGGATCTACGCGCACATGGGTCGGTTGGATGAGGCCCTGCAGGATTACCGTGCTTCCTTCGTGCTGTCGCCCGGCCGGGCGTCGATTCCCTACTCCATGGCCTTCATCTGGGCCGCGAAGGGGGACCTCACCCGAGCCCTCGCCTGCCTCGACCAGGCGCTCGAGGTACACCCGAGATACTGTCGAGCGCTCACCGTCCGTGCAGCCATCCGACAGCGGCGCGGGGACCTGGCGGGCGCCCTGGTGGACGCCGAAAGGGCCGTGGCCGCGGACCCGGCCTACCGGCACGCCTATACCCGCCGGGGCCAGGTGCTGCTGGCCCGGGGGCGCCGGGCGGCGGCCAAGGCAGACTTCGACAAGGTCATCGCCCTGTCCAAAAAAGAAAGCTGGCGCTGGGGCGCCCGGGCCGCTTTCTACCACCATTGGCTCGGGCAATACGCCCAGGCGGTCCGTGACTTCACGCAGGCGCTGAAGCTCACCCGCTCCAAGGAGGTCGCCCACCAGTATCGCATCCTCCTGGCGGCCGTGGATGTGCGCTCGGGAGACCGCGCCAGGGCAAAGAGGCGAATCGCCGCCGCCGTGGTGACCGACCCGCGGGGCGAGCACGGGAGCGCCATCCTCTTTTTCAGGGGCAAGCGCGATCGAGCAGCCTTTGTCAGGGCCCTGCCACTCACGCCGAGCCGCAAGGCCTACCTCGCCTTTTTGCAGGGACTGCGAGCCGAGCTCGCCGGCGACCAGGCTGACGCCCTGTCTGCCTACACCACGGCGCTGACACCCTATCGGTGGAGCACCTTCTGGTACGCCCTGGCGGCCCACAACGTGAAGGTGCTCGGCCAGCGTCGCGGCTCCGCCGGACCGACGTCGCCCTAGCCCAATCTACCCATCCACGGCGCGAAGCGAGCGGCGGAGATCATGGTATAGTTCGTGCCAGCGCGATCCGATGACTGATGACAAGCACAAACCCCGGCGCGGCGGAAAGCCCGGCAGCCCCGAGCCGGAGGTGACAGTGCGGGCGCCCTCCCAGGAGGCCCCCCCGGTGACCGGGGGAGACGCCGGGAGCGGGGCGACCCTTCCCCAGGGACCCGATCCTCCCAGGTCGCCCACGACCCTGGAGGACGTGGCCATCGACGCCACCCTTCCCGCGGTGCGACGGGCGCCCCCTGGTGTTGAGCAGATGGGCGTTGACGCCACCTTGCCGGCCTTGCCCGACCGGGCGCCGGAGCCCGGGGGACTTGGGGCGGCCTCTACGCTGCCCGCCAAGTCTGGCCCTGGCCCCGGCCCCAGCTCTGGCCCCGGCCCCGGCCCCAGCCCTGGCCCCGGCGCCTCAGAGGGCAAACCCTTCGGCACCGGAGACACCCTGGCGGTCTACGCTCCCGACCAGGTGACCGACCCCCTGGCCAAGATGCTCGGGGTGGCCGACGGGCTCATCAACCCGATGGGTGGGTCAGAGGCGGCGTCGGATCCCTCGACGGCGGTCAAGGCTGCCTATGCCCAGCGTTACGAGCTCCGCGACGAAGTGGGCCGTGGGGGTATTGGGCGGGTGGTGCTGGCCTTCGACCCTCGGCTCGGCAGGGAGGTGGCCCTCAAGGAGCTGCTGCCCCGGTTCGCCTCGGGCAAGTCCGTGGGCGAGGGCACCACCCCGACCACCGGGACCTCTCGCAGTCCGGCGGAGGTGCGGTTTTTGGACGAGGCGCGGATCACGGCCCAGCTGGAGCACCCTGGCATCGTGCCGGTGCACGAGCTGGGCCAGCGCGCCGACGGCAGCATCTACTACGCCATGCGCATGGTGCGTGGCCGCGACATGAAAAAGGGGCTCACCGGACGCGCTCTGCGGGAGCGGCTCGAGCTGTTGCCCAACTACCTGGATCTGTGCCACGCCATCGCCTATGCCCACAGCCGCGGCGTGGTGCACCGGGACCTCAAGCCCGACAACGTGATGTTGGGCGAGTTCGGCGAGACCGTGGTGCTGGACTGGGGCCTGGCCAAGGTGCGCGGCAAGAAGGACCGGCGCATGGAGGTGCTGGCCGACGAGATGGAGCAGCTCCGCAAGAGCTCGGGCACCGAGACGGTCATCGGTGCGCCCCTGGGCACGCCCTCCTACATGCCCCCGGAGCAGGCTACTGGGCAGCTGGACCTCATCGACGCGCGGTCGGACGTCTATTCCTTGGGCGCCATCCTCTACGAGTTGCTCACCGGGCGGGCTCCCCACAGCGGGGGCTCGGCCCTGGAGGTGTTGGAGAAGGTGCAGGCCGAGGAGATCGTTCCCCCGCAGCAGCGGGAGGCCGAGGCACCCCCGGAGCTCAGCGACATCTGCATGCGCGCTCTGGCTCGCCGGCCGGAGGACCGCTACGAGAGCGCCAAGCTGTTGGCCGAGGACGTGCATCGCTTTCAGGTGGGCGGGCTGGTCCGGGCCCACGCCTACTCGGTTTGGGACCTGACCCGGCGGTGGCTGCGGCGCCATCGCACGGCCATCGCCGTGGTGACCGCGCTGCTCGCCGTGGCCGCGGGCATGTGGTGGTATCGCGGCCACGCCGACGCTCGCCGCCGTGCCCGGGCGGAGCAGCAGCGCCGGGCGCGGGTCCGGGGCGAGGTGGAGCAGATCCTCGAGGCAGTGGCCCGGGGCCCCAAGGTGAAGAACTGGCTCGACGTCTACACCTTCAAGCTCATCGCCCTGAAGGAGCCTCTGGTGGAGCGGCGCCTCGTGCGCGCCCTGGCGCATCCCAAGGTCGGGCTGCGGCGGCTGGCGGCCCGCAGCCTCGGTGGCATGAAGAGCCGGCGGGCCGTGGGGCCGCTTTGCGATCGGCTGGCCAAGGGAGTGGAGCCCTCGGAGACGGCGGTCATCGCGGTGATCAACGCGCTCGGGATCATCGGAGACAGCCGTGCCAACGATCCGGTGAGCAAGGCGCGGTTTCGCCACGGCCAGCATGGCGCGGTGTGGCGGAACACCAGGCTGGCCTTCCGCATGATCCCCCTGCCGCCCCTGCCCAAGACCGGTGTCACGGCGGACCAGCTGGTGGACCGGGGCCGGGACTCGGCGAACAAGGGTGACCGGTCCGGGGCGCTCTCGCTGTACACCCGCGCCATCAACCAGGACTCCCGCTTGACCCGCGCCTTCGTGAACCGCGCCATCGAGCGCAAGGTGTTGGGGGACGTCACCGGGGCCCTGGCAGACTACGGCCGCGCCATCGCTCTGGACCCGAAGGCCCCGATCCCCTACCACAATCGCGCTTACATCCTAAGAACACAGGGCAAATATGCAGACGCCCTCAAGGACCTGGCGCGGGTGGTAGCATCCAAGAAACATCGCGCCGTCGGGCTGCAGGCCCGGGCCAAAGTCCACCAGGTCCTGGGGCAATTGGACGAAGCCCTACGGGACTACCGGGCCGCCTTTTCGCTGGCGCCCGGCCGGGCGACGATTCCCTACCACATGGCCTTTGTCTGGGCCGAAAAGGGGGACCTCACCCGGGCCCTCGCCAGCCTCGAGCGCGCGCTCGAGGTACAGCCGAGCTACTGTCGTGCGCTCACCGTGCGCGCGGCCATCCGACAGAGGCGGGGTGATCTCGCGGGCGCCCTGTTGGACGCCGAGCGGGCCGTGGCACTGGACTCGGCCTACCAGTACGCCTACACCCGTCGAGGACAGGTGTTGTTGGCCCGGGGGCGCCGGACGGAGGCCAAGGCAGACTTCGACATGGCCATCTCGCTGGCAAAGAAGAGCTCTTTGCGCTGGGGCGCCCGGGCCGCTTTCTATCACCAAGCGTTGGGAATGTACGCCGAGGCGGCTCGGGACTTCGGGCAGGCGCTCAACCTCTCGCGCACCGAGGAGATCGCCCACCGCTACCGCATTCTGCTGGCGGCCGTGGCGCTGCGCGCGGGGGATCGCAAGGGAGCGAAGAAGCGACTCGACTCCACCGTGGTTGCCGACCCCCAGGGCGCGCAGGGGAGCGCCGTCCTGTTCGTGAGGGGCGAGCGCGATCGCGCAGCCTTTGTCAAGGCCAGGCCATTTACTCCCTACCGCAGGAGCTACCTCGCTTTCCTGGAGGGGATCCGGGCTGAGCTCGCAGGCGACCTCCCCGGGGCCCTCGCGGCGTACACCGCGGCGCTGACACCCTATCGGTGGAGCAACTTCTGGTACGAGCTGGCGGCCCACAACGTCAAGGTGCTCGGTCGGCGACTGGGCGCCAAGGGTCCAGGGCCGCGTCCGCACCCGCGCCTGCGCCCCCGGCCGCGCCTGCGCCCCCGGCCGCGCTAGACCAGCGCGTTGGCCACGACCTGGCCGAGGGTGACAAGCTCGAGCTTCTGGCCGTGGCGCTTGGCCTGGGCGTCCAGGGTGGACTGGCAGCTCAGGCAGCCGGTGACCACTGTCTCGGCGCCTGTGCGCATTATCTGGTCGATCTTGAGGCCGCCCACCTGATTGCGCACATCATTGGACGCGGGCACGTGATCCACTCCGCCGCCCCCGCCGCAGCACAGGTTCTCCATTCGGTTGGGATGCATCTCCACGAAGTCGGCCACGGCGGCGTGCAGGATCGTCCGCGGCGGGTCGATGAAGTCGCCCTTGCGCCCCATGTTGCAGGGGTCGTGGTAGGTGTGCAGGCCCGGGTTCTTGGATGGGTCCACCCGGAGCGTGCCCGCCTCGATGCCTCGGGCGGCCAGTCGGCTGATCAGCTCCACTCGGAAGGGCAGGGGGCGGCCGAGCCACCGCGCCGCGTCGTGGGTGTAGCTCTTGTACCCGTGACCGCACTCTGTCAGGACCAGGGTCTCGACGCCGAGCTTCTTCGCGGCTTCGACCACCTGCAGGAGGATCTTGCGGGCGGCGCCATCGTCCCCGGTGAAGTAGCCCCAGTTGGTGACATCAAAGCAGGCTGACGACAGGGTCCATGGCTCACCGAGCAGGTGGAGGATCTTGAGGTTGGCCGTGAAGATGCCGGGGTTCACGGTCAGCTCCCGGGGGTTGGGCAGGTACAGGTACCGCGCGCCCGGCTGGTCCATGGGGAAGGTGATGGAGGGATCCTCCAGCTCCATGCCGAGCTCCTCGGCCATCCACTCGGCGTGCTCGATGTACTCTTCGGAGGGTATCTTCGAGACGTTGCCCGTCTCGAGCCGTGACTCGATGCCCGTGGCCAGGGGCTCGGGCAGGTCGCCCCGGGCGGAGAGGACCCCGCGGGCGGCGCGCACCACCTCCTCCATGAGCACTCCGGTGGGGCAGTCGTGGGTGCAGCGGTTGCACAGGGTGCAGGTCCAGACGAATCGCGACGCCAGGGCCAGGTCGTCCCAGCCGTTGCGCAGCAGGTGCAGGAACTTGCGCGGGTTCATTTCCGGTACGGCGGCGCCCAGGGGGCAGCGGGAGAGGCAGGCGCCGCAGTCCTGGCACTGTCCGAGGTTGTTGCCCCGGGGCTCGGCCTCGAGGCGGTCGGTGACCGCGGAGGCAGACGTCACTGGGCGGGGATCGCTCACTGCGCCCCTCCCCTCTGCGGCTTGGTCGCCAGCCGGTGTGTGACGCGATTTGCTTCCGCCGGGGCCACGGTCCAGTGCTCGAAGGAGCCGGCGGGCAGGCCGATGCGCTGGGCCGTGGTCGCCAGGAGGCGCGCCCGCTCGGTGCACAGCTGATGGTTGTCCACGTGGGCGCAACTGTCGGCGTGGCAGGTCAGCAGGAGCACCTGGTCGGCACCGGCCAAAAATGCCCGCAGCATGTCCAGCTCGGACACGGCGCCACCGCAAGCCATTTCCACCACCGAGGTGTCGGGGGGCAGCGTCGCTGCCTGGAGGGCCGGGACGCCGGAGTTCTTGCAGGCGAAGATCACGGTCTCGCGGTGGACGGCACCAGGCGCGGGGATCGCTTCTGGCGTGAGGGGGATCGCCTCCGGCGTGAGGGTGATCGCCTTCGGCGTGAGGGTGATGGCCTCCCCGGGGCAGGCGGACACGCAGGCGCCGCACCGCTCACAGGCGGCGGCGGAAATCAGCGGCGTGGAACCGGGCCGGGTCGTGACGGCCCCGTGGGGACAGACGCGCACGCAGGTGAGACAGTGGACGCAGTGTCCCTTGTCGATCTGGGCCGGCGCCTCTCGGTCGAACCGCGCGTCGTCGGTGAGCAGCGCGTGCACCTCGGCGGCCACGGTCGTCGCCTCGGCGCGGACCGCTCTGGGGCCGGCCTCCTGACGGGCGTTGCCCACCACCCAGATGCCGGGCCGCTCGGTGTGCATGGGGAAGAGGCGGACATTGCCCCGCTGGGCGAGACCCTCCCGATCCAGCCTCACCCCGCAGCGATCGGCCAGGGCACCCAGGCCGCCGTCGGCGGTGGGGTGCTCGGTCACCGCGAGGGTGTCCAGGGGGAGCCGAACGGCCGTCTCGGGAGCGGCGGCGTCGGTCATCAGCAGCGCGGGCTCGTCTCCGGGCGCGGCCCGGGTCGGCGGATCTCCCTGCCGCAGGAAGCGGACACCAGCCCTGCGAGCGTCATCGTAGCGCTGCTGGCCGTGAAGGCCGGGCAGGGCCATGTGCTCGAACACGACCGTGACCTCGGACCGGGTTTCGGTGACCGCGCGGGTGGCGGCGTCCAGGGCCGCGGCGGCCGCAGGGCGCCAGGTCGGCCCCGCCCGGTCCAGCTGCAGGACCACCCGCCGGGGGGCGGCGTCCCCGTCCAGGGAGGCGGCGAAGTCGGTCAACGACTCACAGGGCAGTGTCTCGAGCCCCGGCCCGGGATCGGCGCCGAGGGTCACACCGGGGGCGAGGACCAGGGCGTCGGCCTCCACCCTGGTGACCGCCTGGGCGTCTGCGAGGTCGAGCGAGAACCCGCCCAGCTGCCCATTGAGGCTCGCGACGCTGTCGGCGACGACGATCTCGATGCCATGGCCATGGGGCGGCGGGGCGTCCCGGTCCAGCTGCACCAGCGTCACTGGAACCCCCGCGGCCGCCAGCGCCTCGGCGGTCAGGTTGCCCTCGTCCCCCCGGCCGATCACGGCGGCCCGACGGGTGCAGCGGTCGGCGCCGCCCTGCAGGAGCAACCCGGCGGCCCGTCTACCCGCCAGGAGGCTGTCCTCAATGGAGGCCGGGCCCGCACAGGTGCCGGCCACGTAGACGCCGTCGGGGGCGCTGGCTTCGTCCAGGAAGCCGCCGATGGTGCGCGACACGCCCATGGACTCGGCCAGGGCGTCGGCGCCGGGAGACGGCACCATGCCCACCGCCAGCACCACGCCATCGAAGGACTCCTGCGTCATGAGCCCGTCGGCGCCCTGAAATGCCAACCGCACGGATCCGTCGTCGTCGGGCAGGACTTCGGCGGGTACGCCCTGGACGAAGCGGAGCTTCGGTGCCACCTCGGCGAAGCGGCTGCGGGCCGTCTTGCCGTAGATCTGCAGGTCGATGTAAAAGACAGTGATCTGCCAGTCCGGGTGGCGGTGCAGCAGCGCCCGTGCCGCGCGCAGGGTTCCGGGGCAGCAGACCTGGGAGCAGTAGCCCCGGCCGGCCTCGGGATCCCTCGAGCCGATGCACTGCAGGAAGGCGATGCGCTTGGCCCGGCCCCCGGCGAAGTTGAGCGCCGTGAGATCGTCTTTGCGCAGGGCCCGGTTCACGTCCACCGAGGTGACCACACAGGCGATGTCTCCGTAGCCCATGGGGCGTCCCAGACGCGGGTCGAAGGGCGTAAAGCCGGTGGCCAGCACCACCGTATCGGCCTCGAGGGTGGTGGGCACATCCCCTCGGCCGCCGGTTGCCTTCAGGGTGGCGCGGAAGCTGCCGCGGGTGCCCTGGATCGCGGTCACGTCGGCGGCGATGTGGCGGATCGAGCCCTGGTGCCGCACACGGCTCTGCACGTCGTGCAGCAGACACAGGCCGCACCGCTGGCAGCGATCCGTGGCCAGGCAGGACCAGCGGGCCGACTGGCCGCCGGGTGCGTCGCCGCGATCCACAATCACCACCGAGCGCCCCCCCTGCGCCAGCGCTTCGGCGGCGCTCAAACCGGCGGCGCCTCCACCGATGATTAGGGTTTCCAGTCCCATGGTCGTTTCACCTCGTGGGGCTCGGATCCGTGAGGCCCTCGACACTCCCTACACACTATGTCCCAAAGCGTTCGCGTCAAGGTGCCCCGTCCGTCCTTCCGATCCCGGGCCATCGGTGGCAGGATGGCTGTCACCATGAAGATTCATCTGCGATGTGTGCCGTGCTTCTTCGACCAGGCCCTGTCCGCGGCCCGCACCCTGGGGCTGTCCACGCCCGCCGCCCGCCGTTTGGTCCGCAGGGTCAGCGCCCTTGTGGAGCAAATGGACTGGGACCAGCCTGCGCCCCTCATGGGTCGGTCCATCCACCACGCCATCTGCGCCATCACCGGGGAGGAGGATCCCTACGCCGCGCTGAAGCGGGCTCACACCGAGACCGCCCTGGGCCTGGTGCCTGCGGCGCAGGATGCGGTGGCCCGGGCGCCGGATCCCTTGGAGGCCGCGGTGCAGATCTCCATCGGGGGCAACCTCATCGACCTCGCGTCGGCCCCCGGCCGGGTGGTGGACGTGCAGGAGTGCTTCCACCAGGCCCTCGCGCGCCCGGTGGATCCGGCCGGCGTGCGGGAGCTGGAGCGGCGGTTGGCCCGGGCCCGGGACGTGCTGTTTCTGGCGGACAACGCCGGAGAGATCGTCTTCGACCGGCCGCTGCTCCGGCTGATCGGGCCGGACCGCGTGACGGTGGCCGTGCGCGGGGGGCCCGTGATCAACGACGCCACAGCCGACGACGCGGCCCAGGCGGGGCTCACGGAACGATACCGGGTCATCACCACGGGCTCGGACGTGCCGGGGATCTGGCTCTCCGACTGTGACCCCGACTTCCGGGCGCGGTTCGCCGCGGCCGACCTGGTGATCGCCAAGGGCCAGGGAAACTTCGAAACCCTGAGCGAGCAGGACCGGGAGGTCTACTTTCTGTTTCTGGTCAAGTGCGGCGCCGTGGTCGACGAGCTGGGCGCACCCTTGGGTACGGCCGTGACGCGTATCCATCCGAGCTAACTAGTTTCCACCCCGGAAGTGGACATCGGCTGCAACCGCGCCATGCACGCCGTCTGCACACCACCAAATCTGGGGTAGTACACCCGGTACGACCACCAGCTCTGGTAGTGCACATCCGACGCGCCTGTCGCGCTTTCGCTTCGAAGCCACTTCTGGGGTGGGAACTAACTAGATCGCTGCTCCATGGCCTGGCGCTCGTTGGCGAGCTCGGCCAGCAGCGCGGCCAGGGTCCAGGTCTCGGAGGTGGGTGTGAGCGCCGCCCAGAAAGGGCGCTCGAGGCCGGCCGCCCGGTGGGCAGCCATGAGCACGTGTAGCTCGTTTTCGGTGATCCCGGCCATGATCACGGCCCGCGGCAGCGTCGAGTCCTCGCCCGCGCCCGTGCCGCCCGGCAAGGACATCAGGTCGCCCAGGGTCTGGTCCGCGCGGTCTGCGCCCGCCCAGATCGGCTCCAGGTCCCCGAGGCTCGCACCGGTGAGGGCCGCAGCGAGCGTGGGTTGCTCCCCGGCGGGGAAGCCACACACCAGGAGCTTGCGCGGGCCGTGCATGCGGTTGTCGGTTTCCTCGATCTTGTCGAATTCTGCACCGGGTCGGTCCATGGCTCGCCTCGTGGATTGGATGCATTTTACCATAGCGGCGGCCGCGGAGAAGATCAACGCGGCGCTCGAAAAGGTCTGAGCGGATGTGGATCGTGTGTGGTTGGTGTCATCAACAAGGATCGGCGACACCGGTGGCGTAGCCCAGTTCTTGCTAGCCACCATCTGTGCCTCAGGCGAAGCGCTGCAGCAGCCGGGTGACCATGGCGCCCACGCGTCCGGCGAGTACCAACGCCTGCTGGGCGTCACCTCGGGGCACCAAACCCAGAGCGACAGGAAGCTCCAGGGCCGCAGCCACCTCGCCGCACTCTCCGCGTGCCTCAGCATAGCGTTGACGCTTCTGACCCTTACTGAAGCGACTGGCTCCTTCCCCGATCAGTAGCACCGTGGAGCCCGCCGCGCGGATAAGCTGATCGGCAAAGGTCCGGTAGCCCCGCGGAATCCGGTCCGCCAGCCCCTTGGACCGGTCGGCCAGCTGCGGCGCGACGCGGTAGACGTCGAGCCGCTGGTGTGGAAACGGATACGCTTGGTCAGACATCGAGCACCTCCAGTGGTTTCGCCTGGAGGGCGGCGCCACCGCCCTCGCCCTGGCTGGGGTGGTGGCGCCGCTCGGAGGGCGATGCCACTGAAGGCCCAGATATCGGCTCGCATCCGACTCCCCGACGCCCCGACTCCCCGAGGCCCCAGCCCGCCAACGAGTCCGAGGCCCCACGCACCACGGCCCACAGGGCATCGGGCTCGAAGGTTGGAAACGGGTCTCGGGGGGACGGGGGGACGGGGAGTCGGATGCGGGGGCTGGTGGCGGAGCTGTGGTCGGCGTGGTCGATCGCCTTGGTGGGCTCAACCCGTGTGGAGAGGAATGTGCGCTGTGAAGGTGGAGCCCTCACCCAAGGTGGACTCCAGTCCGATGCGCCCGTTGTGGGCCTCGAGGATCTGCTGCACGATGGGCAGGCCGAGGCCGGTGCCGGTGATGTACCGGGTCTCGGCGTTCTTCACCCGGTAGAAGCGGCGGAACACCTGGGTCTGATCCTCGGGGGCGATGCCGAAGCCAGTGTCCCGGACCCGCAGGAAGAGCTCCTCGTTCTCGACCCCGGCCGAGACCGTGACCTGCCCGCCGTCGGGTGTGTACTTGAGGGCGTTGTTGATCAGGTTGGAAATCACCTCTTCGAGGGACTGCTGGTGGAAGACCACGGGCGGGAGGTCCTTCGGGAGATCGCCGGTGAGGGTGATCTGCTTGGCATCGGCGGTGGCCCCGTGCAGCTCGATTTGGCTACGGATCAGGGCCAGCACGTCGAGCCGTACGCGCTCCTGAGCGATGAGGCCGGACTCGATCTTGGTCAGGTCCAGCAGCTCCGAGGAGAGGTCCACCAGGGATCGGATCCGGGTCGTGGCCCGGTCCAGGACGTGGCGCTGCTTTTCGCTGAGGTCCCCAGCGAGGCCGTCCAACAGCACGTTGAGCTGCATCAGCACCGAGCTCATGGGCGCCCGGATCTCGTGGGCCACCATGGAGACGAAGTCCGACTTGTGTTGGTCGAGACGCTTGAGGGCGGTGATGTCGTGCAGCACGGTGATGGTGCCCAGGTTCAGCCCTTGGCGGTCGCGGAAGGGGAAGCTCCGTGCGCCCAGGACCCGATCGTTCCCGGTTTCGAGGTCGTCGGTGGTCAGCTCCTCGGTGAGCTCGATGAACTCCTCGTGGTCCATGTTCAGGGCCCGGTCGATGAGCTCGCGTAGGGGCGCCAGCGTGACGATCTCGTCGACGTCACAGCCCGGGTTGCTGTGTCCCGGCGAGCCAATGAGGCGCCGGAAGGCCGGGTTGCACAGCACGACCCGCTTGCGGTCGTCGGTGGCCATGACGCCGTCTGTGAGCCGATTGATGAGCCCGCGCATGCGGGACTTCTCGGTGGCGATGTCTGCGAGCGCCCGGGTGTGGTGGATCGCCTTGGACACCACGGCGCGAAGGTGGTCCGGCGTGAAGGGCTTGGGCACGAAGTCGAAGGCCCCCTGCTTCATGGCCGCCACGGAATGCTCGAGGGTGGCGTAGCCGGTGATCACGATCACCAGCGTGTCGGGGTGCAGCGCCTTGATGTGGGCCAGCACGTCGAAGCCAGACAGGGACGGCATCATCAGATCCAGCAGCACGATGTCGAAGTGCTCGGCCTCGATCATCTCCAGCCCGACCTTGCCGTCGGCGGCCAGGGCCACGTGGTACCTCTCCTTTTTGAGCACGACCTGGCACCCCAGGCGGATGCGCTGCTCGTCGTCCACCACCAGGATGCGGGGGACGTAGGCGCTGTGCTCGGTGGCCGGCTCGCTTTTGGGTTTGGGGCTGTTTGTTTGCATCGCTGTAGGCTATCCGATGTTCTGTGGGGGTGGCTCCGTCGACTCGGGCATCATGGGCAGGGAGACCCGGAACGTGGTCCCCGCGGGGCTCGATTTGAGCAGCACCAGCTCACCGCCATTCTCCTGGACTATGCCGTAGGAGGTGGACAGGCCGAGCCCGGTGCCCTTGCCTGGCTCCTTGGTGGTGAAGAAGGGGTCGAAGATGTGGGATCGGTGATCGGTCGAGATGCCGCACCCGGTGTCCGCCACGTCGAAGCAGATGAGCTTGTGAGCGGTGCCTTTGTAGGTGCGCAGGGTCAGCGTCCCCTTGTGCTCCATGGCGTCCAGGGCATTGATGACCAGGTTGATCACCACCTGGCTGAGCTGTTTGCGGTCGCCGTGGACCACCAGCGCCTCATCGGCGAGGTCCTTGACCACCTCGACCTGCATGAACTGCTTCTGGTCCCGAATGAGGGAGAGGCTCTCGTTGACCAGGTCGTTGAGGTGGAAGTCCTCCCGGCTCGTGGACGCCTGGCGGCTGTAGGCCAACAGCCCCTTGACGATCTCCTGACACCGCGTGGCGTCCTCGAGCACGCAGTCCAGGTTCTCCTTGAGCGGGCTGTCGGCCTCCAGCTCCTCCTGCATGAGGGACCCGTACAGCAAAATGCCCGTGAGGGGGTTGTTGATCTCATGGGCCACCCCGGCGGCGAGTCTTCCCAGGGAGGCGAGCTTCTCCGACTGCATCACCTGCCTCTCGGCCTCCCGCAGGCGCTTCTCTCCCACGAGCTTCTCCCGCAGGTCGTTGTAGATGCCCATGGTGGCGACCTCGAGGTTCCCTTCGTAGATGATGGCGCCGGTCATCTCCACGGGGATGAGCTCCCCGGCGGAGTTGACGATGTTGGTGCGAAAGGGCGGCAGCTTCCCGCGGCCGCCCTGCTGATCGTCGCGCAGGGTGGACATGATCTCGTGCGCCACGCCCGGTGGGTAGACGTCCCGAATGTTCAGCGCCGGGCCCGCCTGGAAGTTACGGCCGAACAGCTTCTCCGCCGCCTCGTTCATGAGCTGCAGGTTGCCATCGCGGTTCGCGGCGACAATGGCGCTGGCCGAGCTCTGAATCACCCGGTTCATCAAGCGTTGCATACCCGTGAACATGCGCTCGAGCCGCTCCACGCGCGTGACGTCCCGGATGGACTCGATCACGTAGTGGATGGTCCCGTCGTCGTCCAGGATGGGGGAAAAGACCCGATCCTCCCAGCGCTCCCGGCCACCATCCAGGGCGAGGCACCTCAGCACCGAGTGGCCCATGCGGGACTCCAGGGTCTTTGACAGCGGGCAGTCCCGTTGCGCACAGGGAGGGTTGGGATCGTCCCAGAAGCGGGCGAACACGTCCCGACAGGAGTGGCCCACCACGTCTTCGGGCTTGGCCCCGGTTCGCTCCAGGAACTTTTCGTTGGCGGCCACCACCACGCGATCGGGGCGTAGGACCAGGGTCGGGTAGGACAGAGAGTCGAAGACCTTCAGGCGCCAGTCCATCTCCTGTTTGACCTGGCCGCTCATGTTTGCGGTCTCTCGCGCCGTGATGGAGCGTCCGTGAAGGCGCTCCGAAGGCTCTCCACCGCGCGTGTTCCGTCGCCGCCCGGCACCGCCAGGAAGACGGAGGCGCCCGTGAAGGCGGCGAGCAGCAGCGTGACGTCGTCTGGCCGCAGGGCGGACAGGGCCGCCATGGCGATGCCGTAGCGGTCCCCGAAGTGGGGGCCGTGGAAGTGAACCACGTCCACCGGGTGGGTGACCGCCGGTCCATCGCTCCGACGAGCCCGCTCCCGCAGCTCCTCGGCGAGGATCCCGTCCACGATCACCCACAGCGCGAGGGCGGAGTCGGGCTCCCGCCCAGCGGCGGCCATGATCAGCGGTCCCCGGGATGTGTCGCCGACCTCCGGCAGGAGGGCCAGATCCCCATCCCCATCGGGAGACAGCGCCAGCCGCGCCATGGTGAGCCCCTCATGCACCTCGAACCCGTAGGTGCGGATGATGGGCTCCCAGTACACCGCGACGGTCTCCACGACGGGTTCCTTTCTTCAGGCCGGTTCCTGCGTCACTCGCATCTCCCAGCGAAGCGGGGCGTGATTTTCGGGTAGCTCGAGGAGCTCATCCAGGGCGGCGAGCGCCCGCGCCAGGTGGCTCGCTTTGAGGGTGAAGGTCAGCGCCGACAGAGAGGTGGCCAGCCCCAGTGGTGACAGCCCCCTGTTGGTCAATGTCCGCACGAGCGCTCCCAGGAGCTCGGCGCTGGCCCCGTGCGGAAACACGCTCACGGCCACCACCGGAGCGATCACCGACAGCCTGGACTCCAGGCCGGGCAGACCCCGCGCGACCTCCTCCGCCCGCGCCCTGTCCTCCTCCGCCACGCAGAGGGATGCCACGGTGGCGGCTCCAGGTCCGGACCGGGTGAGGAAGGTCAGGTTGATCCGCTCGGCGGCGAGGCCCGCGACCAGGGTCGCGAGCCGATCCGCCGGAGGGTCCCCCCGAGCGAGGTCGAGCTGTGCCAGGGGCGGGCTGACCTTGATGCCGCCGGTTCGGATCCTCACCACCAGGCTCCCTACAGATTGTCCCGGACCAGCTCCATGAGCGCGTCGAGCTCGATGGGCTTGGGGATGTAGTCGTCCGCCAGGGTGTTCTTGCCGCCCTGGTGCGTGTAGTTGGTGGAGGTAACGGCGTCCGCCACGGCGGTGAGCAACAAAACGGCGATGTCCTTGTACTCCTCGGATCGCTTGAGCTCGTCGCACAGCTCGTAGCCGTTTTTTCGGGGCATCATCACGTCCAGGATCACCAGGGCGGGGCGCTGGGCCTTGATCCGATCCATGGCCTCCACGCCGTCATAGGCCTTGTCCACCTCGAAGCCCTCGGCCTCGAGCTTCATGGAGACGGACTCCACCAGATCCGGGTCGTCGTCTACCACCAGGATGCGCGTTTTGTCGTTCATGGACTTGCTCCTCTATCAAACATGGTTGTTGTTCAGCTCGGTCACACGGTCGGCCGGGGCAGCAGCCCCGCGCGCTCCACGATCTCAGGAACCTTTCGCTCCCACTCGATGGCCATGATGTGGAACCCCGCCACGCCATCGACCTCCTTGAGCTGCTCGATGGTCTCGATGGCCATGGTGATTCCCTCGGCCGGCTGCTTCTTCTTCTCCACCCCAGCGATGCGCTTTACGACTGCGTCGGGCACGTCCATGCCAGGCACCTTGTTTTTCATGTACCGCGCCATACCGGCGGACTTCATGGGGGTCACGCCGGCGAGCACGTAGACTTTCTCGTGGAGCCCGCGGTCGCACACGCCCTTCATCCACTCGGTGAACTTCGGCACGTTGTAGATGCACTGGGTCTGGACGAAGTCCGCACCGGCGGTGGCCTTCTTGGCCAGCCGTGCCACGCGCAGCTCGAAGGGGTCGGCGAAGGGGTTGGCGGCCGCGCCGATGAACATCTTCGGCGGGTCCTTGATCTCCTCGCCCCCCTGAAACTTGCCGTCGTCCCGCATGTCCTTGACCATGCGCAGAAATTGCACCGAGTCGACGTCGTGCACGTTCGCCGCCATGGGGTGGTCGCCGAACTTCGGGTGGTCCCCTGACAGACAGAGCATGGTGTCGATGCCGTGGGAGTAGGCCCCCAGGATGTCGGCTTGCATGGCCAGGCGGTTGCGGTCGCGGGTCACCATCTGGAGCAGCGGGTGCAGGCCCAGCTGCTTGAGGTGCACGCAGTCCGCCAGGCTCGACATGCGGACCATGGCCGTCTGGTTGTCGGTCACGTTCACGGCGTCCACTGCGCCGCGGAGCAGCTCGCCCTTTTTCTTGACGATCTCGGGGTCGGTGCCCCGGGGCGGCCCGCACTCAGAGGTCACAGCGAGCTGGCCGGAGGTCAGGATTTTCTCGAGTACGCTGTCGGTTTTCATTCCGCCAAATCCTCTCTGACGATGCGTCGGGGTCCACCGCCACCGGCCGGACGCCAGTCCTTTGCTTCCATGTTCTGTTCGTACAGCTCGGTGAGTCCAAGCGCCTTGAGCCGCTCCCAGATCAGGTGCCAGGCGCAGTCCACGTCGTCGCTGATCTCGCACTTGCCGTTGGTGGAGCCGCCGCATGGGCCGTTCATGATGCGCTTGGAGCACCGGGCAATTGGGCAGATTCCGCCGGTGATGCCGAGCACGCAGTTGCCGCAGCCAGCACACCGCTCGGACCAGACCCCGGCCCGCTCCGAGGCGCCCATGAACGTCGTGTTGACGGCGGGTAGGACCGGCTTGTCCCTGTAGCGGCTCGCCAGCTCCTGGACCCCGCAGCCGCAGGCCATCGACAGGATGGCGTCCACGCCACCGGTGAGCTGGGACAGCTCCTCGACGTACTCCGGGTCGCATTGACGTTCCAGGGTGTGCTCCTGGATCTCGATGGCCTTGCCGCGCTTGAGGAAGGTCATCTTCAGGGCCGAGGCGAGAAGCCCCACCTCCTTACGTCCACCGGCTGAGCAGACGGTGACGCACTCGTTGCAGCCCACGAGGAGGATTCTGTCGAAGGAGGCGACCGATTCGACGATCTCCTCGAGTGGTTTACGTTCCGCAGTGATCATCTTTTTGCTTCCTCTCCTTGGCGATGGCGCTATTGCCGGGCTCTGGCCTGGGCTCCACTGCGTGTCGGTTCGCCTCCCCGGATGGAGGTGGGGCCGAGCGCGCGGATCTTCTCGGTAATCTGAGTGGCCACCTCGGCGAACCGATCCCCCATACCCGCCGACATCATCACCATCTCTAGCCGTTCACTTTCCAGGCCGATCTCCTCCAGCAACTTCTGCACCTGTCGCACCTTGGCAGCCGCCCGGACGTTGCCGTTGGCAAAGTGGCAGTCCCCCTCGAGGCAGCCGGCCACATACACGCCGTCTGCTCCGTTTTCAAAGGCTTTGAGCAGGTGCAGGGCGTCGACCTTTCCCGTGCAGGGCACCCGGATGATTTTCACGTTCGCGGGGTAGCTCAGACGCTGGGCGCCGGCCTGATCCGCGGCCGTATAGGCGCAGTAGTGACAGCAGAAGGCTACGACTACGGGTTCGAATTCGGGAGTCGATTCAGACATCAGGCCGTTCTCCTTTCCAGGAGCGCCTCCAGCTTGGCGAGGATCTGGTCGTCGTCGAACTGCTGGAGCTGGATCGCCTTGGCCGGGCATTCCGCGGCGCAGATGCCGCAGCCGTGGCACAGGGCCGGGTCGATCTCCGAGGTGCCGTCGGCGTTGATGAAGGGCACGTCGTATGGGCAGGCCCGTACACACACCAGGCAGGACGCGCAGCGGGCCGTGTCCACGCGGGCCACCGCTGCGCCCAGGTTGAGCTCACCGCGGGCGAGCAGGGTTTGCACTCGGGACGCCGCGGCCTGGGCCTGCGCCACGGACTCCTTGATGGACTTGGGGCTGTGGGCCGTGCCCGCCACATAGAAGCCCAGGGTGGGCAGGTCCACGGGCCGGAGCTTGATGTGGTCCTCGAGCAGGTAGCCGTCCGCAGTACGCGGCAGCCGGAAGATTCGAGCGAGCTCCTCGCTCCCCTCGTCGTCGGCCACCAGACCGGTGGAGAGCAGCACGCGGTCGGCCAGCAGGGAGAGGTCGTCGCCGAGGATCGGGTCGCTGAAGGTGACCCTCAGCTTTTCGTCGGCCCCTTCCACCTTGGGCGGCGACTCCAGGCTGTAGCGCACGAAGAGCACACCGCGCCGGCGGGCCTCCTGGTACGCGTCCTCCTGCAGCCCAAGGGTGCGCATGTCCCGGTACAGCACCCAGATGCGCGCCTCGGGGTTCACGTCGAGGATGCGTAGGGCGTTTTTGATCGACGACTGACAGCAGATCCTCGAGCAGTCCGGGTTGTCGGCGGTGCGCGAGCCCGCGCACTGGATCATCACGACCTTGGACCAGCCCTTCACCGCGGCCGGGTCGTCTTCGAGCAGTGACTCGATGTCGTGCTGGGTGCTCACCGCGTCGTGGTCGCCGAGCAGATACAGCGACGGCCGGTTGGCCAGGGCCCCGGTGGCGAGGATGGTGGCGCCGTGCTCGATCTGTCTGTAGAACAGCTGCGGCCCCGTCTGCATGCCGGTCTTGAACTTGCCGGGCAGGCCGGTGTGATCGACGATGAGGGCGGGCTTGTATACCTGGATGTTGTCGTGTCCCTCGGTGGCGGCCACCAGCTTGTCGATCTCCGCCCGAACGTCATCGCCCTCGAGGGTGCGGCGCACCTTGCGCGCCTCGCCGCCCAGCTCGTTGTCCCTCTCGGCCAGGTGCACCTTGAATCCCTGGCCCGCCAGAGAGAGGGCGGCGGACATCCCGGCCACACCGCCGCCGACCACGAGCACGTCCTGGCTCATGGCCAAGGTGTGATCCGCCAGGGGCCGAGCGTGCTGCACCGCGGCCACGCCCATCTGGACCAGGTCCCGCGCCTTGGCCGTGGCCAACTCCGGGGCCTTGCGGTGTACCCAGGCGTCCTGATCACGCAGGTTGACGATGTCCACCAGGTAGCGGTTCAGGCCGGCCTTGCGCAGCAGGTCCTGGAACCGGGTCAGGTGCGTACGCGGGGAGCAGCCACCGATGACCACGCGGTTCAGCTGCTTCTGGGCGATTGTTTCGCGGATGTGATCCATGGACTCGGCGCTGCAGCCGTAGCCGACGTTTTCGGAGTGGGCCACGTTGCCGAGTGTTCCCGCGTGAGCCACCAGGGAGTCGACGTTCATCACGCCACCGATGTTCTCGCCGCACTCGCAGACGAACACACCCACCCGCAGCGCCTCGTCATTGACGTTCCGCTCAGGGGGTAGCTCGTCCTCGGTGACGGCGACGGGGGTGGCGGCCACGTGGCGGGCGGCCATGCAAGCCGCGGCGCTGGCCTGCACCATGGTCTCGGGGATGTCCTTGGGTCCCTCGATCAGCCCCGCCACGTAGACGCCGGGCCGCGACGTGGAGACGGGGTGGAAGGTGTCGGTGTGGGCAAAGCCGTGGGCGTTGAGGTCAATCTCGAGCCTGGTCGCCAGGTCCCGACGTCCTCGGGGATGAAGAAGCCGGTGGACAGCACCACCATGTCGAAGTCTTCGGTGACAAAGGTGTCACTCTCTTCGGGCAGGTATCGCAGCTGGAGGCTGCCGGCGTTGTCGGCCACCAGATTCTGGGTGCGGCAGCGGACGAAGCGCACGCCGTCCTCTTTTTTCGCGCGCTGGTAGTAGGCCTCGTAGCCCTTTCCCGAGGTGCGGATGTCCATGTTGAAGATGGCGGCCTCGATGTCCGCGCCGAACCGCTCCTTGGTGACGATGGCCTCCTTGATGGCGAACATGCAGCATGCGCTCGAGCAGTAGGAGGCGCCCTGGGCAGGCTGGCGCGCCCGCGAGCCCACGCACTGGAGCCAAGCCACCTTCTTGGGGGGCTGGCCATCGGAGGGGCGCAGGAGCTTGCCGCCGGTGGGTCCCGAGGCCGAGAGGATGCGCTCGTACTCGAGGCTGGTCACCACGTCGGGCTGGAGGCTGTAGCCGAGCGCGGCGATGGGCGACGGGTCGTACACCTCGGCCCCCGTCGCCAAGACGATGGCCCCGAAGGTCTCGGTGACGGTGGTGGTCTGCTCGTTCGGCAGGATGGCGCCGACGGGGCAGCTGCTCACCAGCGCCTCCACATCGCTGCACTGGTCCATATCGATGGAGTAGGCCTGCGGGATCGCTGTGGGGTAGCGCATGCAGGTGGGCGCGCGGTGGTCGAGGCCCGGGGTGAAACGCACGCAATCGGGGTGGTCCCTCAGGCAGTCCCCGCAGGCGGTGCAGCGGTCGGTGTCGATGTGGCGGGGGGACGTGGTGAGCGTCACCTCGAAGCTCCCGGACTGGCCTGACACATCGACCACCCGGGTCATGGTCCGAAGATCGATGCGCAGGGCGCGGCCGGTCTCCGACAGGTGCGGCGACAGGGTGCACAGGTCGCAGTTGTTTGTGGGGAAGGTGCGGTCGAGTTGGGTCATGAGGCCGCCGATGGACACCGCCTTGTCCACCAGCACCACGTCCCGGCCCGACTCTGCGAGATCCATCGCGGTGCGTATGCCGCCCATACCGCCGCCCACCACGAGGACCTGGCCTTCGGACTGGATGCTCTGAGGGTGCGTCATCTTCTACCTCACGTCCTAAAGGCCGGCAATGTCCAGGATGGCCGGCAGGCGGTGCTCCCAGCCGTGGGTCTGCAGCAGCACGCCTTGGGTCACGCCCTGGAGCGATCGCGCCGTTTCTCCAGCGATCTTCATCGCCTCGGTCTCGCGATTCGAAGCCTGCTTGATTCTCTGGATCAGCCCATCAGATACGTGGGCGCCCGGATCATTGCGGGCGAGGTATCGCGCCACGGCCACGGACTTGATCAAGAACACGGCGCTGATGATGGGCACGCCGAGCCCGCCGAGCCTCTCCAGGGCGCCGCCGCAGGCGTCGACGTCGAACACTGGCGGCGTGATCACAAAGGTGGCGCCGGCCTCGAGCTGCTGCTTCACCGCTTCGAAGGCCTCGTCGAAGGGCGCTCCGTCTGCCAGGGACGCGAGCCCGCAGCCCGTGGTGAAGAAAGGTCGGCCATCCAGGTCCGCGCCGCCGAGGTCCTTGCCTTCCTGGAGGGTGCCGATGGCGCCGAGCAGCCCCAGCTCGTCCAGGTCGGAGACCGTCTGGGCCTCACGATGGTCGCTCTGGGCCATGTCCGCCGACGGAACCACCACCAGGTTCTGCACCCCGAGCACGTGCGCCGCGAGGAGATCGCCCTGCAGCGCCATGCGGTTCTTGTCCCGGCCATAGACGGAGATGATGGCCTCGAGGCCCTGCTGTTGGAGCAGGACGCCACCGGCGAGGGCGGGCAGGCGCATGATGCCGTTGTCCATGTCGGGTACCAACACCGCGTCCAGCCGCCCCTTGAGCCGGCGGCCGTCGTTGACGAGCCGCGAGATGTCAACGCCCTTGGGGGTGTGCATCTCTGCCAGGACGACGAATTCCTTTGCTGTCAGCCGTTTGAGAAAGCTCATTCGTTCCCTTTCCGGTGTGGGCCAATTGGGGACCCATCGCGCCTCATTTGATCTTGTCGATGACCGCCTCCCGGGGAATGGTCGAGATGGCGGCGACCTGCTCGGCCGGGGCGCCCATGCAGAGCGCGAGCAGCTGGTTGTAGTCGAAGACCGGGATCGCGTATTTCTTCCCGTTGGCTTCAGAGAGCGTCTTTTGCTGGTTGTCCATCCACATCAGACAGGTGATGCAGGAGACGACGATGAAGTCGGCCTGGGTCTCGGCGATGATGGCGTCCAGCTTGGACCTCAAAAACTCGTGGGCCGCGCCGGCATCGGCATTGCTGAAGCCACCTGCGCCGCCGCAGCACTGGTACTCGAGGCTGTAGTGATCCACCGTGGCGCCGAGGGCTTCGAGCAGATCCGTCAGCACGTGGGGTGGTCCCTGGTCCGGCTCGAACCCCACCACGTCGCTCGGGTAGAGGGTGTGGCAGGGGAACTGCACGATGCCGTGTAGCCCCTCGAGGCTCCTGCCGATGGTCTTGACGATCCGGTCCACGCCCACCTCGTTGTACAGCACGTCCAGCATGTGCCGCGGACGCGTCTCGCCCTTGAAGTTCCTGCCGCCCTTGGCGAGGAACTCGTTGACCCGCGCGCGCTTCTCCTCGTTCTCGAGCAGGTGGCTGCCCATTCGCAGGGAGCTGTAGCAGGACCCGCACTGGACGGCCATGTCCAATCCTTGCTCCTCCGCCAGGGAGAGGTTCCAGGCGTTGACGGCGAGCTGGGCGTCCTCGTCGGCGGAGGGGAAAGTACCAAAGGCCGGGCAGCACACGTAGCCGGGAAGGTCCACCAGGTCCACGCCTAGCTCAGGCATGGACTTGCGGATGGCGTGCTCCACGTCAGGCCGAAGCGCCGGGGTGTTGCAACCTAGAAACAGACCGTACTTAGACATCGCTTTCCCCGCTATCCCTTGAACATGTAGTCGTTGTTGCCCACGACATCGGTGGCCATGAGCATGTCCTGGTATGCCTTGAGCATCTCCGGGTCCTTGTCGATGGTCTGTAGCTCGCCCAGCCCCACCGACGCCCGTACCTCGACAGACTTGGACACCGGCTGGGTGTACCCTTCCTTGTAGAGTTCCACGATGGAGGGAGGGATCCGGGTCTCGTCGTTTTTGACCTGCCAGCGGCGGATGGCGAGACCCAGCTCGAAGGGGCGCACGCCCATGGGGCAGACCTCTTCACACCGGGAGCAGCTGACGCAGCTCCAGGGGGTGTCCTCGTCGAGCAGCTCGTCTTCGAGGCCGAGCAGCACGAGCCGGGCCAGACGGCGGATGAGCAGGGGAGGGCTTGCGTTCGACGCGGGGCACACCGAGATACAGCTCCCGCAGTTGAAGCAGTATCTTACGTCGTCGCTCTCGAAGACGTCCCGCCACATGTCCGGCACCACCTCCGCTTGTTCCAGGTCAATCATTGCTGTCTCCTGTCTCCCGTTGTATGCCGGTGGGTCAACGCCGTCCTGATCCGTTGAAGACGCGCCCGATCCGCGCCGCTCTCGGTGTGATCGAGCTCGTCGTCCAGGTGGAGGACCTCCGCCATCAGCTCCCGGCATCGATCGAGTTGGTTCAGTCCTTCGTGGGCGGTCACCTGGGCCAGCAGCAGGGCCCTGCGACGCTCGAGCTCCCCGGGCTCCACCAGCGGCAGCGCCTTGGCGTACAGCGCCAGGGCCTGGTCGAAGTGCCCCCAGTCGGACTCGAGCCTGCCGAGCTCGGCCAAGGCGAGCATGCGCCCTTTGTCGAAGCCGATCCGTACGGCGAGGTCCTGGGCTTCCTCGAGGAGTTGTTGGGCCGTCCGCCACCGCAGCGACTTGTAGACCTTGCCGAGGTGAACCATCGTGATGCACTCCCACCGTGGCCGCTTGGAGTGCCGGACCTGCACCAGGAGCTCCCAGAGGATCCGGGCAGCCTCTTCGTGCTGACCAGACTCCGCCTTGAGCTTCGCTTCCAGGCTATCCCGCATGTGCTCAACGTCGGCAGCGCTGACAGTGGCGCTGAAATCGACGGCCCATTCCATGGTCGTCTCCGGTTCCGGGTCGCGGCAGGCCTTCACGGGCGCTGTCGCGATGTTTGTCTTGGGACCGCTGTCAGCAGGTACCGTGCCAGTTCATCGGCACGGAATCTGCTTATGCTAACAGTCGAAAATTACACGAACGAGTCAGCGGGTTGAAATCCAAAACAAAACCTGGACGTTGTGGTGTAGACCAAGCTGTCGCATTTTGCGTCAGTGAGGCACGACGTGTTGCATTGTGCGACATTTGCGGTGGCATGTTGTAGAGAGGTCATGGGCAGGCTGGACCACAGGTACTTTCCGTTGCTGCTGGATGTGGTCGATCAGGCGATCTTCACCGCGGACCACGAAATGCGCATCACCTCGTTCAATCGGGCAGCCGAGGAGCTGACGGGCTACGGAGGCGACGAGGTCATAGGAAGGCTGTGCGCCGAGATCTTCTGCACGGAGCTGTGCCTGGCCGATTGCCCCATGCGGCGGTCCATCGAGCTGGGCCAGCGGGTCATCGATCGACGGGTCCGGGTCAAGGCCAAGGATGGGAGATCCATTCCGGTGTCGGTCAACACGGTGGCCCTGACCACCAAGGCCGGTGTGGTCTTGGGCGGTGTGGAGGTGATGCGGGACCTCTCGCCGCTGCACCACCTCAAACGGCAGCTCGACGGGCGGTACCGCTTCGAGGACATCATCAGCAAGAACGTCGCCATGCAGCGCATCTTCGAGCTGCTGCCCATGGTGGCCCAGTCCGACTCCACGGTGCTGATCCTCGGCGCCTCGGGCACCGGCAAGGAGCTGGTGGCCAGGGCCGTGCACCATCAGTCCGACCGGCGGGATCGCCCCTTCGTGGCGCTCAACTGCGCGGCCATGCCCGAGACGCTCATGGAGTCGGAGCTGTTTGGCTACGTCAAGGGCGCCTTCACCGACGCCCGGCAAGACAAGCCCGGCCGCATCGCCCAGGCCGACGGGGGCACGCTGTTTCTGGACGAGATCGGCGACCTGTCCATCCACCTGCAGGTGAAGCTGCTGCGGTTTCTGCAGGAGCGGGCCTACGAGCCCCTGGGGGCCACGTTCACCACCCGGGCGGACGTGCGCATCCTGTCGGCCACCCACCACGACCTGGAGCGCATGGTGGAGGATGGCACCTTCCGGCAGGACCTGTACTACC
>Ga0272441_10000927_pt1 | contig 64082 bp, 55 predicted proteins | sample SSMProp6N_FD_193582 | JGI IMG/M metagenome (GOLD analysis project Ga0272441, IMG submission 193582) | Marine sediment archaeal communities from Little Sippewissett salt marsh, Falmouth, MA, United States - SSM-Prop-6N | ecosystem: Environmental > Aquatic > Marine > Wetlands > Sediment ... | reverse complement strand
TACCTGAAGTCGGGCGAAGGTCGAGCGTGGCTGGACCGAGTGCTGAAGGCGGCACCGGAAACATAAAGACCATCGGGGCGTAGCGCAGCCTGGCTAGCGCGCGTGCTTTGGGAGCACGAGGTCGCGGCCCGCCTGCGGCGGGCAAGGTTCGAATCTTGGTCGCCGGAGGCGACCCCGCCGCAGAAGGCTTTGGGGGGGATGGCATGGCGTGCTGGCTGTATGTGCTTCTTGGATCGGATGGAAGGCGGTACGTGGGTATTACGAAGCATGTGCAAAGGCGGATTCGTGAACACAACGCCGGTCGGACGCCAGCGGATGCAGGCCGGGGGCCGTTTACGCTACTTTACAAAGAGCGGCATCCGGACCACGCAGCCGCGCGGTTACGGGAGAAGTACCTGAAGTCGGGCGAAGGTCGAGCGTGGCTGGACCGAGTGCTGAAGGCGGCACCGGAAACATAAAGACCATCGGGGCGTAGCGCAGCCTGGCTAGCGCGCGTGCTTTGGGAGCACGAGGTCGCGGGTTCGAATCCCGCCGCCCCGACCACGTTTCGGATCACATCTCCATCACAATCGTCACGGGCCCGTCGTTCACGAGTTCGACGTTCATCATGGCCCCGAAGACGCCTTTCTCGACGGGCACCCCCTCGGCCGCAACGGCGTCGCAGAAGACCTCGTAGAGGCGGTTCGCCTCCTCCGGCGGGGCGGCCCCGATGAAACTCGGCCGGTTGCCTTTCCGCGTGTCGGCCAGCAGCGTGAACTGGCTGACCGCCAGTACGCCGGCGCCCACGTCGCGGACCGAGAGGTTCATCTTACCCTGGTCGTCGCCGAGGATACGGAGTTTGACGATCTTGGCGGCCAGGGTCCGGGCGGTCTCGTCCGTGTCGCCTTGGCCGACGCCCAGGAGCACCAGGAGCCCACGGTCGATGGCGCCCGTGACGTTGCCCGCCACGGTTACAGTGGCCCGGCTGACGCGCTGGATGACGGCTCGCATGGTCGCTCCCTCGTAAGGATGCCGACGGCCCGGTCCAGTATACGGCCCGGGCGCGGCGGTGCACGGGATTCCCGGCGGCGCTGCCGCCCGCCTTTCAGTGAAGAGTTCGTACACCAGCGGCCGAAATATACCATGGAGAGGGTCGTATCCGAACCGGGACGGAGGTTCCGGCCGCATCAGCGGGAGTGCTGTTTCGCCCAGTGCCAACGAGGGCCGCACGATGTATATGGACTACTTCCGTTTCCGCGAGGAACCGTTCAACATTACCCCCGACCCGCGGTTCCTGTACATGACCGGCCAGCACCGCGAGGCCCTGGAACACCTGCTGTACGGCATTCAGCAGCGCAAGGGCTTCATCTGCCTGACGGGCGAGGTCGGGGCCGGCAAGACCACCCTGTGCCGGGCGCTCCTGGCACGGCTCGGGCACCGTTTCCACACGGCCCTCATCCTGAATCCGCTGCTTACCGAGACCCAACTCCTGCGGGCCGTCGTAGGCGAGTTTGCCATCAAGGGTAAATGCTACGACCGCCTGAGTTGCCTGAACACGCTGAATCGGTTTCTGCTGGAGGTCAGCGTGCAGGGCAAGACGGCCGTCCTCATCATCGACGAGGCCCAGGATATGTCGGTTCGCAACCTGGAACTCGTCCGGTTGCTGTCGAACCTGGAGACGGAGCGGCAGAAACTGCTCCAGATCGTCCTGGTGGGCCAACCCGAGCTTAAGAAGGCGCTGGCCAAGCGAAACCTCCGTCAACTGGCCCAGCGCATCACCGTCCGGTACCACCTGGGCCAGATGGACCAGGGCGAGACGCGGGAGTACCTGCGGCACCGTCTGGCGGTGGCCCAGGGCGAGCAGGAGTTGCCGCGAGTCCGATTCGACGAAGGGGCCGTCCACGAAATCTACCGGTTCAGCCAGGGGACGCCGCGGCTCATCAACGCCATCGGCGACAAGGCCCTCCTGGCGGGGTACGTTCATCGAACGGGCCTGATTAACCGTCGGCTGGCCCGGCTGGCGGCCGCCGAACTCAAGGAGACCGGCTGATGAGTCTCATTAACGATGCCCTCCGGAGGGCAGACATGGACACGCGTCAGGGCGAGGCCGGGGCGGAAACGTCCGAGCCTCCCCCCTTGCCGCCCGAGCCGCCCGTGGCCACAAAACGCCGCCGGTCGCCCTGGGTCGTGCTCTTGGGCGTGGCCTTGGTGGTTCTGGTAGGCGTTGTGGCGTACGGCGCGTGGTGGGGTGTTGGGGCAGCCAGGAAGCAGGCCGGCTTGGCCCTGAAGTCGGCCACGGCGGCCTTGGATGAGGCCGTCCAGAAGGCGCCGTCTACAGGCGTGCAGCCGAATACGCCCGCCCCGCCAAGGAGTTTGGCGATGCCCATGACGCCCAAGGCGGCCGCCCAACTCATTGCCCGGGCCAAGACACTGGCCGCACAGGCCCAGGCAAAGGCCGAGGCGCAGAGGCGGCGCGCCGAGTTGGCTATGAGGGAAGCAGAGTTTCCGGATGCCATGACGCCGGCCGACACGCTCAAGACGCCAAACGGTGTAGGCACGGGTACCGAGCCGGAGGGCGACGCGCCGGCAACCGTGTTCGGCAAGGGGCCGCAAAGGCCGGTCGACCCGAGCGTCGTCGATGGTCTGGCATCGGGTATGCTCAGCCAGATGGTTGCGGGCCTTGGGGCCGCCGTTGAGCAGGCGGCCAACAGGACGCCGGATTTCGACGAGGATGATCCTGCCACGACGCCCCCCGCCACGCCCGCCACGCCGGCCGAAACCGACCCGCGCACGGGCGCTCCCGAGGCTGAGGACGAAACGTCGCCGGCCACGCCGCCTGCCAAGACCCGGCCGAAGGCGCCTGCGGCAACCAGTCCCAAGAAGCCGGCCGTGACGCCATCGGGGCCGGCTAAAACGGCGCCGGGCAAAACGACCCCCGCCAAGGCGAAACCCGTCACGCCGCCCGCGCCCATCGACACGTCGGCCTTCAAGATTACGAGTATCATGGTGGGGTCCGGTCGCGGGCTGGCGATTATCAACGGGCGGCCCATCCGCGAGGGCGATACGATTGCCGGGGCCAAGGTGGTCCGCATTACCGGCCGGGCGGTCGAAATCGAGGTCGATGGCCGCAAGGCAACCATCGGCATGTAGACGCAGCCCAACGCACCGCCCCAGCGGCGCGGCAGGAGCCGGGGCGTGCGTCATGGGGCCGGAGGTCAGCCTGTCGGTTTGGCGCCCCGCCACCCGGCCTTCATGAGGGCGTGGAGATCGTCAACGACGCCGGCGTGCTGGGGGTCGGCGACGAGATTCCGCGTAGCCAGCGGCCCCGCAGTGTGGTCGTAGAGTTCGCGCTCGGCCACCTTGCCGGTTGTTTTGTCTTTCCATTCGGTGTACCGCCATTGCCCAGCCCGCAGGCTGTAGCCCATGAGGTTGCGGCGCGGGTACTGGCTGAAGGCGGCTTTCTTCCAGGGGCGGGCCGGGTTCTTGAGCAGCGGAGCCATGCTGACGCCCTCGCAGTGTTCGGGAACGGGTAGGCCGCACAGGTCGGCCAGCGTGGGATAAATGTCGACGTACTCCGTCAGCGCGGAGCAGACCTGGCCGGCTTTGGCGCCCGGGGCTCGCAGGATCATAGGCACGTGGGTGTCGAACTCGAAGTTGGTGTGCTTGCACCAGTCGCCGTAGTCTCCGAGTTTCCAGCCGTGGTCGCCCCACAGGATGACGACCGTCCGGTCCGCGAGGCCTTGGCGGGCGAGTTCGTCGAGCAACCGGCCGACCTGGTGGTCCATGTAACTGACGCACGCCCAGTACCCGTGGATGAGTTGGCGGGTCTGGTCGGGCGTGAGGTCGCCCTGGTTGGGCATGCCCTGGTAGGCCCGGAGTTCGCCCCAGTTCGTGAAGGCAATGGCCGGAGCACCCGCCGGCTCCTTCGGGTTGGGCAGGGGGATGCGGCTGCGGTCATACAGGTCCCAATACCGTTTGGGCGCCGTGAAGGGCAGGTGCGGTTTCCAGTAGCCGACGGCCAGGAAGAACGGACGGTCCTTGAGCGTGCGGAGGGCGTCGACGGCGGCGTCCGTGATGGCCCCGTCGCCGTAGGCGTTGTCGGGCACGTCGAGGCATTCGGTGGCCGGGCCGACGGCGTAGTTGTGCGCCCTCGACCCCGTCAGGCCCTTCTGGCGGGCCTCGGCCATAAGACGCCGGCGCCGGCGGCTGGTTTCCTCGTCGGCGTAAAGGGACCGGCCCGCCCGTGGCCGCTCGGACCACCCCGTCGGGTCATCGTTGCCGTGATGATAGATCTTGCCGAGCGACACGGTGTGGTACCCGTTGCGGCGGAAGTGTTGCGGCAAGGTCAGGGTATTCGGCAGCGTGTCCTTGACAGGATGGGTCAAGTCGTAAATGTGGGTCGAGTCGGGCCGGAGGCCCGTCAGGAGGCTCGCTCGCGACGGCGCGCAGATGGCCTGCTGGCAGTACGTCCGCGTAAATCGCGTGCCGCTGGAGGCCAACCGGTCAATGTTCGGGCTTTTGACGTGCGGGTGCCCGTAGCAGCCGAGTTCCGGCCGAAGGTCGTCCACGGCGATGAACAGGACGTTGAGCCGGCGGCCGGAGGCACCGGCCTGGGCGGGTCTGGCCCGGCCGGCAACGAGGGCGGCGGCCGCGCAGGCCGACCGTGCGAGAAACGCGCGGCGAGAGCAGTGGGGCATCGGGTTCTCCCTTTCCGTTCGGGCCTGCCGGCTACCGGTACGGCTTGCCGTCGGCGCCGCTTGGTTCGGTCTGCGGCCGTGGCTTGGTGCGGCAGGCCTCCAAATGGTGCCGAACCTGTTTCATGACCTCGGGTTGGGCGGTGGCGAGATTGTGCGTTTCGCCGAGGTCCGTGGATAGGTCGTAGAGTTCGAGCGGGGCGTCGGCCTTATGGCGGACGGCTTTCCACTTGCCCATGCGGAGTGCCTGCATCAGGCCGTTCGCAACGAACTGCTGTTTGCGCCAGTCGAACTGGTGCCACTCCCAGTACATGACGTCGTGGCGCTGCTGCGGGCGGCCGACCGCGTCCTCGCCAAGGAGCGTGGGCAGGATGGAAAGGCCGTCGGTGCCTGCGGGGCACCGGGCGCCGGCCAGGTCGCACAGGGTGGGCATCACGTCCGGGAAGTACGTGGGCAGGTCGCTGACCGAGCCGGGCCGGACGTGTTTCGGCCAGCGGACAATGAGCGGTACGCGGATGCCGCCCTCGTACATCGACCGCTTGCACCCGCGCAGGGGGCCGGAGGAGTCCAGCGATTTGTCGAAACGGAAATCGGCCCCGTTGTCGGAACAGAAGAAGACAATCGTCTTGGTCTCCAACCCGAGTTCGTTGAGGAGGTCGAGCACCTCGCCGACGTGCCGGTCGGCCATGATGGTGAACGCGGCATGCACCTTGGCCTTGTCGGGCCAAGACGTGTCCTTGACGGCCTGCCAGGCGGGGTCGTCGGCAGGCAGTTCGTACCGGCCGTGGGGAATCGTCCAGGGCGCGTAGCAGAAGAACGGCCGGTCCCGGTTCCGGCGGATGAACTGTTTCATGCGGTCGAAGACGATGTTGTGGCTGAACTGGTGCTCGAGGCCGTCGCGTTTGGCGGGCCTACCGCCCATGCCTTTGTAGTGATTGTAGAAGTCCGTGTTGCCGGGCAGGGGCACCCGTTTGCCGGTGTCGATGAGGTACTGCGGGTAGTAGTAATGGGCGTGAATCTGGTGGTAGTAGCCGACGAACTCGTCGAAACCGTGCCGCTCGGGCACGCCGGGCGTGTCGAGGTCGCCGAGGCCCCATTTGCCGAACCCGCCGCAGGTGTAGCCCTGCTCCTTGAGGACCTGGGCCACCGTTACGTCGTGGGCCTCCAGCGATACGCCGCCCGTGTTGCCGCGCACCGACGTGTGCCCCATGTGGGTGCCGGTCATCAGGCAACTACGGGCCGGGGCGCAGACGGTACACCCGGAGTACGCATCGGTGAAGCGAGCGCCCTCGGCGGCCATCCGGTCGAGCCGCGGCGTCGGGTAGGCGTCCTGGCCGTAGCACCCGAGGTCGGCCCAGCCCATGTCGTCGACGATGATAAAGACGATGTTGGGTTTCGCGGCCGCCTCGTGCCTGGCCGCGCGGGTATCGGACGACCTGCAACCGGCCAAGGCGCCGGCGGCGAACGCGGCGGCCGAGTTGACCATAAAGCGGCGACGCGACAGGTGCGACATCGGGTTCTTCTCCTTTGTAATAGGCGTGCCGCCCGGGTGCTACTTCTTCGAACCGCGGGCATGTTGCACAAGCGGCCAGTACTTGTTGTCCGTGTGTTCGCGGGCCATGATGGCCGCCATCTTCTTGACCACGTCGGGATGCTGCGAGGCCACGTTGGTCGTCTCGCCCAGGTCTTTTGCGAGGTCGTACAGTTGCATCGGGTCCTCGGTGCCGCGCCGGAGGGCCTTCCAGTCGCCAACGCGTACGGCCTGCTGGCACGGGCTGAAGAACTCCCAGTACAGGAAGGGGCGCGGCGTCTGTGTTTGGCCGAGCAGGGTGGGCAGGATGGATAGGCCGTCTGTCTTGGCCGGCGGGGCGGCGCCCGCCAGGTCGGCCGCCGTGGCCGGGAAGTCGTAGAAGGCGGTTTGGAAGGCGGTGACCTTGCCGGCGGGCACCTTGCCGGGCCAGCGGACGATTAGCGGGGCACGGATACCGCCCTCGTACAGGAGGCGTTTGCCTCCCTTGAACGGCCCGTTCGAGTCGAGGGCCTTAACGTGCGGCGGGTTGGGGCCGTTGTCGGACGTGAAGAACACGATCGTTTTCTCGTCCAGGCCCAGTTCCTTCAGGAGGGCGAACATCTCGCCGATGTCCTCGTCCATCCGCGTGATCATGGCCGCGTAGTTCTTGATCGGCTGCGGCCAGGACTTGCCCGAGTACGGCGCGTCGTCCGGCACGACGTACTTGCCGTGCGGCAGGGTGTACGGCAGATACAGGAAGAACGGCCGGTCCTTGTGCTCACGGATGAACCGCAGGGCGTCGGCGGCAAAGAGGTCGTGCGTGTACTGCTCCTTTTTGCCGCCCTTGTTGCCCTCGAGTTCCACGCGCTTGCCGTTGCACAGCAGGTAGTCGGTGTAATAGTCGTGGGCGTGAACCTGGTCGAGGTAGGCGAGATAGTAGTCGAAGCCGTGCTTCTCAGGCGTGCCGGTGGTGCCGGGGTTTCCGATCCCCCATTTGCCCATCATGCCGGTGGCGTAGCCGGCGCGTTTGAGGAGCGTGGCCACGGTTACGTCGTCGGCCTTCAGCGGCACGAGTGGCCGGCCGGAGAACGTCTTCTGGAGCGCGGTGGCCGTGTTGCCGCGCCGAGTGGCGTGGCCGGCGTGCAGGCCCGTCATCAGCATGCACCGGGCCGGGCCGCACACCGGCGAACCCGTGTAGGCGTCGGTGAACCGCATGCCCTCGGCCGCCATGCGGTCAAGGGTCGGCGTCAGGATGTGTTTGGACCCGTAACAGCCGAGGTCCGCCCAGCCCTGATCGTCGGCCATGATGAAGATGATGTTCGGTTTGGCGTCGGCTTTGGCGCCCAGCGTGCGGGCGGCAGCCGTAGCCGAGAGTGCGCCGGCCGCCAGGCCGGCCATAAAACGACGGCGAGATAAGAATACCACGGTAGGCTCCTTCTTAGTGAGCCGGCGCTGCCCGGTCCGGACGAGCTCAACAGGACGGCTTCGTCACACACCCCACGGCGCCCGCATGGTGCGGCCCATGAGCCGGGCGGCGCCGGCGTCTCCCACAATATGTTCCGCCTTGGGATCCCACCGAACGGGTCGGCCCAGGCGCATGGCAATGTTCCCCAGATGGGCAATCGTGATGGACCGGTGCCCGATTTCGACCGGTGTAATCGGCTCGCCGCCGTATCGGATGCAGTCGAGCCAGTCGCGCCGATGGCCCTGTCGGTGGTCGCCCCGGGGACGGGCCAGGTGGATTTCGCCCGGCCGTAGGCGCTCGTGCATCAGGCGGTCCGGATGCGTTGCCAGGGCGCTTCGCGTTGCGTGGACCCAGCCATCGTCGCCGATGAAGCGGACGCCCTGTTTCAGGCGGTCGTTGCTCGCCACCTCCAGAACCAGGCCGTTCGCGTACGTGCACGTGAACTGGTAATGCGTGGCGGCATCGTACAGGCCGTCTTCCGGGAAGACGCCCGTGCCCTCGACGGCCACGGGGCCCGTATCGTCGGTACCCATGCCCCACTGGGCGATGTCGATGTGGTGGGCGCCCCAGTCCGTGACCTGGCCGCCCGAGTAGTCGAGAATCCAGCGGAAGTTCCAGTGGCACCGCTTCTCGGTGTACGGTACCCACGGGGCAGGGCCCAGCCACAGGTCGTAGTCAAAACCGTCGGGCACAGGCATCACGGGCTGCGGGTCGATGGTCGGCCCGATGCCGATGCCGATTTCCACCTTGGCGAGCTTGCCGATGCGACCGTTGCGGACGAGTTCGCAGGCTTGGCGGAAGTGACGCGTTGACCGCTGCCAACTGCCCGTCTGCCACACGCAGCCGTACCGGCGAACCGCCCGCACGATGGCCTTGCCCTCGTTAATGGTCAGGGCAAGCGGCTTCTCGCCGTATACGTGCTTGCCGGCCCGGATGGCCGGTACTGCGAGGGCGGCGTGCCAGTGGTCGGGCACGGCGATGATAAGGGCGTCGAGGTCGGGCCGGCCGATGATCTCGCGGAAGTCGGCAATCGCCATGCAGTCGGCCGAGCCGTACGTTTTGTTTACGACGTCAGCGGCGGCGTAGCGGCGCGACGCGTCGACGTCGCACACGGCTGCGATGCGGCAGTCCGTTTCCTGGACAAATCCCTTGATGTGCCTCAGGCCCATGCTGCCCAGGCCGATCGAGCCCAGGCCGAGCCGCTCGCTCGGCGGAGGCCGGTCCTCGGCCCCGAGGGCGCTGGCCCGTACGACCATCGGCCCGGCGAGGGCCGCAACGGTGGCCCGCAGGAAGGCGCGTCTCGACGGTTTCGGTGAAGTCATCATCTCGCTTCCGGCTTGTGGACGCCGGGGGCGGTTTCCCCGCCAGCCCCTACGAGGCCTTGGCCCGCGCCTCGTCGAGCAGGCGAATCCACTCGCCCATGTAGTGCCCGTGGTCGTGGTACGTTCGGCCGCTGACGAGGTTGCCGTCGACCACGCACGGCTCGTCCACGAAGATGCCGCCGCAGACCTCGAGGTCGAAGCGGCACTTGGGTACGGTGGCCATCCGCCGGCCCTTGAGACAGCCGGCGTAGGCGGGAATCTCTATGCCGTGGCACACGCTGGCAATCGGCTTGTTCGCCTCGAAAAAGTGCCGTGTGATGCGCACCAGGTCGTCGTCATACCGGATGTACTCCGGCGCCCGGCCGCCCGAAAAGAAAACGCCCAGGTACGTTGCCGGGTCGACGTCGACAAAGGCGACGTCGGCCTCGATGGTATACCCTTCCCACTCCTTGGTGATGGTCCAGCCCGGTTTGATTTCGTGCAGGACCATTTGGTAGCGGCGTTTCTCGGGAGCCGCGACGACGGGCACGAAGCCGGCCTCCTGGAGGCGGTAATAAGGATAGAGCGTGTCAACGGTTTCCGTGGCGTCGCCCACGATGATGAGAACTCGGTTCACGTGGTGGCTCCTTGACGCAACAGGCCGTTCAGGTACCCCTGGGCGCGACGAATCTCGGCCGTGACCTCCGAGGCGGTCGGCAGAATCGGAATGCCGCGCGGCACCGGGTGCATGAACACGGATGTCCAGCCCGTGTACCGGATGGTCCGAAGGGCTGCCACGAGGGGCCCGAAGTCGAGCGGCCCGCGGCCGGGCATCTGGAGGAGTTCCTCCTCTTTCGGCCGCTTCTCGTGGCACCCCTTGCCGTGCTGCCAGGCGTAAAAGTGGACGAGGCGTGGGCCGAGGTCGGTGATGAGTTGCGCCAGCCGCAACGGGTCCTGCGGCAAATGGTACGGGGCAAGGGCAATGCCCATGCGGCCGGCAGGGGCGGCGTCGGCCAGGTGCCGGATGGCGTCGGCCGATTCGCCGTGGTTCTCGACGCCGATGACGACGCCGTGCGCCTCGGCGGCCGCCAGGTGCGGTTTCATCTTCTCGACGAACCGGGCCGCCTCGGCCTTGTCTTTCGGCATCCCGCCCGTGACGATGAGCCGCACCCCGAACGTGCGGGCCACGGCCAACTCGGGCTGAAGGCGGAACGGTCCCAAGTCGTAATGCGTCAGGATGCCAACCCGGACACCGTGTGCGGCCAGCATCGTCGTGAACCGTTCGTGGCCGAGTTCTTCCATCTGCTCGCGGTGATTGGCATGGCGCTCCGGCCAGATATCGATATAGCGAGTGCCCGTCTTGGGAATCTCCGGCAACACCTCCGCCAGCGGTAGCCGGCCGTACATCGATGACGCCTGAATGGCCCGAAGCCCAAACGGTGGCTCGCCGGCAGATATTACCGATGGGAAGGCAAGCGGCGAGGCCGCGGCGCCGGCCGCAACACCGGCTACCTGGCGCAACCATCGGCGGCGCGTCAACACGGGCATGGGGCACGTCCTTTCACCGCAGAGGATCCTGGCTGCCGCGAGGTACCATCATGGCTTTCGGCGGCGCGCAATGCAACCCTGAATGGCGGACGTAGCGTTGACCCGCAGACGCAATGGCCGTATCGTTAAGCCGAACATCTTGCACACGGAGGACGCCGCATGTCCGCGACGCGGAGAATGAGTCGCCGAGGGTTCCTGGCACGAATGGCCGGTCGAGCCGGAGCGGCGCTCGCCGCCGTGTACGTCCTTCCCGGTAGGGCGGCGGGCGCTACGCCACCCAGCGAGCGGGTCACGGTCGGGTGTATCGGCATGGGCCGGCAGGCCGTGTACTCCAACGTGCGGTTTTTTCTGGGCCAGGACGACGCCCAGGTCGTGGCGGTGTGCGACGTGGACGCATGGCGGCTGGACCAGGCTCGGCAGCAGGTCACGTCGCATTACGCCAAGGCGAAGCGGTCCGGTGTGGCCGGCGGGTGCGTGGCGGCGACGGACTTCCGCGACATCCTGGCCCGAGCCGATCTCGACGCCGTCATGATCTCGACGCCGGACCATTGGCACGTGCCGATGGCGGTTGCCGCGGCACGCGCCGGCAAGGACGTGTGCCTGGAGAAGCCGATTACCCTGAGCATTGCGGAAGGCCGCGTTCTGGCCGATACGTTCCGCCGGACCGGCCGCGTCTTTCGCGTGGACAGCGAGTTCCGGTCGCACGCGTGTTTCCAGCGCGTGTGCGAACTGGTGCGCAGCGGGCGCGTGGGCCGGTTGCACACCATCCGCACGGGTGTGCCGAAGGGCGACGTGGGGTGCCCGCCGCAGCCCGACATGCCCGTGCCCGAGGGGTTGGACTACGACCTGTGGCTGGGGCCGGCGCCCGCGGCGGCCTATACCGAGAAGCGGGTCCATACGCCGCGCAGTTTCGCCCGGCCCGGCTGGATGCGGTGCCGCGACACCTGCGAGGGCATGATCACCAACTGGGGCGCCCACCTCAACGACATCGCCCAGTGGGGGCACGGGACCGAGCGGACCGGCCCCGTCGAGGTGGAAGCCACCGGCACGTTCCCGACAGACGGCCTGTGGAACGTGTTGCTCGACTTCCACGTCCGGTATCGCTTCGCCGACGGCGTGCAGATGATCTACGAAACCTCCCACCCCTACGTCCGCTTCGAGGGCGACGCAGGATGGGTCGAGGCCGGCTACGGCAACCGGCGCGTTACGGTCAGCAGCGATGAGATTCTCTTGTCACCGATTCGGCCCGACGAGGTGCACCTGCCGCGCGTGCATGAAAAGCGCGACTTCCTCGATTGCGTCCGCTCGCGCCGGCGGACCATCGCCGATGCCGAGGTCGGTCACCGCACGACCAGTCTGTGCCAGATTGGGCACATCGCCATTCTCGTGGGCCGCAAACTGCGTTGGGACCCGGACCGCGAAGTCTTCCCGGGCGACGACGAGGCGAACCGCCTGCTCGCGCGGCCGCTCAGGAGCCCGTGGACGCTTTGACCGATGGGCCGCACCGTGGCCGCCGGCGCTACTCCAGCCGAAGCGTAATCGCCAGCACGCCTACCGTCACGTCCTGATCCGGGTCCGCCGACGCCAGGCGGATGGTGCGGATCGTCTTCTCGGGGTGCGGGTTGGGCCACCGGACGGTGTACAGGTACCGGACGCGGCTGGCGGGGTTGTCTTGCCCCACGATCATGCCGTGGCGAGCCCGGTCGCTTGTAAACTGCAGCGCCTCCGGACGCCAGTCCTGGATGGTGGCCAGACGCTTCCGCTGATCGAGGCGCTGCGCGTTGTCCGGGGCCTCGCCCAGCGGTACGACGTCGAGGGCCGCGATGGTGCCGTCGGCGTACACCACGTCGTAAAAAGCGGCGGCCGCAAAGCGGTTGCCGTGGGCGCAGCCGTGCAGCACGTAGACCGTGCGGGCTTTCCGGCCCACCGGTACGGTGACCTCGGTCGGCATGGCGGCGCCGCCCGTCGTGCGTACGCGGGCGGACCGGAGGACGATGGCGGCCTGGCCGGCGTTCGTCTGCTCGTCGAGAATGACGAACGGCACGCCGTGCATCGTGCGCCGGCCGGGCGCCAGTTCCGGCAGCGGAGAGCCAAGCCAGGCGTCGCGGCCCGTCAGCGCGCGGTTGGCAGCGGCCCGAAGGTCCAGAGGATGCCACTGGACGCCGGTGGCCCGGGCCAGGGCGGGGTAGGGCGGGGCGGTCGTTGCCTCGGCGCGGGCCGCCCGGAAGGTTGACAGCCGGATGAGGTTCGCGGGCATGGCTGCCGGCGCGGGCCAGGCGTCGCGCGTCTCGATCGGGCTGGCGCCCTGGGGCCGAAAGTCCAGGGCCTCAGGGTTGCGGAACCGAGGGTCGGCAAACCGCGACGCCAGGTCTTGCCCCGTCACCTGCTGCCAGACCTCCAGCGGAAAGCCCATCTCGGCCAACAGAAAGGCATGGGCCTCGTCCGGTCCGTACCAGAGGTTGCGAGCGGAATTCAGGGTTCGGATAAAGATGGCATCGGCGGGAGCACGGACGAGCGGCGCGCCCACGTCGGTTGCGACGACCACGTTGTTGCGCCACCGCCAGTGGCTGACGCTTCCGCCGGGTTGCCGGGCCAGCGTATCGTTCGGTTCGGTGTGGGGGCTGGGCGGGGGCAGAACCTCGACTTGGCCTCCGGCGTTGCCGTATAGGATGCTGTCTTCAAGGACGCCGTGCTGGGCCCCCGCCAGAAGCAGACCGCTACGGGTATTGCGGGCCAGCGTGGCCCCGCGCACGACGACCGGGCCGTCGGGATCCGAGATGACGAGGCCCTCACGCTGGTTGTCCACGGCCCGAAGGTCCTCGACGATGACGTGGCCGGTCGCCCGCCGGAGCCATACGCCCGGGCACCGGTTAGCCTCGGCGTGCATGCTCAAGAGCCGGCAACGGCCGGCGCCCGGGCCGAGCACCACCCCCGCAACGCCGTTTGCCTGGACACCTCCGCAGTCGCCCCGCCAGTTGTTGTCCGAAACGTCGATGTCCTCAGCCAGAACGTTGACGGACCCGGTGCAGCAAACACCACTGCTGCCGTTATGCAGGGCCGTGCACCGTTGCAAGGTGACGTCCGCGCCGCTTGCGACGCGCACGCCGGTGGCGTTGTTCCATCGGAAGGTGCAGTCCTCGATGAGGATGTTGCGGCAGCCGTCAATGCGGAGGGCGGCGGCGTCCGGCCCGGCACCCGCATGGTGCTCGAAAACGAGGTTCCGGACGACGACGCTGTGGCCGGTGGCGTTGGCTTTGGGCGCGATCGTGAGCAGGCCGGCGGCCCGGTCCGCGTCCGGCCAGAGGGCCACCTCGATGGTGCACGCGCCGCGGCGGACGCCTGTTGGCAGGGCCAGGTAGAGCCGTCCGTCTGCGGCATCCTCAGGCGAGCCATCGTCCACACAAAACGTGCCGGGGGTGAGATCGTCGATCGAATCCGCTTGGCGCAGCAGCGTGTCGTTAACAAACACCATCTCGCGCCGCCGGCCGACCACCGAGGCCCGTACGGGGGCGCGGGGTGGGCCGGTGTGAATGCAGACGGTCCGCGAAATGCCCCGCACCGCGCCGGTCGCATCGAGGGCGGCCACGCGGTACGCGTACGCGGCCGCAGCCGAGGCGGTTTCAAGGACGCTCTCGTCAACGAGTCGCCCCGTCCGGGGGCCCAGACGCATGACCTCGTGCCATGCGGCGTCGCCCGACGCGGCGGGGCGGCGGTCAATGCGGTAGCCGGCAAGGTCCGCGAGGTTGTCCGGAGGCGTCCACTCAATGACGGCCGTGCCGTCGTCCGGGGCGGACGCGCGGGCCAGGCCCGGTGGATGCCGGCCCGTCGGTCCGTCCGCCGCGCGGACCATCGGGTCGCCCCAATCGCGGGGCCAGGGCGCGACGAGCAGGCCGGGGCGACCGGGCACCGGGGACCATCGCTCGGCGCTGCTCCAGTCCTCGGAGCCGCTGATAAGAACGGCGCCCGTCTTCGCTCCCTCGATGATGAGCGGGCCGGCAGTGGCGGGAGGTTCGATCGCGACGGCCTCGCGGTACGTTCCGGCCGCCAGGAGGAGGCGGACGCCACCAGCCTCCAACGCCGACCGGGCCAGGGCCGCCGCCTGGCGCAGCGTGCGAACCGGCCGACCGCGGATACCTGGGGCGGCGTCGTCGCCCTTGGCGGCGTCGACGTAAATCGTGACGGCGACCGAGTCCGCGTCCACCTGGGCGCCGGTGACCTCATTCATCCAGTCGTTGGACGCCTCTGAGGCAGAGGCGACGTCGGCTTGCGCCGGCCGGACGGGTTGGGCCAGAGGCGGTACGGGCTGACGGGGTTCGGGGCGAGTTGGCAGGGGCCCAGGCGGTGACGTCGTAGGCCGTGGCGAGGTATCAGGCAGAGAATCCGCCCGGAGGCGCACCGGCTCGCCCCCGTAGGCTGGGCGCGGCGGGCAAAGGGCAAGCACCGCTGCGACCGCCCAGAACGCGATTGTCGGGTACCGAGGCACGGCTGATCCTTGCCGAGAACGCCGCACATCATGCCAGAACGCGTGCTGCGGTGCAAACCGTATTGCGAGGCCCATGTGTGAGGTTTGGGCAATGCCGCTTTTCGAGCCGGCACGGCATGCCGACGCTGCCTGCCGTATCGCGTAGTATACCGTCCTAAAGGAAGATGTACATCAGGCTGGAAATCAGAGAATGGATAACCGAATACGTTTAACCTGGTAAGGGTGCGCCCGATAATGAGGATGGCGTTCGCAGCGCCCCGCGCGGTTGCCGCGAAAGAAGTGCCCGTGCGGAAGGGGCTTGCCAACGCGTGTCCGAAAGGGGGGTTGGCGTGGATGCAACGAGCACAGCCAAGGCCGTTTTTGTTGCCCGGCAGCCGATTTTTCACAGAGCCAAACACGTCCACGGGTACGAGTTGCTCTTCCGGTCCGGAGACGATAACGTCTACACCGGCACGGATGGGAGTGCCTGCACGCGCGACGTGATTGCGTCGAGTTTCGTGGACATCGGCCTGGATGAACTGACAGGCGGCCTGAGAGGGTTCGTCAACTTCACCCGCGACCTGCTTCTGAGCGACGTGGTCGACATCCTGCCGCCCGACCTCGTGGTCGTCGAGGTTCTCGAAAACGTGGAGCCCGACGCGGCCGTCATCGCTGCCTGTAAACGCCTGAAGGACGCCGGCTACGTGTTGGCGCTGGACGACTTCGTGGCGGACGACCCACGCCACCCGCTGCTCGACCTGGCGGGAATCGTCAAGGTCGATTTCATGGAGACCAGCCGCGAGGACCGGAAACGCTTGGCCGGGTTCCTAGCGGAGCGCGGCATCAAGGCCCTGGCCGAAAAGGTTGAGACGGAGCAGGAGTTTCAGCAGGCCGATGCCGACGGATACGAGTACTTCCAGGGGTATTTCTTCTCGAAGCCCATCCCGCACCAGGGCAAATCGATTGAGGGGAACAAGGTCATCTACCTGCGGTTGCTCGAGCAGGTGAACCGGCCGGAACTGTCGTTGGCGGAAATGGAAACCGTCATCAAGCAGGACGTGACCTTGACGTACAAGTTGCTGAGGTACATCAACTCGGTCTGGTTCGGCCTGCGGTACAAGCTATCCGATATTCGCCGCGCCTTGGTCATGCTGGGGCCCAAGGAAATCCGGAAGTGGTTTGCCCTGGTGTCGCTGCGCCAGATGGGTACCGACAAACCGGACGAACTGCTCCGGCGCGGCATTCTCCGGGCCAAGATGGGCGAAGCCGTTGCACCGCCCTGTGGCCTGGAGGACCGGGCTTCGGAACTCTTCCTGATGGGCATGTTCTCGATCATGGATGCCCTGCTCGACGCCCCCATGGACGCCGTGCTCGCCAAGTTGCCTCTGGACGAGCAGGTCAAGGGCGCGCTGCTGGGCGAGGAGACGGAACTGAGGCCGGTGTACGATTTGGTCAAGACGTACGAATGTGGCGAGTGGGACGGGTTCCGCCGGCACGCGGCCCGCCTGAAGTTGGACACGCAACAGGTCCCGTCCATCTTCAACGAATCGCTGAAGTGGGCGAACCAGGCGTTCGCCTCGGTCAATCAGGACTGACCGCTGGTGCGCCAATCGTGTGCGGTGAGACGTATGCCGCCGGCGCGCTAGCCATGCCCCCGGCGTGGTGGCCTTCCGAGGCCACCACGCTTATTATGCGATACGATTCCCCCGTAACCCGATCCGGCCGGGCCCTCGCCGGCGTCACGTGACCGCCGTAGGTCTTGCTTGACGTGGTTGGGCAGGGCGGCTAACGTGGACTGCCAAGTACGTTACATCGCATGCCACGATTCGGAAAGGGACAAGCATGTCATCGCCAGACCGTCGGATAACCCGTCGTGGATTCCTGGAAACGGCCGGAGGGGTGGCCCTGGCGGGGGGCCTTGCCGGGCTCCTGCCGGGAGCGGCGGCGTGTGTGGCTTCCGGGCCGAAGCACGAGGCCCCGAACCGCCTGCCGAACATCGTCATCGTGTTCACCGACGACCAGGGGTATCAGGACCTGGGGTGTTTCGGGTCGCCGGACATCCGGACGCCGAACCTTGACCGCATGCGGACCGAGGGCATGAAGTTCACCGATGCGTACGTGGCCCAGCCGGTGTGCGGGGCCTCGCGGGCGGCGCTGCTGACGGGCTGTTACTCGAACCGCATCGGCCTCCTGGGCGCCCCCAGCCATGGCGCCAAGCATGGCATCCACGCCGACGAGATGACCATTGGCGAACTCGTCAAGCAGAAGGACTACGCGACGGCCATCTTCGGCAAGTGGCACCTGGGTCACCTGCCGCCGTTTCTGCCCACGCGGAACGGGTTCGATGAGTACTTCGGGCTGCCGTACTCGAACGACATGTGGCCGTACCATCCCGAACGGCCCGGCGGCTTCCCGCCGTTGCCCCTGTACGAGAATGAGGAAATCGTCAACAAGAACGTGACACACGAGGACCAGAAGCACCTGACCACCTGGTACTCGGACCGGGCCTGCGCGTTCATCGAGAAGAACAAGGACCGGCCGTTTCTCTGCTACGTGGCCCACAACATGCCGCACGTGCCGCTCCACGTGTCGGACGAGCGTGGCGGCAAGTCTGCCCGGGGCCTGTACGGCGACGTGATCTCGGAAATCGACTGGGGCGTTGGCAACATCCTCGCGACTCTCCAGAAACACGGCCTGACGGAGCATACGCTTGTCATCTTTACATCCGACAACGGCCCGTGGCTGTCGTACGGTACGCACGCCGGCTGCGCGCTGCCCCTGCGCGAAGGAAAGGGCACCACGTGGGAGGGCGGCGTGCGCGAGCCGACGATCATGCGGTGGCCCGGGCGGATCCCCGCAGGGTCCACGTGCGCCGAGCCGATCATGACCATCGATTTTCTGCCGACCATCGCCCACCTGACCGGCGGCCGGTTGCCGGATCACACGATCGACGGCCTGAACATCTGGCCGCTCATGGAACGCCGCCCGGACGCCACGTGCCCGCACGACGCCTTCTACTTCTACTGGGGCCGGCACCTCCAGGCCGTCCGGATGGGCAAGTGGAAACTGCATTTCCCCCACGCGTACCGCACGTTGGCCGGCAGCACCGGTGGCACGGGCGGCAAGCCCGTCAAGTACAAGCAGGCCAAGACGGGCCTTGCCCTGTACGACCTGCGGGCCGACATCGGCGAGACCACGAACGTGGCCGAGAAGCATGGCGACGTGGTCACACAGATCGAGGCGCTCGCCGATGCCGCCCGGAAGGAACTGGGCGACTCGGCCAAGAAGATCAAGGGCGCGGGCCTGAGGCCGGCCGGGCACGTGTAGTACGAAGGGGTTGCCCACCCGAACAGGCTTTGCAGCGACTATGGGGCGGGATGCCTCAGTCTTTGCCGAGCACGCCGAGGCGGCGCATCCAGTCCTCGCACCGCTTCGGCCACGTGCAGATGGTGTGTTCGCTCGGCCGAAGGCCGTACCCGTGCCCGCCGGTGGGGTACAGGTGCAGCGAGGCCCGGACCTTGTGTGCCCAGAGGGCCCGGTAGTAGGTCAGGGCGCTGCTGACGAATCGGTCGTCGCCGGCCATGAAGATGATGGTGGGCGGCGTGTCCTTCGTAACGGTGAGTTCCGGCGAGAGGGTCGGCACCTCGGCCTTCTCGTCGGTTACGAGGTAGGCCGGGTAAATGAGCATGGTGAAGTCCGGCCGGGCCGAGAGGGCGTCGGCGGCGTCAACGGCCTCGTAGGTCGTCTTGTCGGAGGTCGTGCTCGTGACGGCCGACAGGTGTCCGCCCGCCGAGAACCCCATGATGCCGACGCGGCCCGCGTCAATGGCCCAGTCGTTGGCGTGGGCCCGGACGAGGCGGATGGCCCGCTGGGCGTCCTGGAGCGGGGCCTCGTGTTTCGGGCGGTTGGGGCGGCGCGGCACGCGGTACTTCAGCAGCACCCCCGATACGCCGATGCCGTTAAGCCACTGGCAGATTTCCGTGCCTTCGAGGTCCCAGGCCAGGATGCCGTATCCGCCGCCGGGGCATACGAGGACGGCTGCCCCGGTGTCGTTGGCCTTCCCGGGTTTGTAGACCTCGATGGTGGGTTTCGAGATGCCCGTGAGGCGGATGACCTTCTTCTGGCGCGGCTTGGCCGCAACGGCCTTCTCCGTGAGGGCTTGGTCCGGGTCGTCGCCCGGGGCAACGCCCGGCCAGAGGGCCAGGGGACCGTAGGTGGGTTTGGGTGCATCGGCGGCGCGGGCGGCGCTCGCGCCGAGCAACACACAAACACTCAGAACGCAAACGGACACGCGGCGGTGTAAACGCATGAATTCTCCCAGTCGTGTGTGAGCGGCTCAGCCGAAAAGCCAAGGCGCGGCTAGGCTTGGCAATAGTCCTGGAGCGGTTTGACGCTGATGCCGCGCTTCTTGAGGGCCTCGATGCCGTTGACGAAGGCGCCGGCGGCCGAGAGGGTCGAGATCAGCGGGATGTTGTTGGCGATGGCATGCGTCCGGATGTGAATCTCGTCTTGCCGGGGATTTTTGCCACTGACGGTGTTGATGACCAGACAAATATTGTTATTCTTCATCATGTCCAGAACGTTGGGCCGGCCGACCGAAATCTTCCTGAGCGCGGTCACCGTAACGTCGTTGTGGGCCAGGGCGGCAGCCGTGCCTTCCGTTGCCACCAGGTTGAACTGCATGTCCTCGAGTTTCTTGGCAATGAAAATAACGTCGCGCTTGTCGGCGTTTCGGACGGAGATGAAAACGGTGCCCTCCATGGGCAACACGTGCCCGGCGCCTTGCTGGCTCTTGGCGAACGCCATGCCGAACGACGTGTCGATGCCCATGACTTCGCCGGTCGACTTCATCTCCGGGCCCAGGACGGCGTCCACGCCGGGGAACCGTGCGAACGGAAAGACCGGGGCCTTGACGGCTACGTGCTCGGGCACCACGGGATTCGTAAAGCCGATTTCCTTCAGGCTCTTGCCGAGCATGATCTGCGTGGCGATGTTGGCCAGCGGCACGCCGATGGCCTTGGAGACGAACGGCACGGTGCGGCTGGCCCGGGGGTTGACTTCCAGGACGTAAATCGTGTCGCCACGGACGGCGTACTGGACGTTCATGAGGCCGACGACGTTCAAATCCTTGGCCAGGGCCTGCGTCTGGCGCATGATCTCGGCCACCTGGTCCTCGGTCAGGGTGATGGGCGGCAGGGTGCATCCGGAGTCGCCGCTATGGACGCCGGCGGGTTCGATGTGCTCCATGACGCCGCCGATGACGCAGTCCTGGCCGTCGGACAGGGCGTCGACGTCCACCTCAATGGCATTCTCAAGGAACTTGTCGACGAGGATCGGGTGATCGGTGCCGACGTCCGAGGCGATCATGGCTTCGGCCATGTAGCGCCGGAGGGCCTCGTCGTCGTAGACGATCTCCATCGCCCGGCCACCCAGGACGTATGACGGCCGCACCAGGACCGGGTACCCGATCTCGGCGGCAATGGTCCTGGCCTCGTCGAACGAGCGGGCCGTGCCGTTGGGGGGCTGCGTCAGGTTCAGTTTGGCCAGGAGTTGCTTGAACCGTTCGCGGTCCTCGGCGCGGTCGATACTGTCCGGGCTGGTGCCGAGGATGCGCACCCCGGCCTGTTCGAGCGGGACGGCGAGGTTCAGGGGGGTCTGGCCCCCGAGTTGCACGATGACGCCTTCGGGCTGTTCGGCATCCACGATGGCCAGCACGTCCTCGCGCGTGAGCGGCTCGAAGTAGAGTTTGTCGCTCGTGTCGTAGTCGGTGGACACGGTCTCGGGATTCGAGTTGACCATGATGGCCTCGTACCCGAGTTCCTTGACGGCGAAGGAGGCGTGGCAGCAGCAGTAGTCGAACTCAATGCCTTGGCCGATGCGGTTAGGCCCGCCACCGAGGATGAGGATCTTCTTCTTGTCCGAGATGCGGTTTTCGTCGACGGCTTCGTAGGTGGAGTAGTAGTAGGGCCGGTCGGCACGGACCTCGCCGGCGCAGGTGTCAACGAGTTTGTAGGCGGGGCGAATGCCGCGGCCTTTGCGCTGGGTTTCAGCGGCCCGTTCGTCGGTGGCCGTCAGGGCGCCGAGTTGCACGTCGGAGAACCCGGCCCGCTTGGCCCGGCGCAGAAGGTCCGTGGGCATGTGCTCCAGCCCCTCGGCCCCCTGGTACTGGGCGAGGTCGTGGGCCATGTTGAGAATCTCCTGCATCTGGTCGATGAACCAGCGGTCGATGTGTGTGGCGTCGGCCACCTCGGCGGGCGTCCACCCCTGCTGGAGGGCGTACGCGATGTAATAGTGCCGGGCGTCGTTCGGCGTAACGAGTTTCCACCGGAGTTCCGCCTCGTCCTTCGGTGGCGGCACGAGGTGGTCCTTGCCGTCGAACCCGAGACCGAACCGGCCGATTTCGAGGCTCCGCAGGCCCTTCTGAAGCGCTTCCTTGAACGTCCGGCCGATGGCCATCGCCTCGCCGACCGATTTCATCGACGTGTTGATCGTCGGGTCCGTTTGCGGGAACTTCTTGAACGTGAACCGTGCGATCTTGAACACGCAGTAGTCCACGGTCGGCTCGAAGAACGTGGTCGTCTTGCCCGTCACGTCGTTCGTAATCTCGTCCAGCGTGTAGCCCACGGCCAGTTTCGTGGCCACCCGGGCAATGGGGAACCCGGTGGCTTTCGACGCCAGGGCCGACGACCGCGACAGCCGCGGGTTCACCTCGATGATGACGACGTCGCCGGTGTGGGGATTGCCGGCGTACTGGATGTTGATGCCGCCGCCCGTGACGTCAATCTTGCGGATGATGCGGCGGCACAGGTCGGTGTAATGGACGTATTCGCGGGTGGTGAGCGTCTGCGACGGCGCCACGACCATCGAGTCGCCGGTGTGGACGCCCATGGCGTCCATGTTCTCCATCGAGGTGATCATGATGACGTTGTCGGCCGAGTCGCGCATGACCTCGAACTCGATTTCCTTCCACCCGAGGACCGACTGCTCCACAAGCACCTGGTGCACGGGGCTCGTCTGGAGGGCGTGGGTGAGGGTGTCGGCGAGTTCCTCGCGGTTGTAGGCGGTGGCCCCGCCCGACCCGCCCAGCGTAAAGGCCGGCCGCAGAATCAGCGGAAAGCCGATGCGCTCGCCAATGGCCATGCCGTCGTCCACGCTGGTGGCGATGCCGCTCTCGGGCACCGTCAGGCCGATTTCCTGCATCGCCTGCTTGAAGAGGTCGCGGTCCTCCGCCCGGGCGATGGCGTCGGGGGTGCACCCGATGACCTCCACGCCGTACTTCTCGTACACGCCGGCCCGGGCCAGGAAGACGGCGATGTTCAGGCCCGTCTGGCCGCCCAGGGTCGGCAGGACGGCGTCGGGTCGCTCGGTGGCGATGATTTGCTCAACGGCCTCCGGCGTGATCGGCTCAACGTACGTGCGGTCGGCCATCCGCGGGTCCGTCATGATGGTGGCCGGGTTCGAGTTTACGAGCACGACCTCGTAGCCCTCTTCCTTGAGGGCCTTGCAGGCTTGGCTGCCCGAGTAGTCGAATTCGCACGCCTGCCCAATCACGATTGGGCCGGAGCCGATGATGAGGATCTTCTTGAGGTCCGTTCGTTTGGGCACGTGTTGGCCTCTGCGTGTTCGAACTGTATCGAGCCGGGCCGGGAGCCCCCGGGCAGGTGCGACTGGCCTACGCCGTCAGTCCCTCGCAGAACTCCTGCAGGGTGGGGCTGGGCCGGTTCATGTCGTCTCGCGTCGGATGCCACTGAATGCCACGGACCCGGGCGGCGGTGCTTTGCAGCCCCTCGACGGTCGCGTCATTGAGATTCGTGTGCGTGACCGTGGCCCCATCGCCGGGCGCATCGCGCGACACCGTATAGCGGTGGTGCTGAACCGTAATGGCGCCCCGGCCGCCCGCCTCATTGCGGACCGGGTAGTTGAGCCCGCGATGGCCGCTTGTCATGGCCTCCACCTCGCCGCCCAAGGCCAGGGCCAGCACCTGGTGCCCCAGGCCGATGCCAAGGATAGGGGTTTGGCCGAGGAGGCCGGTAACGGTTTCAATTTGGGGTTCCAGGTCGCGCGGGTCGCCCGGCCCGCCTGCCAGGATCACGCCGGCTGCGCCGGCGGCGAGGACATCCTCGGCGGATGCATCGGCGGCCAGAACCTCGACCACGCAGCCGAGATCGTGCAACTGCGTGAGCAGGCTTCCGGTAACGCCCAGGTTCACGACCGCCACGGTGCAGCAGGCAGCGCCGTCGGGCTCGCGCCGGCCGGCCCACGTCACGTCGGCGAGCAGGGCGGCCGAGGAGGCGGCGCCTGATTGGCGCAGACCCTCGGCCAGGCGGGCGGCGTCGGCATCGGCGGGCGCGATAGCGGCCGGCATCTCGCCGTGATCACGCAGGTGAACCGCAATGGCACGCGTGTCTGCCTCGCGAAGGCCAACGACCTGCTTCTCGCCCAGAAGGTCGCCCAGGGACCGCTCGGCCCGGAAATTGGAGAACGTGCGCGACGCCTCGCGGACCACGAGCCCCGCCGCCTGGACGGCCGGCGACTCGTTGTCCTCGGCCGCGACGCCGTAGGATCCGATGATCGGATACGTGAACACCGGCAGCATGCCGCGGTACGAGGGATGCGTCAGCACTTCCTGGTAGCCGACGACACCGGTATAGAACGCCGCCACGCCGGACGTGTTACCGACGTGGCCGAACGACTCGCCCTCGAAGCGGGCTCCGTCGGCCAGGATGAGCGCAGCGTTGGCCATGGTGATGGGTTCTCGTTTTGCTCAGCGATTGGCCTGTAAGCCGTGGCGTGCCGCGGCCTACGCGTCAAATGTACTCGATTGTACTCGGCGGCTTCGGCGACAGGTCGTACAGGACCTTTGTGACCGTGGGAATCTCCTGGTACACGCGGTCCTGGATTCGCATGAGCCTGTCCCACGCCAACTCGGTGGCCGTAGCGGTAACGGCGTTCTCCGAGTTGACGCATCGGACGGCAATGATGTCGCCAAATCGGCGGCAGCCGTCTTCGGTGACGCCGGTGGCCTGGTCGGCCAGCAAGACGGCGAATGTCTGGAACTTCTCGACTCCCTCGGTTTCTTCCTCGACAATCTTGCAGGCCCGCCGCACAATCTCGATCCGTTCCGGGGAGCATTCGCCCAGGCAGCGGGTCGCAAGGCCGGGACCCGGAAACGGCATCCGCTGGTACAGGGGCTCGGGCATGTCGAGCGCCTTGCCGACCGCGCGGACGCCCGGCTTATACAGTTCCACGAGCGGCTCAATCACCGTGAACCCGTACCCATCCTTGGCGCTGACGCCAATCTGGTCGAGGACGTTGTGCTGCGTCTTGACGCCCTTTTTCGTTTCGAGGACGTCGGCCGCGATGGTGCCCTGAATCAGGTGCGAGGCATTGCTGCGCTTCACGGCCTCGCCAAAGACCGTGTAGAACGTGTTGCGGAACGCCTTGCGTTTTTCCTCCGGGTCGGTGAGGCCGGCCAGAGCGGCGAAAAAACGGTCGGCCACGTCGATGACTTCCACGTCGATGCCCAGGTCGGCGAAGCTCCTGACGACCCAGTTCGCCTCCTCGTGCCGCATCAACCCGTCGTCGATAAAAATGCTCAGCAACCGGTCGCCAATCGCGCGGTGGGCGAGAACCGTAGCGACACTGGAATCAACGCCGCCCGACAGGGCGCTGATGGCGGTGGCATCGCCGACCGTTTCGCGGATGTTCTGGATCTGATCAGAAGCGAACTGCCCGTAATCCACAATCACCTCCTTTTCCAACGATAGCAACGGGGGTTGCGATAGAGCCAATCTTCGACTCTTGGGCGCGCTACTTTAGGCCCGGCCGGGGCGATTGCAAGCAAAATGCCAAGACCCGCCAGGGGCGTCCCGAAAGAGGTGGCCGGCGCCCCACGAATGCGCTGGACGATTTTCGCAAAAAAAGACTTGCGTTTGGCAGGGGGTCGGGTTCATATAACCGGCCATACTTGGGTGAACGTTTCGCGGATAAAAGCGCGATGACGCATTATCCGCTGCCGAGGTACAACTCTTATGGGTACGGGGTCCTGACGCGGGGCTCCGAAACTGCCTTCGGGATCGTGGGGAGGTAACGCATGAGCCGCTTACACGTCGCTGCTACAGGGTTGTTGGTGGGCCTGCTGGCGCTGACTGCGGCCGATTCTGCGTTGGCCGAGACGCAAGGCGCTGGGCCGTTTTACGAGGAGCAGGACCTGTCGTTCTTCCTGACGGCTGCTGCCCAGGATGCCCTCGAGAGTGACCAGCCGGATGCCCAGGCTGGCGAGGCCGTGGCCGCCGATGCGGCCGCCGGGCCGCCGCCCGGCGACGGGCCGCCACTGCCCCTCCATAACCTTGAGGGCACGTGCGGCGGCGTGAGTTCGCCCATGGCCTACCTGTGTAACCCCGGCCCGCCCGGCACCGAGATTGGGATGCCGACGTTCAGCACCACGTTTCTGAAAGCGGGCGATAAGGAAGTTCAGTCCTATGCGATGTCGATGACGTTCTATCGGCGGATCGAGTTCTCCTATGCCGCCAACCGCATTCAACTGGGCGACTGGCCAAAGGGCATCCGTGAGGTCACCGGCCTCCGCGTCGGCCGTAACCACGTGTGGGTGCACAACCTGAACCTGCGCGGAATGGTCATCGAGGAAACGCCCACCATCCCCGCGGTGACGGGCGGCGTCCACTTCAAACTCAACGAGAGCGTCCACGCCATCAATCATCGGACGGCCTACGTGCCACGGAACCTGGCCGGCTTCGAAAAAGCCAGCGGCGCCGACTACACCATCTCGATTGCCAAGACGTTCCCGAAATTGCTCTTCGACCGGCCGGTACTCGCCAACTTCGGCCTCCGTTGGACGCAGGCCGCCTACGCCGGGTGGCTGGGCTTCGGCAACGAGTGGAACACCAACATCGAAGCCCACATCGCGTGGGTGCCGTTCGATTGGCTTGCCGTCGCCTACGAGTACAAGGAAATGAACAGTCCGTACAACGGCGTCGGTACGCTGGTGCGCGAGGAAGACGATTGGCACACCGTTCTGGTGGCCTGGATTATTAACGAGCACTGCACCCTGGCCGGCGCCTGGGGACACTTGGGGGCCGTCGTCAATCACCATGAGGATGCTGCTTGGGGTGTCCAGTTCAAGTACGAGTTCTGATACCGCTGCGGCGGGGGGCGGCCGAAGGGCCGAATCGCCGCGACCAGGGACCGCTTTCATCATAGAGACGCCGCCTCCGAGCGGCAGCATGACCTGCGGTGACAGAACTGCGTAGTGCGAAGGACCCTGTCCGCGGTGGGATGACGCGGGCAGGGTCCTTTGGTGTGCGCCAGTGGCCCCAGTAGGCCGTGGGGCCGGCGTGTCAGGACGCGCCGGTGGCGGGCCCGGCCAAGGCGCGAATCTCATCGAGCAGCGCGTCGAGAAGGTCGGCCTCGGCCAGTTCGCACAGCGGCCGACCGTGCCGGAACAAGACCCCCCGGCCCTTGGCGGCAGCCACGCCGACGTCGGCTTCCCTTGCCTCGCCCGGGCCGTTCACGATGCAACCCATGACGGCCACTGTGAGCGGGGCCTCGATGTCGGCCGTCCGCCGCTTGACCTCTTCGGTAAGCGAAACAAGGTCTACCTGGCACCGGCCGCATGTCGGACACGAAATGATACGTATGCCCCGGCGCGGCCGGAGGCCGAGTTCCGACAGGATTTCCTCGCCCGCCGCGACCTCCTGGACGGGGTCGCCGGTCAGGCTGACGCGAATGGTGTCGCCGATGCCTTCGGCCAGCAGGGTGCCCAGGACGATGGCGGCGCGCAGGCGGCCCTCCGCAATCGGGCCGGCCGCCGTGATGCCCAGGTGCAGCGGCAGGTCGAACGCATCGGCCAGCATCCGGTAAGCGGCGATGGTGGTGGGGGCATCGGACGCCTTGGCCGACAGCACGAGGTCCCGGAAACCTTCCGTGGCCGCCGCCTCGATCCACTCCGCCAGGACGTCCACCATCAGGTGGGCAAGGTCTTCATCGCGGCGGTCCGCGCGAACCGTCCGGACGCTGCCGGAGTTGACGCCGAAGCGAATCGGGATGCCCTTGGCGGCGGCCAACGCCAGCACCTGCCTCAGGCCGTCCGGGTCGTCGATGTTGCCGGGGTTGAGGCGGATCTTGGCCACCCGGGCCTCCAGGGCCTTGAGGGCCAGGCCGGTGGTGAAGTGGATGTCCGCAATCACGGGAAGGGGCGAGGCCGCCACGATCTCGGGCAGGGCATCGGCGTCGGGCGGCGCCGGAACGGCCACCCGAATGATGTCGCACCCGGCGTTGGCGAGGCGGCGAATCTGGTCAAGCGTGTCCGCCACGTTTCGAGTGGGCGTGGTCGTCATGGACTGAAGGCTGACAGGCGCCCCGCCCCCGATGGGTACGGAGCCAACCCGGACGGTGCGCGTCTGGCGCCTGGCGGCATGGCCGTTGTCGAACATGCTCGCATTATCGTTCGGCGGGTAGCCTTGTCAAAAGAATCCACGGAGGGGAATTCGGCTCCGGTGGATGGTTGACAGGGTGTTACCGAATCGCTATCCTGTGGCACCGTCGAGGAGGAGGACCATGAGCGAACTTGCGCGTTTTGGCGTTTCGATGGACCGGGACCTCTTACTGGCGCTCGATCGCATTACCGAACACCGCGGTTATGCCAACCGGAGCGAGGCCATCCGCGACCTCATCCGGGCCGAACAGGTACGCGAAACCTGGGAGGCCCGGGGTGGCACGGTCGTGGCCACGCTCACCCTCGTCTACGACCATCACGTGCGCGAAGCCGGCGAACGCCTGACCAACCTCCAGCACGACCACGACGACCTCGTGCACTCCACGATGCACGTTCACCTGACGCACCGAATGTGCCTGGAGGTCATCGTCATGCGGGGCGACCCGCGGCGGATTCAGCATCTGGCCGACCGGTTGATTGCGGCCCGCGGCGTGAAGCATGGCCGCCTGGTGGCGACGGCCGCCGACGAACTTCCCTAGCGAGGGCCGAGGCATGCACATCGGGCCGGGTTTCCTGTCGCCACCTGTCTGGGCCTCGACGGCCGCCCTCAGCGGGGCGGCTTTGGCGGGATCATTGGTGGCGGCCAACCGGCGGCTCGAAGACCGGCGGGTCATCCTGATGGGCGTGATGGGCGCGTTCGTCTTTGCCGCACAGATGGTTAACTTCCCCGTTCTGCCCGGCACCAGCGGTCACCTGGGAGGCGGGTTCCTGCTGGGCGTCCTGCTGGGCGCGCCGCTGGCGATTGTGGTCATGGCATCGATCCTGGTCGTCCAGGCGCTCGTCTTTCAGGACGGAGGCATTGAAGCCCTTGGGGCGAACATCCTGGTCATGGGTATCCTGCCGGCTCTGGTCGGGGCCGCTGTCCGGTCGCTGTGGCGCAAGAGGCCCGGCGTACTGGGCGACGTTGTGACGTTTCTCGGAGGGGTGGCGGCGGTGCTGCTTGGCGCGACGAGCGTCATCCTCCTGCTATGGGCCTCCGGGTCGCTGCCGGGATCGGTGAGCCTGTGGCAGGCGATAGCGGTGATGGACGTTGTGCACTTGCTGATCGGGGCGGTGGAGGGAGCCGCATCGGTGGCGGTGGTCCGGTTTGTCCTTCGTACGCGTCCGGACGCCGTGTTTGCCGGTTTGCCCGGCGGGATGGAGGCCCTTTCGGCATGACGACCGCCGACCGAAACACGCTGCTGGTGGGTTTGGCGGTGGCGCTCGTCGTGGGCGGTGCCGTCTCCTACTTTGCCTCGGCCGAGCCCGACGGCCTTGAAAAGACCCAGGCGGACCTGGGGGCCGACGAGGCGCGGCACGGGGGCGTCGAGGCGCCGCCCGTGGCGTTCGACGAGTATCGCCTCACGTGGCTTGGCGAGGGGTTCTGGGCCAACGCCGCCGCCGGCGTCGTGGGCAGCCTCCTGGTGCTGGGTATCCTGCTCGGTGTGGGACGCATCCTGGGCCGCCGACGGGCCGCCGAGAAACCGGCCTGACGGCCGCTCGCCCACGTCGGCGCCCGAAACGGGCCGCCCTGTACGACGACGCTGGATGCACGTGGTGAGCCGAGCCTGCCGGAGTCCTCCGTGCACCATATCATGCTGGACCATTTTGCGAACCGCTCGACGCCGGTTCATCGTCTGGGCGCCGCCGCCAAGACGGTTTCGTTGGTGGCGGTAATCCTGGCGACCGTCCTCGTGACGCGCGGCCGGTTTCTGCTCCTCGCGCCGGTGGCGATGGGGCTGGCGGCCTACCACGCCATCAGCCGGACGCCACTCCGGTACGCGGTGCGGCGGCTGGCGGTCGTCTCGCCGTTGGCCCTGGCGGTGGTCGCCCTGTTCCCGTTTTTGGAGCCGGGCGAGGTGGTGTGGCGCTGGCCCGCTACAGGAGGCGGCCTGGTTGTGACGCGCGAAGGCCTGCTGCGGGCGGGCGACCTGCTGGCCAGATTCGTCCTCTGTTCCTGGGCGTCGCTGCTGCTCCTGGCGACAACGCAGTTCCAGGACCTGCTCCAGGGCCTCGCGCGGTTGCACGTGCCGCGGGTTTTTGTGACGCAACTCGCGATCCTGTACCGGTACCTGTGGGTGGTCATCGATGAGGCGATGCGGATGCGGATGGCCCGGATTGCTCGCGACGGCGGCCTTGGGCCCCGGAGCCTCCGATTCCGGAGCCGGGCAGGGGTTGTCGGCGTCCTGTTTCTGAGGTCGTGGGACCGGGCCGAACGCATTTACCGTGCCATGGCCGCCCGCGGATTCGACGGGACGTTGCACACGCCGCGGCCGGGCCGACTGCGGCCGGTGGACTGGGTCTTTGGCGCGGCCGTGACGGCGGCCGCGGTTGCCCTGGTGCTCGGAGATCGGTTTCTCTATGGCTGAGGCGGTCGTCGAACTCCAGAACGTGCGGTACCGATACCCGACGGGCGCCGAGGCGCTGGCCGGCGTGACGCTGGCGGTTCAGCCCGGCGAACGCGTGGCGCTGGCCGGCCCGAACGGGGCCGGCAAGAGCACCCTCGTTCTCGCGATGGCGGGGTTTCTCTGGGCCGACGGCACCATCCGCGTGGCCGGCCATACCCTGACACGCGGGTCCGCCCGCGACGTCCGGCGGCACCTGGGCCTCGTATTCCAGGACGCCGAGGACCAACTCTTCATGCCGCGCGTCCGCGACGACGTCGCCTTCGGGCCCGCGACGATGGGCCTTGACGAGGCCGAGGTCGAGGCGCGCGTCCGTGCCGCCCTGTCGGCGGTTGGCCTGGAAGGCTTTGCGGACCGGGCCCCCTATCATTTGTCGGTGGGCGAAAAACGCCGGGCCGCCCTGGCGACCGTGCTGGCCATGCGACCGCACGTCCTGGTGCTCGACGAACCGTCGGCTGACCTGGACCCGCGTGGCCGGCGAGCCCTTATCGACCTGCTTCGCACCATCGAGAGCACGCTCATCGTCATCACGCACGACCTGGACCTGGCCCTGGAAACGTGCGAACGGACCATCGTTTTGGACGCCGGCCGCGTGGTCGGTGACGGGCCGACCGCCGAACTCCTCGGCAACCCGGCGTTTACCGACGCCCACGGCCTGGAGGTGCCCCACGCGCTGCGGGGGCAGGGGGGCGGAAGGGCTGACGGCAGAGGGCTGCACGGAAAGGAGTAACGTTTGGATGCCTTGACGCGGGCGCTGGTCGAATCAACGCTGGCGGTCTTCGAGCCGCCGGACCCGGTTCTGGAAATCGGTTCCCTCCAGGTCCAGGGCGAGCAGGTGGGCGACCTGAGGCCGCTCTTTGCCGACAAGACGTTCGTCGGGTGCGACATGATGCCCGGCGACGGCGTTGACCTCGTCGGCCGCATCGAATCCCTGCCCGTTCCGGACGCATGGGCCGGCACCGTGCTTTGTCTGAACGTTCTGGAGCACGCCTGGGAATGCCGGCGAGGCGTGACGGAACTGCGGCGCGTGACCGCCGAAGGCGGCCTGGCGCTCGTAACCGCGCCGTTCACGTTCCACATTCATGCGTACCCGGACGACTACTGGCGATTCACGCCGCGGGCGCTCGCGAGGCTGATGGAGGGGTTCCCGAGCGTGCTGGTTGGCTGGCAGGGACACCACAAGACGCCGCGGGTCGTCTTCGCGCTGGGGCTGAACGAGGTCCGCACCGACTTGCCCGACGTGGCCGAGGCGTGGCGGAGCGAAACCCTCATGCGCTGGGCCGAGCGGCCGCCGCTGCTGAAACGGCTGCGCGCCGCCGTGGGCGGAACGCTTTTCGGCAAACGCGGATGGCGGCACGTCAGCCACTGGCGCGACCTCGCCGTTGAGGTGGCGCGAGGCTGAAAGCCCCCGGAGGCCTGGCGCCGCCGCGCAGGGGACGAGCGGCCCAAGATGACCGGCTTGCGTGCAGGACCTGCTCGGGTTGGCCGGCGACGGGCCGTTTATATAGTCTAGTGAAAGGGGATTCTGCGGTAACGCGGAAACAGGTGCTTTTTGACCTCCCGACCGGCGTTTCTGGAACGTGGAAGCCGATTTGTCGCGCAGGTGTTAAGATGGGTAAGGCAAAACGCGCGCTTTTTGACGACTTTTGATCGAAACGCGTCAAAACTGTCGTTTTTTGGTCCGCTTTTGACGGCTTTTGTACCTTGAATCAACAGCAGTCGATATAAAGCAAAACGCCGATTCCGCTTTGCCCACGCGCTCAGTGTGATAGCGATTGCGATACTACGGTTCGTACTAGCACGCTGCGAGGCCCGGAGGTGTGGAGCCCGAAGGGCTGACCATGCCACACGCCTCTTCGGCTTCGGTCCCGGCTCGTGCGGCCTCAGCGTGAGGCAGGATGTCATTCTGAGGTTCCGCTTGCGGGACCGAAGAATCTGGCCGTGCGAAAACGGAAACAACAGAGGCCACGGCGAGATTCTCCGTCGCGGCTTCGTCGCTTCTCAGAATGACAACCCTAGAGGCCACGGCGAGTTCAGGACGCCGGCGCCTGTGCGGCGGCGCGGCGCCGGAGAAAGCGGGCCACCAGGAACGCTGCCGCCGTCAGGGCGACCGCCATTGCCAGAATCGGCACGGTCACCGAAAGGGTCGAGACGGCGGCGGCGGACCCGGCCTCCACGGTGGAAACGGCCGGATTGGCCGCCCCGCCGGTCGTGGCTGTCGAGGCCCCGCGCGTCGTAACGGTCAGGGCCTGGACGCCGCCGGCGGCCCCACCGCCCGCCACGACGGCGAGCGTCCATCGCAGGAAGGGACTCATGTCCGTGATGCAGGCGGCCACCACGAGGATGCCGGCGATGATGGCTGCAGGCGTGGCGATGGAATCGAGCAGGTTATCGAGCCATGGAATGTAGTAGGCAGCGATTTCCAGGACGCTGGCCAGGCCGAACGCCACGAGCGCCGGCCACGTGCCGATCCACTGAAACCCCTCGGAGAATTCGAGGTGGCCGGCCATCGATGCAATGCTCGCCACGAGCAGCGGCACGAAGATGCGGAACCCGCACGCCGCCGCCAACCCCACGCCGATGAGCACGCTCAGGACCGCCTCGGGGATATCCATGGCCGTCTCCTTGGTTGCACCAGGCGCACCCGCCCTGGACCGCTGGCAGTGTACCCCCTTAGCCCTACGCGTGCCAGGGGGTGGTCATTCACGGAAACGGGCCGACAGCCAGTGAGACGTACGTCGGCCTGCGGCGGCAGGCCGGGAGATTTACCCGCCGGAGGCGGGCCCGCCGCGCGGGGCCCAGAACATAAGAAGAAGCGCGGCGGCCGAAGCAGGACCGCCGCGCGAATCGTCAGACCCCAAAGGGCAGGGGGGGTTACTTCTTCGATTTACGGGCCTTCTTGGCCTTCTTGGTTTTCTTAGCGCCCTTCTTGGCGGAGCCGTGCTTGATGGCGGCCTGGGCGGCGGCGAGACGCGCAATCGGCACCCGGTACGGCGAGCAGGACACGTAGTTGAGGCCCGCGAGGTGGCAGAATTCGATGCTCGAGGGGTCGCCGCCATGTTCGCCGCAGATGCCGAGTTTGAGTCCAGAGCGGGTCTGGCGGCCCTTGGCGACGGCGATCTGGACGAGTTGCCCGACGCCCGAACGGTCGAGCGTTTGGAAGGGGTCGGCGTCGTAGATGCCAAACTCGTTGACGTACGGTCCGAGGAACTTGCCGGCGTCGTCGCGGCTGAAGCCACAGCCCATTTGCGTCAGGTCGTTCGTGCCGAAGGAGAAGAACTCGGCCTCGGTAGCCACCTCGTCGGCCGTCAGGGCGCCGCGGGGCACCTCGATCATCGTGCCGATCTTGTACTCGAACGGTACCTTCTTGGCCTTCTTGGCAGCCTTGACGGCGTCGAGGGCCTCGAGGATAACCTGCTTCTGGTTCGCGAGTTCCTTGACGTGCCCGACGAGCGGGACCATGACTTCGGGTTTGGCGCCCTTGACTTTCCACGCGGCCTCAAAGATGGCCCGGGCCTGCATCCGCGTGATCTCGGGGTACACCACGCCGAGCCGGCATCCGCGGTGACCGAGCATTGGGTTGAACTCGTGGAGCGAGTCAACCTTATCCTTGATGGTCTTGACCGGCACGCCCATGGCCTTGGCCATTTCCTTCTGGTCGGCTGGCGTGTGCGGCAGGAACTCGTGGAGCGGCGGGTCGAGTAGCCGGATGGTGGCCGGCCGGCCCTTCAGGGCCTTGAAGATGCCGATGAAGTCCTTGCGTTGGAGCGGCAGGAGTTTCTTGAGGGCCTTCTCGCGGCCGGCGGTGTCGTCGGCCAGAATCATCTCGCGCATGGCGATGATGCGGTCGCCCTCGAAGAACATGTGCTCGGTCCGCGTCAGGCCGATGCCCTCGGCGCCGAACTTGACGGCGACGGCGGTGTCGTTGGGCGTGTCGGCGTTGGTGCGGATGCCCAGCGTGCGGTACGTGTCGGCCAGTTTCATGATCTGGCCGAACGGGCCGGTCAGGCTCGCACTGACGGTCGGGAGCTGCTCGCCGTAGACGGCGCCGGTCGAGCCGTTCAGGCTGAGCCAGTCGCCCTCTTTGAGCGTCTTGCCGCCGGCCGTCAGCGTTTTCTTTTTGTAGTCGATGACAACGTCGCCGCAGCCGGCCACGCAGCACTTACCCATGCCGCGCGCCACGACGGCCGCGTGGCTCGTCATGCCGCCACGGCTCGTCAGGATGCCCTTGGCGGCGTTCATGCCGCCGATGTCCTCCGGCGACGTTTCGATGCGGCAAAGGACGACGGCCCGGTTGTGTTCGGCCTGTTCCTCCGCCTCGTGGGCCGTGAAGACGATCTGGCCGGTCGCAGCACCGGGGCTGGCGGGCAGACCGGTGGCGATGGCCGTGGCCTTCTTCTCGGCCTTCGGGTCGAACGTCGGGTGCAACAACTGGTCGAGGGCCTTCGGCTCGACCCGCATGACGGCCTCTTTCTCGGTGATGAGGCCTTCCTTGACCATGTCGACGGCCGTCTTGACGGCGGCGGCGGCGGTGCGTTTGCCGGTTCGCGTCTGAAGCATGTACAGCGTGCCACGCTCGATGGTGAATTCCACGTCCTGCATGTCGCGGTAGTGCTTCTCGAGTTTGGCCCGAATGCCGACGAGTTGCTTGTAGACCTTGGCGTTGACCTTGCGGAGGGTGCTGATGGGCTGGGGCGTCCGGATGCCGGCCACCACGTCTTCGCCCTGGGCGTTCATGAGGTACTCGCCGTAGAACACGTTCCTGCCGGTGGCCGGGTCGCGCGTAAAGGCCACCCCGGTGCCGCTGGTCGCGCCCATGTTGCCGAACACCATGAGTTGGACGTTGACGGCCGTGCCGATGAGACCGCGGATGTCGTTGAGTTGGCGGTATTTGATGGCCCGGGGGTTGTTCCAGGAGCCGAACACGGCGTCGATGGCGGCCTGGAGCTGCTGGCGGGCGTCCTGCGGGAACGATTTCCTGTCGCGCCGGTACACCTTCTTGTAGCCCTTGACGACCTCTTTGAGGCCGTCGGCGTCGAGGTCGGTGTCGAGTTTGACGCGTCGCCGGTCCTTGACGGCCTGGAGGGCGGCTTCGAAGTGGTGGTGTTCCATGCCGAGAACCACATCACCAAACATCTGTATAAAGCGGCGATACGCGTCCCAGGCAAAACGCTCGTTGCCGGTCAGTTTGATCAGGGCCGGCAGCGTTTCGTCGTTCAGGCCCAGGTTCAGAACGGTGTCCATCATGCCGGGCATCGAGACGGCGGCGCCGCTGCGCACCGAGACGAGCAGGGGGTTCGTGCCGTGCCCGAACGTCTTGCCGGTGAGCCTTTCGAGTTTGCGGATGTTGGCGTCAATCTCGGCGTCGAGGCCCTTGGGGTACTTGCGGCCGAGTTTGTAGAAGAGGTCGCAGACTTCCGTGGTGATCGTGAATCCGCCGGGAACCGGAATGCCCAGGCTCGTCATCTCGGCGAGGTTGGCGCCTTTGCCGCCGAGCAGCTGCTTCATGGTGCTGCGCCCTTCGGCCTTGCCTCCGCCGAAGAAGTACACGCCCTTCATTGCCTTTGCCATCGCTTGCCTCTCCTAATACCCTCGATCGTTTGCGGGGATACGCCTGTAGTGGGACTGCCGGACCAGGCGCCGCACCCCAACGCGGTCCGGCCGGGCTAAAGAAACGGCCTTATATCCCAAGCCGGCGGTTGCGTCAACCCTTTTCGCCCAACACGCCCGACCCGGACGCCCCAAAACCCGCCATAAACCCACCCCGAAATTCTGTTGATTGCCAAACCGACTTCTGCTAGGGTCCGCTCAGGGCCGCGAAAACAGGGTTCAAGTCGATGGGGAGGAACGCGCTCATGCAAGCCAAACTCCACCTGGTCAAGGGCAATCCGAAGGGCAAGGAGGTGGAGATCCCGGAAGGCACCCTCACCATCGGACGGGCCGAGGACAGGGACCTCATTATCGCCTCCACCCGCATCTCGCGGCAGCACTGCGAGATCACCAACACCGCCGAAGCCGTCACCATTCGCGACAACGCCAGCGGAAACGGCACCCTCGTCAATGGCAAGAAAGTCCAGGAGCAATCCCTTGAGGCCGGCGACCACGTCACCGTCGGCCCGCTGACGTTCGTCCTGGAAATCAATGGCGTCAAAGAGAAACCCAAACCGGCCGCGCCACCCGCCCAGCCGCAACCCAAGCCTAAGGCCAAGGCCGCTCGCCCCAAAGGCCCCGCTACGGAGGACGACATCCTCGCAAGCCTTGAGATGATGGCCGGCGGTAGCGACGACGCCGATGACGACGACGTCCTCGAGATTTCTGACGACGACCTCCTGGACTCCTGACCCTTTTGCCGTAGCGGCGCTACCATTGAAGCGCGGTCGGTTCGTTCGCGCGGCCCAAGAGATGGACCAGCCGTAACCCCCATTTGCGTGAGCGACGTCTGTGTTGTGGTCTTGGTGTTGGCGATGCGTGTTTAGGCGTCGCATAACGTGTTCTCGGGCAGAACGCCCCCACAAGGCCCCTGTGGCTAATGCAACATAACCTGCCTTATCGGACGTTCGCAACGTGCGAGGGGGGGCTAAGGGGCCTTAGTGCAGGATGGCCAGAAGGCGGGTGGCCGCTGGCGAATCAGCCCGAAGGACGCATAAACGCAAAAAGTGGGTTGCCGTGATGGCGGTTCATGCGTATGATGGTCATTCTCTGGGAAGCGGGTGGTGTTGCGGAAGGCGTTGGCAAGGATGAAAGGAGTCAGCGGACAAAAATGCTGAAAGTGCGAGCGAGAGGAAACGAGTCAGTCCAGCAGATGCTCAAACGGTTCAAGAAACTGTGCGAGAAAGAGGGACTGAACAAGGAAATCAAAAAGAACAGTTACTACGAGAAACCAAGTGAACGCCGGCGGCGGCAGCTGCGCAAAGCCGAACGGCAGGCGATTCGCAAGCAACGAATGAAGTCGCGCTAAGACCCCCCTGCCCCCGAAAATCCGTGTTGGGGGCTTACCACGTCTGTGAGGCGGGCATGGATGGTGCCCATCCCGTTGTCACCGAAGGCCTGACGAAGGTGTATAAGGACTTCTGGGGCCGCCGGAAGGTTCATGCTCTGGTTGGGCTGGATCTCGTCCTGGAGAAAGGCGAGGTTTTTGGGCTTCTTGGCCCAAACGGTTCCGGCAAGAGCACCACGATCAAGCTGCTTCTTGGGCTTATCTTCCCAACGGCGGGCCGCGTCCGGGTGCTTGGAATGAAGCCCGGCACACCGGGCGTAACGCAGCGGATGGGCTATCTGCCGGAGGAATCGTATCTGCACCGGTTCCTGACGGGCGAGGAAACGATCGACTTCTACGGTCGGCTGTTCGGACTGGGCCGGAAGCAGCGCCGTTCGCGGACCGATGAATTGTTGGACATGGTTGGGTTGGACAGGCGGGCGCGTGCGCGGCAACTGCGGGAGTACTCCAAGGGCATGAGCCGACGCATCGGACTGGCACAGGCCCTGGTGAACGACCCGGAACTGCTTTTGCTGGATGAGCCGACAACCGGCCTCGACCCCATCGGCACGCGTGAGATGAAGGACCTGATCCTGCGGCTGAGGGACGAGGGCAAGACGATCCTCCTCTCGTCGCATCTGCTGGCCGATGTTCGCGACGTGTGCGACCGCATCGGTGTCCTGGCGCGCGGCGAATTACGCGAACTCGGCCGCGTTGACGACCTGCTCACCATCCGCGACGTGTACCAGATTCGGGTGAAGGGCGCCTCAGACGAGGGGTGCGAGGCGATGGTGGCGGCCGCCCGCGAGGCCGGGGCCGAGGTCGTGGCGGCCGAGCATCCGACCACCACGCTCGAAAACCTGTTTCTCAGGGTCGTCGGGGCCAAGCCGCGCGACGCCGCCGCGCCGCCGTCCGCGTCGGAACCCGAGGGCCCGGACCTTCCCCCCGGCGATGGCTGATGGATACTCCCCGCCACGATACCCGTGCGTTCGCGTCCGTGCCCCGGCGATGGTGCCCGTGGCGGCGCCTGGGCGCCGTGGCCTTGGTGACGTTTCGGCAGGGGCTTCGGCTGCGGCTGTGGTTGTTGGCGCCGGTGGCGCTGGTGATTGCCATTGTAACGGACCTATCGTCTCCGCGGTTCGCCCCGGTTTTCGATGCCATTCCGGCAGCGGTTGGCACGAGTCTGGTTGCGATGACCGTGCTGGCGACGGTCGTCAGCCTGTTTTTCGCCACGTATGCCACACCGGCCGAGATGGACTCGAAGGTGTCGTACCTGCTGATGACCAAGCCGGTGGGCCGCTGGGAAATCGTGGCCGGCAAGATCGCGGGGCTGACGCTGCTTCTGGCAACGATGTTGGCTATGGTGGGGGCCGGGGCCTACGTCTACACGCTCATCCGGGCCGGCGATATCCAGGCTCTGGCGGCCCGGAGACTGGTGGAAAGTCGGCCCCGAGCCGCCCGCCCCGCCGATCTGAACCCCCTCGAGGCCGTTGCCAAAGACGGGCCTCTCGCCACGTACCGGTATCGCCGGGCGGCTGCCGGCCCGGACTTCCAGGTCCTCTTCGCCGGGACGCCCCCGTCGGACCCCGGCGTGGTATGGGTCGTCGGCCAGAGTGGGATGCGGCTGCGGTGGGATCTGTCGAGCACGCCGCTTCGCAAGTGGCTGGCCACTGGCCCGGGGCGGCTCCAGGTAACGGTTGTGCCACACGCGTCGGCCGGCGCCGACGAGGTTTCCGTTGAAGCCGTTATCCGTCTCGTTGTGCGGCAGCCCGGCGACGATGCGGGGACGGACGTCCGTCGCCGCGACGAAGACGTGCAGCGTCTCAACGTGCCGGTGCCGGCGAACGGGTTGCTCGACGTGCCGCTCGTGCGGCCGCAAACGCCGCCACCCGAGCATGCGCTGACCATCCCCGACCAGGGCAACCTCTTTCTGGAGGTTCTGGCAACCCGTCCCCAGGACGTTCTTGGTGCGCGTGCCGAGGCGGTCCGCATGGTTTGGCCTGGCGGCCGGACGCACACAATGCAGGCGGAGCCGCTGCTCCTGCCATCGACGATGAACAAGCGGCGGATGCTGGTGGGACGCCCGGAACCGCCCAGGCAAGTGGCCCTCTTTCGCTTCGACGAGGTGCCGGAGCGTCTCCTGGGCGACGGCGACACCGCGGTTGAGATCGGGTTCACGCTGGACGCGTTCAGCGCGGCAACGGTGCCGTCCGCGGCCCAGGCAACCTTCATCCGACCGGACACCGGCGAGAGCCGGGCCTTTCGCTTTACGCCGGAAGGTCACCACCCGACGCTTCTGTATGTGGACGAGGCGTTCTGGCACGGCGGGCCGCTTCTGGTTCGCCTTGAATGCCTCACGGCCGATGACTACATCGGCCTGGTGCCCGAGAGCGTGCGGTTGCGGTTGCAGGGCGACCCCTACGTGGTCCATCTGGCCAAGGGGGTGTTCAGCGTGCTCCTGTTCGGCACGGTCCTCATGGCGGCGGCGGTGCTGGTCAGCACGCGGTTGTCGTGGTTCGTCAGCATTCTCGGCATGGTGACGCTGCTTGCGGTTGGCACGGTGGGTCAGACGTTGTTGGGGTACGGCGCGGTGGGCCCGTCGGCGTACTGGTTGGCGAGTCGCATTCAGCAGGCGCCGGGCGGCGACTGGCTCCTGGGCCACGTGCAACTCCAGGGCCTTCTGCCCGAGGACTCGTTCACGATGGGCGAGGCCATTGCCTGGTGGGACCTGGGCGCCTCGACCGCGCTCGTCCTGGCGGTGACGGCGGTGTGCGTGGCGGTCGGGGCGTACGTGCTCCGATCGCGGGAGGTGGCGGCCTGATGCTTGCCGAAACGCCATCCCGGTCCGCGTGGCGCACCAGCGTCCTGTGGCTGCTGGTTCTTGCCGCCGGCTTGGCCGGCGTGGTGTACCCGCTGCGCCGGTACGGCCTGGCGCCCTGGCGGGAACACCTGCTTGGCCAGCACGAGCCGCCCGGCCGCCGGCTGGCCCTGTGTTCGGAGTTCGGGTTCAGCACGGCTGCCGGGGCGTCGGTTCGCCTTGTGCCGGGCCGACCTGTGCTGGAGCTCAGCGACCTGCCCACCGAGGCCGTGACGCTTATCCTGGGCGGATTCCGGGGGCCATATGTCGTTTATCTCTGGATCAAGGTTGAGGAGGAAAAGCAGAAGAAGGTCCACTTCGACCTCATCGACCGGTACACCAAGATTGCCGCCCTCCAGAGCGATTACCCGGAAATGTGGGTCTTCCATGCCTGGAACCTCGCCTGGAACGTGAGCGTCCAGTGGCAATCGCTGGAGCGGAAGTACCAGTGGATTCGAAGGGGAATCGAGTTCCTGCGCGAAGGCTACCGCAAGAACCCCCACAGCGCCCAGATCGTTGCCGAAATGGCCCGCATCTACTCCGACAAACTCGGCCGAAGCCAGGAGGCCTTCTACTATCGTAAACGTGTTCAGGAGGAAGAGGGACGAAGCCCATTCATCATCGGGTACGAGTGGTACGACCTGGCCCGAACGATCAACGACCAGTACGACTCGCTCGGGCGCGGCCTGTCGGCCGTTGTGGTATACAGTCAGGCCTGTCACTGCCTCTCGTACTACGCCAAGGAACTCACGCAGAAGGCCTACGATGCGTTTAAGGAAAGCGTCGATGCCCGGGCCAACGGCCGCGACGCCGAGGCACGCGCTGCCTTCGAGCGAGGCGCCCGGCTCCTCGGCGAAGCGATTGATACCTGGGCCTGGTCGACGCGGGAATGGCACGATCACGTGGTGCGGTTTGAGAAGGAAGCCGCCCCGGCGCCGTTGCTCGAAGTCTATCACCGGTTCCACACCGAGTCCGGCGTGTTCCACGACGAACTTGTCCAGGTGCAGACGGAACTGACCTACGAGAGTCTGCCGGACGTGTTCCCGCGGATGCGTCGGCCGGAGATCAACTAGGCACCCGCTCGGCCGCCAAAAGCGCCGCGCCGAGGGCGCCCGTCGTTTCCGGATGCTCGGGCACGATGACGTCGGTTGCCAGGGCCTGCCGCACCGCCTCGACGGCCGCCCGGTTCCGGGCCACACCGCCCGTGAAGGCCACGGGCCGGTCCAGGGCAACGCGTTCGGCCATCCCCTTAAGTCTCGCCGCTACGGCGGCGTGCAGGCCCGCCAGGATGGCCTCGCACCGGTGGCCCTGGGCTCGCAGGTTCACGACTTCCGACTCGGCGAAGACCGTACAGGTGCTGGCGATGGGGATGGGCGCCTTGGCGGCCAGGGCCTGCCGGGCCACCTCTTCCAGGTCCATGCCGAACACGTGAGCCATGACCTCCAGGAACCGCCCTGTCCCGGCCGCACAGCGGTCGTTCATGGCGAAGTCACGGACTTGGCCGTCCGAATCCAGGGCAATGGCCTTGCTGTCCTGCCCGCCCACGTCGAGGATGCCTCGCACCTCGGGGGCCACGTGCCGCACCCCACGGGCCTGGCAGGTAATCTCCGTGACGGTGGACCCGGCCATGTGGGCCATGGCCCGTCCGTACCCGGTGGCCACGGTTTGGGCCAGGTCGGCTTGGCGCCCCCCTGCCCCTTCGAGGACTTCGGCAAACACGCGCTTGGCTGTGGCGGCCGCATCGCTGCCGGTGGAGTCGAGTGCCCGGGCGCGGACGATGCCGTCGACCAGAACGACGGCCTTGGTCGTGCGGGCGCCTACGTCGATACCACAGGTCATCATGCCCCGTCTCCCATGGCCTGCGACAGGACGAATGCCACCATCTGGCCGCCGAAGCCGCCCGCGATCTTCATGGCCGTGCGAATCGGACGATCCCGGGCCCGCATCGGCGTGCAGTCCAGGCCGATCGCCGGGTCGGGGTCCGTCAGATTGACCGTGGGTGGCACGAGCGACCGGCCCATCGCCAACACCGTCACCACCGTCTCGACTGCTGTTGCGGCGCCCAGCAAATGCCCGTGCGACGCCTTCGTCGACGACACGCTGACCGTGTCGGCGGCGCTCCCGAGGGCGGCGCGGATGGCCCGGGCCTCGGCCAGGTCGTTTGCACGCGTGGCGGTACCGTGGGCGTGGACGTAGTCGATGGACCCCGGCGGTGTGCCGGCCCGATCCAGCGCGGATCGCATGAGGTGCGCAAGCGCCGCCCCGCCGACCTCCACGTCGGTCATCCCGGCGCCGTGCGACCCGGTGGCCCACCCCGTGAGACGCACGAGCGGCCTGACGCCACGCCGGGCGGCCGAGTCGGCCGCCTCCAGAACGAGCACGCCGGCGCCTTCGCCGACGGCGAAGCCACGGCGCGTAGCCGAGAATGGCCGGACCGACGTGGTCGGGTCGGTCCGTGCCTCCGCCAGCACGCCCATTCGCCGGTAACTCCCAAGGACCAACGGGTGAAGCGAGGCTTCGGCGGCGCCGACGAGTGCGGCGTCCACGACCCGGCGTCGGATCAGGCTGGCCGCCCACGTCAGGGCGTGTCCGCCCGAGGCGCACGCCGTCACAGGCGACAGGACCGGGCCGGCCAGGCGGTACCGCTGGGCCAGCAGTCGTCCGGCCGCGGCCGGGTCCGCCCACTGAGGGCCGTCCGCGTGGTGGGGTTCCGCTGCCGTTGCCTGCCGGCCTGTTGCGCCGGGCGCGGCCGCCGTGTCGCGTGCCCAGCGGGTCAGGGCAAAGATGCCGCCTTTGCTGAGGCTGACGAGGACGGCCACGCGGTCGGGGGAAGCGGGCTTCTCGTGCAGACGGGCGCCGCGCCAGGCGTCATCGGCGGCAGCCGCCGCCATCTGGACCGCACGGTCGTGTGCCGCCGTGCCCTCGGGCGCGACGAACCCGGAAGCGGACGCACCGGTCACCCCCGCGAGACGCGTCGTGCCGTTCAGGTACGCCACGGCGCTTCGCCCGGCAAAGACCGGTTCGGCTGCCGACAGGCCCGTGCCCGTCGGGAGCACGAGCCCCATACCGGTGACGGTTACGCTCGGCGGGTTAACCATGGTCCGTTTCCGGGTGCAGACTCGCTCGCACGGGGGTCAGGCCGAGGTCGCGAATCATGGTCAGATCCGCGTCGGGCGGCCGGCCCGTGGTCGTGAGGTAATTGCCGACGAGGCACCCGTCGGCCCCGGCGGCGAACATGAGGCACTGTAGGTCGCGCAGATTGCGCTCCCGGCCGCCGGCCATTGTGATGATGGGCTTGGGCAGCATCAGCCGAAACAGGGCCACGAGCGAGAGAATCTCGGTCGGCGGCAGCGAGCGCGTGTCGGCCAGCGGCGTACCGGGTATCGGGTGCAGGACGTTGATGGGCACGACGGCCGGGTTCAGGTCTCGGAGGGCGAGGGCCAGGTCCACGCGGTCGGCATCCGTCTCGCCGATGCCAAGGAGGCCGCCGCAGCACAGTTCCAGGCCGGCGTCCCTGGCAGCGCGGGCCGAGTGGACGCGGTCGGCCCAGGTGTGCGTGGTGCAGACGCTTGCGAAGTGCCGGGCGGACGTTTCGAGGTTGTGGTTGTACCGCGAAAAGCCGGCCTCGACGAGTGCGCGGGCACGCTCGCGTGTCAGGGCCCCGAAACTCCCGCACACCGACAGCCCCGTTCGGTCGCGGACGGCCCGGCCCGCCTCGAGAAGGGTGTGGAACTCGGCGTCCGACAGGCTGCCGCCGCTCGAAACCAGGCCAAAGTGCCCTGCCCCATTGGTCCGGGCGGCACGGGCGGCGTCCAAGATGGCCTCGGCCGAAAGCAGGGCCTGAGGCTTAACGGCCGTGGACCAGTGCCCGCTTTGGGCGCACCAGGCACAGTCCTCCCCGCACCGACCCACCTTGACGGCCACGATACCGCACAAGTGGACGGCACGACCTCGCAGGCGCCGGCGAAGGCGATCGGCGGCCCGCCAGAGCGGCCAGGGGTCGTCCCGGGCAGCGGCGAGCAGACGACGGGCGTCGTGGCGGTCGAGACCGCCGCCGTCCTCGGCGCGCCGGAGGCACGATTCCACAGTCCAGGGCATACCGGATTCCGGCTGCCGGCGCTTACCGGCGGCTGAAGTCCGTCGCGAGGTTGCGCGAGCTCTTGAGTTCAAAGGCTTGGCCGGCGGCCGTCGCCCCTGCCTTTGGCACGTAGAGGTTGGCGCGTTGGGCCACGACGTCGACGATGAGCACGGCCTCGCGCCCGCCCGCGATTGGACCGGTAACCATGATGTAGTCGCCGGAGCGGTTCGAGGTAGCCGCCTGGGCCGCAGGCTCGGCGTTCCCGACGTACAGGACCATGCCCACCGAGGCCAGCGTCACGTTCACGCAAATCAGCGCGATAAGGATAAGGTCTTTCGCGTTCATTGTGTTGTCTCCGTTTCCCTGAACGACGGGTCAGGGTTTGCGCTGGAAGTCCCGCTCCAACATGAGGCCGGTACTGGGCGTCAGCTCGTAGTTGGGTGGCGCCATGTTGTAGAAGATGGCCCTGCGGGTGTCGGTGTCGAGGATGACAAAACTGACGAAGTCCTCGCGCACCTCTGCCGCCACCGCCAGGTACGTGGCATACACGCCGCCTTGGGCGCAGGCCTGCCGGTCGCGAATGCCGCCGGCCACCAGGCCGCCCAGCAGGACCGCCAGCGCCACCAGCACACCAATGGCTACCTTCTTCCCGTCCATGGAGTTCTCCTTCCCTGTGTGCCCGCTGGGCACCTGCCCGGGGTCATTCCTTTCGGAAACGCTTGCATGCGATGGCCAGCACCGTCAGTCCCATTCCAACGGCCAGAATATTCGGCAACACGTAGGAGGGCATGGGGTCTTCGGGCCGCTCCTGTGGCTCGCTACGGGCGGCGTCGGCCGTGGTCGCAAGAGCGAGCACCACCAGGACGAGGGCCACGCCGGCCCATCCGAGGCATGGTCCCCGGGTGGTCCTTCGCGCACGTGACGGGCTGCTTGCTCGTTGCCTCATCCTGCCCTCTAGCAGAACGCCGTGACCGGCCGCACCATTGCCCGGAACGTGGCCGTCGGCACGCTCACGGTGTCCCAGGCGGCGCTGCGTGTGCGACACGCGTGGACGTAGGCGCTTCGATAGACGCCCACCAAGCCGTACGATTCACCGCGATACCCGTGGACCACCTCGAAGGCCTCGGCCTCGTGGTCGCCCAGCAGATGATAGCAGAAGACCAGCAGCCCTGCAAACCCGGAACCGAAGACCTCTTCCCATCGGGCGAGGCTCGTGAGGTCGTCCTGGGTGGCCCAGTTTTCCCACCGCCGGCCGCCTCGATACGGAAAGCGTCGGCCCTTGACGTCGACGAGCAGGTTCGGCCCGGCCTGGCCGTAAACCACGAAGTCGAAACTCTTGAGGTGGACGTCGGCAAAGATGGCCTTCTTGGCCTCGTCGACGGCCACGTAGGGGATGCCGGCCGACCGGAGGTAGTCCTCGAAACACGCCTCGTAAATGATGCGCCGGTTGGCCATGGGTGCCTGGCTACACGCCCAACTCCTCCAGGGCAACGTCGCGTTGGTCGCCGGAGTGCATGTCGCGAAGGGTCACGCGGCGGTCGGCCGCATACGCGTCGCCCACGATGACAACGAACCGCACACCGGCATCGGCCGCCTTCTTCATCTGGCGTTTGAGGCTTCCGCCGCCGGGGTCGAACATGGCCGACCGGTCGCAGGCCCGCAAGTGCCCGATGACCGATACCACGGCGGCGGCGCCGGCGTCGCCGGCTGCGGCCACGTAGTACTCCGCAGCGGGCGGGACGGGCGGCGTCAGGCCGCGCGCCTCAAGGAGCAGGCCCAGGACGGCATCGCCGCAGCCGAAGCCACAGGCGGGCATCGGCTTACCGCCGAGTTGCTCCAGAAGGCGGTCGTACCGCCCTCCCCCGAAGACGGCCCGGAACGCGCCCTTGCGGTCATGGACCTCCCACACGGGGCCGGTGTAGTAGGCCAGGCCGCGGACGATGCCGATGTCGAACCGGCACCACTGCGAGATGCCGTACGCCTCCAGGTGGGCGAAGAGGCGCTCGATCAGGCCGATCGCCTCGGCCACCTCGGGTGTGCCGCGTTCCTCGGCGTCGATGTCGTCGAGCGTGTGCCACGCGAGGAGGCGACCGAGGCCGGTTCGCTGGCGGTCCTTGAGGCCGGCGTTGCCGAGCATCTCGTCCAGGGCCTCCGGCGACACCTTCTCGCGTTTGTCCAGAGCCGCAAAGACCTGCGGTACCTGGGCGTCGCCAACGCCGAGATGGCGCATCAGGGCGGCCAGAAGGCGGCGGTCGTTGATGCGTACCTCGACGTCGCGGGGCCCCAGGCCAACCTCGCGCATGGCGTCCACGGCCAGGGCGATGCACTCGGCGTCGGCGATCTCGTCGTCCACACCGAGCAGGTCGACGTTCCACTGGTAGAACTCGCGGAGGCGCCCCTTCTGGGCCCGCTCGTATCTGAAACATCGTGAGATATTAAACCACCGAATCGGGGCGGGCATCGCCGCCTGCCGGGCCGCGATCATCCGCGCGAGCGTCGGGGTGAACTCCGGCCGAAGGGCCAGCCGCCGGCCGCCCTTGTCCGTGAGCCAATAGAGTTGGTCGACGATTTCCTCGCCGCTCTTCTCGGTGTACAGGTCGAGGGGTTCAAGGACGGGGCCGTCCACCTCGACGAACCCGGCCCGTTGGCTGGCGGCGCGCCAGCGCTCGAACAGCCAGTTCCGGAAGGCCATTTCCCCGGGGTAAAAGTCGCGCGTTCCGCGAACGGATTGGATTTTCATGGGGTCTCTCTTATGCCGCGTGGGCGTATCAGCGTTCTGCGCAAGCCGCCGGATCGAGCCATCCGCGTGGCGGATGGCGCCTGCGTCGTATGTGTGGCCGGCGCCGGCGGATGGTAGCGCGACCGGCAAAACCTGTCAAGGGCCTTGGCCCGGCCACCCCGCACGGATCAGGCGGGGGGGTCGGGGGCCTCGTCGGCCCCGGCCTGTTTGCCCTCGTCGTGCGCCAAGGCACGGGATCCGGCTGGTTTCGGCGGGCCGCCGCCACGGCGCAGTCGACGCCGCAGGGCCGCTATCGGTCCGGTGAGCACGTAGCCTCCAAACGCCAGCGGCAGGATCACTTCGCGCAGCACGATGACCAGCAGGACCAGCAGCAGAACCAGTACGAGGTGGCTGATGGGCCGGCGGCGACGCACGAACCGGTTCAGCAGGTGTGTGTACCGAATGTCCGACACCATGAGCAGCCCCAGGACGGCTGCCACCACGGGCAGCACCCACAGCATGACGCCGGCGACGCGGGGGTGGTATCCTTTGTCGAGGAGGTCTGCCAAAACGATGATGAGCGAAACGAGCGCCCCCGCGGCTGCCGGCGACGGCAGGCCCTTGAACGACATGTGGGCCTCTTCCTCGTGCACGTTCTCCACGTTGAAGCGGGCCAGCCGGATAAGCGTACAGCCCAGGTACACGGCGGCGCAGACCCAGGCCAGGCGCAGAACGTCCTGGAGGCCGGCGGGCACCTGGCCGCGCAGGCACTCGACCACGACGCGGTTCATCAGAAAAGCCGGGGCGGCGCCGAAACTGACGGTGTCGGCCACGCTGTCGAGTTGGCCCCCGAAGTCGCTGGTGGCCCGGGCATACCGGGCGAGCCGGCCATCGAGGGCGTCGAAGACCATCGCCAGGATAACCAGGAACCCGGCCCACTTGACGTCGGCCGGGCCGATGGTGCCGGTCGGCCTGGCGCCGAGCAAGGCATGCGTGGTCAGGGTGATGGCCCCGAATCCGCACAGGGCGTTGGCCAAGGTGCAGAGGGAAGGCAGGATCAGGATACGCGGGATTCTCATGCGAAGCGTCCCAGCACGGTTTCGCCTCCGCGGACGGTATGGCCCGGCTGCACGTACGGCTCGAAGCCGCTCTCGACCGGCACGAAGAGGTCGACGCGCGACCCTAACTTGATCATGCCGTACCGCTCGCCTCGCGCAAGGAGGCTGCCTTCCCGGACGTCGCACACAATACGCCGTGCCATGAACCCCGCCACCTGGCGCACAAGGATGCGGTGCCCGCCGTGGACGTCGGCCAGGACCATGGTCACGGCCTCGTTCTCGCCGGAGGCTGCGTCGGAGGCGGCATTGTGAAATGCCCCGGGCCGGTGCACGATGACTTCGACCTTGCCCTGGCACGGGGCGCGGTTCACGTGGACGTCCGTCGGCGACATGAAAATGGCAATTTTCCGACACCGCTCCCGCAGGAAGTCGGTCTCCTGGACCTCGCTGACTTCCACCACGCGACCGTCCGCCGGCGAAACCACGAGGCCAGGGGCGTCCGGCACCCGGCGCGATGGGTCCCGGAAAAAGTACAGCACGAACCCCAGGGCGGCGGCGAAGAGGGCCGACGCAATGAAAAGCACCGGCGCCAGGTAGGCCGCGACGACGGCCGTGAGCACGGTGGCAGCCAAGGCAATCCCACCGTACAGGAGAACCTGACCCGTCCCGTATTTAGTGAGCGGAATCCGCACGGTCCGTGGCCTCCGGCTCCGTCTCGAAGTAGTAGCCGCACGGAACCCGGGTCAGTCGCAGATCCAAGGCGTCAATGGGAAAATCGCGACACGTACGGGTCCGCCGTTCATAGATCCGGCACCGACCGTCGGATTGCCAGAACGGGCAGTGAAACGTCAGGTTGCAGCATCCGCCGCACTGCCGACAGTCGCCGGCCCGGCGCAGGCGGGCGCGGGCCACTTTACCCGGCCGGAGCCGGCACAGTACCTGCCGGCGAATCTGGCCGACCAAACGCACCAGCCAGAGCCCGGCCCGTGCCCGGAGGCCTTCAGGAGGTGTGGCGTAACGCAGGTTAACCGGCGCGATGTCGACAACGCCATTGTCCATGGTCGGATCCTATGGCCGCTGAGTCTAGAGGCTGTTGGGTTAGCATGTCAAGGCCGGGCGGTGTTACTCGAGGTTCGCGTGACGAGAGGCCAGGTCTTTCGGGCCACGTCCCAGCCGCCGCCCGATGTCGGCGCTCACGGCGTCCAGAAGCACAAGCAGGCACTGCTCGAAGAGCGATCCTCCGTACTGGGCGGACGCTTCGGTGTGAGCCTGTGGCCCCGTCCGCTTCGACGGGGCCGGGATAATGATCGTTTCATCTGCCTGCCGGGCCATCGGCGAGTCGGGCGTGGCCGTGATGGCGAAGACGCGGGCGCCGGCCTCCCGGGCCACCTGCGACACGAGGACGGTAACTTGTGTCTCGCCACTGGCCGAGCAGGCCACGAGCAGGTCGCCGCTCTGGATGGCGGGGGTGGTGGTTTCGCCAACGACGTAGGTGCTGAGTCCCAGGTGCATCAACCGCATGGCCAGGGCCCGGGCCATGAGGCCGGACCGGCCGCCGCCGGCCACGTAAATGCGGTTCGACTGGAGCATGGCCTCGGTCAGACGTTCGGGGCCTTCGGGCGAGGCGGCCTCCAGCGTCCGCTGCATCTCGTCCAGAATGGCGTTAATGGCTCTGCGAATGGGCATGCAAGCCGTCCTGTATCCCCGGCACACTATACCGCGGCGGCCCGGCGGACACAAAGGCGATTTGGTTCGTCTTGACAGTGGTGGTCTGGCACACTAGCTTACCGGTTTACAGAGCCGGTGGTGGTCCTGACCGGCGGCGATTGGGTGCGACGGAGTACGGAGGGGCCCCGGATGAGAATCTTTGTTCCCGGCCGCATCTGCCTGTTCGGCGAGCATTCCGACTGGGCGGGCGGGTACCGCCGGACCAACGCGGCCATCGAGAAGGGCCACTGCATCATCACCGGAACCAACCAGGGGGTCTACGCCGAGGTGCATCCGCACCCGAGCCATCTGGTCATCACGTCGGACCTGGGCGGCCGGCAGCGCGTGGGGCCGTGCGAGATTCCCATGGACCCCGACGCCCTGCTGGACGCCGCCCAAAGCGGTGGACCGTTCTCGTACGTTGCCGGCGTGGCGTACCAGATTCTGACGCACTACCACGTTCGTGGGCTCGTCATCGACAACGACCGGACGGATCTGCCCGTGGCCAAGGGCCTGTCGTCGTCGGCGGCTATCAGCGTGCTGACGGCCCGGGCGTTCAACCGCCTCTATGACCTGAAGATGACGATCCGCGGGGAGATGGAGGCTGCCTACCGCGGCGAACTCACGACGCCGTCGCGCTGCGGCCGCATGGATCAGGGCTGCGCCTTTGGCCAGAGGCCGGTTGGCATGACTTTTGACGCCGACCTCGTGGACGTGGCGCCGATTCGCGTGGGCGGCACCCTGCGCATGCTCATCGTCGACCTGGCCAAACGCAAGGACACGCAGCGCATCCTTGCGGATCTGAACCAGTGTTACCCCTTCGCCAGCAGCGACCGTGACCGGGCCGTCCACGCGTACCTGGGTCCGGTGAACCGGCGGATCGCCGAGCAGGCCGTCGAGGCGATTGAAGCGGGCGACGCCCAGGCCCTGGGCGCCCTGATGACGGAAGCCCAGCGGCAGTTCGACACGTATCTGGCCCCCGTGTGCCCTGACGAGCTGACGGCTCCGAAGTTGCACGAGGTCCTGGCGTACGAGCCGATTCAGCCCCTCATCTGGGGCGGCAAGGGGGTTGGAAGCCAGGGCGACGGCACGGCCCAACTCCTGGCCCGCGACGCCGACAGCCGCGACCGCGCCGCCGCGCTCCTCGAGCGCGACCTCGGCGTGACGTGCCTGCCGCTCGACATCAACCCGCCTCAGCGTATCCGCAAGGCGGTGATACCGGCGGCCGGGTTCGGCACGCGCATGTTTCCGTCCTCGAAGGCCGTCAAGAAGGAACTCGCCCCCATCGTGGACCGCGACGGACTGGCGAAGCCGATCATCCAGGTCATTGTGGAAGAGGCGGTCCGGTCTGGCATCGAGGAGGTGGTGATCGTTGTCCAGCCGGCCGACCGGGCCACCTTTGAATCGTACTTCAGCGAGCCCCTCTCGCCGCAGCATCTGCACAGCTTGCCGACGGCCCTTCAGAAACACGCGGCGTATCTGCGGACGCTCGGTCAGCGGGTGTCGTTCATCGAGCAGGACCGGCAGGAGGGCCTTGGCCACGCCGTTCTCTGTGCCCGCGAATGGGTCGGCGGTGAGCCGTTTCTACTGATGCTGGGCGACCATCTCTTCCGTAGCGAGACGGACACGCCGTGCGCCCAGCAGGTGATGGCGGCTTACGAGGCGGCCGGCGGGCACGTCGTGGGCCTGGCCGTCACGCCGCCCGAGGAAGTCTCGAACTTCGGAGCGGCCGCCGGCGTCTGGCTCCAGCAGGGCGACCTGCTCGCGGTCACGGAGTTCGCGGAAAAGCCGTCCGTCGATTACGCCGAGGCGAAACTGCGCGTCGACGGCGTGGACGACGGGTTCCTTACGTTCTTCGGCCTGTACGCGCTGGGGCCGGGCGTGTTCGAGCTTCTCCAGCACCTCTACGACCACAACCTGCGGGAAGGCGGCGAGTTCCAGTTGACCGACGCCCTGTGCCTGCTGCGTCAGCAGGAGCCGTGCTTCGGCACGGTGGTGCACGGACGCCGGTACGACACCGGCAGGCCTGAACAGTACCTGAAGGCGCTGGTGGCCTTCGCCTCGCCAGAGAGCCCGCAGGCCACGCATCGGGGCCGCCCGACGACCGCTGCCTCGCCCAAAGCCCAGCGATGAAACACGTGCTGGTCAGCCCGGGACGCCTGTCGCATGACCTGCGATACTTGCGCGGCAGCCGCAGGTTGTAGTATGCCGGCCCGCTCTCATGGACGTGGCGCAGGACGTGGACCTCTTCATCTCGATCTCGGGCCCGGAGCCCCAGCGCACCCAACTGGAACAGCTCATCCTCAGGAAGATCGACCGCGTACAGGCCGGACGCATTGTGGTTACCCTTGGGAAACCCGAGGCCGGCGGATGGCCGCCGGGGCAACGGCCGCGTAGAGGTCTATGGGTTCCTGGACCGGGCCCGCCAACAAGAGATGCTGAACCGCGCCCGCATGGTCGTTTGCCGCAGCGGGTACACCACCGTCATGGAACTTGCCGAACTCGGACGCCAGGCCCTCTTCATCCCTACGCCGGGGTCAAACCGAGCAGGAGTATTTGGCCCGGTACTACGCCGAACGCAGGCTTGCTGGGCCATGTGTGTATGCAGTGTGGTCGCGTTTGACCGCAGGCGCATCACGGCGCGTTTCGCCTTCGGCGGGGCCCTGCGAGCGGCATGGCGCACGACGCATGTCGAACGCCCTCTCGAAACGGCCTCGGTGGCTCTCGAACGTCCGGCGTAAAAAACCACCCCTTTTTCCACGGGCGTTCTGCACGCCGGGTAGTATATACCGCACGCTGGCCGATTCTTCTAACCGCTTCAGCCACAAGGCTTTATGAGCCTGCCCCCGCTTCGGCGAAACCCATCTGATTTGACGGGCGCCCCTGGTACTTATAGTTAGGAACGGCCTATGGGGGGCGGCGCACCCGCCATGAACGGCCTTGGCAGAAACAGGGCAACAAGGTGGAAACCCAGAAGGTGTGAGCACTCTATCACAAAGGAGAGGTACAACGATGGCGAAAGAACTGAACCCCGCACTTTGGCTAAGCCTGCTCGTGACTATGGTGGTTGTGGCAGCGGCAAGCCGGGCACAGGCGTCTCCTGTCGTAGACGGCCTGCTTGATCTCGGGGAAGGTTACACCTCCGGCCACTGGGTGGACATCCACGTCATATGCGACAAGCAGTCCAGTGCGGTTATCAGCGGCGGAGAGCTCTGGACCTACCAGGCCACCGATACGGGCAATGTGTACGCGGCGTTTATGGCGCCCCTAAGCCTCGTAGACAACACCTACGGGGACAACACGATCGGCACCTATATGGGGAAGGACAATGCCCACAAGTTCAGCGACCTGTCGCACAGCGACAAGATCACGTTCGCCTTCACGAACGGCCTGGGCGATGAGGTGCTCGATGTCACATTCGACTATTTTCACGACGACCACGGCGAATACGGCCTGAAGGATCCGAAGGTCGGGCCGAAGGGCTCCGACCCATACGTCCTGCATATTGGCACCTCGCTGGACTACAACTTCAATACACTCGGCTACGAGCTGACCGAACACTCGCCGGTCACCGACGAGGATTACACGCCGGACCCCAACTACCCCGACTGGATCTTTGAGGTCGTTTATGAGGTAGAAGTTGACGGCGATGTATTCGGCGACAATGGATTCGGTGGAATAACGATTCCCGAACTGCACGTCTCGCCGAATAAGGTCGGCGAAAACAAGACGTATCCCCGTATTGACGGAGAGATTCCCGAACCGGCGAGCATCGCGCTCCTCTTGTTCGGCGGCGCCGGGGTTCTTCTGATCAGGCGAAAGAGGGCTCTTCGTTCGGCGTAGGCTCGACGCCTGGCGGGCACGACCGCTTGTGCCCACGCATTGCGCGTTGCGGCTCACCTGAGCCGCAACGCACCGGCCGCGAGAGGGTCGTTTTCAGCAAGGCCCGCCAAGTGAAGGCCGGCGGCATCGTCATCGCGCTCGGCAGGCCCGAGGCGAACGGAACCCGGCGCGGCGCGGCAACGTCGAGCTGTACGGGTTTCCGGCCCGGGCCGCCGTTCCGGCGGACACGCGGGCCAACGTCGAAGCCTGAAAACGTAACCACCGACCGTCACAGGCCGAAGATCCGTTTTGGATTCTCGCGGAGCAGCAGGCGGGCCGTGGCGACGGCCGTCTCTTCGCTCATCCGGCCAGGCTCCACAAACTCCCGCGCCAGCACCCGCGAGAGCGCCCGGCGATACATGGTGAACTTCGGCAAGCCGAACTCCACTTTGTACATGTCGCTGTAGTAGCCGATGAGTTTCGTCTTTGGCACCGCCTCGAGTCGCGACCGCAACTCGTACTCGATGTGCACCGGCACGTTCAGGTACCACCAGTGGCCGGACGGCTTCACGTTCGGGAAGATCCACGCGTACGTCGCCAACTCGTGGGCCCACGTCCGCGAGAGGACCGACACGGTGAAGTCCACCTCCGGGTACCGGTTGAAGAGTCCGGCGTACTGGTGCAGGGTGCCGGTCTTGGCGAAGAGGTCGCGACCGCCCGCCACGCCGGCGGGGTACACGCTGCGCAGCACGCCGATCATGAGTTGCAGCGGTTTCTGGAAGTCGCGGCACGCCTCGGCCACCGTCTCGAAGACGAAGGCCGCGAGGCAACGGCCTTCGTCGACGGATAGATCCTCGCCGCGGGCGGCCCGGGCCACGAGCGGGTCCGCCTCGCCCGCGTCCGGCCCCGCGGGGACGAAGTCCGGCGGCAGGCTGATGGCGGCCGACCCGGCCCCCTGCTCTGCGAAGTAATTCATCAGCCGACGCACGGCCTCCCGCAGGTCGTCGGCCGAGCCGACCTCCACGCCCGTTTTGGCGGCCACGCGCTGCCGCACCGACGCGTCGGCCAACTGGAACACCAGGTCGTCGGTCCGCAGGCACGGCACGAAGACCTCGCGGTCCACCCCGGAGAGGTCCTCGTCGAACGCGTTCGTCAGGAACACCTTTTCGAGGTTCGACTGCTCCAACACTTCGCGGTAGCGGCCCGGTCGGGCGCCGGCCTCGGCGACGGCCCGGTCGGCCTCCGGCCAGGTCTCGGCCGTCAGGCGGTCGCCGCGGAAGGCGAAGAGGTTGCGCAGGGCCTTCATCAGCCAACCGTACTGGACCGTGTTATCGATCGTCTCAAGGCGCGCCACCATGGCCGCCACGCGGTCGGCCTCGGGTCGGGAGGGATCGACTGCCTTGGCCGGCATCCCGGCCGAGTGGGCCAGTTCCGTGTAGTAATGGTACCCGAGCAGGTCCGCGAGGCCCCGGGCATGAGGCGCATCGGCCGGCACGTGACTGTGGCAGTCGATGGCCCGGATGGCCTGGATTTCGTTGAAAAGGCGGTCTTCGGCAGACGTCACGGGCGACCCTTTCGTGGCATGGGAACGGGTTCAGGGCCCATTATAGGGTCTGAACAGGGTGGTGGCCAAAGCGTGTTTTTTTGGTTTCTCCTTCTCGCATCCGCCGCCGATTCGTGTATAATTGAAACGTGAGGGAGTTGTGTTGCCCATGCCCTGGACCGAGTACACTACGGTCGACTGGAGCCACTGGGACCTCGTGGCCTGGTGGCAGCGCCCCCTTCCTGAACACGTCCTGAAACGCTTCGACCACTCGCAGGAGGCGTTCGACATCCGGTTCCTGGAGGACCTGCTCGTCCGCCTCGGCGACGAACCGGACGTCCTCGCCCAACTCGGGTGCCTCTATACGAATGCCGCCCGGCATCAGGATGCCTTGGCGGTTGACCGGCGCGTGGTGGCCCTCAGACCGCGAGATGCCGTTGCCCATTACAATCTGGCCTGCTCGTACTCGAACCTGGGGCGCATCAATCACGGGTTCAAGGCCCTGAAGCGGGCCCTGGCCTTGGGGTGGCGCGACGTGGACCACATGCAGGAAGACGGCGATCTGGAGAACCTGCGCCGCGACCCGCGGTGGAGCGAACTGCTGAGCGTCCTGAAGGCCTGACGCGCTTGCCCGTGCCCCCCCCCGCCCTTCCCTTCGGCCCTGACGCGCAGGCTCCTTGCCCTTGGAAGCTGGACAGGGGGCCTTTGCCGTCAGAGGATGTACTTCGCCAGGTCCTCGTCCTGCATCACGTCCTTCAGGCGCTCGCGCACGTAGGCGGCGTCCACGGTCACGCTGCGGGCGTCGGGCGCGAGGTCGGGCGCATCGAAACTCACCTCCTCCAGCAGTTTCTCCATGACCGTGTAGAGGCGCCGGGCGCCGATGTTCTGGGTCCGCTGGTTCACGTGGTAGGCGATCTCGGCGATCTCGCGGACGCCGTCCGGGGCGAACTCCACGAGAACCCCGTCGGTCGCCAGCAGGGCCGCGTGCTGCTTGACGAGCGCGTTCTCGGGCTCCGTGAGGATGCGGACGAACTCCTCGGCCGACAGGTCCGCCAGTTCCACCCGGATCGGGAACCGCCCCTGGAACTCGGGCATCAGGTCCGAGGGTTTGGCCTGCGAGAACGCCCCTGCCCCGATGAAGAGGATGTGGTCGGTCCGGACCAGACCGTAGCGGGTGCCCACGGTGCTGCCCTCGACGATGGGCAGCAGGTCGCGCTGAACGCCCTGGCGGCTGACGTCCGGCCCGGCCTTTGCCTCGGTGCCGGTTACCTTGTCGAGTTCGTCGATGAACACCACGCCGAGGTTTTGCACGCGGTCGAGGGCGTCGCTGGTCACCTGGGCCTGGTCGATGAGCCGGTCGGCCTCCTGTTGGATGAGGATCTCGCGGGCGTCGCGCACGGTGGCGCGTCGCGGCTTGTGGCGCGCCGGGAAGAACCGCTCGAACATCGTCTGCAGGCCAATCATCTCCTCCTGCTGCGGCCCGCCGATACGCCCGAGGTCCACTTTCTCCTCCACCTCCACCTCGACGTACCGGTCCTCGAAAAGGCCGGCCTGGAGTTTTTTGCGGAGTTTGTCGCGACTGGCTTCGCGTTGGGCCTCGCGTTCGCGGACGTCCTGGTCGGTGGCGCCGGCGCCGGTGGCCCACGTGCTGGCCGGCAGAAGCAGGTCCAGCAGCCGCTCCTCGGCCGCGGTGGCGGCTTCCGGGCGCACGGCCTCGGCCTGCTCGTTGCGGACCATGCCGATGGCCAGTTCCGTCAGGTCGCGGATAATCGATTCCACGTCGCGGCCCACGTAGCCCACCTCGGTGTATTTGGTGGCCTCGACCTTGATGAACGGGGCGCTCACGAGCGAGGCCATGCGCCGGGCGATCTCGGTCTTGCCGACGCCCGTCGGCCCGATCATGATGATGTTCTTCGGTCCGATTTCCTCGCGGAGCGTGTCGGGCAATTGCTGGCGGCGCCACCGGTTACGCATGGCGATGGCAATGGCCCGCTTTGCGTCGGCCTGCCCGATGATGTACCGGTCGAGTTGGGCGACGATGTCGCGGGGCGTCAGTTCGTTCATGTCTCCAGTACCTCCACGGAGAGGTGGTCGTTGGTATAGATGCAGAGGTCGGCGGTGATCGCGAGGGCCTCGCGGACGATGGCCTCCGCCGCCAGGTCGGTATGCCTGACCAGCGCCGAGGCCGCGCTGCGGGCATACGTGCCGCCCGACCCGATGCCGATGATGCCGTCGGCGGGCTCGATGACGTCGCCGGATCCGGAAATGATGAGACTCGTCTCGCGGTCGACGACGGCGAGCAGGCTCTCGAGCCGCCGGAGCACCTTGTCCGTGCGCCAGGCCTTGGCCAGTTCCACGGCGGCCCGGCGGATGTTGCCGGTCGAGTCCTTCAGTTTGGTCTCGAAGCGTTCCATGAGAGCAAAGGCGTCGGCGACCCCGCCCGCAAACCCGCAGATGACCTGCCCCGCATCGCCGAGGCGGCGGAGTTTCGTGGCATCGGCCTTGACGATGGTCTCGCCCATCGTAACCTGCCCATCGCCGCCCAGCGCCACCTGGTGGCCGCGGCGGACCGAGAGAATCGTTGTTGCTCGCAGCTGCATGGGCCGGTCCCCTTCCGCGTTCATCCGACATCATGAGGTGCGCCGCGGGCAGTCTCGCCCACCGCGTTACGCACCACGGTTCCTTCAGGCATGTCCGTACCGTTCCCGGAACAGGACCTCGTCCAGGGGCTTCTTCTCGGCCTGCACGGGTGGCTGCGGCGCCTGGCCGATGGGCAGCAGGATGATGAGCCGCTGCTCCGTCGGCACGCCGAGCAGGTCTTTGGCCATGGCCTCCTGTTTCAGGAGCGTGCCTTCGACCCAGACCGACGCGTAGCCGAGGGCCGTGATGGCAAGCAGCATGTTCTGGGCGGCAGCCGAGGCGTCCTCCAGCCACCATCGCGAGGCGGCCGGGTCGGCCACGATGCCGACGGCTGCCGACGCCGACCCAAACGCCTCCTGCACCGGCGCCAGGGCGTCGAGCGTTTCACGCTTGGTGATGCCGAGGAAGTGCAACGGCTGCCGGTTCCCGCCCGAAGGCGCCCGCCGGCCGGCATCCACGATGCGGCGCAGGTCGTCGTCGGGCACGTCTACCGGGTGGTACGCCCGAACACTGGCACGCTGGGCAATGGCGTCGAAGAGATCCATGCCGGCTCCTTTCGCGTAGGGAACGCCTGCACCGCCGCCCCTGTAAGAGTGCGGGGTCCGAATGCCGATTCTAAGGGCTGCCCGGCCGGGATAAAAGGACCAATCGGCGGGCCGCTGCCGACAGCGCCCCGACAGCCGCGTGCCACGGTTTGCGCGTCAAACCGTGCTGCTCGGAAGGCATGCACCGATTGACAAGCAATCGGTGGCACCCTTGTGCCACGGCCGGCCCGTTCGACTTCGCTCAGGGCACGCCTTGCCCGGCCGTGCGCCGCGCGGCGAGTGCGGAGACCCGCCGCGCTTCTGCCTGGCGCATGCCCGTGACCACCGGTTCTTGCAACCGCCCTGCCACCCGTCTACGATGGCTGCATGCGTGGCTCGCAGCGGCGTCCCATCCTGGTGGCGTACTTTGTCCTGGGTGGGTTCGCCGTTTGGGCTCAGGCAACGCTCCTTCGCGAGGTCCAGGTGCTCGTGTTCGGGTCGGAACTCTCGTGGGGCCTCGTGCTGGGGTTCTGGCTGGCAGGCGTGGCGGGCGGGGCGGCCGTCGGCGGACGGCTCGCCCGCTCCGTTCGCGGGGCCCTTGCGGGTCTCGTGACAGCGGGCCTCGCCATGCCGCTACTGCTCGCCGGAACGGTCGTTGGGTTGCGGGTGGCCCGCTCTCTGGCGGGTGTTGGGCCGAGCGAGTACGTCGGGCCCGGGGCGATGGTCGTGCTCGCGCTCGCGGGCACGGTTCCCGTCAGCGTGTGGGTGGGCCTCGCGTTTCCGCTCGCCAGCGCGCTGGTGGCCCGCGATGCGTCGGACCCCGCCGAGCGCGCCCGGGCCGTGGGATGGGTGTACCTGGCGGAATCGGCCGGCGCGCTTGCCGGCGGGACGCTCTTCTCGTTCGTCCTGGTCGGGAAGGTGGGCGCGACGGCGCTCGCCCTCGGCGGCGGGGCGCTGCTGGCGCTGGCGCTGGACGGCGTCCTGCGGAAGGAATCGCTCGCGGGCTTCGCGCGTTTCGTGCCGATCCTCTTTGCCGTCGCCCTCGCCGGGGCGTGCGCCTTCGGCCTGACGGCGTATCTCGACCGCGAGACCGTTGCCCGGCGCTGGCGGACGTTCGCGGGCGGCCTGGACCTCGTCACCTCCGCCGACACGCCGTACCAGAACGTGGCTCTCGGGCGGCTCGACGGCCAGTTCAGCCTGTATGCGAATGGCATGGTGGATGCCACGTGGCCGGACCACGCCCAGGCGGCCGTCGAGGCCCACCTGGTGGCCTGCCAGCACCCGGACCCGCAGCGCATCCTCGTGCTCGGCGGCGGCGAGGACGGCCTGCTGAAGGAACTGCTGCGCCATCGGCCCCGGCGCATCGATTTCGTTGTGCTCGACGCCCGGCGCCTCGCGATGGTCCGCGACCACCTTCCGCCGGCCGACCGGACGGTCCTCATGACGCTGGCGGCGGAGGGGCACGTTCATTTCGCGGACGCCCGCCGCTTCGTCAAGCGGGCCGCCGCACGCGGCGCCCGGTACGATCTTGTGGTCCACGCCGGGCCGGAGCCGGCCAGCACGCTCGAAGCCCGGCTTTACACGCGCGAGTTCTTCCGGGAACTTGCCGCCGCGATGGCCGACGACGGCGTTCTGGCCTTCCGTCTATCGGCGCCCGTCGGGTACTGGAGCGAGGAGCCGGCCGCGTACGTCGGCAGCGTTCTGACGCCGCTGGGCGCGGTTTTCCCGGAAACGATGCTTACGTTCAGCGCGCCCGTGCACGTCTTCGCCGCCCGGCGGACCGGCGTGCTGACGGCGAGCGGCGAGGTTCTCGCGGAGCGGTACACGGCGCGCGGCGTCGGGTCGCCGCACTTCGACCCGCTCTGGTTCGAGGGTGCCACGGAGTTGCTCGACGCCGAGAAACGCGCGAAGACGCGCGAAGCCCTGGCCGCCCATCCGCCGGCCTTCGTGAATACGGATTCCCAACCCGTGGCCGCCTTCTACCACATGCGGTACTGGCTGGCCCAGAGCGAGGCCGCCCACACCGGACCGCAGGCCCCCGCCGAGCACCGGGCCGACGTCCTCGGGGCCTTGCTGCACCTCAGGCTGTGGTGGATGCTCGCGGCCGTGGCCTTGGCGACGGGGGTGGTCGCATGGTTCGGCGCCGCCGGGCGCGCCGGCGGACTCGGGCGCGTAGCCGTCCTCTGGTCGGTCGGCACGACCGGGTTCTCGGCCATGGCCCTGGAAATCGTGCTCCTTTACACGTTCCAGACGCTTTACGGGTACGTGTACAGCATGGTGGGCCTGGTGATCGGCGTGTTCATGTTCGGCCTCGTGGTGGGGAGCCTCGCGATGAACCGCCGCCTCCGCCGGGCCCGGGAGGCGGGCCGGCCGGGGCCGGGCCTGCCGACGGTGGCGGCCGTCGACGTGGCGCTGGTCGTCTTTGCAGCGGGGCTGATCCTCGGCGTCGCCCTGCTCCGCCGATGGACCGCCGACGTGCCGGTGCAGGTGGTGACGTTCGCCCTGGTGGGCGTGTCGGGCGTCCTGGGGGGCCTCGTGTTTCCCCTGGCGGCGGCGGTCGCGCTCAGGGAGAAGGGTAGCCGGACGGGCCGGGCCGCCGGGGCCATTGACGTGGCCGACCACGTGGGGGGCTGCGCGGGAGCGCTGGTCACCGGCACGGTCCTCGTGCCGATCCTGGGCCTGACGGGGGCGTGCGTGACGGTCGTGGCGATGAAGGCCCTGAGTGCGGGCCTCGCCGGCGCGGCGGCGCGAGCCGGCCGCCAGTCGTGAGCCTTTTTCCCCTCTCCCCTGGCCGGAGAGGGTAGGGTGAGGGGGATGAGTTCCCGCGCGGTGTATCTCCTGATGCACCGCGCGTGAGCGCGGGTCGTAGGCCGCGGCACGCCGCGGCCACCATGTTGTCATCCTGAGCGTAGCGAAGGATCTCGCCGTGGTCGTTTCTGTTGGTGTTGTGTGGAGAAGCGCGGTGGGTCTCCGTACCCACCGCGCCTCGAGCGGCTGGCGCGGCGGGTGCGGAGACCCGCCGCGCAATGGCTTCTTCCATCCGACGCCACAGCGGCGAAAGGTCCTTTCGCCCCGTCCGGGGCTCAGGGGATTCGCCGGCCTCTCCATACCCCGGCCTTACGGCCGGGGCTACCCTCTTCGGCCGCTCCGCGGCCGGCGGCGGCCCAATTGCACGCCGCGGCCACCATGTTGTCATCCTGAGCGTAGCGAAGGATCTCGCCGTGGTCGTTTCTGTTGGTGTTGTGTGGAGAAGCGCGGTGGGTCTCCGTACCCACCGCGCCTCGAGCGGCTGGCGCGGCGGGTGGTAGCCCCGCACGCGAGTGCGGAGGAAGCCCCCGTTAGGGGCGGCAGGCGGTAGCCCCGCACGCAAGTGCGGGGGAAGCGTGGCGCCTGGCGCGAGTCTGAAGCCCCTGTAGGGGCGAAAGAGCCTCTGTCGCCCCTGACGGGGCTCAGGGGTGGGCGACGTGGGTCCGCCTACCCCGGCCTTGCGGCCGGGGCTACCCTCTTCGGCCGCTCCGCGGCCGGCGGCGGCCCAATTGCACGCCGCGGCGCGCCGCGGCCTACGGGCTAAAGAGATGCCTCGCCCGCCGCCGGCCCCGTCTTCGGCCCCTTCCCTTCCGGCACCGTGAACGCGAGGGCCTGCTCCTGGCTCCACACGCCGGGGATCTTGCGGCCGCACGAGCGGCAGGTCCCGTCTTTCAGGTTCGACGTGTCCGTCCGGTACCCGACCCGCCGGATGACGACCTTGCCGCAGCCGGGGCAGTAGGTGTGCCCGCCCTCGTGCAGCGGCACGTTGCCGACGTAAACGAACCGGAGCCCTGCGTCCATGGCGGTCTTGCGTGCCCGGTCGAGCGTGGCCACGGGCGTAGGCGGCAGGTTCTTCACGCGGTACGTCGGGTGGAACCGCGAGAAGTGCAGCGGCACGTCGGGCCCCATGTGTTTGACAATCCAGGTGGCCATCTGGCGGATTTCGCCCATCGAATCGTTCAGCGTCGGAATCAGGAGCACCACGATCTCGGTGTGCATGCCGACGTCGGCCAGCACCTCCAGCGTCTTCAGGACCGGTTCCAGATGGGCTGAACACTGGTCCACGTAAAACGTCTCCGTGAACGCCTTCAGGTCCACCTTGACGCCGGTCAGGTGCTTACACAATTCGCGCATCGGGTCTTCGCGGATGTAGCCGTTCGAGATCATGACGCTGCCCACACCGTTCTTGCGTCCCTCGGCGGCGGCATCGTGCATGTACTCGTAGAAGACGACCGGTTCGCTGTAGGTGAACGCCATCGTGGGGGCGCCGCGGTTCCTGGCGACGCGCACCAAGTTCTCGGGCGGCACGACGAGGCTGTCAACCTGCTCGGGTCGGTACTGGCTGATGCGCCAGTTCTGGCAGAACTTGCATTCCATGTTGCAGCCGGCCGTGGCCACGCTCAGCGCCGGCGTCGTGGGCAGGTAATGGTACAGCGGTTTCTTCTCGATGGGGTCCATGTTCACGCTGCACAGGGTGCCGTAGACGAGCGTCTTGTACTGGCCGGCCTGGTTCTCGCGGACGCCGCAGTACCCGCGCTCGACCTCGGCCACGACGCACTCACGCGGGCACAGCAGGCACCGGACGGCCTTGTCGGGCAGCCGTTCGTACCACATCGCGTCGCGGACGACGATACGGGGTTTGGCGTCGGCGGGGGCGTCGCCGGGGACGTCCTGGGCGGCGGCCCGGGCGGCGCACAGGGCACAGGCCCCTGCCCCGCTGGTGCGGAGGAACGTCCGGCGCGTAATGGCGGGGTCGTGGTTCATGAGATGTCCAACCAGGGTTTGCCGATGCCGACGACTTCGATGCGCGCCAGGTCGGCCGTACCCAGGCCGCGCTCCTCGCCCGAAGCCAGGTAGCGGACGGGCCGGCCATCGGCCTCGAACGGCTTCATGCCAACGGCGGCGCGTTTGCGTGAGAGAATCGCCCGGCCGACGGCGTCGGCGGCCACGGGGTCGGTGCTCACGATGAGGCCGCCGTACGCCCATTGCCACGTCGGCCTGGGCGCCGGGCCGCCCTGGTACTGCGGGCGGGTGGCGTCGACAAGGGCGAGGCGCAGGCGGCTTCGGATTGGCTTCTGGGCAACCACGTCGGCGATGAACGGGCTGCAGTTGTTCTCGTGGTACTTGTTCGGGTTGTGGATGGCCCCGAAGAAGTTTTTCATGACGCCCGTGAGGCCGGCGAGGTTGTGGTCCTTCAGGACGGCGGCGCTCACGAGGGCGGTGGCCTCGTCGGTGACGATGCGGCTGATGAGGCTGCCGGTGGCGCCGCTGGAGTAGACGTCGGCCGAGTACCCGCCGTTGCCGCGGCCTCCGAGCGCATCCGTCCCGAAACACCGGACGCCTCGGCCCCGGGTCTGGAGGGTGTACCCGGCCCGGGCGAGTTCGCGGTTGGTCCGGTCCCAGAGGATGGCATTTTGGGGTGGCAGGTCCATGCCCCCCAACGCCAGAACCAGCCCTTCGGCCACGGCCGGCCCGGTGGGCAGGCCCAGGCCGTTCACCTTGACGGCCACGCGGTCGTCGGGCTTGAACCATCGGGCCCAGGCGTCGCCCGGGCGTTCGGCACCGGCGAGGGCCTTGGCGGCTTCATTGAGGAACTCGGCCACGCGTGCGGCGGTGGGTCTGCCGTCGCCGGGCGCCAAGGCCTCGTGACGGATGACCACGACCCGCGACCTGGCCGGGTCGCCGGCTGGAGGCGCCGGCGCCGACGGGGCGGCGGGTTCGGGCTCGGCCTTGGCGCACGAAGCAAGCGGGAGCCCGGCAAACGCCACGGACGACGCCGCAGCCCGGCGGAGGAAGCGGCGACGGGAGACGGTGTTATTCACGTCCTGTGACATACGTCCGGTTGCCTATTCATCGTCTTGATTCAAGGCGAGATTCCTCGACTCGTCCCGGGACGCCCGGACTCGCTCGGAATGACAAGCTCACTTCTCCTCGTGGAACACCTGGGCGGTGAATCGGAAGAGTTCCGTTTGGGGGTCCTGCCAGGCGTTGGGCGGGAGGCCGGCCTTGCGGCAGAGGTTAACGAGGTACTGGCCGCGGTCCCACCGCTGCTCGACGGGCACCTGGGGCAGGAACACGCCCTGCTGCCGGCCGCGCGACATGATCAGGCCATCGCGGCCGACGACGATGTCGTTCAGGCCGCCCAGTCGGCGCGTGGGCGAGAGGACCGAGATCTCGACCGCCAGGTCCTTCACCTCGTCCTGCGTAATCGGGTTGTCGCGGAAGCGGTAGTCTTCGCAGGCGTTGCAGGCGTTGCGGATGACCGACCCGTAGA
>Ga0272441_10000926_pt1 | contig 64109 bp, 60 predicted proteins | sample SSMProp6N_FD_193582 | JGI IMG/M metagenome (GOLD analysis project Ga0272441, IMG submission 193582) | Marine sediment archaeal communities from Little Sippewissett salt marsh, Falmouth, MA, United States - SSM-Prop-6N | ecosystem: Environmental > Aquatic > Marine > Wetlands > Sediment ... | reverse complement strand
GTAGAATGCAAGGGTAAAAGGTGGCTTTACACGGATTGGATCAATAACAATCCGCGTTGCGAAAGCAAGGCCTAGCGAACCAATCAACCTCATTTATGGGGGTGATTGATAACAGAAAAGTTACCCCGGGGATAACTGAGTTGTCTTCAGCAAGAGCCCATATCGACCTGAAGGCTTGCTACTTCGATGTCGTCTCTCCGCATCCTGGTGGTGCAGCAGCTGCCAAGGGTGGGGTTGTTCGCCCATTAAAGCGGATCGTGAGATGGGTTTAGACCGTCGTGAGACAGGTTTGTTGCTATCTTCTAGAAGCGTTGATGCTTGAAGGGAAAGACCCTTTAGTACGAGAGGAACAAGGGTCTGCAGCCACTAGTCTACCAGTTGTCCGACAGGGCAGTGCTGGGCAGCCACGCTGTAAGGGATAAATGCTGAAAGCATCTAAGCATGAAGTCTACCCTGAGACGAGGCATCATAGAGCTCGAATAAAAGATTCGTTTGATAGGGCTAGGGTGTAAGCATGGAGCTTCGGCGACATGTTCAGCCTGATAGCTACTAAAAGCTCATTGCTGGCTCAATCGTTAAACAGATTGTGTATGTAAAAAAAATCAGAGTAAACGTGGTTTGACGGTCAAAGCGGAAGGGAAACACCCGGTCTCATTCCGAACCCGGCAGTTAAGCCTTCCTGCGTAATTCTCGTTACTATGGTACGCGAGTCCATGGGAAGACTACCCCTCACGGGGCTGGAACCTCTGGCCTAGGTGGAGAGCCTCAGTTGATTCCTTCGGGAGTCTTCAGGGGTAAGCTTCACTGCTTGAAAGCCAAAGGCTCCTGGTACGCTGTCAAACCACTTTACATTTACATATAAAAATTTTATAATTTCATTTTTATTTTTGGTCAAAATTATTCTTAAAAAATTGTTATTAATTTCAATTATTTTTACGAGGAAAAACTTATAAAGATATACTATATAAATATAATTAAAATAATTATAGAAAGTAAAAAGGGGGATAAAATTAAATGAATAAAAAATTGTCAATAGTTGTTATCTTAGGCTGTTCATTCATATTGGTAAATATGAGTCTAGCTGGAATTCCCTCGATATTAATAGGGAGAGATGAAGGAAATTATAGTGTATCAGATCAAATTATAAAAATATCTGATTCGAAACAATCAATAAATGTAGATGATGGAGACACTTTTATTACTGAGGAATTTTCCATTGATAAAGAGATATGGAAATCTGGGACTAAACAACAACATGCAAATGCTGGTGGACCTTATTCTGGAGATATTAACGAATTAATTGAATTTGATAGTTCATATAGTTATGTACATTTAAATAGGGATGTTTCTTATGAATGGGATTTCGGTGATGGAAATTTAGGTTATGGCGAAAAACCTACACATTTTTATTCAAATCCTGGTGTATATTACTTAACCTTGACTATAACCGATTCTGAAGGGATTTCTTATCAAGATATTGCTCCTGTTTATATCGATCAGGAAGCAAATCATTTAATTGCTTATGGTGGTTGTTATTACTCAGCAGACGTAAATGAAGAAATCCTATTTGATGGAACACATTCATTTAGTAAAAATCCTAACCACGATATTTGTAAGTGGGTGTGGCATTTTGGAGATGGTGTAACAAAACAAGGAAAAAAAGTTACCCATAGTTATTCTGAAGAAAAAGTATATCTAGTAACTTTAGAGATTGAAGACACTAATGGATGTAAGCGGCTAGACGTTCTTCATGCAGATATTGGAGCCTCATACTCAAATATTAAAGATTTCTTTTTAACAACAAATACAAATTTACAAAGTGTAATTGATATGCTTTTAAATAAAATAGGTTCTTTTATTTTATATCCTCTTTTATTTGTTAAAATATATTCAAATTACAATGGTTATGAACAAACCATACCGCTTTCAAATGGATATATACTTCCTTTGAGTATAGATGTAAATCATGATGGTGATGAGGATGTTGTTGTAAACGAGATTAACTTTTTCAAGCCAGTAATTAGTAATTCACCGTTTAATAACATCCCTTGGTTTGCATTTGAATCAACAATATCTGATATTCAGGTAATATCTGATGACATAAAAGAAGAAGATGATTTTACTATATGTTTACAATTTTCTCTACAAGCAATTGAAGAATTCCTTGATTTAAAAGAACCTGTTATCAGAATTGGATATCATTCTTCTGCTGGTGAAGAAAAACCTCAAGATTTTACTGCAACCCATATATTCAGACCTTATATATTGTTAAGATTATTGGAATCTAGTAACAATAATCTAGACACAGCACAAACAACTTCTAATCAAATACAACAAGCTGAATGTGAAACTCAAAATCAGCAAACAATACAAACAACCTCCTTGGCATCTGAAAAAATTTCATCAAATAAATTTAGTGAACCAGTTGTATCTGATTCATTAGAAGACAACGATGAATTGGACCAAGAAAATTGTCAAACAAAAAAAGTACCTGCAAACGGTTTGGATACCACGCCAGAAAATGGACTAAAGGTGGAATCTTCAGATGTTAGTAATATTTCGTTAGTGATTTCATTTTCAAATGTACTTAACACAGTTGGAACTGATTTTAGACTAACATTTGAATCATTTACTTCCACAACTTTAACCCATAGACGTGGAGAAACATTAAGCGATGTCGATTTCACAGGGGACGACCAATCCTCATTGACTATCTCTGTAACTAGAACTAATCAACAAGGTAGTGCAACAATTGGAGTTTTAATAAATCCTATTCAACATTTTGGATTTTCAATTGATTTAAGTAAGCTATCGGATGGAGGACGTCATATTGCATTCAACTTAAACAATCCCCCTGAAAATATAGCATTATTTGCAGAAATTGAAGATTTAAAGCAAGACTCTGATTCATTATTCTTCTACTTAAGACATCTACCAATATCAATTGAATTTGAGTGGCTTCCAAGACTGAGTGATGGTTACATCTCCTTTACAAAAGAATTTGATGATGATCAATTGGTAGTTGGAGTTTGTGATAATTTGGAAGAACCTTATGTTAATTTATTCATGTCGGATATTCCATCAGAAACATCGATTAATTGGGAAATTTCATCTGACCTTCCTCGAACCATTGCATTCTCAAGTGATACGGAAGGGCTTACTCTTAATGTGGAATTGAAAGATGTTACCCAACAAAATCAGATTGTTGATTTCCAGGCAACTTCAAATGAAGAATTAGATATTAAATTACTTTGGAGCATCCAAGACGGTTATTTTGAATTACAAAGAAGTACAAAAAACATTGATTTTGATTTTCTATTATCTCAAGAAAATTTAGAGTTAAAAGTAAACGGAAATTACCAGGGTGGTCCTGATGAAGGTTTTACACTTAAATTCAATGATTTAATAGATGGATACTTGGAAGTTCAAAGTGATAAAAATCTGAATTTGACAATTGCTGCTGAGAATTTTGATAGAGATACTACAATTAATACAGATTTAGAATTTGTCACATCTGGAAATATGATTCTACATTGGAACGAATTAATTGGCGCAAACTTCAGTGGAACTGCAAGTATAGGTTTGTATGATTTTCTTATAACAAGCCAAGATGGGCAAATAGGTGCAGGCTCGATAGTATTTGAAGAAGATTCAAACTTTGGATTTCAAATAGGTTATAACACTCAACTTCAAATAGGTGGCAGCGGTGCAATTAGCTTTTCACAATTTGAAGGGGATGTTGGAAACTGGATTAACTCTATAGATTCTTTATTTCTGGATGGTTCATATGATATCAAAATTAAACCTTTGAGCAAATACTTTGATTTTGATAGTTCACAATCAATTACTGTATCAGGTTTTAATATTGAACATAACGGACCAGGTGATGAAAATGATGTAGTTTTAGAAATCGATTCATTGTTTATGCATTCTGGTGGGAATTCATGGTTTGATTTTAGCAGCACTCCTTCTTTTAATTTTGACAGTGAAGATTATATTGATTTAAGCGATTTTCATTTAGCAGTAGGAAGTGGTGGTTCAAGTGCTATAGATTTTACAATATCGGAAGCTCATGTAGATAAAAAGGGAACTATATATGGTGAATGGAACGACCAGTATCTGAACCTTGACGCAGCTGTTGATTTTAACTGGAATTTGGCAATTTCTACGTTGAATTTTGGTGACTGGGAAACAAATGGTGAAATTGAAGGTAGCGTAAATATAATTTCTCAATGGGATGGAAAAACAGGCAACATAACTTTTGATGTTGGTGAATCAGGTTTATCTCATGATTTTGAAATAATTCATGATGATCTAATTCTAAATCTGGGAACTATGGATTTAGAACCAGGGGATATAACCTTTGAATGGCAGCGTGAGGATAACCCTGTAAATGGGTATTTTAACATTATAAATAACGGGTTAACTGGCGACTTGACATTATTTAAACTTACACATGATGACTCAAGTGATCCCTTTGTTCTTGAGTTTGGAACAATCACCTTAAGTTCAGGTAACTTGTTCATGGAATGGTCAAGACAAACTGATGACAAATTTATTCATGTTGATAATGACATATCTTTGGATTTTGACTTGATTAAGATAAGTTGGGATGAAAAATCAGTCTCATTAGAAGATTTAATCTTAAGCCCAGGTGAATTCAGGTTCTATTGGAATTATGCTGATAAAATAGCTACTATCAACAATGGAATTGATGGTCTTGGTCCAAGTTTATCTTATGAAGACGAGGATCAAAAAATATCTGTTTCATGTTTAAATCTGCAAGATGATTATTCTAAAACAATGACTTTAAAATGGTATGAGGATGATGTTGATAATGTTTCAGGGGTATATTTAGATACAGATGGAGAAAATCTACTTGATTGGATTGAATTTTCTTATATTAAACATAATTTTGGTGGAGATACTGGGCGAAAAATAGCTATTGGCGGCCTACAAGCAGATGATTTTACAATTGTAAAAAATGATGAAGGTAACATAGAAGTTAGTGGTAAAATTTATCTTGCTAATCATATTACTTATTCAAAATTGGTCAATAATGATTGGAAAGACCTTGATATTCAATGGGATGTAAATTTCGATGGTATTGGCAACATAGGTTTTACTGCCGATAGTGAGTTTAATTTAGGCATTGACATTTCTTCTGAATTTTCAGGCGTAAACATCAACACCAGCTTTGATTTACCTAATCAAATAAATATAAGTTGGGATATAGATTTTGATGGTGAAGGTCACATAGGACTTGATACTAATTCTGAAGAAGTCTATGAACTAGATTTTTGGTTTTATAAAGAAACGGCACAATATCAACCAAAATGGGGCATTTACCTCAATTGTGTAGGTGTGGTAGCAGAAGATTATGTGCTATCGTGGGACTTTACTCCTCCACCAGGTGAATGGATTATGCATGAAACTGGGTACATCGAACCTGGATCATTAAACGATATGAATCTTGCATGGAATGGACACTGGTATGATGTGTTGTCTGCTGGTACACCTATTTAAATAAAAAATTCTTTACTTTCTTTTTTCTTTATATTTCTTATGTAATATATTTTCCTAATATAACCAATGGACCTATTCTTATACCAGTTCTAGTAACTGTATAATCGTCAACTTTTACAGTCATTGATAACTTGCTTATTTTGTCTAAAAATGATGTATATATTATAATTCCTTGAATATAAGGTAATAAATCATCAGATGATAATGTAAAATTACCTTTTTTATTTTTAATTACTACATCTGAAAAGTCAGAATAAACTAGTTCCCAGGAGCCGTCTTTTGATTCATTTCCCTTATTTACCACTCTAATATTTGTTCCAAATCCGATTCTTCTTGCGTGAGAAATACCAGCTATGGAGCCTCTAAGCATACCTGCGCCAATAGATATATTGATGTTATTATCTAATTCAATTTGATGAGCATCAGCTGTAAAATCAGGTAGCAATGTAGCTGTAACCAACATACAAAGCATCAGGCAAAAAAATTTATTTTTAAGCATGGGCAATATCCTCCAATTTTAAAATCCAAATAAAATATATTAATTTAAATGTTTTGTAAAAAATAAAAAAGCTCAATGTAAAATTTTAATCGAATAATACAGTTATTTAAAATAAATTCCCTATTTTTCTTGTTTTTTTTCTAGGTAGCCCAATGCCTCCAGTCTAACTTTAATTATCTTTAACTCCTCTTCACTTAATTCTTCCGTAATGTCTACTTGTTTCATTGCATAATAATCTTCTATTAATTTTGCATATTTTTTTTTTAACGAGGTTTTGGGTTTTAAAAAATGTCTTTCAATGTTATTTTTTGTATCTATTTCATACATTTCATCTTTAGAAATACCCATTATTCGTTTATAATAAGGCACTAGAAATTGCGTAAAATTATTTCTTAATTCATCAGTTGAATCAGTTAATGTTGGTAATAATTTAAATGAATTTTTTAAAAAATCTTTAAAATAAATTATTTGTCCTTTTCTTTTTGAATCAGTGACGTATTTTATATTGTCCTTAATAACTGCAATTCTAAAATTCCCCTCGGAATAAATAGGTATTGATTCAATCTGTTTTTTTTCCGAAATTTCTCTCCAATAACTCCGTTTTTTTATAGTTACATCCAGTTTTACACCAATCATCTCTAAAATAGTTGGTAAAATATTTACTTGAGAAATATTACTTTCAACTAATATCTTTTCTTTTAATTCAGGATGAAAAATTATACATGGGACTCTAAGAACACTGTTTAACATGTAATCATTAGCATGACCAAATTTATCTTTCTCAGCTAACAATTCCCCATGGTCTGCTAGAAAGCAGATTATAGTGTTTTTTTGTAGATTCGTATCTTTTAATTTAGCAATTATTCTGCCAAATAAAAAATCTGTAAATTCAACTTCCTTTTTATATAGATACTTAATCAACTCAGCTTGATCTTTTTCTAATTTTATCATTCCAGTAGTTGCCTTTGCAATCAGCGAAGAATGAATTTTTGCCTCATCATCATTTTTAAAAATATAATTTAAATCGCTATTATTAAATTGAGGAAACATTGAATTTATTAATCTATCATATTCTAATTTTTGGTAATAATACATGAAATCCTCATTGTTTTTTACTTTTTCTAATTCTTTTTTTGGGAACCTATATGGGGCATGAGGCGCACTATGATGATAAAACAAAAAAAATGGATTTTTTCTATTATCTTCCAAGAACTTTAATGTTCTTTCATTAACCACCTGATGTTGATTTATATCCCAATATTCTCCAAAATCTTCACCTATACATTCAATTTCCATACTACTTTGAAATAGTTGTTTAATAAACCTAAAAGAAGTAAAACCTTGAACATTGTATCCATTTGTTTTTAAATCATCAAGTAGTGGTATTTTTTTTGATTTCTTACTCCAATTTATTATTCCATGTTCTGATGGATATAACCCTGAAAAAATGGACATAAAAGAAGGAGCAGTAAAATCAGATGCTGAAAAAGCACTGTTGAATTTTATTCCATTTTCAGCTAATTTATCAATATTTGGAGTTTTTGCTATACCAGAGTAACACCCTAAAAAATCAGCTCTTAAAGTGTCAATTATTGCAAATATTATATTATATTTGTTTATTTCATCACCAATAGGTCTTTTGATGATTAATAATAGTTAATATTAAATATTTTGGTAGTATTATTTATATACAACTTCAATTATTAATTTAGTAGGAATTTAAGAATGAAATTCTTTTCTACATCAATTGTAATTTTGATTCTTTTATCATCCAGTTTTATTGGATTATCCTATGATGTAAAAAAAATTTCCATTTCAAAAAGTTATAATGGCAATATTTTATATGTTGGAGGCAATGGAACTGGTAACTATACAAAGATTCAAGATGCAATTGACAATGCAAGTGATGGGGATACTGTTTTTGTATTTGATGATTTATCACCTTATTATTGCAATATTGAGATAGCTTTTAGGAAGATCAATCTGATTGGTGAGAATAAAAATACAACTGTTATTGATAGCAATGGTAAAGGAAATACTATAAACGCATTTACAAAACAGGTAAATATAAGAGGTTTTTCTATTAGAAATAGCGGAGGTGAATCTGGAGATGCGGGTTTTTATCACGAAGAAGGGTATAACGATATTATTTCTAATAATATTATTACGTCAAATCAAGTTGGAATTTTTCTTTATTGTTCAGATTCGTGTAATATCACAAAAAATATCATTACAAATAACAAGTATGGGATAATAGGAGGGGGGCATGAGCGGGTTGGAGAATGCTGGAATAATAATATCTCTATAAATATCATGTCAAGAAATTCTCAATTTGGAATTTATTTACTGCTTTTATTTCATAATGGAATAACTTCCAATAATACAATAATAAACAATCGTGTTGGAATAGGAAATGGTTATAATTATGGTTCAGATGATGACAACATCTTAGTTAGAAATAATATCTCTTGCAACTTAATAGGATTACTTACTTTTAATAGTAATGCAATTATAACTCAGAATAATTTTATGAAGAATATTAGACATGCCCAGTGTAGAAGCCCTTTCTTTGAAATACCTAAAGAACCTATTTGGAATGAAAATTATTGGGGAAAGGCTCGTAATTATCCTTATCCTATTCCTACTAAAACTGGATTTATTTTTTTCCTCTGGCCAGGGTTCCCCCAGTTTGATATGAATCCTGCAAAAGAACCATATAACATTCCAGAAGGAAATAATATAATTGTTGAAAGAAATTGTCATGAGGGATTTGATGCATATGTTAAATAATTATTTCAAAAAATATTTTGCAGTTGTTTTGATCAGCCTTTTTATTGGGTTTACATTTTCACCAATTATCAATGCTAATTCAGTAAGTATGCAATCAAAAAAAGTATCCGAAATAAATTCCTTAGTAATAATCAAAGATAATATCAACAAAAACCAAAGAGACCAAGTTTATGAAACATCGTTATATTTTTCATCTCCTAAGACAACAAAAAGAGGTAGTAATATAAAAATCAGTTTACAAGAGGAAACTTCACAAACCTTAAAACCAAATCAGCCTATGTTACCAGTTGTAACAAAAGTATACATATTACCTTTTAAATCAAAAATAAAGGATTTGAATATCTATTTTGGTGAAGTAAAAGAAAAAAAATTATTAGAACCTTTATGTCTAGCACCGGAACCAATACCAATTGGACAGATTGATATTAAAAAACAGCAGATAAAAAATCAACAAAGCAATCTAGAAATCTATCCAAAAGACCACTATAATTATTATTTAAATTCGGGTAGATATAATGATGAAATTGTTAATTATCTTACGTTAAAAATTTACCCAGTTCAATATGAACCTATTAATAAAAAAATCATTTATTACAATAAAGTAGATATTATTTTAAGATATGAAATGCCTGATAAACCCTCTAATTTTGGAGACGAATATGATTTATTGATTATCACTCCAACTATTTTTTCCAAAGAACTAAAACCTCTTGTAGAACACAAAGAAAATTATGGGATTCGTACAAAACTTGTGACTTTAAATGAAATTTTGTGGGGAATAAGTTATCCAAAGGAAGGAAGAGACCGAGCTGAAAAGCTAAAATATTTCATAAAATATGCACTTGAACAATGGGGAATAAAGTATGTGTTACTTGTAGGAGGAAGAAAAGGAGGAGTATTAAATCCCATTTGGTGGGTTCCTGCGAGATACTCTAATATAGTTGATTTTATAGAATATTCATTTTTATCAGATTTATACTTTGCAGATGTATATGATTCGGAAGGGAATTTCAGCAGTTGGGATTCAAACAATGACAATATTTTTGCAGAATGGCGTGCTGGGAAAAAAGATATAATTGACATGTATCCAGAAGTTAATGTTGGAAGACTACCATGTAAAAACAAAGAAGAATTAATAATTCTAGTCGATAAGATTATAGATTATGAGACTAACACATTTGGTGAAGAATGGTTCAATAGATACATAGGTGTAGCAGGTGACACCTACCCCAATAATAACGAACCATATTATGAAGGAGAATTGTCAACACAAGCATCTTTTGATTATCTTGAAGGATATAAATCAGTATTTCTTTGGACTTCAACAGGTTCTTTTTCAAGTGAGCAAGATATAATTTCACATGTTAACGAAGGTTGTGGATTTCTAATGTTTTCTGGGCACAGTAATGCCTTTATATGGTCTACACATCCGCCTGAAAACAATACCTGGGTTGATGCACCAAACTGTTTTAATATGGATGTTTTTAAAAATATCAACAGATATCCAATTGTTCATGTTTCTGGTTGCTGGAATACAAGATTTGATTCGGGCATTCTTGTAATGATAAATGGAATTCTAAGAGAAGGACACAGATATTTCATAAAAACCAGTCCACCAAGTGGATATTTTTCATATGAATGGGTTCCACAATGTTGGTCATGGTCCTTATGTGGTATACAAGACAAAGGTTGTATAGCAATTACGGGCAATACAGGTCTTGGGTATGGAATCAACGGAGAGGATTGTTTATCTGGAAAAAGTAATTTTATTGAACTTCAATTCTTTAAAAGTTACAGTGAGGGAATGGATATTTTAGGGGAAGTACATTCAAATCAAATAATTAAGTATATGAGTGAATTTCCTCCAATGGAAGATAAAATTGATTGTAAATTAGCTCAAGAAAGAACATTATTAGGGGACCCAAGTTTAAAAATTGGAGGATATCCTCCAAAATTATAGAATTATTCCCAATTCCTTCATTTTATTATAATTTTCTGGATTTTTATTAAAAAATTCATGAACGGGTTCAAGGATTCTATTAATATATTTGGCTGTTGCATTTTTTAAATCTAGTGGATGCAAATCTTCTGAAAAATTTTTCTCTAAATCAATGTAAGATTTAAACTCTAGATTTCCACCAAATTTTTCAGGTCTTTCAATTACAAATGATTTGCCTTCTAACCCAGGAAAAATAATTAATTTGCATAAATCCAGTATGGGATTTCCTGTAATTTGTTTTTCAGGACAAAAAGCTTTATTAATCTTTCTTTTGACTGATTCAGGTGAATCATGAATGGAAATCATTGTATCGGGTTTACTCTTACTCATCTTTGCTTCAATTGGATCCATTCGTCCCCCAGCTTGTAAACCTGTTAACAAAGGAGTATGTATAGCAACTGGAGGTTTTCTTCCTAATTTTTTGGAAACATCTCGTGCCAACATATGTGCATGGCGTTGATCCATACCCCCATAAGCTACATCTAAATTAAGGTAAAATATATCAGAAACTTGCATCGCTGGATAAAACAGCTTAGAAAGATCCCTTTCAGCCTCATCCTCAGATCTGCCCATGATGTCCATGGCACGTTTAACTCTTGCAACTGATGTTGATTTTGAAGCTCTTAGTACAATCTCCCAATATTTGGAATCACTAACATAGTCGCTAGCAAATACAAAATCTACCTTTTCTTTATCTATGCCCATTGCTGCAAAACAATCTTGCATGTACCGTCCACAAAGTTTTATTTTTTCAATATCTCCCCCCAACTTGTCGTTAATGAAAGCATGCCAATCTGCAAGAAGAATAGTGAAATTAAAACCACAATCTATAAAATCAATTATTTTTCTCGAACAAATCTTCCACCCAATATGAACAGATCCAGATGGCTCGAATCCGATGTATGCTCTAGGTTTTTTCTTTTCTAAAACTTTTTTTAATTCTTCAACTGTAACTATCTCTTCCGTGTTTGCTGTTAGTTTATCTATTTTTTCCATAATAAAATAGTGAATACAACAGGTTATTTATGGATATTTCGATGTTATTTAATTAATCTTTTTTAAATGTAACAAAAATTATCTAGTCAATTTTTTAACAATATTGTCAATTATTTGTTCTGTAGCACCCAAATAATTTTCAGGTTTCATTGTCTGTTGTAACTCATTTTTACTTATCAATTTAGATACGCTTTTATTCGAAAATAAAACTGATATTAATTTTTCATTTTTATTATAAGCAATAATAGAACTTTTTCTGATTAATTCATGTGCCTCCCCTCGACCAACTCCTTTCTCGACTAATTTAGTCATGACTGCTTCAGCCATAGGCAAGCCCTTAGATTTCTCAAGATTTTCCTTTATTTTTTCAGTATTAATTTGAAGATTTCTAAACACTTCGTTCATTTGATATACAATCCAATCAGTTAGGATCAAACAGTGAGGTAAAATAAATCTTTCAGACGAAGAGTTACATAAATCACGCTCATGCCACTGAATTGCATTTTCAAATGTTGGTATCATATTACTTCTAACTACACGTGCAATCCCACATATTTGCTCAGATACAATCGGATTTTTCTTATGAGGCATTGTTGAAGAACCCACTTGTTTTTTTGATTCAAAAGCTTCTGCAACCTCGCCAATTTCACTTCTTTGTAGATTTCTTATTTCAGTTGCAAACTTTTCCATGCTTGTAGCAATATTTGATAGTGTCGAAATAAGTTCTATATATCTATCTCTACCAACAATCTGTGTTGCTCCATCCTCTATACCTAATTTTAAATCAGCCATAACTAGTTCCTGGATTTTTAAGACATGTCTACCCATTGCAGCCCCAGTTCCTACTGCCCCTGACATCTTACCAACCAATGCACGAGAATTACACTCTCTCATTCTTTCAAGATGACGATCAACTTCTAAAGCATAAACTGCCATTTTTAATCCAAAAGTAATAGGAATAGAGTATTGTCCATGAGTTCTTCCCAACATTATTGTTTTTTTATGTTTCTTTGCTAAATCAACTAATACTTTTCTTAAACTCTTTAGTTCCATTTTAATTATATCTATTGCCTTTGAAAATTGCAATGCATTTGCTGTATCAACAATATCGTAACTTGTTGCTCCCAAGTGAATGTATTTTAAGGATTCTTTGCTGCATATTTCACCAAGAGCTTTTGTAACGGCCATTATGTCATGCTTTGTTTCCATTTCTATTTCTTTTACTCTCTCAATATCAACATATTTTACTGATGCTTTTTTTGATATTTCATCAGCGGCTTTTTGGGGAATATTACCAACTTTTGCATGAGCTCTTGCCAATGCAGCTTCAACATCCAATAAAAACTGCAACTTACTTTTTTCTCCAAATACTTCTTTTATCTCAGGTCTTCCATATCTAAAATCAATTGGGCAAACTAGATTATCCATAAGCTCTCCAAACCAGAATAAAAATAATATTTAATGTCTTTTTGGTACGATTAATTCAAAGTTTCAATTAAAGTTGATAATTCATTTGATATTTGTTTTACTCTTAAATAATGCCTATTCAACTTTTCAATCAAATCTTTTAATTGCTTGATAGTTCCCATAATAAGAATATCAGCTTTTTGTTTTTCTAAATCAAATGCATGTTTTGGAATTGCTACTTCTCCACCTATTGAAAGCATATCTTGTTTAATAATAATAGCATCTTGAAGCACAATATTTTCCATTTTTATAACTTTTAAAATCGCTTTTGGTGCCATGATACTGATACTTTTTGGGTCGCTACCAATTTTTGATATTTCATTTTTTGCATCTCTTAAATTATTAATAGAGATAAATCTTGTATTATAATTGTTCATTAGTTTAAGAAATAAATTGACTTATAATAAACTATTCAAATATTATTCAATATTAGGGATTAATGAATAAAAAATCTACTGGAAGTTATATATTACTTTTAGAATTAAACAAAAACGTTGAAATTCTGGTGGGAAAATTAGGCAAAATCAACTTCAAAAAAGGAAATTACGCTTATGTTGGTTCTGCATTAAATGGACTAGAAAGCAGAATAAAAAGACACCTTAGAAAACAAAAAAAAATTCATTGGCATATAGATTATCTATTGAAAAAAGCAAATATTGTAAATGTTTTTTATAAAGAGAATGAAAAAAGATATGAGTGTAATATTGTACAATCATTGAATAAAAATCTTAACGAAATTGTTGGTTTTGGTTGTAGTGATTGCAACTGTAAAAGTCATTTATTTTTTGGAAATTTCAAACAGATCATCAAAATTGTAACCGATCTAAAAATGAATCAGTATCCGATTGATGGAAAATCTTAATAATAATTTTGCTTATAGGAGAAAATAATGGTCGTTGCAATATATTCAACTACAAGTAATATTGATAATGCTAAAAAAATCGCTAGAATCTTGGTTAAAGAAAAACTAGTTGCCTGTGTAAATATTATACCCAAGATTGAATCTGTGTATAGATGGCAAAATAAAATTGAGGAAGACAGCGAATGTATAATAATTGCTAAAACTATTGATGAAAATATTGACAAAACAATAGAAAGAATTACTCAAATACATCCATATGATGTTCCAGATATAGTTGTTCTTCCAATCATTAAGGGTCTTGAAAAATATCTAAATTATGTTAAAGAAGAGACAAAATGAAATTTGTAGCTTTAATGTCAAGTGGTATAGATTCACCAGTTGCTACTTATTTATTATCAAAAATTGCACAAGAAATTATAATTGTACATAGTAATAATACACCATTTTCAGAGGACATTGAAGTTGAAAAATTTCTAAAAATAGTAAAACATCTTAAAGAAAAAAGTCCATGTAAAATAGAATTATATATCTTACCAAATGGAAATTCTCTCTCCAACTATAAAAAGAATTGTGAAAATAGATATACTTGTGTCTTTTGTAAGCGTATGATGGTTAGATATGCTGATAAGATTGCAAAAAAAGAAAAAGCTGATGCAATAATTATGGGTGATTCTCTAGGTCAAGTAGCATCACAGACTCTTAAAAATCTCAGGGTTGTAGAACAGGTAACATCACTTCCAATTCTCAGACCATTAATAGGTCTTGACAAAGAAGACATAATAAAAATTGCTAAGAATATTGGTACCTACGATTTCTCTACATCACCATCAATTTCATGCAGAGCAGTTCCAAAAAAACCTTCAACTCAAGCCAGACTTGAACAGATTTTAGTTGAAGAAAGTAAGTTGGATGTTGAAAAATTAGTAAATCAGGCAATTAAAAATGCTGATTTAATTGAATTATAAATTTGTTTTTTCAATCCATCCAGAAACGGCATATTGCTTCAAATCAATTCGTTTAATATATGGTTTTATATCTAGCACAGGGGTTCCTTCAATTGCATCAAGTCTTTTAACAATGAGAATATTTTTATCTCTTTTAACCAGGTCAACAACACAATGGCCAATTGGATTTGGCCGGTGTGGAGATCTTGTAGTAAAAACACCATGCGGTATCTCATCCCAAGGAGTTTTTACAATGTTTGAAAATACTTTAGATTTGTGTAACCAATAATAAACATGTATATGTGAAAAATTATCAATATCCTTTAGTCCTTCAATATATTCATTTTTTATTTCAATTTGTGATATTACATCTTCACCTTGAAATGGTGCTTCTTTTGTAGTTTTGTATTTTGAGTGTATTATTCCTATTATTTTTAATTTAACAGTTATTTCTTTCAAAATATTTATGTCTCCATTCTTCTTCTTTTTATCAGTTCCATTTTATCTAAAGGATCTGTTTTTGGTCTTATACTGTTATAAACATTTAGTGTATTTAATCCATAAAAATAGCTCTCTATTTTCTCCAATGTTGGTTTGGATAAAGGTCTCACTGAACATGGGCGAAGAGGAGTATTTATTTGTACCTCATCTGGTTTAATCGATCTTGCAAGATCAGCAATTTCTTTTGCATAATCCTTATTTTCGTCAATAAACATTATTTGAAGTGAAAAATTTCCTTTGAATTTTTTTCGGGTTTCTTTAATACCCTTAATGGTTTCTTCAAATACTACATCTACGGCAGGCCGATTTATCTTTTTAAATAAATCTGAATTAGGTGCATCTAGTTTTGCAACTATTATATCTAATTTTAGCAATGCATCTTTTACATCATTTTGATACATGAGGGTGGAATTAGTCAAAATTGCAATTGGTATTTTTGTTAATTGTCTAACAACATCAATTGTTTCATTGATATTTTTTGCTAAGGTTGGTTCTCCCATCCCCGAAAAAGTTATTACATCAGGTTTTGACTGCTTTAAAGCTTCTTTTAATTCCTTTTTTATCTTATCAGTAGATACAAAAATTTCTCTATCAGTAGTTATTTTTCTTGTTTTTTCAAGCTGACAATAAACACAGTCGAAACTGCAGATTTTTTCAGGTTTACAAAGCAAATCTAACCCTAGTGATTTTCCTAATCTCCAACTTGCTACAGGTCCATATATTACTTTCAATGATCTCACATGTATTTTTTTATTTGATAGCATGTATATTGTACTAATATATTTGGGAAAATGGAAAAGTTTAAAAACCTAAGTTACATACTATATAGTGTAGGTTTTTGTTTTTAAAGTACAATATATTGTACTAAACGTGATTAGATGAAGTGTCCATATTGTCAAAGTCAAGATTCCAAAGTTACAGACTCCCGAGATACTGGGACTTATTCAATTCGTAGAAGAAGAGAATGCCTCAAATGCAATAAAAGATTCACAACATATGAATACATAGAAATGAGTCCATTGTATGTTATCAAAAAAGATGGTCGCAGGGAGAAATTCCAACGTGAAAAGATACAAAAAGGCATTGTTAAAGCCCTTGAAAAACGTCCGGTCGAACATGAAAAAATAGATGAAATGTTAGACTCAATTGAGGAAAAAATCAGAAGAAATTGTAGTGAAGAAATTGAAAGCTCAAAAATTGGGGAGTTTGTAATGGATGAATTAAAGAAAACTGATCATGTAGCATACATTAGATTTGCATCAGTTTACCGTCAATTTACTGATGTTTCTTCTTTTGAAAAAGAGGTAAAAAATCTTATACAACAAACAACTGGAGAGGTTAAAAAATGATTAGGAAAATTAGAAAAAGAGATGATAAAGTAGTAGATTTTAATCCAATAAAAATAACAAATGCAATTTGGCAAGCAGCACAAGCAGTGGGTGGGAAGGACTATAAAAAGGCTTCAATCCTAACAGATAAAGTAATTGAAAGGCTAGAAAAAACACTTAGAAAAGGCGAGCTTCCTACAGTTGAACTTGTTCAGGATACTGTTGAAAAAACACTTATTGAAGAGGGTCATGCAAAAACCGCAAAGGCATATATTCTATATAGGAAACAGCACCAGGACATACGTGAAATCGGTGGACTTTTAAAAGATATTGACGTGGTTGATGGATATCTAAGCATGATGGACTGGAAAGTTAATGAAAACAGTAATATGAGTTATTCTTTACAGGGTTTAAATGTATATGCAACTGAGAATATTGTTTCCCATTATTGGTTAAATAAAATTTATCCTCCTGAAATAGGTGAATCACATTCAAATGGCGATTTTCATATACATGATCTTGGAACACTTGGGGCATACTGTGTAGGTTGGGATTTGAAAGATATATTGTTGCTCGGTTTTAAAGGAGTTGCAGGAAAAATTGAAAGCAAACCTGCTAAACATTTTAGCACTGCATTAATGCAGATTGTTAATTATCTATATACATTACAGGGAGAGGCAGCAGGTGCGCAGGCTCTTTCAAATTTTGATACCTTACTAGCTCCTTTTATTAGAAATGATGGATTGAAATATAAAGATATTAAACAAGAAATGCAGAAATTTCTGTTTAATATGAATGTGCCCACAAGGGTTGGCTTTCAAAGTCCTTTCACAAATATCACTATGGATATGACAATTCCTACCTATATGGCTGAGGAGCCAGCTATTATTGGTGGAGAATTAACAGATGATAACTATAGTGATTTTTCTGATGAAATAGATATGATAAATCATGCCTTTGCAGATATAATGTATGAAGGAGATGCAAAGGGCAGACCATTTACCTTCCCCATTCCAACATATAATATAACAAAAGATTTCAATTGGGACAATGAAGGACTAGAACCAATATGGGAAATGACTGCCAAATATGGAATACCCTATTTTTCAAATTTTATTAACAGCGACATGAAGCCCGATGATGCAAGAAGTATGTGTCCATTAGCTGGAGACGAAAAAGTATTAATTAATTCATCAAGAGGCAGAGGTGTTGAATACTCTTCGATAAGGAGTATTTTTGAAGGAAGCGGCCATCAAGAAGAATATGAAGTCTATAGTGATGGTAAATTTATTAAGGGAAAATTTAACAAATGGGACAATCAAAAGATGATTAAAGTTATACTGGAAAATGGACATGAAATTAAAATGTCTATTTATCATCTAAACTTTATATTAAACAATTTAAATGAAAATAAAGAAAGTGTTTGCAAAGCTATGGAATTAAAACCAGGAATGTACCTTCCCTATTCATTAAATGAATATTCAGGAGAAGGTGGATCAAGGGATCTTGGTTATTTTGTTGGAGCTTTCGCAGGTGATGGTTCATTTGATGGAGACGCCTCTGTAGTGTTTTCTTTAGAAGATAATTTTAAAAAAAGAGTTATTAAAAAACTTGAAAAAATTGCAAAGGATAATTTTGGAGCTCGCACTAATATTATTACTTGTGATAATTCAAAATTAATAACCCTAAAAATTCATTCAAAAGCAGCAGTAGATTTATGCAGGGATTATATAAAAGGTAGAAAAAGAGATAAACACTATCTAGCTAGAGTTTTTACTAAAAGTAAAGAATTTAGAAAGGGCGTGTTAGAAGGTCATTATGATACTGATGGGGGAAGTAGAAATAGGATTTATACCTCTTCACCAAAAATGATTCAAACTTTAAACATGCTAACATCCACTTTAGGTACAACTACTTGCATTTACAAAGATGATAATGAAGGCAGATTAGGTGATGAACCAAACTATTCAGTTTTAATATATAAGTTAAATAGAGAGAAATATAGTGATATCTGGTTTAAGAAAAATAATAAATTATGGGTCAAAATTAAAGAGATCAAACCTATCCAAAATAGTAATGCTTACTGCTTTGAGGTAAAAAATGGTACCCCCATTTTTACAGTAGGGACTACAGGGATTCTAACTCACAATTGTCGATTAAGACTTGACAATAGAGAACTAAAAAGAAGAGGAGGAGGTCTTTTTGGAGCAAATCCAAAAACAGGATCAGTTGGGGTTGTAACAATAAACATGCCTCGTATTGGCTATCTTGCAAAAAATGAAGATGATTTCTTTAAACGTCTTGATAAATTGATGCAAATTGCAAAAAATAGCTTAGAAATTAAAAGAGAGATGATTGAAAATCTTACCTTTAGTGGTCTACATCCTTATTCAAGATTCTATTTACAAGATGTGAAAAAAACCTTTGGAGAATATTGGAAAAATCATTTCTCAACTATTGGACTAATAGGCATGAACGATGCGTTGCTAAACTTTATGAATAAAAGCATAGCAGATAAAAATGGAAAAGAATTTGCCGAAAAAGTACTGAATCATATGAGAAATAAATTAGCTGATTTTCAACAAGAAACAGGAAATATTTTCAACCTTGAGGCAACTCCTGCAGAAGGGGCAAGTTACAGGCTTGCACGTGTTGACAAAGCAAGATATCCAGAAATAAGAGTATATAATCAAGAAAAATACAACGGTGGCCATAGGGGAGATGTTGAACCTTATTATACAAACTCTACTCAGTTACCAGTTGGTTACACTACAGATGTATTTGATGCTCTTGATTTACAAGATTCACTTCAATCCAAATATACTGGTGGAACTGTTCTACATATATTTTTAGGTGAGCAAGAACCATCTGCTTCTGCTACAAAAAAATTAATCAGAAAAGTCGCAGAAAACTACTCTCTTCCTTATTATACTATAACTCCTACATTCAGCGTTTGTCCTGATCATGGGTACATACCTGGAGAACATGGTCGATGTCCTACTTGCAAAACGCAAAACAAAATTACAGAATGCGAGGTATATTCAAGAGTAGTTGGTTATCTAAGACCAGTTAGTCAATGGAATAGAGGAAAACAACAAGAATTTTCTGATAGAAAATTATTTGATGAAATGAAAAAAATAACGGTAGCTAAATGAACATAGGCGGTTTTCAAAAAACATCGCTTTTAGATTTTCCGGATACATTAAGTGCAATTGTTTGGACAAATGATTGCAATTTTCGATGTCCCTTTTGCTACAATAAAAACCTAGTACTTGATCAAACCGAATCGATACCTGAAAAAGAGGTTTTTAAATTCCTTGAAAAACGCAAGGGAATGCTTGAAGGATTGGTTATTTCGGGGGGTGAACCTTTTTTACAGGAGGAACTAGGTGATTTTATAAAAAAAGCTAAAGATTTAGGATATTTAATAAAAGTTGATACAAATGGTTCACTTCCAGATAAAATAAAACAATTAGTTGATAAAAATTTAATTGACTATATATCAATGGATGTAAAAGCACCAAAAAATAAATACAATCAAATTTCAGGTGTAGATGTAAAAATATCGAAAATTGAAAAATCAATTGACTTAATTAGAAACAATGTATTAGAATATGAGTTTAGAACAACCTTTGTACCTCAGATTTTAAAGAAGGAAGATATAATCGAAATTGGAAAATGGTTGGAGGGATCAGAAAAATATTACTTGCAACAGTTTAGAAACAACCCTCCCTTAATTTCTACAGAATATAATAATGTAGCACCCTATTCAAAAGAGTATATTATTGAAACATTAGAATCGATAAAACCATTTTATAAATTCTGCGATATAAGAGGAATATAGAATTAAATCATTGAATTTTAGATTTGATTTTGACTGCATCAATAGGTTTTTTAAGTGATATTTTATCTTATTTTTGAGGTATAAATATCAAAGACATAGATTTGGTAGTTGAAATATTTTCAAAGAAAATTTATTCTTTTGTAATTGTAAAAAAAGGTAATATTATATTAAAGAAGAAAGAGGTTGAAATAAAATCTATTTTAGAAACAATTGATGAGTTACAGGATAAATTATATGGTTCAAGTATGGGTGTTAATATTTTAGATAAGGCAACAGCTTTATTGTGTGTTTATGCTAAAATTGCTGGAGTATATTCACCTTGTTCAACAAAAAAGGCTTTAGCCGTACTAATCCAAGCAGGTATTCCTGGTCAAACAGATGAAATCATAATACCAGAAATTGGTAACAGACATGAAAATTTTGATTTTGAGGAGGTTGTTTCATACATTGATTCTCCCGATTATGCTTATGAAGTTTTAAAAGAAAAGATACAAAAAAAATAAATGAAAGTAATTTATTGGTGAGCAAACATGAACTATGAACTAGCAATTATAGGCGCCGGTCCAGCAGGATATACTGCTGCAATTTATGCAGTCAGAGCGGGAATAAAACCTATTGTTTTTGATAAAATTGGTGGTGGAGGACTTGCGTCCTTTTCTCCAAAAATTGAGAATTACCCTGGATTTGAGTCGATCTCTGGCATGGACCTCATGGAAAAAATGCTGAAGCATGCACAAAAATATTCAGAAATTCATCTTATGGAGAAGGTTGAAAATATTACAAAAAATAATGATTTTTTTATTATAGAAACAACAAGTGGAAAATATGAGTTAAGAGCTTTAATCCTATGTATGGGAACAGATCATAGAAAACTCAATGTTGATGGTGAAAAAGAATTTCAAGGAAAAGGTGTTTCTTATTGTGCCACATGTGATGGTTTTTTTTTCAAAGATAAAAGTGTAGGAGTTGTTGGTGGCGGAAATACAGCAGTAATTGAGGCAATTTATTTAAAACAAATAGGATGTAAAGAAGTATACATCATTCACCGGAGAAATCAGTTGAGAGCTGAAAAAGCCTATGAAAAAGAAGCAGAAGAAAAAGGAGTTAAAATCCTATACAACATTCATGTTGAATCAATTAGAGGAAAGGAAAAAGTCGAGTATCTTGAAATTCATGATGTCAATACTAATAAAAAATCAAAACTATCTGTAGATGGGGTGTTTATTTCAATAGGTGAAGAGCCTCAAAACGATCTAGCTAAACAATTAGGTGTTAAAATCAATGAAACAGGGTATGTAGTTGTTGATAAAAACCAAAGAACGAATGTAAAAGGAGTTTACGCAGCAGGTGATATCACAGGAGGGCTGCGTCAGGTTGTAACTGCTTGTGCGGAAGGCGCCATCGCAGCTCTTGCTTCAACAGAGGTTCTTGGTAAAAAGTATCCATATTAAATTGTTTTAATTTTTTTCAAATTATTATTAATTATAATAGATATCAAATCGTCACCACTTTTTTTAATAATTTTTGACATTGGTCCATTCATTTTTTTAGGTTGAATTCCAATAAGAATAATTTCTCCAACATAATCTTCTAAATATTTTATAAGTATAGATAATGGAATTCCATGAGTACTGATGTGCATGGTTCCAATTTTCTCTTTAGGAATTATTCTAATTTCTCCAGCAGTTAATCCCATATCAGTTGCATCAATAATAATTAATTTTTTTGGCTTATATCTTTTAACATCAGAAGTATAATTTTCAGGATTCACACCGCAATCAATGATGGAAATATCCTTGTTTGGCTGTATTTTATCAGCAATATAAGGACCTACCGCATCATCTCCCCCATCTCGGTTTCCCGTACATAATAAAAGATATTCCATCTTTTGATCAAATATTCGTATTATTAAAATAATTTACGACTAATTTGGTCATGTTAAATTATTACTTTCAATAAATTAATGTAACTATTGTAATTGAAATCATTGCTGAGGGCATTATTTATATATGACACATTCCTATAAATAATAGTCAATGTTAAATAAAAAAAAGAATATTTGGTTTAAAAAGGGATTTGTTCTTCTTATATCTTTTTTATTTATAAGTATAATATTTAATACTAATACAATTGGAAAAACACATGACCAAGAAATAAAACGATTTTTAAAAACAAATAATTTATTTGTTGGTGGTACTGGCCTAAATAACTATTCTAAAATTCAGGATGCTATTAATAACTCAACAGATGGGGGGATAATTTATGTTTTTAACGGAGTTTATCAAGAGAATATTTTAATAAATAAAAGTATAAAATTAATAGGAGAAAATATAGAAAATACAATAATTGATGGAGTATGTAATAATTGTGTTGTAGTTGTTTTATCAAATAATGTTGTTTTAGAGAATTTTACAATAAGAAATTCTGGTGGTTATAACCTAAATTCTGGGATTAAAGTATCTTCAAATAATAACTTAATTAAAAACTGCTTTTTATTTAGAACAAAAACAGGGATACTCTTAGACAATTCTAATAGTAATAAAGTTAGCAACTGTTATTTTTATTCAAATGGTGAAGGTATTTTTTGTAATTCATCATACAAAAGTGAAGTTTTATTATGTATTTTTTCTCATAATTCAATAGGCGTTAGTGCAAAAAATACTTCAGACTTTGTATTAAATTTCAGTTGTTTTAAAACCAACGGCATCTCATTTCTATTTAATGATTCAGCAAATATTAAGATTGAAAATTGTAATATTAGTAACAATAGTATAAACCTTGGTGGAGTTTTTTTAGTTGCATCTTTTAATATCTCAATTAATAATTGTATTTTTAAACATAATGGAGCAGGAGTGAATATATTTTCATCTAACTTTATTAAAATAGAAAATTGTGATTTTATTGCAAATACTCATTTTGCTATCTCATTACGCACCGCATCAAAAAATGTATCAATTTCTAATTGTAAAATCAAGGATAATTTTAGACATGGATTATATATTGAGGTAAAAAATCAATGCGATATTACTTTTTGCAATATTTTAAATAATACATTATATGGAATCCTATCAAAATCCACGCATTGTATTGCAAGAAATAATTGGTGGGGGTCAATATTTGGACCTAGTTATACTGAATTAAGACCAAGTGATAAAATATCCATATTCATGAGCATTCTAAGTTTTTTTCCTTGGAAGTTTAAAGCGTGTGATAATATTGGAGCTAAATTGAAAAAAATTTTCTATTGTTTAAATATTACATACCAGAATGAGATTCAAATCGAAGGTGAAGACACTGATGAAGATGGGATACCAAATTGGTGGGAGGAAAAGTGGGGTTACGATCCAAATTTATGGGAGGATCATAAAAAATTAGATCCAGATAACGATTCATTAAATAATTTTGAAGAATGTTTTACTGACGAATATGGATCAAATCCCTATCAAAAAGATTTATTTCTTGAAATAGACTGGATGGAATCAATTAATTCCAACATTTCAAATAAACCATCTCAAGAACTAATTGATAAAGTAATTTCAATTTTCAAGGAGCAAGAAATAAATTTACATGTTGATTTAGGCAAACTTGATGGTGGGGAAGAAATTCCTAGTTGTACAATCTCCTGTACTTTTGCCGAATTAAAAGATATCTATTGGTACTTTTTCCTAAAAAACGATATTAATAATCCGCGAAAAGGCATTTTCCACTATGGACTTATATGCAATTATTGCCCCGATTCAAATTTCCCATTTTTTGGATGGGACCAACTTGACTCGTTTGCCATATCTGCACAACTAATAAAGGAAAAAAATCCATTGTATGGAGTAGAACGATTAATAGCAGGTGCGATTGTGCATCATCTTGGCCATACCTTAGGTTTAATAGCAGATACTTATGGAGGTATTGATAATATAGTCACATTGTATCCATTTAGTAAACAATGGTGGAAATATAGGAATTACAAGAGTTGTATGAATTATTATTACAAATACAGGATTTTTTCATATTCTGATGGATCTCATGGAATTGGTGATTTTAACGATTGGGAAAATATAGATTTTAGTTTTTTTAAAAATTGCAGTTTTTAACTGATTTTATGTTTTTGTAATTTTTTAATCTGATGTAAAATGAAAAAAACAATAATAATAGTACGTATTACCTTATTTGCATAAATGAAAATAATAAAAATATTACCAATAATAGGACTTGTCATTTTTATTTATATATTATCAACTTTAGATTTAGACAAATTAGTAGATGTATTTCTCCAAATAAATATTTTATATGGGTTATTAGCGGTCTTTGCAATTATCCCTTTTCATCTCATTTTTAATTTTGAATGGCAATTGATTTTAAAGAGACACAATATAAATGTAAGTTTTCTTTATTCGCTTAAAAATATGTACATTGGATATTTTTATGGGTTTATAACTCCAGGGGGATTGGGTGGATGGACTCGAGTGTACTATCTAAAAGAGGAAAGTGGTGAGTCAATTCAAAAGTGTTTTGTAAATTCTCTATTAGTAAATACTATTGAATATCTTACATTATTGTCAATTGGTATTTTTGGCGCATTTTTATTTAGTAGTAAATATCCAACCATTTTTCCATTTTTTATTTTAATGTTTACCATGATAATTATTTTATTAATATTGTTTATTAGAAAGGATACAGGAAAAAAATTCATAAATAAATTACTTTTTTCCAGATTATTCAATCAATATAGAGACAAATGGGATACTCATATTGAAAATCTATACGAAGATATACCTAAGATCAGAGATTTAATTCTACCTGCTGCAATTTCAATATTTGGATGGATGTTTTGGTTTTCAGAATTGTATTTAATTTCTACATTATTTTCTATAAATATTCCATTTTATAATTTTATTTTTATCCTCCCCGTGGTAAAAATAATTTCATTACTTCCAATAACATTTCAGGGTTTAGGTACCCGTGAAGCAATGATTATTGGTCTTTTTTCATTATTTAATGTTCCTCAAGAAAACGCGCTTGGTTTCTCTCTTTTATGGTATGCCGCAACATGGCTATATCCTAGTATCGTAGGGGCTTTTATTACCTTTTATGAAACAAAAAGAAAAAACAAAATATCTAGGGATTTATGAACTTCCGATTTTATTAATATCAGAACATTTAACTTTATATATTCCCATATTAGCATTTAACAGTGGAAAAAGTGGAAGATAAACTAAAAAATAACGATATTGATAATTCATTATCAATGAAATTCACAAAATATATGGAGAAGTATACACGTTTATACTATTATCTTGCAAAAAAGACAAAAACATATTTACCAGATTCTGCAAATACTCCAAATATTGTTGATTTGAGTGTTGGCCCAGGTCTTTTAAGCCTTGAATTAAGTAAAATAATCGATCAAGCACATATAATAGGAATAGACCCTTCTAAAAATATGCTTAAAATTGCAAATGAAAAATTGAAAATTTGTAATTATTGCAATTTAATTCTTTCAAAAGTCGAAAATTTACCGCTTAAAAGCTGTTATATAGATATAATCGTTAGTAGATTTGGCATTTCCTCATGGAATAATTTACATAAGGGATTTTCAGAATCTTTTAGAGTTTTAAAACCCAATGGGAAACTGATTTTGGAGATTTTAAATAAAGATTTTCCAAAATGGAAACAAGCAATAATGAAATTTCATATGAGAATCAATGGTGCAGGTAAAGAGGTAATAAAATATAATATTGATAGTTATAAGACGGTATTGAACTTAAAAAAGATTGAACAGCTATTAATTAACAATGGATTTAAAATTATTGAACACGAAGGAAAGCACCATGATTGGAAAAAATTAATAGTTGCCACAAAATGATAAATAATTTCTATTAATTGATAAAAAGATATATATAGTTATAAAAATTAATTTTATTATATAATTAATAAAGGAAATTCATAATGAAAATTGTTGTTAGCACTATTATTAAATTTAGTATTGTTGCAATATTAATTATTCCTAATTTTTATAACATTAGTGCTTCATCTTTTGAAGACACACAACAATCTTCTTTCGAAGAAAATAAAGAAGTATATCTGATGAGGGGAGAACATTACATTCATTTAAATGCAAAAGATGATGTTGAAAACTTCAATCTCAGGTTTGCTTTTCCTCCTGATTATCAATATCAGGTGCCAATTCTTCTTGAACTATACGACGACACTTCGGCAAATCTCTTAAACTATAAAATTGAAGAAGATATAAATTATCCCAACAAAGTAATAAATTTCTCCATTGGAGCAATGAAAAATAATGATACCTTAATGCTTCATTTTTCTTGTTGGGTTATTGTTCAAAACCATGAGTTTGAAGATTTGCCCTATTATGTTAGATTTCCTAAAAAAAGCAATCTCCCTGAAGAAACAAAAACTTGGTTAACTTCGACAGAGGTTGTACAAAAAAATAGATTGTTAATAAAACTAAAAGCACATCAATTAAGAGGTTTGAGTAGCAACTTGATACGATTTGCTGAAAAAATTTCAAAATTCATTAAGAATCACAGATATTATTTATTTGTCATACAACTATCATTTGGATTATTTATCTCTCAAGATGCTTTTACCACATTGCTGATAAATGGTGAGAATGTTGGAAGATCACACCTTGCCTGCGCGTTTTTCAGAAGTTATAATGTGCCAGCGAGGGTATTGCTTGTACATAATGACCAAGGTTTTTGGACTCAAATGCACTATATGATTGAATATTTCTGTCCAGGTTATGGTTGGGTTCTAATCGATTCAACAAAGGGTCAAACTCCTTATGCTACAAAACGACAGATAATAAATAGAATATGTTATCCTGAAGACGAGATGGATACAAAAAGTGATTATATATATCCTTTTATGAAAGGGGAAGAGAGATGGTTGTGGTTGAACAATGACAATATAGTTCCGGTATATGTAGATTGTAATTCCGGTAGTAAATCTCAAATGTTTTATGAAGGTCATATGGAACCTGATAAATTTACTGCAGATTATGCTTTTTTATTATCCCAATTGGTCTATCGTCAATATGAAAAATATTTAGGATTAAATCTTACAGGCCAAAATTATGAATATTTTAAAAATGCAATGCAGTATCATCTTGATGCAATTAATGCATTTCAACAATCAAATATTAATTCATATCTAGATTACATGTATCTTGCTTACAACGAATATCTAAAAATTATAATATTAAATACAATGTAAATTTTAACATAGTTTTATTACTAAACTAACATTATAAAATCACAATAAATGGACGCAAAAGAAAAAATGGACGAAAAGAAGGATTCATGTAAAACTATGAAATCTAGAATTAGTTACTTTTTTATCATCCTAATTACTCCAATAATAATATTTTCATTAGGTGTTGTTCCTCTTTTATTTTGGCTAATTTTCCTATTTTTAATCATTACTTACAATATAGTTATTTATCTGCTAATTGCACCTCTAATTTTTATTTTATCAATTTTTATCTTAATAGTATCTGAAATGTTTATTACAGGATTTTTTGTCAAATTATTTAGGATAAGATACCAAGAGGGGACTTATGAATATTCATATAATAATTACAACACAATAAAGTGGATTCTAATTTGCCAGTTATATACTCCAATTAGAAAAATTCTTGAGATATTTCCAATGGGCGAAATGAAAATTGCATATTACAGATTAATGGGTATGAAAATCGGAAAAAATTCTCTTGTTGGAGGAGTAATAAAAGATCCTTGTATGACTGAAATTGGTGACAATGTAACAATAGGTGAATATGCAATAATTTATGCTCATATGCACAATAAGACTGAGAATACGATATCAATTAAACCGGTTAAAATTGGTAATAATTGTATTGTTGGTGCGGGGGCCATTATAATGCCTGGAGTTATAATGGAGGATAACTCAATATTAGCCGCTGCAGGGGTTGCATTAAAAAATAATGTATTGAAAAAAAATAGGATATATGGAGGAAATCCTGCAAAAGAGATCAAAAAAATTAGGAAAAAATGATGTAGTAAATAAGTATCTTAACATCAATTTTTTCTTCAAAAATTATATTTTACCCTAAAGAATTTACTTATTTGAAAATGTTATCTTAAATGGAGTTAATATGGTTGACAGAATTAAATTAGCTCAAGGTGCCGGCGGAGAATTAATGGACAATCTTATCAAACAAAATATATTGAAATATTTTGGAAATTATGACAATGAAAAAGCCGAGGTTACTCTTGCCATGTTGGATGATTCTGCAGTTATTGACGATATAGTATTTTCAACTGATTCACACACAGTGCAGCCCATTATTTTTCCAGGAGGAGACCTTGGATCTCTTGCGATTTCAGGAACAGTAAATGATATATCAGTTATGGGTGCAAAACCTATTGCACTTTCTGCTGGTTTTATTATTGAAGAAGGATTGTCTTTATCGGTATTTCAAAAAATTGTAAAGAGCATGGGAAAGTGTTCAAAATCCTGCGGCGTTCCAATAGTTACTGGGGATACAAAGGTTGTGGAAAAGGGGAGCATTCAGGAATTTATGATAAATACAAGTGGAATAGGTAAAAGAACAAGTATTCTTGATCAAAATCTAAAGGAAGTTAATAGGTACAAAGTGCTAAAAAAGAGATGGCTTCTTGATTCAAACTTAGGAAAAGACGATAAAATAATCCTATCTGGTAATATAGGTGAGCATGGAATTGCATTAATGTCTTTTAGAGAAGGTTATGGTTACGAAACAACGATAAAATCTGATGTCGCCCCAATAAATTCTTTGATGGAAAAAGCTCTATCAATCGGAGGTGTTGTGTGTGCAAAAGATCCGACACGTGGGGGTCTAGCCAATACAGTAAATGAATTTAGTGAAAAATCATCAATTGGAATAGTGCTTGAAGAAGAAAAAATCCCAATTCCTGAGGGTGTTCAATCTGCTTGTAATATGTTGGGTATAGATCCTTTAAATATAGGCAATGAAGGTAAGGTTGTACTAGGGGTGGTAAAAGAAAAAGCTGAGGAGATTCTTTCTGCAATAAAAAAACACCCACTTGGAAAAAATGCTTCAATTATTGGTGAAACATCAGAAAAAATCAATGGAGTTGTACTGCAAACTTATGTTGGTGGAAGACGTAATCTTCATAAACCATTAGGAGACCCAATACCAAGAATATGTTAGAAAAACGGAAATTTTTAATACTTCATAGGGTTACCTCCTAAAACGGCTAGACTAAGATAGGGGCATATTTTATGGCAAAAGGACTTACTAAAGCTTTTAAGAAGGCACTATGGGTTTATCATTGCAATTCTGGCTCTTGCAATGGTTGTGATATTGAAATAATAGCTGCCCTCTGCCCAAGATACGATGTAGAGAGATTTGGTATAAAATTAGTCGGTTCACCTAGACATGCTGACGTTTTATTGATAACAGGACCTGTAACAAGACAAATGGCTGATAAAGTAAAGCGTGTTTACGAACAAATGGCAGATCCTAAGGCAGTTATTTGTGTCGGTAACTGTGGAAACACTGGTGATGTTTTCTATGAATCATACAATCTTGTTGGTCCAATAGACAACATTATACCCGTTGACATTTATGTAATTGGATGTCCACCTCGACCTGAAAACATTATTAATGCTGTGGTAAAAGCATGGGTTAAACTTGAGACATTGGAGGCATAATAATGACTGAAAAAAAGAGATTAAACCCTGAAGAATTAGCAAAATATTTCAAGGACGAGTTTAAAACAAGTATTAAAGATTTGAAAATAAAAGAAAAGGTTGCAGGATTGCAAAAAAACAAAGCAAATAGTATTTGGATTAAAGTAGACAGTAATATTTTTAAGCAAGTTGTAAAACATCTGATAGATCTGCAATATCCTCATTTAGCAGTAACATCAGGCAATGATCTTGGCAAGGTAATTGAATTAATTTATCATTTCACATTATATTATGAAGATCGTATAGGTGAGATTGCAATAAACATTTCAGTGGAACTTCCAAAATCCAAACCTGAAATCGATTCTATTTGTGATTTAATTCCCGGTGCACTTGTTACTGAGCGGGAAAAAATGGAATTTTTAGGAGTAAAGTTTAAAGGTATCCCAGATGAAAGAAGGTTGTTCGTACCAGAAGATATACCAAAAGACGTTTACCCATGGCGTAGAGATGAAACAGGACCTAATAAATTCTATAAAAATTTACATGAGGTTAAAAAATGAAACAGAAATCCACTACAAAAACATCCTATCACATACCAATTGGACCAATACATCCGGCTTTAAAGGAACCCGTTCATTTTGAATTTGAAATTGATGGAGAAAAAATTGTAGATGTCGATGTAAAATTAGGTCATGTTCATAGAGGTGTTGAATGGGCTTCGAGAAGAAGAAACCCTGTTCAGATCTTGTATCTAGCTGAAAGAATATGTGGAATTTGTTCTTATTGTCATCCCGCAGCTTTTACTCTAGCTGTAGAAAAAATTGCAGATATTCAAGTTCCGGAGCGTGCTGAATATTTAAGAGTAATTCAAGGCGAATTAGAAAGAATATGTTCCCATATTTTATGGGCAGGAGTTGCAGCTCATGAAATTGGATTTGATACAGTATTATATTTGACTTGGCAGATAAGAGAAAGAGCCCTTGATTTAACTGAGTTTTTAACAGGAAATCGTATTACTAAGGGAATAATGATGATTGGTGGTATTAGAAGGGATATAACCCCCGACATGATACCAAGAATAAAGAAAGATTTAGAACATTTCAAAAAAGATTTTGAAACCCTTCGTCATGTTTTTCTTGATGATAAAACTGTAAAAATGAGAAGTCAAGGAGCTGGTGTTTTAACAAAAGATGAGGCTATGAAACTATGTGCTGTTGGACCAACAGGTAGGGCGAGTGGAGTAAAAAAGGATGTTAGATTCTCGGAATCTTATTTTGCTTATGGAGATCTTGATATTGATCTTATTACCCCTGACGTACTTACGGGGGAGGTTAATGGCGATGTGTATGATAGAATTATTCAGCGTTTACTTGAAGTGAAACAAGCTATTGAAATTATCGAACAAGCTATTGATAAAATGCCAAGTGGTGATATTCTAGCTGAATCAAAAATTCCGAAATTACTTGCTCAATTAAAAAAAGCTAGCGGAGAAGATATTGGAAGACATGAAGCTCCAAGAGGAGAAGTAATTCATTATGTCAAGTTAGATGGAAATGAAAGTCCTTATACCTGGAAGGTAAGAGCACCAACTTACAACAATATTTTACCGTGGATACCAATGTTGAAAGGAGAGCAAATTGCAGATATTCCTATAGTTGCTGCTTCAACTGATCCTTGCATGTCATGTACAAATCGAGTTACTATAGTTCAGGGGAGCAAAAGATATAATCTAAACAGGGAAGAGCTTCATAGATTGTGTGTACAAAAGACAAGGAGGTTATCAAAATGAGATTTGCGATGCTTCCAAAAATTTTTTCACAAATGTTTAAGAAACCATATACAAATAAATTTCCAGCAAAATATACGCCATCATCTACAACAAATTTCTTAGAAAAAGTTGGTTCTGGAGAGGCAAAATTATTTCCACCCATCGAAACCCCTAAAGGTTTTCGAGGAAAAATAAAATATGATAGAGATTCATGTATAGGTTGTAAACTGTGTATTAATGTGTGCCCATCTGGAGCAATTGAATTTATAGAGGAGACTAAAAAGATAAAGATATACCTGGCTAGATGTACTTTTTGTAGTCAGTGCAATGATGTTTGTCCAAAAAATTGTCTTTCTATGAGTGACGAATTTCTTCTTGCAGATACTGATAAATATTCACCGGACTTAATTGTTAAATAATTGGTAACTTTTAATGAAACTTATTTTTAAAGGTATTGTACAGGGAGTAGGTTTTAGACCCACGATTTATAGAGTTGCAAAAAAACTTGATCTTAAAGGATATGTTCTAAATAAAGGATCAGAAGTAGAAGTGGTTGTTGACAGGGATGAAGAAAAATTCATTGAAAAATTAAAAAAACAACTTCCAGAGATTGCTAAAATTACCGATATAATAATTAAAAAGGATAGAAGAAAGTTCGATGATTTCAAAATTCTACATAGTAAAGATGGTACAAGGCAATCTTTAATACCTGTAGATGTTGGAATTTGCAATAGATGTTTAGACGAGCTTTTTGATAAAACCAACAGACGGAATTTGTTTCCTTTTACCAATTGCACTGTGTGTGGTGCTAGATACAGTCTAATAGAAAATGTACCCTATGACCGAGAACGCACATCAATGTCAAATTTTAAATTGTGTAAGGCATGTGTAAAAGAATTTAAAGACCCATTAAATCGCAGATACCATGCCCAGACAATTTCTTGTTCAGTTTGTGGACCAAAGTACAAGTTATATGACAAAGATAAAAAAGAAATTGGGGGAAAAAATCCAATAAAACTCTTTTCAAATTTTATTGATGAGGGCAAAATTGGGGTGATTAAATCATGGGGAGGTATGCATCTATGTTGTTTGGTTGGAGAAATAGCTAGGTTTAGAAAATGGTATGGCAGACCGCAGAAATCTTTTGCTGTTATGGTCAAGGACATTAAAGCAGCAAGACAATATGCAGTATTTACCAAAGACGAAGAAGAATTGTTAAAATCAAAAAGTAAACCTATTGTTCTAGTTGAAAAAAAGAAAGCAGAGGAAGTATCACCCGGATTGAACACAATTGGTTTGTATCTACCTTATACTGGTCTTCATCATATATTATTTTCATACTTAAAAAATGATGCGTTAATAATGACTTCAGCAAATTTTCCAGGCGAACCAATGATGACTAATAATGACAAGGTTTTCTCCCTAAATGCTGATTGTTATCTTCTTCATAATAGAAATATTCCAAATCGTATTGATGATTCTGTATTAAAGTTCTGGAATGGAAACACATTTTTTTTAAGGAAATCACGCGGCTTTGTTCCAGAACCGTTAGAAGTTGATTATGATTATCATATTATTAGTGTTGGTCCTGATGAAAACATTACTGGTTCGTTATCAGTAGATAAAAAGATATTTGCAACACAATACATTGGAAATTCTAGATATTATAATACACTAATATTTCTTGAAAAAAGTCTTAGACACTTAATGAAACTATCAATGGAAAAACCATGTTTAGATGCTGTTGCAATGGACCTGCATCCTGCTTATGATACAAGAACAATTGCCCAAAAGTTTGCAGATGAATATTCTATACCAGTACACGAAGTGCAACATGACTGGGCACATATTGCATCATTATTAGTTGATAAAAAAATGGACGAAATCGTTGCTCTAGTTGTTGAGGGTCTTGGATATGGGCTCGATGGAACATTCTGGGGTGGTGATGTTCTATATACAAATTTTAACCAATTTAAACGAACAGGCCACCTTGAAAATTTTCCACTTTTAGGTGGTGATCAAGCAACTAATGACCCTAAAAGACTGGTTTATGCAATATTTAAGAAAATTGGAAAGGAAAAATTCTTCTCAGGGCCCAATGCTGAAATATTATCAAAATTAATGAAAAAGTCCCCCCTAACTTGCAGTCTTGGTAGATATCTTGATGCAATTTCCTGTTATTTGGATATTTGTACTAAGCGCACTTATAGTGGAGAACCGGCAATGAAACTAGAAAAATATCTTGCCAAGGGTCATGATAAATATCAATTTGAAGTCGAGATCAAGAATAACATTGTAAAAGTAATTGATTTATTTCGACAGGCTGATGAAATTATAAAATTTAAATTATCAGAGTCAGAAAAAGCAAATATTGCTTTTTCAATGGTAAAAACGATAGTAGATAATCTAACAGATATTGCTATTGAATTTGCTCAGAATAATAAACTTAGAAATATTGGCTTAACAGGCGGAGTTTCCTACAATATACCTATTACAAAGATGGTTAAGGATTACGTAGAATCCGCAGGATTAAAACTAGTTGTTCACAATCGAGTGCCTAATGGAGATGGTGGAATTTCAATAGGTCAAAATGCGATTGTTGGCAACAGATTATCAAAATAATTTTTTTTAAAATTAAGAAACTTCTTTTAACATTTAGTGATTTATGTTCTTTTATAAATGGGAAAAAATCGAGATTTAATCAATATATTGATAATGGTTTTAATAGGAATGTTCATTCCTTTTTTAGGTGCAATATTCATTAATTTTGGTTTAGATTTAACAGACTTAAATGATTTAGTAAGAATTGGTATTACTTTTGGATATTTTCTTTTAATATTTGGTTTAGAAATGATTGTTGTTTATCTTTATTTTTTAGTTACGAGTTGGAATGCTAATAAAAAAATAGATAAATACAAACCAAAATAGAGATATATACATTACAAAAATTATACTATTTTCTGTTTCCAGTGGTAAAAAATAAATATGGTGATTATATTCCGGTGCCTCAGAGGTAAAAATATGGCAGTTAAGGTAGATAAAGAAAAATGTACGGGATGTGGAGCATGTGAAGAGATTTGCCCAGTTGATGCGATAAAGGTCAATGAAATCGCAGAAGTAGATGAAGAAACCTGCATTGACTGTGGAACTTGTGTAGATGAATGCCCAGTTGAGGCACTTAGCTTATAATAATATAACGGGTAGATACTATTTATTTCCTTTTTTATTATTTTTTTTCAATCTAGTCTGTATTTTTTCGCTTTTTAATTCCCTAAGGGCATCGGATGCAATCCACCTAGCGGATTTAGATTCGATTGTGTAAATTTCTTCAGCAAGCTTAATCATCTTTTTATTCAAAACTATGTTTCTTTTTCCTATATTTCTCAATGCCCAATTTACCGCTTTTTTAACATAATTACGTTCATCAACTGAATGTTTTAGAATTAATGGACTGAATTTTTCAAACATTTCATCTTTGGATTCTTTATCATGAACTGATAAACCAGCTATAAGTGAAAAAGCTCCTCTTTTAACAAATTCCTCATTGCTTTTAGCCCATTCAAAAACTTTTTTCCACGAAAAGGGGGATAAATCAAATAAACTGGTACATGCTTGATCACAAATATCCCAGGAGTCAAAAGCGCTTGCCCATAAATCCATTTGTTTTTCTGTAACCAAATTAGGTTTATCAACAAAACAGGCAAGTAATCTTGCATCATGAATTCCTGAGCCCCATAATTTTAATGCAAGATCGTGGTCTTTACCTATTTCCTTTGCAATATTTCTTAATTTATATATTGAAATACCAAGATTGTTTTTGGGATTTATACCATATCTGGCCATTCCTATAACTGCGATTGGATCTGACAAGGATTTAAGTTTTGTAATAATTTCTTCATAGTTCATTTTAATTCTCAAAATATTTCCTACAAGAATATATTAAATATATAACCTAAAATTAGAATTTGGGGAACAGTAATTATTGGAAGCCACAAAGCAGCTTTTCGACCGATATTACTCCAAATAAGACCTATCTCTGTATAATCGGTTGCAACTCCAGCCATAAGAAATGTAAAACTATTTCCAAAAGCTTTTGTTTGATTAAATATCTCAAAAGCAAGCGGTGAACTTCCTTCGGAACATACTTCAATAATTGTAGCAAAAAACAGGGTTACAATAAGACCGACTGACGTTGGACCCATATATTCCATAAATAGATGTGAAGGAATAAAAGCTCGTGCAACAGAAGCCATCACCATACCAATTAAAAGCCACCAAAAAACCATTTTTGTAAGTGCCCATGATCCTTGTAATGTCCCTTTTATTGCTTTATAGTTATTTTCCTTTGTAAATTCATATTCCTTAATTCTTCTTTTTATATCATGAATTATTGAAAAATCAGTAAGTACGGGTTTATCTTCCCCCATCTTACAATGTCTGCATTCTACCATATCTTTTCTCTCTAGAACCTGATAGATCAAACCTGTGATTATTGCAATTATTAGTGCCGATAATACAATCACCGCAGCTTTTAAGCCAAAAAAACCAAAGAGAAGAATTGTAATTGGTAAATTTGCCCAAGGTGATGCTAGTAAAAAGGCTATCACGGATGAGGTGTTTGCTCCTTTCTTATACAATTCTATTGCAATTGCTAAGATACCATGGGAACAAGCACTCATTAAAAAGCCAAATATAATAGAATATACAATTGTTCTTTTTCTATGCCTTGATAAATATTTTTCAATATACTGGCGAGGTATAAAATAGTCTATAATACCCCCTAATAGGAATCCAAATAAAATTGCCCACCATATTAGTTTTAGATAATCGACAAAAGCATTAAAAAACCTTTTTTCAGGATCAAAAAGATATCCTATCCCTAGTATAATTAAAATAACGACAGTAATAATAAACAATCTTTCCTTATACCATGGTGTCCCAACTTTAGCAGTACAACTAGGGCAATACTTTTTTTCTTCTTTGATGCCTTGTTGTTCTTCAAATTTTCTAATGCAGTGTTCACTACAAAAATAATGCCCATGTGCAGGGATAGTACCTTTCATTCCACAGATTGGGTCAGTTTTATCCATCTCACTGTCCTATCACCAACAATTATTTCAATATTTTGGATTTTTAATGTGATAAAGGAGACGTAGAATAACAGGGAAAAATTTGGTGAGGAGAGGAGGAAAAGAATTAAAGAAAAAATCCCCTGTTTTTATACATCTCCAGTTAATGGGCGTTAATATTAGTCTATTATTTAAAATTTTCTAACATTAAGATTAATAAATATTCTCCAGTAGATGGATTATTTCTTTTTTCTAATATATAGGGTAAAATATTTTTCTTTAACGGGGGTTAATTATAAGTACTATAAATACGATTTGTTATTATGAAACCAACCCCATGCGAGTACATGATGTGGAACGGATTACCTGTTATCAGAAAGGAAATTGCAGAAAGTATGATTAATGATTATGGTTTAAATCAAAAACAAACAGCTGAAAAATTAGGTGTTACTCCAGCTGCAATTTGTCAATATTTAGCAAAAAAAAGGGGCAAGATAAAAATCGTAGATAAATACATACTTCAAGAAATTAATAAATCTGCTGAAAGGATCATTAAAAATGAAGGCCCGGATGTTGTTGTTCCTGAAACTTGTAGAATCTGCAAGATACTTATTAATAGAGGTGTTTTCCCTTTCTCTTGCGAATCATGTGCCTCTGAAGAGTAAAAACTTTCATCCAATATAACGTGTAAAAAGCGTTAATTATCTTTAATAAAATCAATGTACACTTTTCTATTCCTAGGACCATCGCCTTCATAAAAAAATATATGTTGCCAAGTACCAAGAACTAACTCACTATTTTCAATAAAAACTGTTATTGATGAGCCTAAAATGCTAGCCTTGATGTGAGCTGCGCTATTTCCTTCTGCATGGTGATAATCACCTTCTTCCGGTATTAGTCTATTTAAAGTTGTAATAATATCCTTTTTTACACTTGGGTCTGCACCTTCGTTGATTGTAATTGCAGCTGTTGTGTGGGGGACAAATGCAACTAAATGGCCAAAAAAAATGCTTTTCTCTTTAAGCTTATTTTCAATCTCTCTTGTTATATCAATCATTTCATTTTTCTTAGTTGAATTAACATTTAATTCTATCATAAATAATGATTAATAAATACGTGTTATTAACATTGACTCTTTAGAAAGCTTTTTTATTGATTTTATTATAGCCTTGCTTCCGGAGATTAACCGATGAAAATAAAACCCAGTGCAATTCTTTTTGATATGGATGGTGTTCTCATTGATTCATTTGATACCTGGTGGAAGTCTTTAAACATTGCATTAAGAAAATTTAATTATGAAGCTGTATCAAGAGAAGAATTTTCCAAAATTTATTGGGGTCATGGATTAAGAGACAATATTAAAAGAATTGGATTTTCAGAGGAAATAGGAAGGTATTGTAATACTGTATATAATCAGCATGTTGATAATATCTCCATTTACAAAGACACCATATCAACCTTACAGAAATTAGATAAATATAAAAAAGTAATAATTACGAATACACCAAAAAATATTACTAATAAAATAATTAAGAAATTCAATATCGATATTTATTTTAATTTTATAATAACTAGCGATGATGTAGTAATGGAGAAACCAGATCCAGAGATTGTATTAAAAGCTTGCACACAGTTGAATATTACGCCAAATAAAGTAGTGCTTGTAGGAGATACTAAAAACGATGTAATTGCAGGAAAAGCAGCAGGTTGTACCGTAATTGGACTTAAAACAAATGGAGATTTTATAATTAATACTTTATCGGAATTAATTGATATTTTGGGATGATTTTTGTGTTCTTTTAATAAAAATTGTTGAAAATTCCAGATAAATAATATTTAAATACGACGACTGGATTTTCAAGCCATGGACGAAATATCAATTGTTGAGTACAAAGAAGTTGATTTATCAAATTCAATGCTTGTTGTTGCATTTCCTACGGTAGGCCTGGTAAGCTCCATAGCGGGCAGATTTATTATTGACACTTTAAAATTGGATGATATTGGAACAATCCTCTCAAATAATTTTATGCCAGCAACAGTTATTCATAATTCATATCCATCACCGCCAGTTAGAATTTACAGTGGGAAAAAAATTTGTGGACCGGACGGTTCTTGTGAACAAATTGCTGTAATAATATCTGAATTTATGCCGCCAATGGATGCGATTAAGAAATTGGGTGATGCAATATTAGATTGGGCTGACAATAAAGGATGTCAAACAATAATTGCTTTAGAAGGTACCCACGCACTAGGTGATGCAAAGAAAAAGTTAGAAGTTTTTGGTGTAGCAAGTAACGATGAGATGAAAAAAATTCTAAAGAAACATAAAATAAATGAAACCAAAGAGGGTATGATTACTGGGGTTACTGGGGTTCTTCTTTATCAAGGAGCCATAACGAAAAAAAATATATTATGTTTATTGGCTGAAGCACATGCATCATATCCAGATTCTAGAGCTGCTGGAAATCTATTAGAAAAACTTGATGTAATGCTACCTGGAATAAAAATAGACCCAAAACCTCTATATCAAGAAGCAAAAGAAATTGAGAAAAATATTCGTAATTACCTTGAACAATCCAAACCTACTGCCCCTTCAATGCCACCTATTCCGCAAACCATGTATGGATAGTTTAAATTAATTTATTCTTCTACATGTAATCTTATGAGATTTATTCGTATTAGAAAAAATTATTCCAAGTATTAGTATTATTTTAGAAAAACCAAAAAAAAATAACTGGGTGTAACAGGAGAAGAAATTATAGAGAACATGGGTCATAGATTGTACAACTTATCCAAGCAGGATTCATAGTCGATATGCTTCGCACCTTTGCCCAAATATTTAGCTTCATTCGGAACTTTAGACACACACAGTCTTTATATGAAATATTTTTTCAAACAAAAAAAATTATAAGTCTCCTTAATAATATTTAAAAAATGGTAGCAATTCATCTACTAATATTAATAATCGGAGTTGGACTTGGATTTTATGTTCAATCTGTTGTAGGTTTTGCAGCTGCTCTTGTTGCCCTTCCAATCATATTAAATGTTCTTAATATTCAAGAGTCGGTTGCTCTGTTGTCAATTTTCTTTTTAATATTTAGTATCATATTAATAAGCAAGAATTGGAAATTAATTGATAAAAAAACAATTCTTGAAATGTTAATAGGAATAATTGCAGGTTTATTCCTTGGAATTTATATTCTAAAATTTGGTAGTCCAATCATATTAAAAAAAGTTTTAGGCATATTTGTAATCCTCTTTGTTGGTTATCTATTTATCAAGAAGAAGAAAATTCAATTTTTTAAGAAATTAGGATTACTATTTGGATTTACAGGAGGTACTTTTTCAGGTTTGTTTTCAACAGGCGGACCTCCTTTTGTTTTTTATATTTACAATAAATTAGATAAATCCAATATCGTTAGAGCAACAATTATAGGTACAATTGGAATAACCGATTTTTTGAGATTTCCGCTTCTCATATTTTCTGGTATACTAACTTATGATATCTTTATAAAATCATTGTATGTGACACCAATTTTTTTCATATCATTGTATCTCGGTAATAAGACATACCACAGAATTAATGAAAATATATTCAAAAATGTATTAATGATATTTTTGATATTGTCAGGAGTATCTTTAATATTAAGATAATTTTTTCGTTTCGCGTCATACCTAAATCATCCACCATATTCCCATCCTTACATAAATAAATCCCTAGACCGATTTTGGATTTATATATAAAATCATTAGTGGTATATGTAAATAGAACTCATTTAGCTATTGGGAAGGGTATAAATTAATTAATAATTATTTAGATCTTGAGAACAAAACCATTAAGAAAATTATAAAAGAAAAATATATGATTGATGAAAGCCATTAGGGTGTTTTATGGCAACAGGATTTGCATTATTAAGTATAAGCCCTTTGTATGAGAACGAAGTATACCAAAAATTAAGAACGACAAGCGGAGTTGTAGAGGTTCATCCGATTTTTGGAGAATATGATATTCTTTTAAAAATCGAATGTCCTGATATTGATTCAATTGGCGAAGTAGTAATAAAGAGAATTAGGTCAATTAAGGGTGTTGTTGATACTAAAACACTTATTGGCACCAATAGCTTAACGGGGTAATTTTATTCTCTTTTTATTCTTTTATTTCTTTTCACTTTTTCATAGATTATGTAATTTTTTCTATTAAAATCAACCAAAAATGTATTTTTTAATCTTCCTTCCATTTTGTCAAGAACAACCCTGCAAGGAAGAATATTGTTGCAAAAATTATAACTATAGATGTATGAAAAATTGCTGCATCTGTTTTCATATATATCATTGCATTTCTAAGTCCTTCATTTACATAATATAAGGGTAATACTTGAGCAACGGTCTTAAGAAAATCTGGCATTTGCTCGAGGGGGAAAAAAGTTCCTGCTAAAAACATCATTGGAAAGGTTACTGCGCCTCCAGCCATTCCTGCGGATTCCTCATCTCTTACAAACCGTCCAATAACCATTCCCATACCAGTAAACAAAAAGCTATTAGCAACTATAATGATAATCATTAAAAGATTGATATTAATATTCATTCCATACACCAAAATACCTACAATTATTATTAAAACTGCTGATACAAAAGATAAAAACAATTGAAACAACATTTTTGAAAAAATCCATTCGGATCTAGTAATTGGTGTTGTTAATAATTTTCTTAAAATTCCATCTTTTCTGAATTTTGTATTACGTTCAAGACTTCCATATATACAAGTTTGCATGATTGTAAAACCAATCATGCCTGGTAAAAAGAAATCTATAAAGCCAAACTCACCTGAGATTGTTTCAATATCCTCCATTTGTATAATGTTTCTACCGCCGGATAAGTTCATATTTAGCTGTGTTATTACTGAAGAAACAACACTTCGTATAATAGAGTTTGATTGTTGTTCGCTCTGATCGAAATAGAATGTAATAACAGTTTCTGCATTTTTATCGATATTCATCTGTACATCAACAATAGCTTTTTGGAAGCCTTCCGGAATTGTTATCAATCTTTTAACATCATTATCTTTAATATATGATAGAATTTCGTTTTTTTGTATATTCTTGACAGTTGTATTAATAATAGGTGTTTCGTTTAAAATCGTTATAAAATTTTCAGACATTTCTGTTTGATCATAATCTACAATAGTTAACTCATACTCAACTTCACCTGCCCCAGAAAAAATAGCACCAAAAATTAAAATTAACATAATTGGAAAAGCAAGCGTCCAAAATAATGTTCCTTTACTGCGCATAAATGACTTAAAATCCGTATAAAAACTTACCCAAATTATATCAAGACGCATTTTAACCTTCCTCCGATAATTTTGAACCAGTTAGTTGTAAAAATACTTCTTCTAAATTTGAACGTCTAATATCTAAGCTATCATACTCAATACATTGATGTCTTAATAATGAGAGAATTTCAAGAACTCGGTCTTTATATTCTATTTTAATTGAAACCTCTCCATTAGAAGATTTATTTGCCTCAAATCCATTTTCTTTTAGAATTTTTACCGCATTTTTTGTCTTACAGTTCTTAATTTGAAGAATACTACCTTGACCATATTTGTTAATTAACTCTTCCAATCCCCCTTCAGCTATTATATTTCCCTTATGAATGACAATAATGTGATCTGCAAGATATTCTGCTTCCTCCATATAATGGGTCGTTAAAAATACTGTTTTACCTTTATTTTTCAAATCCGCAATTACTTCCCAAACTTCTCTTCTTGCTTTTGGATCAAGACCCGTTGTTGGTTCATCTAAAAAAACAATCTCTGGATCATTTACAAGAGAAATTGCTACCCCAACTCGCTGCTTCAATCCCCCTGATAGATTCATGTATAGTTTTTTTTCTTGATCCCTTAAATCCATCGCATTAATTATTTCATCAATATTTGCACGTTTTTTAAAAAGTTGCGAAAAAAAATTCAGAGTTTCTCGAACATTCAATCTTTCAAAAGAATGAAATTCCTGTGGTAAAATGCCAATTTTTTCTTTTACTTCGTTAAATGATGTAGAAATATCTCTTCCCAATATTTTGATTTTACCTGAAGTGGGTTGACGTATTGACTCGATCATTTCAACGGTGGTTGTTTTGCCTGCCCCATTTGGGCCTAAAAAGGCAAAAATTTCACCTTTTTCAACCATAAAGGATATGTTGTTAACGGCAACTAAATCTCCATATACCTTTTTTAAGTTGGAAACTTCAATTGCAATCTCTTTTGTTAATGATGATTTTTCAAATAGTACTTTGCCCGATATTCTGCAACTAGGACAGATTAGTTTAACTGTTTCGCCTGGGTTACCATAAACACTAATGATATTACCGCATTTTGGACATTTTACTTTCTTTTGTGCCATAAAAACATCACATTTAATAGAATTGTTCGTATAAAAAGTAGGTATTTATTTTTTATCCTTATAATTAACTGATAAATATAAATTTAAATTGGTGTCTTTAATATCATAATATTTATTAGCATATCAAATTATTGAACATATAAATTATTACTAAATATCTAAGGTGGAGAATAGGAGAGAATTGGTGTTAAATATGGATCTAGATTTTATTAAGAAATTAATTAAACCTGCTAAAACAAAGATTGTCTTTTTAGTTATGGATGGTTTAGGAGGTCTGCCAAATTACCAAACTAACTTAACAGAACTTGAAACAGCTAACACACCAAATCTTGATTTATTAGCAAAAAAAGGAATTTGTGGTTTACAACAACCTGTTGCTCCGGGAATTACCCCTGGAAGTGGACCCGGTCATCTTGCTTTATTTGGTTATGAGCCAATTAAATACCAGGTAGGAAGAGGTGTTCTATCTGCATTAGGAATAAACTTTGATCTCAAACCACAGGATATTGCTTGCAGAGGCAATTTTTGCACGGTTAATGAAAATGGTTTTGTCACCGATAGACGTGCTGGGCGCATTCCAACAGATAAAAACAAGCAATTGTGTGAATTACTAAGGAAAATTGAAATTCCAGGTATTGATATAATTATTGAAACAGTAAAGGAATACAGAATTCTTTTAGTTTGGAGGGGAGAAAATCTATCTGAAAATATAATTGATACTGACCCGCAAGAAATTGGTAAAAAACCACTTCAGCCAAAAGCTAAATCAAAAGATGCAGAATCTACAGCAATTATTGTCAATAATTTCTTAGACAAAGCAAGAGAGAAATTATCAGAGCATAGTCCAGCAAACATGATTCTACTTAGAGGCTTTTCAAAAAAACCCAATTGGCCTTCAATGAAAGAATCCTTTGGTTTGAATTGTGCGGCAATAGCTGCTTATCCAATGTATAAGGGTATTGCAAAATTATTAGGAATGAACATACTGGAAACGGGTGAAACAATATCCGAAGAATTCAGCACTTTAGAAAAATATTGGAATGATTATGATTTCTTTTATTTGCATATTAAAAAAACCGATAGCTCTGGAGAAGATGGTTTGTTTGATAAAAAAGTATCAGTAATTGAAGAATTAGACACGCAAATACCGAGACTTACAAATCTCAACCCTGATGTTATCGTAGTATCAGGTGATCATTCCACACCTTCTTTATTAAAATATCATAGTTGGCATCCAGTACCTACTATACTTTGGTCCAAGCATTGTAGATCGGACAAGGTTGAGAAATTTGGAGAAAGAGATTGCATATGTGGAGGTCTTGGTTCCAGATATCCTTCATGTGATTTGATGCCACTAGCACTTGCAAATGCTATGCGTTTGGAGAAATTCGGCGCTTAAAAGATTTATACTTTATAAAGAGTGTAATATTTTTGTTTTAAATATTCAACAAACACTTTTGAATTTAGCCCCTCACCACATGCTTTTTTTATAATATCATCTGCATTCATCAATCGTCCATATTTATGTACATGTTGTCTCAACCAAGACAGTACTTTTGTAAAATCACCATTTTTAATTTCATTAACAATTTGTGGATTTTCAATTATCAGCTGATTATAAAGTTGGGCAGAATAAATTGATCCAATAGCATAAGTTGGAAAATATCCAAAATCACCTCCACTCCAGTGCATATCCTGTAATATCCCCTCTGCATCATTATTTGGTTTAACACCTAGATATTGTTCCATTTTTTCATTCCAAATTGAGGGTAGTTCATTAATACTTAAACCGCCATCAATTAACTCATATTCAATTTCAAAACGTAGTATAACATGAAGGCAATATGTTAGTTCATCTGCTTCAACTCTTATTAAAGAAGGTTTAACTTGATTTATGTATTGAAACCAAGAATCAAAATCAACGTTTTTAAATTGATTAGGTTTTTTTTCTTTAAATATTGGGTAAAAATAACTCCAGAAATACTTACCTCGTGCTATCATATTCTCCCAAAATCTTGACTGGGATTCATGAAGCCCTAATGAAGGGGAATCTGAGATAACTGTGTTTTTAAATACGTTTTTTGGAAGTCCTAGTTCATACAAGGCATGTCCTGCTTCGTGAATTGTTGAAAAAAATGAAAAAAGAGGGTTTTCTCTGTTATAATTTGTCGTAATTCTCACATCATCATTACCTATTGAAGTTGTGAAAGGATGAGTGGATACATCGATTCTTGATCTTTCAGCTTTTAAATTCATCTTTTTAATGACTAATCTACATAACTCTTTTTGTGTATCTTCACCAAATTTAATATCAACTTTTTGTTGTTTTTCATAGGTTCTGCTTGAGGTTATTTTACTTAATATTCGGGGTAATTGTTTTTTAAGAAAATCAAATTCTTTTTTGACTTTATTATATGTCATCCCTTCCTCATAATCATCTAAAAGACTGTTGTACTTAGGACCGGGTAAGTTAATATAATTACAATACTCTTTTTGTAAAGCAATTATTTTATCTAAGTGGGGTGCAAATAATTTAAAATTTTTTTTCTTTTTTGCTTCCTCCCAGGCCTGAAAAGACATTGTTGTTACTTTTGATATTCTTTCTACAAAATCAGATGGGATTTTTCTTGCTTTTTCAAGATCTTTTTCAAGTCTTGTTACCACAGACTTGTCTTTATCCAATAATTTTTCAAAATTTTCTTTTTCTTTTAATTTTTTTACATGTCCCCATAATTCATCCGAGATTATTTTTTCATGTGAAAGTCTGGAAATCAATGCACTTTGTTCAGATTTTTCCTCAACTCCTTGGGGTGGCATATAGGTCATTTGATCCCATCCAATAAGAGCAGCAATTCCACCAAAAACCGATAATTCTTTTTGTTCTCTGTAAATTATATCAATTGATTCTTTGATATTCATCACCTCAATTAAACATCAATTTTAATTCCTACTGGACAATGATCAGAACCCATAACATCCTGAAGAATAAATCCTTTTTTAAGATGTGATAAAAATTCTTTGTTTATAAAAAAATAATCAATTCTCCATCCAATATTTCGTCCTCTAGCTTTTGTTTTATAATCCCACCACGAATACTGTCCAGGTTTTTGGTTGAAATATCTGAATGTATCAACATATCCATGATCAATGAATGTATCTAACCATGCACGTTCTATTGGTAAAAATCCTGAAATATTACTATTTTCCTTTGGCCTTGCAAGATCTATTTCTTTGTGGGCAGTATTAAAATCTCCACATACAATTATATTTCTCCCTTTGTTTTTTAAAACGTCAGCATAAGCTAAAAATGTGTCATAAAAATCTAATTTAAAATCTAATCTTTCTTGGTTTTTTTTACCATTTGGAAAATAGATATTAAAGAGAATAAATTCGGGAAACTCTAATATTAAAATACGGCCTTCATTATCAAATTTATCAATTCCAAATCCATTCTTTATTGATGATGGTTTTTTCTTTGTATAAGTACCAACTCCACTGTAACCTTTTTTTTCTGCTGAGCTCCAATAAATATTGTAATTTGGAGTGTTTTTAAGCTGAGGGGATACTTGTTCGGGGGTTGCTTTTGTTTCCTGAAGACAAAGGATGTCAGGGGATTCTTTTTTAAGCCATTCATAAAAACCTTTTTTTTCAACTGCACGTATTCCATTTACATTCCATGACAATATTCTCATCTTTTTCTCCTCAAAGTAATGGTAATAGATAATTAAAGAATATCCTTTTAAATACGCGTGATTAGTGCTAAACTGTTACAAAGATTTAAATATTAGATTTTCAATGTTTTTTTTCAAGGAGGATAAATTATGAGAAATTGTATTTTGAAAAATAGTTTGATAGCATTAATAGTAATTTTGTTTTTATGTTCAACCTTTGCATCTGGGATAAATGGACTCTCTAAAGTTACTAATCAAGTATATTCTGATGTAGAAAATGAATACAAATCGCAGAAAAAGGTAGTTATATCCTGTCAAACCTATGGAATTCCAGGGAAAAAACCAAAGCTGTTTGAATTACCAGAATATGATGCAAGAGAATTACTTGAAAAGATAAATGAACTTGCCATTGAAACTTCTATTGATCCATTATCCGCTGAAACAGAACAATTACAGCAAGAGATTATGAAAACGGCGAAAGAATATGAAATAATATCAAAAGATACTTCACTTGAAGATCTAAGACCTAGATTTGCCAAATCTTCAAATCCAAGAAAAGGAGTTTCACCAGTCAATGGAAATAAAGGTACAGCAGTTTTATGCAACTTTGCTACAGCTGGTGAAGGTTCACAATTTCCAATAATAATTTTACCCAGACTAATTCCAATAATACAATTACCTGTTCCAAGAATATTTTTACATTGGTCTTCGCCCGATGGTATAACCTCTTGTGGAAGCTATCTTACAAATACAGGTTTTATTGCAGGTGGTGAACAAACTGGTATAGCACTTGGATTCTGGGGCATAGGATTTAGTATTTTCTTACCTCCAATACAAGCTTACGGCTTTTTCGGTTATGCATTATACTCAAGATGTACAGCTGAGTTTATGGAACCCTGGCCTCCAAACAATGCACCGATAATATCAAATGAAAAACCAGTAAATGGTGAATGGGGCATATCTGTATCTACCAATGAACTTAGCTTTACTATAGAAGACCCGGACGGAGATAAAATGGATTACAAAGTGACAACTGATCCCGATATTGGTTCAGGAAACGGAAAAAATAAAAATGATGGAACATACACCGTTCCAATAAGCAATCTTGAACATACTACATCTTACACTTGGACATTAGAAGTAACCGACAGCGTTAATACTGTTAATAGTGAATTTTCTTTTATAACTGAAGAATTGCCATTTGATCCTTTCGAGGAGGGATGGCAATATAGGAAAAAAATAACAATCGACCATACAAAAATTGATGGAAATCTTGAGAATTTCCCAGTCCTTGTAGATACTATTGATACTGACCTTAGAGATAAAGCTCAAGATGATGGAGATGACATTATTTTCATGGATGGCATAGGTGTGGCGAATAAAATGTATCACGAACTGGAAGATTATGACAGCGATTCTGGAGAAATGATTGCCTGGGTAAATGTTGGCGAGATTTCAGCAAGCAAAGATACTGATTTTTACATGTATTATGGCAATCCAAGTTGCGATAACCAACAATTTCCTGAGCTGGTTTGGGATCCTCATTATTGTGGAGTCTGGCATTTAAATGATTTTAAGGACAGTACATTTAATAAAAATCATGGTGTAAACCATGGTACGGACAGTTGCTCTGGTAAGATTGATATTGCTCGAGATTTTGTTGAAGTTAATGAAGATTACATTTCTCTTGGAGACATGCCAGAACCAGGGGATGGAAGTATTACTAAAGGGACTTATGAAGTTTGGATTAATCCTGAAGAGATAGAGGGCCGTATGATTATTTGTAAATTAGACACAAAATTAGAACCTGACAGAAAATCTTATGCTTTAGGTTTTAAAGATACAGGTCAACTACATTTTTCAGCATATTCAGGAACATGGTATACAGATGGTAGATTTATACGTAGCATAACCAATGAAGGGCATATAACTATTGACAATTGGCAACATATTGTGGTTGTTGTAGATCTATCAGATGAAGATATTGTAATCTATTATAATGGTGAAGAAATAAGCAGTAATGTAACTACCACAGGTTCTCCGCCTTCCCATTTTTATAATATAAATTTAGATGAAAGATTAGGAAAATCTTCACCAGAAAGTTCGGGACCATATTTTTATAATGGTTCAATGGATGAGGTTAGAATTTCGAAGATATGTAGAAGTTCAGAATGGATCTCTACTGAATACAATAATCAAAATAATCCTGATACTTTCTTGAGCTTTGGACCAGAAGAAACTTAAGTATTGAATTGGAATATTAGTGTTTATCGAAAAATAATACATTATAATTAATTCTTCATCCCATTTTCTAAATGAAAATTGCCTAACTCGGACGATTTATTTATATATCCCATCAATGTATAGATATTAGTAATGGGGAAATTGTTGTGAAAAGTAAAATATTTACAAAAATTGTTATAATATTTATTTGTGCTGTTATTTTAGGATTAATCGCTGTACCTGCCGCTTGTAAATATGATATATTATTAGTTAATCAACCTCCATCAGCGCCAATAATAACAGGTCAAACACATGGGTCATCAGGAACATTTTACATGTATAACTTCATGTCGATGGATCCAGAAGGTGACAATGTTTCATATTATATTGATTGGGGAGATAGTTGCGGAGGCGAATGGATAGAACCTCATCCATCAGGTGCAAATGCAACAGCAGGTCATGGTTTTTTTAGAGAGGGAACATACACAATAAATTCTCTTGCTGTTGATAGCTATGGGGCAGAAAGTGCTTGGGGAACCTTAGAAGTAACAATGCCAACGCATAAATCTTCAATCATATTCTCATTGTTATTTATGATTTTTAAACATTTTACATTGCTGAATCAAATAGTTATGAATTTAATATTTTTATAACTAATATTCTCTTTACTCATTAAATTGTGGCCAATAGTTAAAATCAATTTTGAGACAAAGCCGATGAATACTTTCACTGAACTAATTATTACATATATAAAGTAGAAAAGCAGTACTACCTTTAACCTGACGTAAGATACGGGGGACATGCCGGCCTCCTTAGCTGGCATTTCTGCCAATCATAATTTCAGATTTACCCCATCCCCTCCTCCTTTTTTCTCCACAAGTTTTTTATATATAAAACCGGTTAAAATAATTCGTATTAATATTGTTGCGTGGTATTTGAGGAGTAATTATGCCTGAAAAAATTTGTGGTATTTGTCAAAGTAAATTTCATTTGCATGAGCACAAATCAGGTTTAGTATTCAATGACGATGTCTTTGTTTGCGAAACCTGTACAAAAAATTCAACCAATGATTTTATGTCAGAATGGTCAAACAGTATTATGCAGCATCCTGAAAATGGAATGCCTGTTGCTCTATGGCTAATTCAAGAACAAAATAAGGATAAACCTATTTTTTCAAAAAAGAAAGAATAATAAATTTGGATTAAATTTTATATCAAGAATATCTCAATTTTTTAAAACATAAGTTTCAATAGATATCAAAATCCTTTTTTATAACTAATATTATGTGGGAGCGTCATGTTGGTCATAAAAATTGGTGGAAGTGTTATTACCGATAAATCAAAAAAAAGCTATTTTAAGCAAAAAGTAATGAAACGACTTGCTTTTGAGTTAAAAAATTCAAATAAAGAAATTGTCTTAGTACATGGAGCGGGATCTTTTGGTCATGTTCTAGCAAAACAATATAATTTAAATGACGGATTTAAAAATAGTAGCCAATTGAAAGGATTTTCAGTAACACATGCAATGGTTCAACAATTAAATTCCTTGGTGTTAAAAGAACTTCATGAAGTAGGCGTCTTAGCAGTTTCAATTCCACCACATGCATTTTTAAAACTGAATAATCATAAACCAATTAGTTCAGATTTTAATATATTTAAAGAATATTTGAAATTAGGTTTTACACCTGTTACATTTGGAGACGTGGTATTAGATGAAACCCTGAGTTTTTCAATCTGTTCTGGCGATCTTCTTCTACAAATGCTTGCTGATTGGCTGAAACCTGATAAAATAATTTTTGTAATAGATGAGGATGGCTTATATACTTCAAATCCTAAAATTGACAAAAACGCTGAATTTATTAGAAAAGCAAACATTGATGAATTAGAAAATTTAACTACTAAACCCGATGCTCATGATGATGTTACAAAGGGAATGCAAGGTAAAATTGAGACTATTAAAAATATTGCAAATTTAGGAATTGATACCATTTTACTCAATGGTAATGTAGATAATAGATTATATGATATACTGACGGGGCAAGAAACAAAACATACATTAATCTATGGTGGGAAAAAATGAGTCAAACGGAGCAAAGAAAGCGTGAACATATCAAAATATCATTAGAGGAAAATATATCAGCACATCATAACTATTGGGATGATGTAACTCTCATTCATAATGCGCTTCCTGAGATTAATGAACATGATATTAATTTAAAAATAGAATTATTTGGAAAAAGACTAGAAGCACCTCTTATAATATCTGCAATGACTGGGGGATACTCTGAGGGTAAAAAAATCAATGAAAATTTAGCAGCTGCTGCAGAGAAATTCAAAATAGGGATGGGTGTTGGTTCTCAAAGAGCAGCACTTGAAAATGAACAATTAAAAGAAACCTACAGTGTGATAAATAATTACGATATCCCATTAAAAATTGCTAATATTGGTGCATCACAAATGGTTTTATGGGATGAAGATAAAATACTAGAAAATGCAGAAAAAATTGTGGATATGATTGATGCAGATGTTCTAGCAGTCTGCCTTAACTTTTTACAAGAGGTGGTACAACCTGAAGGAGAAACTCATGCAAAAGGCTGTTTGGACAGAATTGACATGTTATCAAGAAATTTTGAGAAACCAATATTGATTAAAGAAAGCGGAGCAGGGATTTCATATGATGTAGCAAAGAGACTTATGAAAACAAATATTGCAGGGATTGACGTAGGTGGAGCGGGAGGTACATCGTTTTCAGCTGTTGAATATTACCGTGCAAAATTTAAAGAAGATCTGTATAATATGAGAGAGGGCAAAACATTTTGGGATTGGGGGATACCTACTCCAGAGTCAATCCTTGAAGTAGGTGAAGCCACTAACTGGAAAATGCCAATTATTTCAACTGGTGGTATTAGAAATGGGCTAGATGCAGCAAAAGCTCTTTCTCTAGGGGCAAATGCAGCTGGAATTGCTCATGCTTTGTTAGAAGCTGCAACTAAAGATAAAGAATCTACCATCTTTGAACTAGATTTAATAATAAAAGAATTAAGGACTGCGATGTTTTTGGTTGGTGCTGATGATGTTAAAAAATTGTCAGATGTGGAATGGAATTATGGACTTGAAATCTGAATTAGAAAAAAGACATAATGCATTTAATGAATATTGGATAAAATTTCTACCTGAAAGTAAACCAATAAATCTGTACAATGCATCTAGACATCTTACTCTAGGAGGGGGAAAAAGATTAAGACCGGCTATTGCAATTTTTACAAGTGAAAGCGTTTCCGGGAGTATTGAGTCGGTACTTCCTTTTGCAGCTGCTTTAGAACTTATGCACACTTTCACTCTTGTTCATGATGATATAATGGATAAATCTGATATGAGGAGAAACAGGCCTACCGTACACATCAAATTTGGTGAGCCAACTGCCATTCTTGCCGGAGATTTTCTTTTTGCAAAATCATTTGAAGCTATGCACGATTTGTCCGTTAACGTTCAAATTTTTAAGAAATTAAGCTACGATTTAATCCAGTGTGTTTTAGATATTTGTAAAGGTCAACAACTAGATATTGAATTTGAAAAAAGAAAAATTGTATCAGAAGCAGAATATATAGATATGATTACTAAAAAAACTGCCGTTTTATTTGAACTTGCAGCAAGAGGCGGATGTTTAATAGGAGGGGGAGAGCCGGAAGAAGTTACTTGCTGTGCCAATTATGGACTGAATCTAGGTCTTGCTTTCCAAATTTGGGATGATTATCTGGACATTAGCAGTGATGAACAAACCCTAGGGAAAGACATAGGAAATGACATTAGAAATGGTAAAAAAACTCTAATTGCTGTCAATTCATTACAAAATGCAACCGGGGAAAATAAGGTAGTACTTGACAAATTGTTTGGAAATTTTAATGCAACAGATTGGGATATTAGAAGAGTGTTTGAAGTTTACAAACAAACAGGATCTATTGAATATGCAAGAAAAACTGCTATTGAGTATATCAATAAGGCAAAAGAGGCATTAACTTCTCTTAGAGATTCTGATTTTAAAGAAATTTTAAAGGGTTTAGCAGATTATTCAATAACAAGAGAAAAATAGAATGAAATCTGTAGATATTCGACCAACCGCAAGAAAATATGCTCTTCAAAACGCTGTTCAATTTAATGGGGAAGCAAATGAAAAAGCAGTTGTTGGAAAAGTAATAGCTGTTTTTAAGAGTGAAAAAATAACACCAAAAGAAATAATCCCAATTGTCGCATCTGTAGTGAAGCAAGTAAACAAAATATCAATTGATGAACAAATTTCTGAATTAAAAAAAATAGCTCCTAATCTTCTTATTAAAGAAAAAAAAGAGCGAGATTTTTCTTTACCGCCACTTCCACACGCAGAAAAAGGAGAAGTAGTAACTCGTTTTCCACCTGAACCCAATGGATACTTACACATTGGTCATGCAAAAGCAGTTATCATTGATTATCAATATGCACGAATGTATGAGGGGAAATTTATACTAAGATTTGATGATACAAATCCAGAAAACGCTCATGAAGAATTTTATAATGCTCAAAAAGAAGATCTTATGTGGCTAGGAATTCAATGGGATGAAGAATACAATACTTCAGATAATTTAAAAAAACATTACGAACTTGCAGAACAACTGATTAAACAAGGTAACGCGTATGTTTGTGATTGTTCACCAGAACTTATAAAAAATGGGAGATTTAACAAAAAAGAGTGTAATTGCAGAAATAATTCCAATGAAAAAAATCTAGATTTATGGAAAGAGATGATTAACACCTCGATAGAAAACAGGGTATTGAGACTTAAAGGAGATATGAGTAATGTAAATACTGCTATGCGTGATCCTACATTATTTAGAATAATTGATAAACCTCATCCCTTGTATGAAAATAAATACAGAGTTTGGCCAACATATGATTTTGCAGGTGCCGTTGAAGACAGTTTAAGTGGAGTTACACATCCCTTTAGGACAAAAGAATATGAACTTCGTGATGAATGTTATTACAAACTGCTTGAATTGCTAAATTTACCAAAACCAAATCTTATGGAATTTTCCCGACTTGCAATCCAAGGTATGCCTGTTTCTAAACGCAAAATTAAACCTTTGATTGAGCAAGGTTTTGTTTCGGGTTATGATGACATCAGACTTCCTACTCTAAGGGGTTTAAAAAAAAGGGGCATTTTACCTGAAGCAATCAAACAATTTGTTATTTCTCAAGGCTTGTCAAAAGTTGAATCAACTGCTGATTTTAGTATTTTAGAATCATTAAATAGAAAAATACTAGATCCAATAACAAAAAGATATTTTTTTGTCGAAAACCCTGTCAAATTGGTTGTTGATAAAGCCCCCGCAACAATAAAATCAATCAGATTGCATCCAACTGATAAAAAATTAGGGGTTAGGGCTATTAAAACAGGTAATGAATTTTTTGTAACACATTCTGATATGGAAAAGTTAAAAATTGGCGATATTTTTAGACTAAAAGATTTATACAATGTTAAAATTATAGAAAAAAAAGATATTATAATAAGTGAATTTTTTAGTAACGATTTAATTCCAGATACTCCAAAAATTCAATGGACAACTGATAGATTTATTCCATTGAAAATATTTGTTCCAGGCTTTCTTTTTGATAATGACAAATTTAATCCCGACAGTTTGAAAAAGGTTGAGGGGTTTTCTGAAGAGGCAGTATCAGAGCTTAAAACAGGGGAAATAATTCAGTTTGAGAGATTTGGGTTTGTTAGAATTGAAAATAAAAATAATAGCATTATCGGCTATTTTGCACATAAGTAAACTTTTTAAGACTATTAAATATTTATAGTTATAACAGGGATGTAAATAAACAGGATGGGATGAACAATGAATTATAGAGTTAATAGATTTTTATTAATTTTTTTAATGCTGATATTATTTTTTGTTGACTTTGCTTCTGCCAGTTTATTAGGTATCGAAGATGTAAGTTCATTAATGTATGCTATGGTAGCAGTGGTAACAACAATTGCAATAATTGCTGCTTACTTTTTCCTTTCTGGAGGTATTAAATACGTTACTCCTGAAAATGTACTTGATACCGAGATACGAAAAAACCTCTATGAGTATATAGATGAGTGTCCAGGATCTCATCTAAGGGAAATTGCAAGAGAACTTGATCTGAAACCTAGTAACGCAGCATGGCATCTGAGAAAGTTGGAACAAACTAACTTAATTAGAAGTAGATATATCGGAGGAAAGAAAGTATACTATCTTGTAGAAGGGGGCGTAGAATCCAGAAAACAAGCAATAGCAGAAGCTATTTTGAAGAATAAAAACGCAAGAGATATAATGCTGTACCTGTATGATAATCCAGGTAAACATCTTCTTGAAATCGCACATGCTTTAACATTAAATCACCATGTTGTAAAATGGCATATTAACAAAATGTCTATGGCAGAATTAGTAGAAGGTGATACAAGTAATTCTGCATATCCTGTTTATTATGCAACAGAAATTGGTGTTGGAGCATTGGAAAAAATAATTGAAGACACTCATAAAATTGCGTCTTAGACTCTTCCAACATCAATTACTTCGACATTCTCAACATTTTCAATTTTTGATAGAATTTCAACAATTGGGTCAAGTCCACCCTCTGAATCAGGAACAGAGACTGTAACATTTATCCCTCTAAGACCAAAAGCAATATCTTTTATTTCAACTCTACCAAGTTTTACAGGGGATTTTATTACTTCTCCAACCCTTGTAATAATTGTTTCTAGATCTTTATCTTCTATTACGCCATCTGGCATTAGTCTTATTAATGCGATTACTTCCCCCATGACAATTCTCCTTTAAGGACCTATGAAACCACATTTTGGACATGTATATCCAATACTTTGTTCTCTACAAGAATTACATCTTCCTATAATTTGCTCACATGTTGGACAAAGAAATGTTGTTGAACCTCGTTCAAGTAGACCTTTTCCACATGTTACACATTTATTGGCTTTTTTCATAAGAGGTGCTGAATAACATATCTATTATTAAAATTTATTGAGGAGATATTAATTATTTTTTAACAAAAGAGTTCAGTTTAAACCATTCCCATTGCCCATTTAGAATATGGTAATTAACATAAGTGTCGCTTTATTAATTCCTATTAAGTACGAAAGAAAATTTCATTTTGTGACATATGTTGCAATTAAACTAAAAGCAAATATTTTTAAACTTAATATTTATCCTCTATATAGAGTATTTTTATTTCGGGAGGAAGAATTCATGAGAAAAATAGGTATTTGGATTTTTATTTGTACGCTGTTGATATTCCCGTCTGTTTTTACAGTTTTTGGATTAGATTTAGAATGCGAAAATAATATTAATGAAAAACATAACATCGATGATGAAATTGGTTCTACGATATTTTGGAATAAAACACATACTGTTTCAATATGGATTGATAAAATATATATTTTTGAATCAGGAGATAGAGAGGGTAACGAACCTGGCGAGTATTTTTTTAAAATCTATGCATTTCCCCAATTCTGGCACCATATAACTGATAATTATATTGTAGGAGATGAACAACCTGAAATTCCTTATGATTTTGGGAAACTAGGTGCTTTTAAAACAAAATTTACACCTCAGTTTATACTCATTCTTGCCATTGATGATGATAGAAATGACGGAGTGGCTAATTTCAATGATTTTTTAGGTTGGAAGATTATAAAATTAAAACCTTTAAAGGGTGATTTTCCTAATAATGATCCTTATTTGGATATTGTTAAATGGGATAATCCAAGATTTTTCAACGCGGTAATTAAAATATTTTTTAGTTATTATGATTCACCATAAATTTTTTAATTATTAAAAAAACAAATGCATTCCCTATACTTTGATGCCTACTGGGGTAGTAAAACTTTAAAAATCTCTTTTTTTCATTTTACAAATCTTATAAAATTTATTAGGTCAATTTTAATAGAATTTAAGGTCTATCTCCCACTTTTATTAAAATGTATGTAGGACGACCTTACATTTTATTATTTAATAGACTAATTTTAACATTCCAATTGGCAATCTGAGATATTATGTGTGACAAATGTTGCAAAATTAGTTATAGCAAAAATATTTAAATTGAATATTTATATCTTATATAACGTATTTTAATTATTGGAGGAAAATTACATGAAAAAGAAAATAATTGGTATTTTAGTCTGTATGCTGATGGTTACAACCACAATACCTGTTCTTGGAATTACTAATCAAATTAATGATTTAGAAACAACCATATTGGATTATGAAACATATGATGAGTTTGTGCCAGGTGAATTTATTGTGAAATTCTCTGATGATTCTGTTTTATCCCACCATTCAGTTACTACATTGAATGAAAAAAATCAAGTAAAATCTATTAAGAAGATTTTCAAACACGCTGAAAATACTAGACTAGACCATATTTATGTCATAGAAATACCAGAAGATTCTGACATCATGTCAATTGTCAGAGATTATAATTCATGTCCTGAGGTTGTATATGCTGAGCCGAATTATATTGTACATTTACCCATGACACCAAATGATGAAAATTTTTATCAACAATGGCCGTTGAACAATAGCGGGCAACTTGGAGGTACGCCTGATGCAGATATTGATGCACCTGAAGCATGGGATATTGAAACAGGTATTCCTGATATTATTATTGCTTCAGTTGACACTGGTGTTGAGTACACTCATCCCGATCTTAAAGATAATATCTGGGTGAACCCTGGGGAGGATCTTAATGGTAATGGAGTAATGGATCAATCTGACTTTAATGAAATAGATGATGATGAAAATGGTTTCATTGATGACATTATTGGTTGGAATTTTGTTGATAATGATAATGATCCGATGGACAATTATTTCCATGGTACCATCTGTGCAGGTATTCATAGTATGGTTTCAAACAATGAAATTGGCGGTGCAGGTGTCTGTTGGGAATGTAAAACAATGATAGCACAATTTAGTGAAAGCCATGGCGGGCTAGTAATTCGGTGTGTAAATGCTATGAAATACGCTGCAGACAATGGTGCTGATGTTATCAACATCGAAGGTTATCAGTACGAGTATTCTTCTTTGTTAGAAGATGGGGTGGATTATGCATATGAAAAGGGATGTTTCTTGGTTGCTCCAGCTGGAAATGACAACACGGATGATATTGCCTATCCGGCTTCTTTGGAAAATGTTTTATCTGTTGCCGCTACAAACCAACGTGATGAACGATGTGATGAGGAGGACTGGGGCGCAGGAATGGGCAGTAATTATGGGGACTGGATAGATGTTGCTGCGCCAGGCAATGATACATTTACTACTAATCTGAATGGTCAATACTTTATAACCCATGGAGGAGGGACCTCCCTTGCAGCACCTCATGTTGCAGGTCTAGCTGCCTTGCTTTTGTCTGCTGATCCAAGCCTAACTCAAAACGAGCTAAAAGAAATCATTTGTGATGAAGACAATGTAGATCCCTACATATCAGATGAATATATTGGGGTAGGTCGGATTAATGCATATAAGTGTCTTTTACCCTATATTGACCCTGAGATATCATGTGAAGGTAGCCTTAGTTGGACGGATGTAAAGTCGGGTGCAACTGTTACGGGTGATTTTACGGTTGAAAATATTGGTGACAGCACTTCATTGCTTAACTGGGAGATATATGATTGGCCCGATGATTGGGGCACTTGGTCCTTCGACCCAGATTCAGGAACAGATTTGACTCCTGAGGATGGACCTTTAACTGTTCAGGTAACCTGTATCGCACCAGATGAAAAAAATGAGGAATTTACTGGAAGTATAAAGATAAGGAACATAGAAGATCCTAATTATGACAAGTGTAAAATAGATGCTAAGCTTATTACACCAAAAAACAAACAATATTCGTTCAATCAAAATTTAATAAATTGGTTGTCTGAACATTTTCCAAATGCATTTCCGATATTGAGATATATATTGGGAAAATAACCACAACAATCTCTTTTTTTCTATAATTAAAAGGTATGTAGGACGGCCTTACATTTAATTTTTTAATAGATTTATTTTAACATTCCAATTGGCAATTCGAGATATCATGTGTGACAAATGTTGCAAAATCAGTTATTGCAAAAATATTTAAATTGAATATTTATATCTTATATAATGTATTTTAATTATGGGAGGAAAATTACATGAAAAATAGTTTAATTAAGAAAGGACTAATTTTCCTAATCATTGGATTTTTCATTTGTTCTTGTATCATTCCATCTATGGCTATTGCTGATATTAAAATCCGAAATAATTTCCAAATGGAAGACAATAAATCTGAGTATTGGGCTTTGATTTTTGCTGTAGGTTTTTACAGCATCAAGACAGACATAGGCACATGGGACCGTCCTTGGATGATTTTCAATGCGAATTTACTAAAGGAAACCCTTTTAAATTCTCCAAACTGGAAGGAAGACAACATCCATGTTGTAACTGCGGAGGAAGCTACTGGAACCAGGCTTATAAAGGAGCTTTTATGGCTGATTCGAAAAGAGGATAGAAATGATTTTTCCTTCATTTATTTAACAACCCACGGTAGTCCATTACTGGATCTAAATGATAAGCCCATTGATCTTCCGCCAAAGGATGAGGAAGACGGAGCAGATGAAATCCTATTAATGTATGAAGGTTTTGAAAAACCATATGCATTTATTTGGGATGATCTATTGAATTTTTTCCTAAGCTTGCTGCAATCAAAGGGCGTATGTCTGGTAGTGGATAGTTGCTATTCTGGAGGGTTTGATGATGATCCGATGTTCAAGAAAACATATTTGCAGGATTATACACCTGACTCTTTTGCAAAAGGCTTAACGGAAGATTTATCAGGACAAAATAGAGTTGTTTTAACATCTTGTCGAGAATATGAATCTTGTTATGGAGCATACTTCTCAACATTTTTTATAGACGGAATTGGAGGGGCTGGTGATTTCTGTGGGAACAATGACGGTATTAATTCCGCAGAAGAGTCATTTGAATATGCAAGGTATTGGGTGAATTTAACTCTTGAACATTCCCCATATTATGTACCCACAATTCATGATAGATATCCAGGTGAATATCCTTTGACCTTTTCAAATTCAATTGGGTATGATTAAGAAGCATATTATGAAAATAAAAAGAATCCAAATCCTAATCTGTCTACTTATAATAATTATTTCATCCACATCATCATATTCTGCAGTCAAGGAACCTGTTACATCAGATTTACATGGATCATTAATCCTATATGTAGGTGGTGACGGTCCGGGGAACTACAGTAAGATACAAGATGCTATTGATGATTCAGATAATGGAGATATAGTATTTGTCTATAATGATTCATCACCGTATTATGAGAATCTAAGAATAAGTAAATCAATAACTTTGGTAGGTGAGGATAGAAATACAACAGTAATTAATGGTAATACCAGTAAAAACGTTATTAGTATAAATGATGCTGGCTTTGTAAGCATCTGTTATTTTACCATAGGAAATGGACACGATGGTATATATATTGGTGGATCTGGATCAAGTAATAATACCATCTCGGGTAACATAATTAGATACAACGTTGAAAATGGCCTTCATATTAAAAAATATAATGGGCAAGATGATAATAATATTATAAAGAACAATATCATAAGCAATAATAAAAATGGAGTGTATTGTGACTATAGTTCAAGAAATATAATTGTTGACAACGAAATATCTAGAAATTATTTTAACGGGATTTGTCTAGATATATCATCTAGAAATAATATCACTGGAAATACCATTGTGGACAATGTAGGATTAGACAATCTTAATAAATTTCGAGCAGGGATAAATTGCTATTGTTCTGATGAGAATACTATTTATAACAACAATATTTCACATAACCATGGTAGCGGATTATTTTTATTAGGTTCAGATAACAACAATATCACCAAAAATATCATCTCATTTAATTTTGAAGAAGTATGGTATGATGATAGTTATGGAATATATATTGCTGGTTATGGAAATATCATTAAAAATAATTCAATTTTAAACAACTCAGACAGCGGTATATATCTTTTTGGAGTAAATGGTAATCATATCATCATGAATAATAATATTTCATCTAACAGTCCTGGCATATACCTTAGCTGCCCTAACAATATCATATCATCTAATACTTTCTTTTCAAACAAAGATAATTATCTCAGAAATATTGGAATAGATATTGATTCTTCAAACAACCACATTATTGAAAATAGATTTATTGACAATGGTATCAGGATTTTTGATAAAACATGTCAAAATAATCTTTCGAATAACAAGATTAATGGTAAACCGCTAGTGTATTTGGTAGGTCAATCTAACAAGACCATCGAAAATGCAGGTCAGATTGTTCTAATCAGTTGCGATAACATCTCAATTGAAAATCAGAATATATTAAATATCTATGCAGGTATAACCCTTATAAACACAAATAAATGTTGCATAATTGGAAATAATTTCAGTTCAACATATTACGGGATAAACCTAGGGGAATCATCAGATAATAACACAATTCAGGATAATGATTTTTACTCGAATAAAAATGGTATTTTCATTTCTTCTTCCGTTCATAATGAGATTATTGATAACAATTTATCAATTGATTGGACTGCAATCGGACTATATAATGCAAGCTATAGTATCTTAAAAGACAATATCATAAAATCGGCAGAATATGGGATTAAAATTTTTGATAGTGATAATAACTGCATAAACAATAACTCATTATCCAATAACCCCCAAGGCATTCAAATTAGTTGGTCACATTTCAATATAATCCTTGAAAACCAAGTCCTTGATAGTAATGAAGTAGGAATTGCTGTCTATGAATCTCACAATAATAACATAATTAATAATAATATGTCAAACAACAAACGAGGAATATATTTTTATTTATCTGATAACAATAATGTCGTTGAAAACAACTTCATCAATAACAAAAGAAATGCCTTATTTATGAACTGTACAAATACATGGGATAAGAACTATTGGAGTCACCCTAAGATCCTGCCAAAAATAATCAAAGGAAAAATTAGGATTAAATATAGCCCTTGGTTTAATATCGACTGGCGACCAGCACTCAGACCTTATGATATTTAAGATTTCTAATGTTATTAAATTGTGAAGTCTTTTAAAAGGTTATTTTTCTCTTTTGATTGTATCAAGGGAAAATGATGCGACAGATTTAAAAACCCTATATTGAAAAATACCCCCAGCAATCAAACCCACATGAAACGTAATAAATCTAAACAAAACAACAAAAATCCCTACCAATGATGAACCTATAAATACACTATATAATGCTGCAGTGCTACCTTCAGTAATGCCAGCTCCACCAGGAGTGGTGGGCATCATTACAATTATAATAAGGATAATTTGAGCGGCACAAGATTCGATTACAAATGGTTCAAGTCCAAGGCCTATTAAGATTAGAATTGGAACCAACCATCCGGTCATCCAAAAAATGGCAGTTACAAATCCGGCAACCAAAAATGCCTTTTTACCAGACGAAAGAAAGAAAACCATACTTGAATGAAAATTATCAACTTCCCGATTTATTTTTTCAAAAATCTTGTGTTCAATATTTTTTTTCTTCGAGAATTTACTAAATTTTTTACTAAGAAAAATAAGAAAAGATTTGGTTTTATTAGGGTATTTTATCACAAATGCAAAAGCCACAAATAACAATACAAAAACACCTATTGCAATTGTCACTCCAATTCTTAATGACTCTAATTCTATTCTATTTCTAAAAACAAGAAACGCAAATGGTACACATATTAATAGAAATATTGCATCAAGTAATCGTTCACCCAATACCGATGCAGTAGCATGACCTACACTCAATCCATCTTTTTTTAATAAATAAATTCTTACCGGCTCCCCTCCAGCCATTGAGGGAGTGATATTTGCTAAAAATAAATTGGTAATTATTATTTTGGTAGATTCCCAAAGACTAATATTTACATCTTTATCAACTGCATTACTAAGTATCCTTAATCTTGCCCCCCAAACGATCCAATATAATATGTTTACTCCTAGAGCAGCAAGGAAAAATTCATATTTAATTTTTCCTTTAGACAAATAATTAATAGTCTCAGCATCAATTGTGAAATAAAGGATTATTAAAATAATTGCTACACTTAAGACTATACTCAGTATTATTGGAATTTTAATTGTTTTTTTCTTTTTACTGTTAGAATCCACATGCTGATATTTTAAAATATGTTTATGTTTCTTGTGGTTTAATTACGAAATTAAATAATCATTAATTCATAGGAATTTATCTTTTCTTTTGTTTTCTCCTTAAATAATAATTGCAATATATATGATTGAAAAATTTTTGCTTTTTCAATAGTTTTTTAGTAAATGCTGACAAATCTTTGATTAGTAAAATAAACTATTCAGGCGTATCCACCAATTCTTAAACTAGGATCACCTATCAGAGTGAATTCCTCTACTGTTTTTCTGTCATTTTGATGGTTGTTTACGCCACCAATTA
>Ga0272441_10000925_pt1 | contig 64109 bp, 58 predicted proteins | sample SSMProp6N_FD_193582 | JGI IMG/M metagenome (GOLD analysis project Ga0272441, IMG submission 193582) | Marine sediment archaeal communities from Little Sippewissett salt marsh, Falmouth, MA, United States - SSM-Prop-6N | ecosystem: Environmental > Aquatic > Marine > Wetlands > Sediment ... | reverse complement strand
TCCTCCGCAAGTCACTCGACCGGGTGTCGATCGATGAGATGACGCGTGAAGAGATCCGCGATTTGCCACAGATTGCGTTGGTGGCCAGTTTCCGCAAGAAGACGGGGTGACGTGATGGAAGGGATCGCCTACTTCCCGGGATGCAGCCTGAAGGACACGGCCCGACCGTACGAGGCATCGGCGATGTTCGTGATGGAGACGCTCGGTCTCCCGCTCGTCGAACTCGACCGATGGAACTGCTGCGGAACCGTGTTCAGCCTGACGGACGACGATCTGATGCATCACATCGCATCGGTCCGCAACTTCGTTCGCACGAAAGAGATGGGATCGGACGAGCTCGTGGCCCTCTGCTCGATGTGCTACAACACGCTTCGGCGGGTCGCCGATCGGATCAATGCCGATGAGGAGTCCCGAACGAAGATCAACGAGTTCATGGACCGCGAGGTCGACTACGAGGGAGACGTTGCCGTCAAGCACCTTCTCGAGGTGCTGCGTGATGACATCGGCTGGGAGAACGTCTCGGAGAAGGTCGTGCGGGACTTCTACGGGCTGCGCGTCGCCGGCTACTACGGTTGTACGCTCGTTCGCCCGAAGAGCGCGGCCATCGACGACAGCGAGCGACCGACAATCCTCGGCGATGCGATGGAGGCGATTGGCGCGGAGGCGGTGCCGTTCGCGTTTCAGACCGAGTGTTGCGGAACCTACCAGACCGTTGACCGCCCCGACCTTTCGATCGAGCGGTCGTACCGGGTGATCCGGTCGGCACGAGAGGCCGGCGCCGATGTCATCGTCACCGCCTGTCCGCTTTGTCAATTCAACCTGGAGGAAGCGTTGGCTCAGGAGTCGCTGCAGGAGCAGCTCGGCGATGGGCGCCCGATCGCGGTCGTCTACTTCACTGAGATCCTCGCGGCGGCGCTCGGCTGGAATCCGGAGGAGATTTCCGAATCCCTGCGGGAGCTACTAGCGGCACGTGTGCCGACGGCACAGGAAGCACGGGGTGTGCCCGCGGAGGGAGGCGCATAGGATGGAAGAGCCAAGAATGACGCAGATCTTCATCATGGGGAAGGCATACGACGTCCCCGCCGGGATCACGATCATGGATGCGATGGAGCACGCGGGATACCGGTTCATCCGCGGCGCCGGCTGCCGGTCCGGATTCTGCGGTGCGTGCGGAACCGTCTATCGCAAGGAAGGCGAGTATCGACTCGAGTTTGCGCTCGCCTGCCAGGAGATGGTCGAAGAGGGAATGCACCTGACGCAGCTCCCGTTCACCCCGGCGCCCCGCGCCGACTACGTACTCGACGATCTCGACCCGAATGAGAACGTGCTCCTGCAGTTCTATCCGGCAATCGCTCGATGCGTCTCCTGCAACACGTGCACCAAGGCGTGTCCGCAAGAGATCGAAGTGATGGACTACGTCCAGGCCGCCCTTCGCGGAGATCTGAAGCAGGTTGCCGAGCTGTCGTTCGACTGCATCCAGTGCGGCCTCTGTTCGATGCGTTGCCCGGCCGATATCAAGCATTACCACCTCGCGCAGATGGCGCGTCGCCTCCACAGCGTCTCGTCGTCGCCGGAACCGGAGCACCTCACCGAGCGCGTCGCGCAGATTGCTTGCGGCGCGTGCGAGGGTGACCTGAACGAGCTGATGCAGATGGACCTCGACGGACTGAAGGCGCAGTACGCAGCGCGCGAGATCGAGAAAGTGCCGGAGGAGACCCTGTGAGCGCCAAGGATTCCATGCAGCTGATCAATGGGTATCCCGCTTACATGCGGGAATCGATCGAGAAGGTGGCCGCGACGCGCGCCCAGCGCATCAAAGAGGGCTCACCCGCCCCGATGAGCGCCGAGGAGCGCGAGGAGGTTCTGACCAACTGGCATCCGGACTACAAGGCCGACCGCAAGCGAGATCTCGCCATCGGCGTCTCCAAGGGGGCGCGGATGCCTCACGAGGTCGCCGACGTGCTCGAAGCCTATCCCGTCGTGAGCGCCGATCAGATCGACGTCTCATTGCCCGATATCGAGGTCCAGGTGCTGATCCTCGGAGGCGGAGGCGCGGCAAACGTCGCTGCCCTTCACGCTGTCGGGGCGGGAATCGCTCCGGAACAGATCCTGATGGCATCGAAGCTTCGGCTCGGAGACTGCAACTCGATCATGGCCCAGGGTGGCATTCAGGCGGCCGATCGCGCCGTCGACAGCCCGGCGATTCACTACCTCGATGTGCTCGGCGGCGGGCACTACACGAACAACCCGGAACTCGTCCGGGCGCTCGTCAACGACGGGCCGATGATCATCGACTGGCACGAGAAGCTCGGCGCCCTCTACGACAAGGTTGACGGAAACTATCTCGAGGCGCATGGCGGCGGGACGTCGCGAATGCGCATGCACTCCGCCAAGGACTACACCGGCCTTGAGCTGATGCGCGTGTTGCGAGACGAGGTCCGAAACGTTGGGATTCCGGTGGTCGAGTTTGCCCCGGCGATCGAACTGCTGCTCGATCGCGACGGGCACGCGGCCGGTGCCGTGCTTCTGAACCTCGAGACCGACGAGTATGTCGTGGTGAAGGCCAACGCGGTCGTGCTCGCAACCGGCGGATTCGGGCGCCTTCACATCCAAGGCTACCCGACGACGAACCACTATGGGGCAACGGCCGACGGTCTGGTCCTTGCCTACCGCGCGGGCGCCGGCCTGATCGACATGGATTCGGTCCAGTACCACCCGACCGGCGTTGCGTATCCGGCGGCGATCCTCGGCCAGCTGGCCACGGAGAAGCTGCGAAACCAGGGCGCGGAGCCGGTGAACGCCGACGGAGAATCGTTCGTCTACCCGCTCGAGCCGCGAGACGTCGAGGCCGCCGCGATCATCCGCGAGTGCTATGGCAACGAGAACGGCATCGCGACGCCGAGCGAGATCCGTGGAGTCTGGCTCGACACGCCGATGATCGATGAGATCCATGGCCCGGGAACGCTCAAGAAGCGTCTCGCCGCGATGTGGATGATGTGGAACCGGCACGGGATCGACATCACCAAGGATCCCGCACTGGTCTTCCCGACGCTCCACTACCAGAACGGGGGCGTCGAAATCGATGCCGACACGCAGACGGCCGTTCCCGGCCTGTTCGCAGGCGGTGAGGTCGCAGGCGGCGTGCATGGGAAGAACCGCCTGATGGGGAATTCACTCCTCGACTACAACGTGTTCGGCCGGCGGGCCGGCCTGAGCGCCGCGGCGTGGGCCCAGTCGAACACCCCGAAGGATCTGTCGCTCAAGCACGTCGACGACTACGCCGAATCACTGGAAGCGGCGGGCGTCAAACACGAGCGTACGGCACCGATGATTCTGCCCGACTACCGCCGCGAGGCCGTCGTCGCGCGATCCCTGGACGTGCTGTAGGAGGCATGATGAGCACGCGTGCGGAGGAGAGAAGATGAACACACGTGCTGAGGAGGCACCATGAGCAGCACGCTGATCACCAAGCGCTGGCGCACGAAGAAGGGATACCTCTACCTTCAGGAGGACGAGTGCAAAGGCTGCGGCTTCTGCATCGAGTTCTGCCCGAAGGACGTGCTGCGTCAGTCGGAGCGATTCAACGTGAAGGGCTACTACCCGCCGGAGGTCGTCGATGCGGACGCCTGCGTGAGCTGCACATTCTGCCAGCTCGTCTGCCCCGACTTCGCCATCTGGAGCACCAAAGACGAGGAAATCGAGGAAACTGACCATGGGTGAGCGAATCCTTGCCGGGCAGCACTTCATGAACGGAGACGAAGCGTGCGCCGAAGGCGCCATCGCAGCCGGCTGCGGATTGTTCGCCGGCTATCCGATTACCCCGCAATCCGAGATCGCCGAGCGGATCTCCGTCCGGCTGCCGCAGGTCGGCGGTGTCTTCATTCAGATGGAGGACGAGATCTCGTCGATGGCCGCGATTCTCGGCGGTGCGTGGGGCGGGCAGAAGACGATGACCGCGACATCCGGCCCCGGGTTCTCCTTGATGATGGAGAACTTCGGGCTCGGGCTGATGACGGAAACACCGTGTGTCCTCGTCAACATCCAGCGGGGCGGACCGAGCACGGGGTTGCCGACGCTCGTCGGACAGGCGGACATGATGCAGGCCCGCTGGGGCTCGCATGGAGACTACGGCGTGATCGCGCTCTCCCCGTGGTCGCCGCAGGAGTCGTTCGAGCTGACGATCCGCGCATTCAATCTCGCGGAGCTCTATCGGCTTCCAGTGCTCGTGATGTCCGATGAGGTTGTCGGTCACATGTTCGAGCGCGTCGAAGTGGACCCGGAGAAGATCGAGATCGTCGAACGCGCCGCCCCGGCGAAATCGCCCGGCGAGTTCTTGCTCTACGAAGTTGACGATCGGCTCGTGCCCAAAGGCATGCCGACATTCGGCGACGGCTACAAGGTCCATGTAACCGGACTGACGCACGACGAACGCGGCTATCCGGTTCTCAATTCGGAGATCCAGGAGAACTTGATCCCGCGTCTCAAGAATAAGATCACGCAGAACGCGGCCGACATCATCCAGGTCGAGGAACACGACCTCGAGGACGCCGATGTCGTCATCGTGACCTACGGCATCTCCGCGCGGACATCGCTCGGCGCGTTGCGACAGGCGCGCCAGAAGGGCCTGAAGGTTGGGATGCTGCGTTTGATCACCGTGTGGCCGTTCCCCGAAGAGCAAATCCGCAAGCTGGCCGACCGTGTCGCCGGGTTCGTCGTGCCCGAGATCAACCTTGGGCAGATTGTGCTCGAGGTCGAGCGAACGGCCGCAGGCAAGGCCGTTGTGAAGTCCGTACCGCACGCCGGCGGCGACATCCACCAACCCGAGACCATTGTGGCCGCCATCGAGGAGGTGCTTAAGCATGCTTCGTAAGACCGAGACTCTGCCAGAGCCGGAGCTCCTCGACAACATAACCCATCCGATGCGCAGGTATCTGCGCACAGACCGCTTTCCCCATATCTGGTGCTCCGGCTGTGGCCTCGGTACGGCGCTCAGCTGTTTCACGTTCGCGCTCGACGAGCTGGGACTCGACGACTCGAACACGGCTGTTGTGTCCGGGATCGGCTGCACCGGCCGTATGGCTGGCTACCTGAATCTCGACTCGTACCACACGACGCACGGCCGAGCAATCCCGTTCGCCACCGGGTTGGCTGTCGCCCAGCCGGAGAAGAAGGTCGTCGTGTTCAGTGGAGACGGGGATCTGTTCGCGATCGGCGGCAACCACTTCATCCATGCCGCGCGACGGAACATCGATATGACGGTGCTCTGCGTCAACAACTTCAACTACGGGATGACGGGCGGTCAGTTCGGCCCGACGACACCGATCGGCCAACGCGGTACCACGGCGCCGTACGGCAACTACGAGAATCCGTTCAACCTGCCCTACCTGGCGGCTTCGAGCGGCGCGGTCTATGTCGCTCGATGGACGACGCTCGATGCGCGGCGTCTCAAGCAAGCGATGATCGAGGCGTTGACGAAGCCCGGGTTCTCGTTTGTGGAGATCATCTCGCCTTGCCCGACAAACTACGGTCGTCGGAACCGCCTCGGCGACGGTCTCGATGAATTGAAGTACTACGCCGAGCGGAGCATCATCCAGCATGGTGCGGACCCGAAGGACGCCGATCTCTATCCGGGGTCCGACGTGATCGTCGGACGCTTCATCGATCGAGATCGAGCGACGTTCTTGAGCCAATACGAGGAGCAAATCATCGAAAAGCAACACTTCGTCAAACCGCAGGGAATGGGCAAGGGGCCGGTGCGAGCGTCGGGGCAAACCTCGTGAGTGCGATCGATGTGAAGACCGCCCTTGTCGAAGCGCTCCGACAGGCCGCAACGCAGCTTCCGGAAGACGTGGTGAGCGCGTTGAAGCATGCGCGTGAGATCGAGACCTCTCCGCTGGCCGCCGCACAGCTTGACGCAATCCTCGAGAACGTCGAGATCGCAGGATCCGACAGGGTTCCGATGTGCCAAGACACCGGCATCCAGACCTTCTTCGTCGAGGCAGGGGCAGCGAGTCCGCACCTTGCCAGCATCCGAGATTGGATTGCCGAGGCCGTTCCGGCAGCCACGGAAGCCATTCCGCTTCGCCCGAACACCGTCGATCCGTTCACCGGCGCCAACCCCGGGAACAACCTCGGCCGCTTCATGCCATGGATCAACTGGGAGATCGTCGAAGGAGACGAGATCACAATCACCATTCTCCCCAAGGGCGGCGGCAGCGAGAACATGTCGACCGTCAAGATGCTGCCTCCGGGAGTCGGGATCAAAGGGGTCAAGAAGGCCGTCATCGACCACATCGTCAGCTGTCAAGGGAAGCCCTGTCCGCCGACGATCCTCGGCGTCGGCATCGGCGGCGGTGCCGATATCGCGCTGAAGCTCGGGAAGAAAGCCGTGCTTCGCACCATCGGAAGCCGGCATCCGGAGCCCGAAGCTGCAGCGTTGGAGGCGGAACTGCTGGAACTCGCCAATGCAAGCGGCGTCGGCCCCATGGGCGTCGGCGGAGCGACGACCTGCTTGGCCGTCCACGTCGAGTATGCTCATCGGCACCCGGCGAGTCTGCCGCTGGGCATCCTCGTTCAATGCTGGGCCGATCGACGTGCCCGCGTTCAACTCCGTGCCGACGGAACCGTCGAGGTGATCTGATGGAACGAGAACTAACCCTGCCGATTGACGAGGCACAGGCACGCGGACTGCGCGTCGGCGACATCCTCTATCTCAACGGCAAGATCTACACCGCGCGCGATGAGGCGCATTTGACCATGCTCGAAGCCCGCGAAGCCGGGGAAGACATCCCGTTCGATCCTGGCGCGATGGCTCTGTTCCATTGCGGGCCGGTCGTTCGGAAGGTCGGCGATGCGTGGGATGTCGTCGCCGCCGGACCGACAACAAGCATCCGAATGGAGATCTTCGAGGACCGGTTTGTCGAGACGTTCGCCCCGCGCATTCTGATCGGCAAGGGCGGGATGGCTTCGCGCACACAGTGCGCGTTGGAGAAAGTGGGCGCTGTGTACACGCACTACACCGGCGGCGCCGGCGCGCTGGCCGCGAAGCGGATCACGGGTGTTCCCGCCGTCTACTGGCTCGAGGAGCTCGGCATGCCGGAGGCCGCTTGGATCTTCGAGGTCGAGCGCTTCGGCCCGCTGCTCGTAACGATGGACAGCGCCGGCGGCAACCTCTATCGCGAGCTTGACCGCACGATTGAGGAGAACATGAAGGCGATCCACGCACGGATCGACGATTCCTAGAAGGGCAAGGAGAAGGCGACATGGTGGCAGACGAGCATCTTTCGGTGGAAGAGCGGTTGGAGCGAGCCAAGCTCCCGGGGAAGAAGGCGCCCGGGCTGCACGCGCAGTACCGCGGCAAGGTTGAGACGACGCTCAAGTGCGCAATCACGAGCGTCGACGACTTCGGCATTTGGTACACGCCGGGCGTCGCTGCGCCGTGCAAGGAGATCCACGCCGATCCGGCCAAGGCATTCGAGTACACGAACAAGGCAAACGCCGTTGCCGTCGTCTCCGACGGCTCGCGCGTCCTTGGTCTCGGAAACATCGGGCCGCTCGGCGGTCTGCCGGTCATGGAGGGCAAGTCCCTACTGTTCAAGTACCTCGGCGGCGTCGGTGCCTTTCCGATCATGCTCGACACGCAGGACACCGAGGAGATCATCCAGGCCGTCAAGTGGATCGCCCCCGGCTTTGGCGGCATCAATCTCGAGGACTTCTCCAATCCGAAGTGCTTCGAGATTCTCGACCGGCTGCGTGCCGAACTCGATATCCCCGTCTGGCACGACGATCAGCAGGGAACCGCATCGATTACGCTTGCCGGCGTGATCAACGCGCTGAAGATCGTCGGGAAAGACATGAACCAGGTCACCTACTGCGTCATCGGCTCCGGGGCTGCAAACATCGCGTTTGTGCGCGTGCTGATTGCCGCCGGGGTCCCCGCGGGCAACATCCTGCTCGTCGACTCGAAGGGGATCCTCCATCCGGGACGGGAAGACCTCGAGGCGAACCAGGTGAACAACCCCTACAAGTGGAAGTACGCCAACGAGACGAACGCCGAGCGACGCACCGGTGACATGGCCGCGGCCATCGCGGAGGCCGATGTGTTGATCGCAGCATCGAAGCCTGGGCCGGATACGATCAAGAAGGAATGGCTCGCCACGATGAACAAGGATGCGATCGCGTTCGTGATGGCGAATCCGATCCCCGAGATCTGGCCGTGGGAGGCCGCGGAGGCTGGCGTACGCATCGTCGGAACAGGCCGCTCCGATTTCCCGAACCAGGTCAACAACTCGATCGGGTTCCCCGGCATCTTCCGCGGGACGCTCGACGTGTTCGCGAAGACGATCACCGATGAGATGGCGATTGCCGCTGCGTACTCGATCGCGAGGACGGCGGAGGACAACGGGCTTCGCGAGGACTACATCGTTCCGACGATGATGGAGACCGAGGTGTTCATCAATGAAGCCGTCGCGGTCGGGTTGAAGGCAATCGAACAGGGCATCGCACGGCGCGTTCTGACCGAGGCGGAGCTTCGGAAGGAAGCGGAATCGAAGATCCGCCACGCGCAAGCCGAGGTGAAGGCGCTGATGGATGCAGGGATCATCCCGCCTCCGAACGCGTAGGGCGTTCCCGGTTCTCCGATCGAAACGAGAGAGCGGCTCTCAGAGGAGAGCCGCTCTCTTGGTTGCCGAATGCCCGTCTACTCGCCCAGCCGCACCGCCGTTCCGTACGCGAGGATCTCGGCCGCGGCTTGCATCGTCTGCGACGTGGTGAAGCGAACACCGAGGATCGCGTTTGCGCCCAATTCCTCGGCCTGTTTCACCATTCGCTGGATCGCCTGGTCGCGTGCTTGATCCAACATCCTCGTGTAGTCCTTGATCTCGCCGCCGACAATCGTCCGGAGACCGGCCATGATATCCCGCCCCACGTGACGCGCGCGGATCGTATTCCCCCGAACGAGCCCCAGCGTCTTCTCGATTCTCCGTCCTTCAATCGCTTCCGTTGTCGTTAGCAGCATCTCTCTCCTCCCGTCTTCTCTCGCGCACCAGCCCGATCAGCACGAGAATCACGCCGACACCGGCGACCAGGATCACTGCCTTGAAGAACGGATGGATCCCCGGCGCCAGCACGAGGACACGAATGACGTGATAGCCGATGAACCCCACCGCGCAAGCCCCTGCCGTCATCAGCAATGCATACCCGATCCTGAGCATTCCGCCTCCTCCCGCGGCATCATGCCCGAAAGGCCGGGCGAACGTCCAGCCTCGCAGACTGGTGGATCCGTGGGCGACAGTCTTTGTTTGGCGACGGTTTTTTCTATAGGATATGGATCACTCACAACTGTCCGGCGGAGGTCGCATGCATCAGAGAAAGGTACAAAAGACGGGTGGATCGACCTATTTCGTCACGCTTCCCAAGCAGTGGGCGGATCAGATCGGCATCGGGCCCGGCTCCATCGTGACGTTGATGTCGAACGACTCGGGCTCCCTGCTGCTCGTACCGGACACCCTCTCCCGAGAGAATCGCTGCACCATCGAGCTCGAAGACTGGAACTCGGATCGATTCCACCGCGAGATCATCTCTCGCTACATCGTCGGATACGACATTATCGAGATCCGACGCGACCGCATTCGTCCGGAGCAGCGCCGACTAATGCGAGAGATTGCTCAAGGCCTGGTCGGACTGGAGATCTTCGATGAGACCCAGGAGGCCGTGATCCTTCAGGCGATGGTCAATGTGCGCGATTTCCCGGTGCAACGGACGCTATCGCGCATCTTCGACATTACCCACGCGATGCTCTCCGATGCGGTCAGCGCGTTCTGCACCCACGATCAAGAGCTGGCCCGCGACGTACTCGAGCGTGATGGAGACATCGATCGCCTCGTGCTCCTGGTTGCGCGGCAGTTCAATCTGCTGCTCCGCGACCTGCTTCTCGAAGAGGATGTCGGACTCTCGAAACTCGAGTTCCAGCATTACCACACCGTCGCCGACCAGCTCGAGCGCGTTGCCGACCACGCCGGAAAGGTCTCGGAGGCAACGCTTGCCCTTGGCGAGAAGGTCGTGGAGGATGTCGCGGTGGACATCGAGCAGCGTGCGCGGGATGCAACCTCGGTTCTCGGACGTTCTGTCCAGGCGTTTGAGAACCGGAACATGGATCTCGCCAATCAGGTCCTCGGCGAGAAGGAGAACGCCGAGCAGCTCTTCCAGGTGACGCGCCGCGCGGCGACCGAGAAGCAGCCGGAGGCCGCGCCTTCGATCAGCATCGTGGTCGACAGCCTTCTCCGCATCCGGGAGTACGCGTTCAACATCGCGGAGATCGCGCTGGATGCGCCCTCTTCGAGCAATGTCTAGCCCCCGAAACGCCTGCGTGCCCAGTTCGCCTTGCTGATAGTATCGCGTCCGTTGCAATAGGCGCGTCATGCTATATACTCTTGCGCGTCAGTATATACATCTCTTGGAGGGTGTTGTGAGCTCGCGGGTGCTGTTCCTCTGTACGCAGAACTCTTGCCGGTCGCAGATGGCGGAGGCGTTGTTGAGACTTCGCTTTGGAGACCGCTACAAGGCCTTCAGCGCCGGCACCAACCCATCGCGCGTCAATCCCTGGGCGATCCGTGTGATGTCCGAACTCGGCGCCGACATGTCGGGGCAGGTCTCCGAGCATCTCGATCGCTATCTCGGGCAGTCGTTCGACCTCGTCGTGACCACCTGCGACTCGGCGGCGGAGACGTGCCCCGTCTTCCCGGGGGCCGCGAAGACGATCCACCGAGGCTTCGACGATCCGGCGGCCGCCGTTGGCTCGGACACGGCGATCCTCGCCACCTTCCGGAAGGTTCGCGACGAGATCGATGCGTGGATTCGCGCCGCGTTCGACCCCGACAGCAAGGACGCTGCATAGGAGCCGGGGCATGACGAGGTACGCGAGCGAGTAGCGGCGCGAACCCAACGCAGAAGCGCCTTCCGCGAGGAGGCCGGGGGGACATCCAAGTCAGGATGGTCCTTGCTGCGCTTGAGGATCACGGTCAAGTCCCGGCTTCTACCCAGGAGGATCGACGATCGACCGACCCCGCTCGCTTCGGCGCTTGCTGCTTTTGCTTTGTCTCGTCGCTGACCCCGCGAGCACCTAGCCAAAGCGCCCGCTCAGGTAGTCGGCGACGCGTTCATCCTCCGGGTTCTCAAAGACGCTGTTCGTCGGGCCGAACTCCGCCAGCTCTCCGCCTGCGAGCAGCACGGCGACGCTATCGCTGACGCGACGCGCTTGCTGCAGGTTGTGCGTCACGATGATTACGGTCAGTTCCTCGGCGAGCTCTCGAGCGGTTTGCTCGATGCGATCGCTTGCTTTCGGATCGAGTGCGGAGCAGGGCTCATCCATCAGTAGGATCTTCGGCGAGACCGCGAGCGCACGCGCGATACAGAGCCGCTGCTGCTGGCCGCCGGAGAGCGAGAATGCGCTGTCCTTCAGGCGATCCTACACCTCGTCCCACAACGCAGCCCGCTGCAATGCATCCTCGACGATCGTCATCAGCTTCTTGCGGTTTCTCAACCCGTGGATTCGCGGTCCGTAGGCCACGTTGTCGAAGATCGACTTCGGGAAGGGATTCGGGCGCTGGAAGATCATGCCGATCTTGTGACGAAGAACTACGGGGTCCGTCTTCAGGAGGTCCTCCCCCTCGAAGACAACGCGGCCGCTTGCCCGCGCGCCGGGCACCACTTCGTACATCCGGTTGAGCGTCCTAAGCAGTGTGCTTTTGCCGCACCCGGACGGCCCCATGATCGCGGTTACGCCATCCTTGGGAATCCCTAACGAGACTTGCTGTAGGACCTTGTTCTTCCCGTAGAAGAAGTCGAGATCCCAGATATCAATGATCGTCTCTCCGTAGAACGTTCGTTTCACCCAGGCGCGCGTCGCGTCCACTTCGATATCCCTTTCGCTGGAGGATTGCGTTTCGTGGTACTCCGTACGCTCTACCATGCCTTCTTCCTCCTCACGCGCGTTCGCCAGATAATGGCGGTCAGATTCAGCAACGTGACGACGACCATCAGGACGAAGACTGTCCCGTATTGAATCGGTCTGGTCTCGTTGTAGTGCTGGCTGATTTTGATTAGCCCGTACAAGTGGTACGGAAGCGTCCCGACCTTCTCGAACAGGGAGTGCGGCCAGGGATTGCTCATCATGAACGCCGTCGCCGTGAACATGATCGGCGCCGTTTCTCCGATCGCGCGTGCCATGCCGAGGACTGAGCCCGTCAGAATGCCTGGAATTGCCGTCGGCAGCACGACGGTGCGGATCATGGTCCAGCGCGTTTCGCCCAAAGCGAGCGCCCCTTCGCGAAAAGAACGGGGAACCGCTCGCAACGCCTCTTCCGATGCTCGAATCAAGATCGGAAGCGAAAGCATCGCCAGCGTGCACATGCCCGACAGGAGCGACACGCCGAAGCCCAGAGCGACGACGAACAGCCCGAGACCGACCAGACCGAAGACAATCGACGGAACACCGGCCAGCGTGTTGACGCCGACGCGGATCGCGCGCAGCCACCATCCCTTCCATGCGTACTCCGAGAGCCAGATCGCCGATCCGAGCGCGAAGGGCATCGCGACAAGCAACGCCCCGCCGGTCATGAAGACCGATCCGAGGATCATCGGAGCGATGCCACCTTCACGCGCCATGTTCCGCGGCGCCGTCGTCAGGAACTCCCAACTGATGGCCGAGGCGCCCTGGCTGATCACCCAGTAGAGGATGAATGCCAGGAAGAAGAACCCGAACAGAGAACCGAAACCGAGCAGCACAAACGCCGCCCACTGCGTCGCGGATCGCTGCTTCCGCCCTTGGATAATGTCCTGTTCTTTCCTGATCTCATCGTGGCTTTGGTTGGACACCCTCTACCCCTCCCGGATCCCTTGGCGCCGCAACAGCCGAACGTGGAACCACTCGGCGGCCCAGTTCATCACTAGCGCGATCAAGAGGAGCATCGCGCCCAGCGCGAACAGCGAGTGATAGTGCGCCGAGTAGTGGACGGACTCCGCCATGTCAAGGGCAATGCCGGCCGTCAACGGTCGAATCGAGTCGAACAGGTTCCACGACAGAAAGGCGCTGTTGCCGGCGACAAGCAAGACGGCCATCGTCTCGCCGACCGCACGTCCCATCCCAAGAATGGCCGCACCAATGATCCCCGAGGAAGCAGCCGGAATGAGTGTTCGCCAGATCATCTGCCACTTGGTCGCACCGAGCGCGTAGGACGCCTCGCGATACGTGTTCGGCACGGCGTGGAGCGCATCCTCGGCAAGGCTGGCAATCGTAGGGAGCGCCATAATGCTCAGGATCAACGCGGCGGTGAATCCGTTCTGACCGCTGATGACGTTGAAGTGCTCGCGCACCCAGGGGGCGATCACGATCAGGCCGAAGAAGCCGTAGACAATCGATGGAACGGCCGCCAGAAGCTCCAAGACGGTCTTGAAGATATCCTTGATCCATCGTGGCCCTACTTCGCCCACGAAGACTGCCGCACTCAGGCCGAACGGGACCGCCATCCCGATCGCGGCAATCGTGATCAGCGCGGTGGCGACGATCATCGGGACCATGCCGAAGAACTGATGCTTGTAGCTTGCCGGGCTCCACCTTGAAGAGAAGAGATCCCAGAACGTCGTCGGGGCGTAGTGCTCTCCCCATTTGGAGACCGTGCCCAACTCCTCGGGCACGACCTTGAGTTTGCCGACAAAGGGAGCCGCCTGGGAGAGGATGAAGTAGAGAATGGTGCCAAGCGCTACGAGCGAGACCAGCGCCAGCGCGAAGAAGACGTAGCGGTCGATATTTCGGTTCTTCAAGCGGATCTTGGGATCCGGAGTCCTATCTTCTTGAGGATCGCCCACTCTACCCCCTTGTGTCTGACTATAGATACTCATGCGAATACCTATAGATAGCCTTTTGCTAGTATATACGCCCAGTCCTATCCGTCAAGTCGTGCTCGACTCGCTCGATAGACGCTGACCGGGCAACGCCCGGTCAGCCGATCTAGTGGCGTTTGCTGCCCTTGATCACCCGTCTCGATGCGAGGCAGCACCGCTCCGGGCATCTCGAATTTCCGCGTCGCGTGGCCCCCATTGCTGGATCCCCTCGCAACAGGGTTGCGCTCAATGACTACGAGACGTCACGAGGCCCTTCCCGCGATCGAGCCGCACCAGATCAGGCCGATCGACATCGCGGCGGGAAGCGGCGATCCACAGGCTTCTGGCCATTCTCTTCGCACGCATGGTTCCTCCAGCTCGGTACCCTGCGATGGAGAAGGCCAGCCCCCTTTCCTCGAGGGGCTGGCCCGTTTCGAGAAGCTGTCTAGCAGCACTCCTCAGAAGCGTTCCTAGAGGACGCCCTCGCAGTCGCAGGGGCAGGCCCACACAGGGATGAACTTCTCGGCCTGGGTGGCGCAGCCGCCGACCTGGCCCAAGAAGGCGTCGACCACGGTGGCGACGTCGCCCGTCGGGATGCCGTTCGTCGAGATGAACAGCGCGCGGCCGATCGGATAGGCGGACGAGGCAAGCTCGATGCCGTCAACGCTCAGAACCTTGACTCCCTGCTGGAACGCGAGGCCGACGTAACCGATGGCATTCTCGTTGTTGAGAACGACTTCCTGCATCTCCGGGTTTCCGGCAACAACGGTCACCTGCGTGCCCGTGTAGTCAGCATCGTCAAGAACGATCTCGGTCCAGACGCCGTAGGTGCCGGACGAGGTGTCGCGGGAACCGAAGAGGATCGGCTCGTCGTTTCCGCCAAGCTCGCTCCAATTCGTGATGGTGCCCATCCAGATGCCGTACAGCTGCTCCATCGTAATATTCGTGATCGGGTTTGCTTCGTTCACGACGACGACGATCTTGTCGCGGGCGACGGTGTAGATGTACGGCGTGATGCCGCTCTCGACGGCCTGGCCGAACTCCGAGGCCTTCATCGCACGCGAGTGCATCGCGATGTCGGTCGTGCCGTTCAGCAGCGCGGCGATACCGGTACCCGAACCCGTCGCTTCGATGTTGATGACGACACCCGGGTTGTTGTCGAGGAACCACTGCTGGATCAGCGTGGCAATCGGGCCAACCGTGGTTGAACCGTTGATCTGAACTTCACCAGCCGTCGCGGCGAAACCAAACAGCGACAGCGCCAGGATTCCAACAAGCATCATTCGGGACTTCTTCATCTGCGACCACCTTCTGGTGTATGTAGTTAAGAGCATTAGTATATAGCTCAGTGCTGATGTATGCAAATCCCGCGATCCCATAGTGGAAGCGCACTCCCGGCAAAGCAACGATGCCGTGCCATCGACCGGAGCGGAAAACCACGTTCGAGACAGCGTTCCGTCGCCACGTGCCTCGCAAAGGAACTTGGTCCTCTGCATTCTCGTGACGCTTGTCAGCCAGGCTAACTTGCTTCCGTGAGCTGCGCTCGCTAGCGTGGGAACGCATGCCGGGAACAGAGGAAGGAGTGCAATGGCAACGACAATCGATCAAGTACGCGAAGAAGTCTGGGGGCTGCTGAAGACGGTGCAATGTGTCTATCTCGCAACCGCCGAGGCCGACCAGCCGCGCGTCCGGCCGGTCACGTTGCTCGACATCGACGAGAAGTTCTGGATCGCGACCAGTCCACGCAGTGCGAAGACCCGGCAGATCCTGCGAAATCCAAATGTCGAGTTCTGCATCCCTCTCAAAGAGGAATGCGGTCAGGGGTACGTCCGAATCGCAGGCGTGGCGGCCGTGATCTCCGATTCGACGGTTCGAGACGAGATCGGGCAGAGAATCCCGTTCCTCAAGGACCACTGGGAGGGACCCGACGATCCAAATTTCTGCCTCCTTCGAATCACGCGCGTCGAGGTGGAGTACCTCAAGCCGGGCGAGATGGAGCCGAGCACCTTCATCGTATAGGAGGCATCACCTTCCTTGGCCAGTCGTCATGCGTGGGACTCCCGGGCTCGTCGCGAGGGATGATTGGTCAGATCGCTTGGCAAACTGACGATTGTCGCGTAGGATGGTGCTGGCTGGAACGGGGCTGCTGAGTGGTGCACTGGGGGAGACGCATCACTGCGGGATTGTTGCATCCGACTAGTGGAAGAGCGTTGGCACCACTCACGCCCGTCCGGCTGACCAGGCGTCAGGCGGCGGCTTACGTAGGGACTTGGTGCTCAGGGATGACTGCACGCGAAGCCGTCGCCCTGTCGTTGCCTCGAACGGAGCGCTGGCACGCCGAATCCCCGCTTCCCGGAGCTGTTTGGACACTCGTCCTTGAGCCGATCTGGCTTTGGGCTATACTCATCATCATGAACGACGCTCGAGGCTGGCGAATGAGCACGAAGATGCACGCCCTGCTCTCGCTTTGCGTCTTCCAGCCGAACGTCGGGCGGGCTGTGCGCGGCTAAACACCGGAAGTTCCGCACAGAAAGCCCGACAAGCGAACGCAGGCTACGGCCTGCGGTTTTTCTTTGGGGCGTATCGGCGCGAGAAGCCGTGCGCAGAGAATACGGAGATGCCTCGAAAGGGGCAGGAGGTGAGACGATGCGTACACGAAACACACGGCCGTTCGATCGACCCATGCAAGGCTTCACGATCCGCGTTGCTTCGTTTGGGGATCACCCGCTGCGGGGCCGCATGTTGAAGCTTATCGCGGCGGCCACGATGCCGATCGTCGCCCTCCACTCGCTTGCTTCGTGGCGGTGTCGGTCCGGCGAACCCGTGCAGACAGACTCAACGCAGCCCTCGTCGGACACGATGTGCCAAACCGAACGAAGGGAGCAGTCTCCATGAATGAGAACGAACGACGCGAGATCCTGGTCGTGATCCAGCAGTCCGAACCGGACGTACGTCGTCCCATCGAGCAGACCGTCCAGATCCCACAGGGGGCTGGTCTGACGGAACTTCTGAGGGAAATCGAGCGCGAGTCTCCGGAGATCTACCCGGAGATCCGAGGGCGGGTCCTTCGCGCAGCAGGAGGCGTTCTCGCCACAGGCCAGGAGCATCCGCTGCTCGAAGGGCTCACACGCCAGCTGGCTGCCGGTGGTCCGGTCGTCTTCCCAGCAGTTGCGGAAGACACACGAGACGCCAGCGCAGTTGTGTAGTGTCCTCCTGAGTCACGCGGCCCCGGGCGCCTATGCGTCCGGGGTCGCCTCCTTCTTGCAATCATCGCTTGCTCCTGTTTGCCTCTCGCAGATGTCACTTCTATCCTGGGTCGGGGTGATCAGCATGAGAAACGCGAAGCGGATTGCACTCTTGGGGATGTCGTTGACGATCGCATTCGCAGTCGCCGGGTGCTTCTTGTTCAACGGCCCACCGATCGCCAGCTTCACCGCAACTCCGATGACCGGGCCCGCGCCATTGACGGTGCTCTTCGATGCGTCGAACTCAAGCGACCCGAACGACGACCCGCTAGACTACGCATGGGACTTCGGCGACGGTGCGGCCGGGGATAGTATCAGCGGTTTCCATACATACTCCACGCCGGGAGAGTACGAGGTCGAGTTGGTGGTGAGCGACACGTATGGAGAGACATCGAGAATGACTCGAGCCATCCTCGTGACGGCACCGGAGAACGAGACGCCGACCGCTGCATTCAGCGCAGCTCCGACATCCGGTCAAGCACCACTTGTTGTCACGTTCAACGCATCCGCCTCCGCCGACCCGGATGGAACGATCACGTCCTATGCCTGGGACTTTGGCGATGGAGGAACCGCCACGGGTGTGACGGCACTTCACACGTTCGCATCGCAGGGTGCCTACGTCGTCCAGTTGACGGTCACGGATGACGGCGGCGCGACCGATTCGTCAACAGCGGCGATCCTCGCGACGGCCCCAGGAAACCAAGTTCCGGTTGCCAGCTTCACCGCGGATCCGCTGAAGGGCTTTGTCCCCCTCACGGTAGACTTCGACGCATCGGCCTCTTACGATCCCGATGGCTCCATCGTCGCGTACCAATGGGACTTCGGCGACGGAGACTCGGCCAGCGGTGCAACGGTGGCCCACACATTTGCCACCTTTGGGATCTACACGGTCGTGTTGACCGTGATTGACAACAGCGGTGCTCCCGCGATGGACACGACCGACATCAACTGCATGATCTTCATCGGTCCCATCATCCCGCCGTTCATCCCGATCTTCCCATAGAGGAGCGGCAGAGCGAATCGAAGCCCAGTGCGGCCTGCGCCTTGCGGTACAGGCCGCACGCTGTCCCAAGCGGCGGCTTTCCTGATCAGACGTTGTTGGCAGGCTATACTCGTCACGGCGTGAGACATCGAAGCGCCGGGTCATCAGAGGAGCAATCACAACATGCGATGCGACTACGATATCGGTGTCATCGGACTCGGTCCGGCCGGAATGGCCGTTTCGGTCATGGCCTCACACATGGGGCTTCGCGTTCTGGGTGTCGAGCGCCGGGCCCTGGGCGGCGAGTGCATGAACGTTGGCTGCATCCCGAGCAAGGCGCTGCTTCGGATGGCGCATGTTCGCCACCTAACAACCCGGCTCAAGTCGCTCGCGCTTTCGGAGATCGAGCCCCCTACGCCGATCGATCCGCTCGGGCGCATTGCCGAGCACCTCTCGTTCATCAGCGAGAAGAAGACAGCCAAGATGTTCGAGAAGGTCGATCTGAAGCTCGGAGAGGGATCCGCGGCGTTTGTCGATCCTCATACGGTTCGCGTCGGGGAAACGCTGTACAGCGCGAAGCGATTCTTCGTCTGCACGGGGACACGGCCTGCGATTCCCCCGATCCGCGGATTGGAGGGCGTGAACTTCCTAACGAATGAAACGGTCTTCGAACTGGATTCGGTCCCGGAGAGCTTGCTCGTCATCGGCGGCGGAGCGATTGGCTGCGAGTTGGCCCAGGCGTTCCACCGTCTCGGAGCGCGCGCGACGATCGTCCACCTCGATCCCCATCTGTTGCCGCACGGCGATTGGGACGCCGGGAAGCTGCTCGAAGGCGTCTTCGCCGAGGAAGGAATCGGCGTCTACAACGGGCGCGCCGTGCGTTCGGTCACCGAGCAGAACGGAATCATCACCCTTGACACCGATCACGGGGAGACATTCCGTGCGGAGAAACTCCTTGTGGCCGCGGGGCGGCGCCACGATTTCACTGGGCTCGATCTTGAGAACGCTGGGGTCGAGTACAACGAGCGCGGCATTCGGATCACCGACCGCCTTCAGACGACACAACGGAACATCTACGCTCCAGGAGACTGCAATGGCACGCACTTGTTCTCCCACGCGGCGATGCATCAAGGGATGCTCGCACTGATGAACGCGATCGCTCCATGGCCGATTCGTTTCAACTTCCGCAGCTACGTCGTGCCGTGGACCGTGTTCACCGATCCTCAGATCGCGCATGTCGGCATGCTCGAACGCGACCTCAAAGCACGCGACATTCCGTACGAGATCGTCGAGGAGCAGTACTCCGACTACGGAGCGGCAATTGCCGAGGAAATCGCCGTCGGCTCTGTCAAGGCATACGTCAGCAAAGCCGGCAGGATCTACGGCGCGCGGATCATCGGGGAAGGAGCGGGGGAGATGGTCAACGAGTGGGGCCTGGCGATCCAGAACCGCCTGCGCCTCCACAGGATCATGTTCCTCCAACACAGCTTCCCCTCGATGTCATTCTTGACGAAGCGGGTCTCGGAGAGGTGGATGATGAACCGGATGGACAATGCGGCCATCCGCCGGATGATCCGATGGCTCGCGTGACGGTTGAAGCCGGCGGACTGCGGGTGTGAACGTCCGTTGACACCTCTCGCGGGCTTCGGTATCATTCCCCGCGGTTTGTCGATTGCCGTCAGGCAGGAGGTGCTTTTCTTTCGTGGAGCAGGCTGAACGACGATTACCGAAGAGAGTCAACGGAGCGATCCATGCCGTGGGACGCCGAAAGGCAGCCACCGCGCGCGTGTATCTCTCGGAGGGTTCGGGCGATTTGACGATCAACGGTCGCCCGGCCGATGTCTACTTCTCTTCCTATCTAGATGCAGAGCACTACCTGGAGAAGAGCCTCAAGGTCCCGTTCTATGTAACGGGAACCGTGGGGCAGTACGACGTCAAGGCCCGGGTTCGCGGCGGTGGATACACCGGCCAGCTGGAAGCCGTTCGCCTTGGGATCGCACGCGCGCTTCTCGGGGTGACCGATGAGTACAAGCTGCCCCTGCGGCAGGCCGGACTCTTGACCCGCGATTCTCGCAAGGTCGAGCGCAAGAAGATCAACCGGCGCAAGGCCCGCAAGAGCGAGCAGTACTCCAAGCGTTAGACCGGAGGACCCGTGAAACAGGGCATCCATCCCGAACTGAAGAAGGCAACGATTCGTTGCGGCTGCGGCGCGGAGTTCGAGACCATCTCGACCGTCGAGAGCATGCAGGTCGATATCTGCTCGAAGTGCCACCCGTTCTTCACGGGCGAAGAGCGCTTCGTCGACACCGAGGGACGTGTCGAGCGCTTCAACCGCAAGTACGCTTCGGACAAGAAGGACGAGTAAGTGAAGCCGCCCGTTGGCGGACAAGCCATCATCGAAGGCGTTATGATGCAGAACGGCGACCGAATCGCGGTCGCCGTTCGTCGTCAATCCGACGGCGAAATCCTAGTTCGCAATCTCCCGCCGAGGTTCCGCTTCAAAACGCTTGGGCAGATCCCATTCCTCCGCGGGCTGTTCCGGCTCTACGACATGATGTCGCTCGGTCTCCGAGCGCTGAATCTGTCGACACAGCTTGCCTTCCCCGAGGACGAGCAGATGAGCAAGAGCGGCACGTTCTTCACCTTCCTGTTCGCGATCGTCGCCGCGGTGGGGGCATTCGTCGTCCTCCCGTTGTACCTGACGAACAGCATCGGCGGCTTGCGAGTTGGGAGCTCCGTCCTGTTCAACTTGGTCGAGGGGTGTATCCGCTTGTTGTTCTTCTTCGTCTACCTCGTGGTGGTCTCCCGAATGAAGGACATCCACCGAGTCTTCCAGTACCACGGTGCCGAGCACAAGGTCGTCTATACCTACGAGGCGGACGAGTCGCTGACCGTCGAGAATGCGAGGCCACACACGACACTCCATCCACGCTGCGGCACGGCGTTTCTGATGACGGTGTTCGTGATCGCGATCCTGATCTTCTCTCTCGCCGGGAACCCGACGCTGTGGATCAAGATTCTGTCGAGGCTGCTACTGCTCCCGGTTGTCGCCGGCGTTTCGTATGAGGTGCTCCGGTTCACCGGTCGGAACTACAACCGATGGTGGGTGCGTGTTCTTGCCCAGCCGGGACTCTGGCTCCAGCGACTGACAACGGCTGAGCCGACTGACGACATGCTCGAGGTTGCGATCGCATCGTTGAATCGCGCGCTCGGTGTGGACGAGGAAGCTCCCGCGCCGCCCAAGCCCGCCTTGGAGGCCGAAACGCCCGCCTAGGCCTCTTCGTTCCGTTCCATGGCATCATCATCGACGAAGCCCATCGATGGAGCCGGCTTCAGCGACATGTCGTGGGCTTCCCCGTGCGTGAAGTGCCGGTATGCGCCCACGGCGGCAATCATTGCCGCATTATCGGTACAGAACTCGAGCGCTGGGAACGAAACCTCGATCTTACGCTCTGCACCGGCATCCGTCAGCGCCGCGCGCAGGTGCGAGTTTGCCGCCACCCCGCCGGCAACGACCAGGCGCTTTCGGTGGAATCGGCGCGTCGCCTCGATCGACTTCCCGACGAGAATATCGACCACGCTCGCGAGCACCGAAGCCGCGATATCCTCGTGCCGTTCTCGCGGGTTCTTGCGCAGATGGTAGAGGACGGCCGTCTTGAGGCCGGAGAAGCTGAAGTCAAAGCCCGCGGAACTCGCCATCGGGCGAGGGAAGGGAATCGCCTTCGGATTGCCCTCCCGCGCCATCCGATCGATCTCAGCGCCCGCCGGGTAGTTCAGACCGATCATCTTGCCGATCTTGTCGAGTGCCTCCCCGGCCGCATCATCCACGGTGCTCCCCACGAGCCGATACCGACCATAGCTCTGGACATCGACGAGACTTGTATGACCGCCGGAGACAACGAGCGCCATGAACGGCGGCGCGCTCTCCGGCGTGCTCAGACGGTGTGCGAAGATATGCCCTTCGAGATGGTTGACCCCGATGAACGGAATCTTGAGTCCGAACGCAACGCCCTTCCCGTACGACAGGCCGACGAGCAACGGACCGACCAGCCCCGGTCCGTAGGTCGCCGCGACCAGGGAGACGTCCGAAAGGGAGATTTCAGCCTCCCGCAACGCGTCGTCGACAATGTACGGGAGCTTGGTCACGTGGTTCCGCGAGGCCACCTCGGGAACCACGCCTCCGTACTGTGCGTGAATGTCGGCCTGCGAATAGACGGCGTTGGCCAGAAGATCCGTCTCGCCGCGCAGGATCGCGACCGCGGTCTCGTCGCACGAGGTCTCGATTCCCAGGGTCAGCGGCGCCGGCGCATCGCTCATGAGTCGATGAACTCGGCTTTCAGGGCGCCGATATACGGGAGATTCCGATAGAGCTCGGCGTAGTCCATGCCGTAGCCAACGATGAACTCATCGCTCTCCATCGTGAATCCGGTGTAGTCGATTTCGACCTGCGTCTCGCGCCGCGCCAACTTGTCGACCAAGGTGCAGACGCGGATCGACGCGGGCTTCCTTGCAGCGAAGCTTCGCTTCAGGTAGTTGATTGTGTAGCCCGTGTCGATGATGTCTTCGACGATCAGGAGGTCCCGCCCCTCGATCGGCCGCTTCAAATCCATGACGAGCCGCACCGCGCCCGGCGCCGTGCCGTTCCCATAGGACGAAACGCTGATCAGGTCGTATTCGACCGGTATCGACATCGCTCGTCCGAGGTCGGAGAGGAAGACGAGCGCACCACGCAGGATTCCGACAAGCAGGACCGGTCGCTTCTCCGGATCGGAAGCCCCACCGGACGCGTAGTCGACAGAGAGCTGCTTTCCGAGATCGACGACACGTGCCCGGATCTGCTGCTCCGTGAACAGTGTCTGCGAGATCCGGCTATGGAGATCGACTGGTCCCATTGGACTTGCCCTCTTCTCGTAGCTCGAAGCGCGTGTCCAGCGCGTCGAGACGGTGTTTGATTCCGACGTACTCCAGATCATGATAGCCGAGCATCGCGGCCCCGGAGAAGCCCTGGCGCCGGATCTCGTGCGCCTTCTTCGATGCCTTCGTGCGTACCCACTCCCAGTAGGGATGATCGAATGCGTCCACAGGCTCGGTCAGTTTGCCCTCCTGAACGCAGAAGGCAAGACAAGAGACCATCGGCGGACCGTCGAAGAAGGAGACGGGGGTCCGCGCGGTGACCGGCATCAGTGGGCCGTTGTGGCTGCCGCGCATGAACCCGGCTACGTAGTGCGCAATCTCGAACGGCGCAAGAACCTCGCCCGTCGCCGGGAAGCTCTTCTGCGTCCGCGCGAGCATGATCGGGTCGTCCTTGCCGACGTACTTGCCGGCGATGTTCCGAAGACGCGTCGTACAGGACGATACGGCAATGTCGCCATCGTGCCGGGAGTGGATCGATTCGATGACGAAGCGGCCGTTGTCCCGAAGCAATGCGGCGAGATCGTAGGTCTCTTCGGGCGTCACAAGTTCGATGATCCGATCCCCATCGGCGCAATCGACGTCCATCACCGTGAACGTATATCCCTTCCCGCCGGTCGGCGAGAGGATCAGCCCCGCGTTGTACATCGGGTCGGCAAACGCGAGAAAGAGCGGCAGGTTGTAGGCGCCAGGTTCCGTCTTGTCCGCCGTGAACATCAGGAACGGTTCGTTCGGGCGCTCCTCGAACTCCATCTCGGCAACGGCCGGACCGAGCCCGCGCGTGTTCCCCGAGAATGCGTCCTTGAGAAGATCTTGCCCCGCACCGTAGAGCCCTTGGGCCTTTGCGACCTCTGTCCCCGCAATGAACGCATCCCACGCCAGCCGGTGGACTCGCTCATCGTCCATCCCACGATCGTGCGACAGGAGAATCGCGACATCGTCTCCGGTGTAGTTCAGAGCGTAGTCAATGATCGCGCCCCGCCCCTCGCGCGCGACGGTCTCCTCCACAGCCTCGAGAAGCTGCTTGCTCGGGCAGATGTGCCCGCCGATGCTGCCGATATCCGCCTTGATTGCTGTCAGCGTGACTCTCATGTCGTCCTGACCTCCGAGATCGGATAATGACCAGAGCCAACGGCCGCGGAGGCCATTGGCGTGCCGATTATAGCGAGCGGAAGCTCCTGCACAACGAGGATTGGTCGTCAGGTTGTCAGACGGATTGGGGCCTATCGGCCGCGGTAGTCCAACCGCACCCGGCGCAGCCGATTGGCATTCGTTACCACATTGATCGAGGATAGCGCCATCGCCGCCTCCGCGATCAGCGGGTGCAGCAGGCCGAGCACAGCGAATGGGACCGCGACAACGTTGTAGAAGAACGCCCAGAAGAGGTTCTGGCGGATCTTCCGGAAGGTCGCTCGGGAGAGCCGAACGGCTCGGACCAGGGCGTCGAGATCCCCGGAGACGAGCGTCACGTCGGCCGCTTCGATGGCGATGTCCGTCCCGGACCCAATGGCAATCCCCACGTCCGCCGCCTTGAGTGCAGGTGCATCGTTGATTCCGTCGCCCACCATCACGACGCGCGAGCCGAGATTCCGGAGTTTCTCGACTACAGCGACCTTCTCCGCCGGCAGGACCTCGGCGACCACCTCGTCGATGCCCACGGCCTTCGCAACGGCCTCCGCCGTTGCGCGGCTGTCACCGGTCACCATCACCGGCGCAAGGCCGAGGGATCGGAGGATCTCGACGGCCTCGGAGGCATCGGGCTTGACCCGATCGGCGACCGCCACCAGGCCGACGAGGCCCAGTTCGATATCCGCGATACCGACCACGCTCTTGGCTTCGGCGGAGAGACGCTCCCAGTCGTTCATCCCACGTCCCGCTGCAACACCGAGTTCGGTCAACCAGTCCCGCGTTCCGACAGCGATTCGCGCGCCGCCGACCCGCGCCTGAACCCCTTTGCCGGAGACCGCCTCGAACTCGTCAAGCGCCTCGAGTTCGATCCGACGCTCGCGGGCTTCGGCAACGATCGCTTTGCCGATCGGATGCTCCGATCCCACCTCCACACTGGCGGCCAAACGCAGGACGTCGGCGCTGTCGGCTCCGACACCGATAACATCCGTGACCGATGGATGACCGACCGTGATCGTCCCGGTCTTGTCGAACACGATGCGATCCGCTTCCCGGAGCATCTGAATCGCCGCGCCGGAGCGAAACAGGATCCCGTTTTGCCCCCCTACACCGCTTCCGACCATCAGCGCGGTCGGCGTTGCCAGTCCGAGTGCGCAAGGACAGGCAATTACGAGCACCGCGATCGCGGCGAACAGGGCACGGGAGAGCGGATTGAGGGAGCCGTCAACCCACGGCAGGATTCCGCTCAGCGCCTCGACGGCCGCCGAGAGGAGTCCGGGAGCGGCCAACCAGAGAAGGAAGGTGATCGCGGCCAACCCGAGGATGACGGGCACGAAGAATCGCGTAACACGATCGGCGAACGCCTGGATCGGGACCTTCGATCCCTGGACCTCGTTCATCAGCCGTATGATCTGCGCCAGGAAGGTGTCCTCGCCGACCTGCGTCGCGCGAACCTTCAACAGACCGGATCCGTTGATCGTCGCACCGATCACCGGATCGCCTTCGGAGCGTTTCACCGGCGTTGGTTCCCCGGTGGCCAGCGATTCGTCGACGTAGCTCGTTCCGGCGACAACGACGCCGTCCGTCGGGATCTTGCCCCCCGGACGAACGACCAGCACATCGCCGCGCTGGACCCTGCCGATCGGCGTCTCGACCTCGACGTCTCCTTTCAGGACGATGGCCGTCTTCGCCCCGAGGGTCAGCAGCCGGCGGATCGCGCTCGACGCTCGGCCCTTGGCCGTCGCCTCGATCCAGCGTCCTGTCAGATGGATCGCCATGATCATCGCCGCAAGCCCGGCGTAGCTGAAGGTTCGCTGCATCCATCCCACCGCTCCGAGTACTGCCAGAATACCGCTGAGAAGGGACACGCTCGTCCCGAGGGCGATCAACGTGTCCATCGTAGGTGAGCGACGGAGCAGGGCTCGAAAGCCGCCGATCAGCGTGTCCCGCCCGGGGAAGAAGATCGCAATCGCCGCCAGCAAGACCATCCCGAGGTGAAACAGGAGCGGGTTCGGCCACATCACGCCGAAGAACATCTCCGGGATCATCCAACCGATCACCGGGATAGCGGCAATCCATGCAACGCGCATTCGAGCGGCAGCTACCCGCAGGTTGCTCTGATCGCGATCCGCGACATTCTGCTCGTCGAATGCCGAGAGCCGTGCAACGGCGGTTGCACCATAGCCGCTGCGGCGGACGGCGTCCGTCAAGGCGGCAACGTCAACGCTGGCAGCGCGGATCGCCGCCCGCTCGGTCGCTAGATTCACATGAACCTCGGATACGCCGTCGACCCCGGACAGGGCTCGCTCGACGGCCTGCGAGCAGCCGGCGCACGTCATCCCCTCGATCCGCAGCTCGAGCGACTGCAGTTGCTCGTCGACGAATGCCTTGAATCCAGCGGCTTCCACCGCCTCGACGAGATCGGAGGGGGGTACCTCGCCATCGTGCTCGACCGTCGCCTGTTCGGTCAGCAGATTGACCGTGGCATGCTCGACGCCGGCGACCGTTCGAAGGGCTCGTTCGACGGATTGCGAGCACGACGCACAGTGCATGCCTTCGATTCGCAGTTGCTGGCGCATGGTCCCCTCCCGGTTCTGGTAGGCTTCCGCGAGAGTCTTCCGACCGATGTCAGGACATGGTGAGGCTCTCGCGACGTTCGAGTGTGGGTTGAGCTTCCGACAAAGACAAGCGGAGTCCCGTAAGGAACCCCGCTTGATGTCTCGAGAAAGGACCCTCTACGTTGGCGTGCCGTCGGATATCCCCTAGCAGATCCCGCCGCACCACCAACCAGAGAAGGCAAACACCCAAAAGGCCCAGAAGAACGACAGCAGCAACCACGCCGTGACACACATCGAGCCCACCTCCTACTGGGTTCTACACCGCGGGATGCTGCAAGTTTCGTTGCGAGACCGCAGTCCGACTGGAAACCGGAGCAGTCCGCGTGCGCGCCGGAGCCGTTTCGGTCGCCTCCCGAAGGCTCAGCGCGCTATCGGCGGCAACGCGTGTGGTCACGACGTGGCACGGACCGTACTGGGTCCAGGCGTGGGTGGGATGGACTTGCCCGCTTCGTGGCTACGGTCGTACATGAGGATCCGCCGTAGCAGATCCGCTTGGATCCTCGACCAGCTTTGCCGGAAGCTCCCTGAGCGTGCGATCCGCTGGCTTCGAAGCGGCCGCGGACTCATGAATCGATCGCTCTTCAGCCGACTCGTTGAACCGTTGTATCGATTGTGGGGCAGTCGAGCATCATCTTCTTGACTGTGCACTGAGAGGCGGCGCGGAGCATCGGGTCGACGTACTTCTCTGGGAAGCTCTCCGGCACACGAATCGAGACCTGAATATCGGTGATCTTCCTCGCCTTCGTGTCGCGCTGGACGTCAACGGACAGAGAAATGTCGTCGACCGGCAGCTCGCGCTGTTCGCAGAAATGCAGCACATAGTAGCTTGAGCAGTTTCCAAGCGCGGCCAATAGCAGATCGACAGGGCTTGGTGCCGTTACGGTGCCGCCCGGCTCCGTCGGCACATCGGTCGCAATCGTGAATCCCTTGGTCTCGGCCTCGACAACCTTTCCCCCTGCGAAGCGAATACTCACCGACATCGTCTCTCCTTCTCTTGGTCCTTCTCGTTTGGAGTCCCGAACTGGCGCCGAAGCTCCGCGTCTTCTCCACATGCTCGACACCGGTTCTTCAGTGCGAGACTTGAAACTTGGAGCGAAAAGTGTACGATGGATACAACATGTGTGCAACATGTCCCGGACATATGCCTCTCACGCTAGGAGGGCCGCAAATCCTCCCCGAGATGACGTGCACACGCTCTTGGGGGAGGTGGTAGCGCGCTGATTCCCAGTTGCGTTCGGTGAGGCATTCGGTTCACAGAGATGGAGGTCTAGACGTGAAAAAACTTTCCTTAGCGCTAGCAGCGGGGCTCTTGGTCTGTCTCCTCGGCGCCATGGCACTCGCTCAGGATCGACAGGTTCTCAGGATGTCCGAGTTCCTGCTCGACAACATCAACCCCACGCTTCTGATGGGGCGACCGGGAAACATGCAGGTCGCAAGCCTGATCTACGATTCGTTGGTGATTCGCAGGGCAGACACGACAGAGGGACCGGAGATCGCGGAGAGCTGGGAACGGACGGATGACGTCACGTGGATCTTCCACATTCGCGAGGGCATGACCTGGCAGGACGGCAACGACGTCTTTGCAGAGGGCGAATCCCGCGCGGTGACGGCCCACGATGTTGTCTTCTCGCTCGAGCTGCACCAGAAGTACTCGATGCCGTTGATGAGCACGCTGATGCACATCGTGTCGATGGAAGCGCTCGACGACTACACGGTGAAGATTGTCACAGATGTCCCGATGCCGCGGCTGATCTCGGGCGTTCAGACGTTGAACATGGCATGCATCTTCCCGCCGGAGGCAGCGACAGAGCACGAGAACGGCGTCGATATCCTCCCGATCGGTTCGGGCCCATTCGAGCTCCAGGAGTTCGTCGCCGGCTCGAAGGCCATCCTCACCAAGAACGAGGATTACTGGATTCCGGTCAAGCTCGACGAAGTGCAGAAGATCGTCATCAACGATCCCGCAGCGCGTGTCATTGCGCTCGAGGCCGGTGAAATCGACTTCTTGCAGTCGGCGCCGACCAGTGAAGGGCCACGGCTCCTCGATCTAGGGTATGTCCGCGTCGGAACCGGCGGTGGACCGTACAACATCGGATTCAACATCACGACCGAACCGTTCGATGACTACCGCGTGCGCGAAGGCATCTCGCTCCTGCTCGATGTCGACTCCGCCTGGAAGGCCGTCATTCCTGAGGATTTCGGCTTGCGCGCCTACGGCCACCAGGGACCGGCGAACGTGTTCAACTACGATCCCGACTCGCTGATGGACTTCGATCGCTACAACGTCACAGAAGGCCTGTCGATGCTGGAAGACGCCGGCTGGAAGGACAGCGATGGCGACGGCTGGCGGGACAAGGACGGCCAGAAGCTCGAGATCGACATCAAGACCTGGGGCGGAGACCAAGTGCAGGTCTTGACGATTCTCGCGACGCAGCTGCAGCTCGCTGGAATCGACGCTGAAGTCCAGGTCCTCGAGACCTCGACGTACGCGCAGGATCTCGTCACAGGAAACAGCGGCATGTTCTTCGACTACATGTACGGCAACGCGACAGGTCTGTTCGCCCTGTTCCACTCGTCGAGAATCGGCTCGAGCAACACGCACTACGTTGCCGACCCGGTACTCGACACGCTGCTTGATGCGGCCATGGCGCTCACCGAAGAGGAGAGCGGCGACTACTGGAAGGCTGTCGAGAGAATCGTCGTGGCCAACCGCTACATCCTTCCGATGTACTTCTCGATTCCGACGCACTTCCTCACGCCCAACGTGAAGGACTTTATCTCCCCGCAGGGGTTCCTCGAACTCGTGAGCGTGGAGAACAACGTCTATCTCGAGGACTAACGCGAAGAAACACGGATCGTAGCCGGACAGCAGGCCCATAAGGGCCTGCTGTCCCTCTATCCAGCCTGTCGCTACAATCTGCGCGGGGCAAGAGGGGGACGCGGAAAGCATGCTATCGTACATCGTTCGGCGCATCCTGATCGCAATCCCCGTATTGATCGGCATCACGTTCATCACCTTCGCGTTGATCAGTTTCGCTCCCGGAGACCCCATCTCGTCCATGCTGATGGGAAACGAGAGTCTGAACCCCGAGTTGGCGGGCTCACTTCGCGCGTTCTACGGGCTCGACCAGCCGTGGTACGTGCAGTATGCCACCTATCTCGGGAATCTCCTGCGCGGAAACCTCGGGATCTCGATCGCCTCGCGGGCGCCCATCGGCAAGAGCATCCTTCAGTTTCTTCCGAACACAATGCTGCTCGCCTTTTCGAGCATGTTGGTCGCCCTGCTGATCGCGATTCCGATTGGCATCATCAGCGCAACACGCCGAAACTCCCTGTTTGACTATGGGTCGTTGACCCTCGCGATGTTCGGCGTCTCGATGCCCAGCTTCTGGCTCGGACTGATGTTGATGCTCCTGTTTGGGTTGCGATGGCGCGTTCTGCCGGTCTACGGAATGGGCGATTGGTCGGAGGGTGTGTGGGACGTGCTCTCTCACTTGATTCTTCCATCTCTGACGCTCGGCGCCGCAATGGCTGCTCTTCTCGTGCGGCTGACGAGAGCCAGCCTGTTGCAGGTTCTCTCACAGGACTACATCCGCACGGCACGTTCGAAGGGGCTCCGCCAGAGCGTCGTTCTCTACAAGCACGGGCTTCGAAACGGCCTGCTTCCCGTGGTTACCGCGGCGGGCCTACAGTTCGGCCGGCTTCTCGGTGGGGCGTTCATCGTTGAGAGCATCTTCTCTTGGCCGGGCATGGGGAAGTACGCGCTCTATGCGATCAATGTGCGCGACTACCCGGTCATTCAAGCGACAACGCTCGTGTTCGCGCTGAGCTTCGTGGTCGTCACCCTGCTTGTGGACATCGCGTACACCGTGATCGATCCCCGGATCCGTTATGACTAGAGAGAAAGGCGGGAAGGATCCCATGCGCAGCCGTGGCAAGCGAAGAGAAGTCTGTCCGGACACCCGGAAGGAGTGCAGCCGCCTGCAGAAGGCTCTTCGCACATTCGTCCGGAATCGTCTCGCTGTGATCGGTGCCGTCATTCTGACCGGCATCATCGTCTGCGCCATCTTTGCGCCCTACATCGCGCCACATCCTCCATTGCAGATGGATCTGACGAACATGCATGCTCCGCCGGGGTCGCCGGGACATCTGCTTGGGACCGACAATCTGGGACGGGATGTGCTTTCACGCCTGATCCACGGCTCGCGGATCTCGCTCTCCGTCGGCCTCGTCGTTGTCAGTATCGCGGCCGTCATCGGGACCGCCATGGGACTCCTGTCCGGCTACTACGGAAAGGCGACGGACGTCGTCATCATGCGCCTCGTGGAGGTCTTCGTCGCGTTTCCCTTCCTGATTCTGGTCGTCGCGGCGATCGCGATTCTCGGCCCGAGCCTCTACAACGTGATGCTCGTTCTTGGATTGGTGAGTTGGCCGATCTACGCACGCCTCGTCCGCTCGGAGGTCCTCGCAATTCGGGAACTCCCGTACATCGAGGCGGCACGGGCAATTGGGGCGAACAACGCCCGGATCATGTTCCGGCATGTCCTGCCGAACTGCCTCTCGTCCGTTCTGGTCACCGCGGCGATGAGCATGGCGGGGGCCATTCTCTCCACCGCAGCGCTTGGCTTTCTCGGTCTCGGCGTTCAGCCGCCGACGCCTGAGTGGGGGATGATGCTCAACGAGGCGAAGCAATTCCTGCGTCGCTATCCATGGGAGATCTTCTACCCGGGCGTCGCCATCATGTTGGTGGTACTCGCGCTCAACTTTCTCGGGGATGGGCTGCGCGATGCGCTCGATCCTCATCTCCGCCGGTAGACCAAGCCAGCTCCGGCTGAGCGCGGAGCTCAACTTTCTTGGGGATGGGCTGCGCCGTGCTTGCCACGAATGCGCTCGATCCTCATCTCCATCGATCCGTGGAGTCGAAGGGAATGGATGGTCACCGCAATGTGCACGCGCCCGCCGCCGTAGGGCGAGCAGGCGCGTGTCTGGCTGCCACAGCAAGTGCTACGGAGTTCTTTTCTCGACTAGGCTTCCTGTGCGCGGATGAAGTGAAGCGCAGCCCCGAGCTGGATCTCGACCAGCGTCTTGATCGGAATCGCTTTGTAGTCGAGATCGCGTTCCATCTCCGCCGCCCACGCGGCGAAACGCGTCTCGACCTCGTGAAGCGCAGCCGAGAGGCTCTCCGACCCCTTCACCGCAATCTGGGCCTCGATCGCCCGCCGGACCATGCCGACGAACAGCAGCTGATAGAAGCGGAAGGCGACGGCGCTGTCGAACTTCTGCGCCGCAGTGACCGGGACATCGAGATCCGGAGACTTGGTCGCCCAGGCCCGTTTGGAGGCCAGGTTCGAGGCCATCATCCCGATGATTTCGAGCGACGAGTTGCGAAGCCGCGTCGGCTCGGTCAACTCGTCGCGGACACGCTCCAACGTCTCGGAGAGGAAGGTGATGATCTCGAGCGACCGCTCGACACCCGCGAGGATCGCCTCTCGGCGCGTTCCCGTGCTGGGCGACGTATCCGCCGTCCGCGGGTCGAAGAAATAGGGCAGCTCGACAATCAGGTGCGACGGGTCGCAGACGCCGCGTGCAAAGTCATAGCTTCCGGCTCCCATCTTGAGCTTTGTAGCGGGGTCCTCGTCGATGTTCTGCTCAAGGAAGTCGTAGTGGTCGCGCACGCTCGGCGTCTTGAAGATCGCCGGCGAGAGCTGCACGCCCCACGGCATTTCCGGCTCCCCCAGCGCCAACGGGATTCCGCGATCGGTGATCAGCGCTCGCAGTTGGTCATCGACTTCGGGGACATGGGGCGTCAAGTAGAAGTATCCGCCTCCCATTCCCGCGTTGTGCAGCGAGTAAATGAACGACGGACGAACCGCCGTGATCGCGGTCATCAGCGCCTGAGTCTCCGGGATCGGACGAAGGAAGCTGTAGTTCTTGTACGTGACGGGGAACGTCCATTCCGCCTGCTGCGTCGCTCCCGGCCGGTAGAAGTTGGAGGCGTAGTGCGTCACCGTGAACGGTCCCTTGAACCATCCTTCGTTCAGACGTGTGCCGTCCGGATCGATGCACTTGATCAGATTCCATGTGTAGGTCTCGCCGCGGAGCTCATCGTTCTCGACGAGCAAGCCGGACAGCGCCTCCAACATCATCGCACCGATCGGCTCGTTCGGGTGCGGGCAGGCGAAGAACAGGAGCTGCTTCTCCCCCGATCCGATCCGAAGCATTGGAATCGGATCGCCGTCGGTAGAGCGGCCGACCGTCTCCAGTCGGACGAGATCCGGGTGGGCGTCCGCCAACCGGCGAGAGGAAGCATTCAGTTCATCGACCGTAAGGAAGGCGTCGTACTCGGGGACTCGCTTCAAGATGCGTTCGATCATCGGTCTCCATCCTTTCAGGTAGGTTGACGCGGATCAGTCTCGTCGAGCGCAGTGTGGGAGCTTCGGCCCCCGAATCTCGCCCATCGAGGCGAGCTCGACGCATGTCTCGGGATCGCAGCACGTCATGCAAACCCGCTTGAACGCGCGGACGCCAACCAACTCGACCTTCGGCGAGAGGTAGCGAGGGCGCACCGGCTCGAACCGCAGGAGGTCCGTACTCAGGTACTTCTTGTTGTCGTCGGAGAACACGGTGACGACCGTCGCGTCCGCTCCGAGCTCATTCTGCACCTTCAGCGCACCGATCAGGTTCGCCCCCGAGGAAATCCCTACGGCGACGCCCAACTGCGCACCGAGTTTCTGCGCCATCAAGATCCCATCGCCATCGTCAACTGCGATGACCCCATCGAGTTCGTCGAGATGCAGGATCGGCGGGATGAACTCGTCCGAGATTCCCTGGATCCGATGCTTCCCGACCTTGCAGCCCGTTGAAAGCGTCGGGGAACTCGCGGGCTCGAGCGGATGAAGCTTGACCCGCGGATGCTGCTCGCGAAGGAACTGCCCGACGCCCATGATCGTCCCACCGGTTCCGACGCCGGCGATGAATGCGTCCGGCTTCAGGCTACGGAAACCAAGTTGCCACCAGATCTCTGGTCCTGTCGTCATGGAATGCGCTTCGCTGTTTGACTCGTTGGCGAACTGGCTTGGCAAGAACGCCGTCTCATCCTCCGCCGCCATCGCCTCGGCGCGCTCGATGCTCCCGAGAAAGCCGCCCTCGCTCTTGGAGACCAACACGATCTCGGCCCCGAGAGCCTTCATCAAGTTGATCCGCTCGGCGCTCATCCAGTCGGGCATGAAGATCGTCACCGGATGCCCCAGCGCCCGCCCGAGAGCGGAGAAAGCGATTCCGGTGTTGCCACTTGTGACTTCGATGATCCGCCCGCCCGCCGTTAGATCCCCCGAAACGTAGGCCTTCCGGATGATGTGGAGTGCCATCCGATCTTTGATGCTACCCGTCATGTTCAGATGCTCGGCCTTTGCATAGAGGACGCGCTCGTCTCCCTCGTAGCGAAGGCGAAGCTCGAGCAACGGCGTGTTCCCGACCATTGCCTCCAGCAGCCGAGTTCTGTTCTCCGTAGCGGTCAGAGTCATTTCCAGCCTCCTCTGGCTAACACCCGATGAGCGGCGCGTAGTCGGTCCCGAGCTTCGGCCACGAGAAGCCCTTTGGGGCGTAGTCCCCCGAGATCTCATCGCGTTCGTACTCCCCGCGCGCCGTCCCCTCTGCGATTGCCCGGACCACGTCGGCGAGGAGCTCGATCTCCTGCTCGTTGTTGTAGATCCCGAAACTCGCCCGCGTGAGACCAGGCAGCGCGCCGATGCCGTCTCGGTCGACGGACGATGCGATGCGCTCCTGTTCGTCGTCGGGGATTCCGAGCAGCCTGAGAAGATACGGATGGGCGCAGAAGAGGCCACTGCGGACGCCGATTCCACCCTCATAGCCGAGGATGGCCGAGACCAGCTTGTGATGAATTCCGTCGATCGCAAAGGTCATCACGCCAAGCTGGTTCCCCGTGTTCTCCGGATCGCTCGGCCCGAAGACCCGAACTCCGGGAATGGGCTTCATCGCTCGCAGGAATGCCGAAGCAAGGCGCGATTCGTGTGCAGCGACCTCGTCCATGCCGATGGCCTGCAAGCACCGAATCGCCTCGGCCCAGGCAATGGCTCCGGCAACGTTCGGCGTCCCGGCTTCCTCGCGGTTTGGCAGATCGCTCCAGTGCACGCCTCGCTCCGTCACGAAGTCGACCGTGCCGCCCCCGACCAGATCGGGACCGTCGTTGCGCAGACAATCGCGTAGCGTGACGAGCGCGCCGATCCCGTAGGGCGCATACATCTTGTGTCCGGTGTAGGCCAGGCAGTCGATGTGACAGGGATCCTCCGGATCGCCCATGTCGATCGCTCGATGCGGTGCCAGTTGAGCGGCATCGACGGCCACCCGGGCACCGGCCCGGTGCGTCATTGCGGCAATCTCGCGAAGCGGATTCAAGATCCCGGTCACGTTCGACGCCCCGGTGATGGCGACCAGTTTGACGCGACCCGCGTTGGACGAGAGCTTCTCCGCCAGGTCGTCGAGATCGAGCGAACCGTCCTCCCGCAGCGCGATGAACTGCACATCCGCCATTTGGCGCCACGGAAGATCGTTCGAGTGGTGTTCCATCTGCGACGTCAACACAACATCCCCTGGAGAGAACGGGAACCTGTGCGCAAGCTTGTTCAGCGCCTCCGTCGTGTTCTTGCCCAGAATCACCGTGTGCGTGTGGGGGCGAGCCCCGACAAACGCTCCGATGGTCATCCGGGCCAGCTCGAATTCCTCCGACGCGACGTGGCTCTTGTAGCCGCTGCCTCGCCCGACGCTGGCGTAAAAGCGCATGAACTCGTCGACTCGCTGAAGGACGTTGCGTAGTGTCGGCGTGCTCGATGCGTTGTCGAAGTTGATGTACGGACGGCGTGTGCCGTCTAAGAGGGTGACATGCTCATCGATCCCGACGACAGCCTCACGAACCGTGCCGATCGTCAACCGCTCACTCACACGTTCCTCCGATCCCGCGAACTACGTCGCGGTTCGCGTCTTCGCGAGCCTCTCGAGAGACTCGGGGTACTTGATGCCCGTTCCGGTGTTGAACAGGATCACACGTTCGTCGGATCTGATCCAGCCCTTCGCGAGGAGTTTCTGCGCAGCGGCCAGCGTGGCGCCGCCCTCCGGGCAGGCCAGGATACCCTCGCGCTCCGCGATGTGTCGCTGGCCGATGAGCAAGTCCTCGTCGCTGACCGCGACTGCCGTTCCTTCGCTCTCACGAACCGCTCGGAGAATCAGGAAGTCTCCGACGCCCGCAGGGACGCGAAGCCCGGCGGCGATCGTCGCCGCGCCTTCCCAGGGCGTCGCGAACTCCTCACCTGACTCGAAGGCTCGGACCATCGGGGCGCAGCCCTCCGCTTGCACCACAACCATCCGAGGCCGCTTCGATCCGATCCAACCGAGGGCCTCCATCTCATCGAAGGCCTTCCACATGCCGATCAGGCCCGTGCCACCACCGGTCGGATAGACGATGACGTCCGGCAGCTCCCAATCGAACTGCTCGGCGAGCTCGTAGCCCATCGTCTTCTTCCCTTCCAGGCGGTACGGCTCCTTGAGCGTCGAGACATCGAACCAGCCCTTCTCGGTGCCCTGGGCCTTCGCTTCCCGACCGCAATCGGTGATCAGTCCCTCGACCAGCGTGACCTCGGCTCCGAAGGCTTCACACTCCAATCGGAAGGGCAGGGGTACGTCGACCGGCATGAACACATGCGACGTCATGCCAGCCGCTGCCGCATAGGCGGACATCGCTCCGGCCGCGTTCCCCGCCGACGGAATGACGACCTCACGGACGCCGAGTTCGTGCGCTCGGGAGACGGCCATGCACAGGCCGCGGGCCTTGAAGGAGCCCGTCGGATTCAGGCTTTCATCCTTCACATAGAGCTGATCCATTCCCAGCGTCTCTCCGAGGCGTTTGGCATGGACCAGCGGCGTGTGCCCTTCTCCCAGAGAGATCGCGAAGCGCGAATCCCGGACGGGAAGCACTGCCGCATAGCGCCAGAGTGACGATTCGCGGCCGAGGTGCTTCTCCCGGGAAGCCGTGTCTCGCATGCGCTCCAGATCGTACCGCGCGAGGAGAGGACGTCCGCAGTCCGGACAGAGCGTCTGAAGCTCCTCGCTGTCCACGATCTTCCGACAGTTGCCGCACTCAAGATGCGTTAGGTAGTTCAATGAGGGACCTCCAGGCAGACTATAGCTTGCACGCATCTTGTATGCAAGTCTCACGAGAGTACAATACCATACGCGGGCGACGCCCGAATGGGCATCTCCACGCACGGATGAATGCAGCGTCAAACGCCGACCGCGGCGCGAATGGATCGCGGCATGCGCTACCGCGAAGCAGTGGTGAGAACTCTGGCAAGGGCCAGGTTCCTGCGGTCGGCAGACGTTGCCCTCTCATCTGAGATGACCGAGTGCGAATGGGGTGGTGGCATGACACGTTGGGCAAGGGAACGAAACGCGGGACTGGCTCTCTGCATCGTTGTTGGGCTTGTCTCCTACGCCGCCTGGTGGTTCACGCGCGGCTCTCTTTCGATCAGCCCGCTGCTCTGGGCGCTCGTTGCAGGGATTGCCATCGGGAACCTCACGCGAATCCGTAGCCAAATCGAGAGTGGCGCTCGCTTCAGCTCGACTGCTGTCCTGAAGGTCGCTGTGGCAAGCCTCGGTCTTGTCGTCAGTGCTTCCGCTTGGTGGCAGCTGGGATGGCTAGGCGTGTCCGTCGTTCTGCTGAACATGCTCATCTCGATCACAGCCGGACTCATTCTTTGCTCGCTTGTGTTCCGGCTTGGCACCAAGCAGTCCGTCTTGATCACTGTGGGGACGGCGATCTGCGGAGCCTCGGCGATCGCGGCGGTGGCTCCATCCATCGAAGCGGAGAGCAAGGAGACTGGACTGGCATTGGCCGTCGTAACGCTGTTCGGGCTCTCGACGATGCTTCTCTTCCCGGCCCTCTACTCGATGACGCCCCTCGGAACATGGTTGGGCTCCAACCCCGCGGCCTTTGGATTGTGGAGCGGGACGGGGATCCATGAGACGGCACAGGTCGTGGCCTCCGCGTCCCAGGTGGAGGGAGCACTCGACATGGCGATGCTTGCCAAGTCAATCCGGATCTTCATGATCGGCCCCGTGGTATTGCTCGCCGCACTCTACGTTCGCTCGCAGAAGGCGATGGCTTCAGCGGGCTCGCGCCGAATCGCCATCCCGTGGTTCTCCGTCGCCTTCGTCCTGTTGACGTTCGTGCACACTGGGCTTGCCGCAGGCTTCGGAGAGAGTTGGGCCTTCACAAGCAGCCGCATCCTCAAGCCGCTCATCTCGTTTGCGCTCACAGTGGCATTCGCGGGAATCGGACTGCGAATCCGCCTGCGGGATCTCGTCGGCGTGGGAGCCCGCGCATTCGTCGGAGGACTCCTCGTGGCCCTCGTGGCCAGCGGCTCGGCCCTCGTGTTGACGAAGGTGTTGTGGCTGGCGCTCAGCCGGTGATCACGTTTCGACCGGCGTTGCCGTCAGATCGGGAAGGCCGTTGACGTATTCGCGGTAGCGGCTGATGTGGGCCTGGAGGAGGCTCGCGACCTTCGCTCCATCTCGTGCGCGCAATGCCGCGACCACCTGACGGTGCTCGTCGGCCATCTTCAGGAAGTATTCCTTGTCGGCGTGCGTGCTGACCCAGACGCGCGGCATGTAGCTTCGCAGCCGCTGCAGCGCCTCGGCAAGCTGGGTGTTGTGTGTGCCGCAGTTCACATGGTTGTGAAACTGCATGTCGAGCGCCTGGATCTGCTTCGCGTTGTCCGTCTTCTCGAGCTGTCGAAGGATCTCATCCAGCTTCTCGAGTTCGGGTTCGGTGATCCGCTGTGCCGCCAGTTGTCCCGCCATCCCGATCAGAAAGTAGCGAACCTCATAGGCACACCGGAATGCGTCGTGGCTGACCTCGGTGACGAAGACGCCCTGCTTGGGCACGATGCGAACAAGACCGTCCGCCTCGAGGCGGATCAACGCCTCTCGAATTGGCGTGCGGCTGACATTGAACTCTTCGGCCAGCCCATGTTCCTGCAGGGATTCTCCCGGAGCGAGATCTCCCAACAGAATCCGTTGCTTCAGTTGACAGTAGACTTCGCTGATCGGCATGCAGATACCCCTTCCGCGGCTACAGAACATCTTGGATACATGTGCGTGAGATGTCAAGCGAAACCCCAGCCAACGCGGAGTTCTCTCCCGATAGACCGGAAGGAGGGACACTCAGGGTCGTTCCTTGCGATGTGGCGACAGCTCGTCGAGAAGCTGCGTCGCGTCCGTTCGGAGATTGGTCTGACACGACGACCAGTTGCATACATGTTGCATTCCATCTACCCTGTTCGCGGTCCACGGAGCCGAGAGTTCCCGGACCCAAGAAGAGGAGGAACGGAATGAACGAGCGGGTCGGGTTTGTCGGGTTGGGCATCATGGGGAGCGGGATGGCACGGAACCTCCTCGACGCGGAAGCGACCTTGGCGGTGTGGAACCGTACGCCATCGAAGGCAGATCCGCTCGTTGAGGCCGGAGCCGCCGCCGTGCCGAACCTCCCGGACTTGGCGCGGGAAGCGGCAATCATCTTCCTATGCGTCAGCGATACGCCGGACGTGGAGTCCGTGCTGTTCGGCGACGGCGGTCTGGTCGAAGGGCTTCAGCAGGGTGCGCTGGTCGTCGATTGCAGCACCATCAGCCCGACGGCGACGAAGCAGTTCGCCGCCCGCCTGAAAGAGCAGGGCGTCCACATGCTCGACGCACCGATCAGCGGTGGCAGCGAAGGGGCTATCCACGGCACCCTGAGCATCATGGTCGGCGGCGAAGCCGAACAGGTGGAACGCGCCCTCCCGTATCTCCAGGTCATGGGAAAGAAGATCACCCATGTCGGCGGACACGGCGCCGGTCAGATGACGAAGCTTGTCAACCAGATTCTCGTCGCGGGGAGCATGCTCAGCTTGGGCGAGGCGCTCCTGTTCGCGCAAGCCGGCGGGCTTGACCTGGAGCGGACCCTCGAAGCGGTCTCGGATGGCGCCGCTGGGAGCTGGACCCTACGCAATCGGGGGCCTCAGGTCATCCAGCGGGACTGGTCTCCGGGGTTCATGATCGATCTCCAAGAGAAGGATCTGCGGCTTGTGCTGCAGGAGGCGGACGAGCTCAGCGTGCCGACGCTCGGCACCAGCACGGCCTTTCATCTGTATCGCTCTCTGCAACGGCGGGGTCTTGGCACCGAGGGGAACCACGCCCTGGTCCGTGCCCTCGAGTTCATGAGTGACTTGCAGATCGGCCAGTAGGCCGATCCGATCGTAGGAACCCATCAGGAGGATCGATGGCAGCGGCAATCGAATACACCGTTCCGATCGAAACGCACTGCAGTGCGTGCGCCCGGCGGATGGAGTCCCGCATGCGTCACATCGGAGGCATCGCATCGGTCCGGGCGGAGCACCCGGAGGGCCGGGCGGTCGTTCGCTACGATCCGGACAGGATCTCGAGCTCACAGGCGCGAGCCGCGATCGAGAGGGTGGCCGCAGCAACCGAGCATCGGGACGCTCACCGCGGCCATGGACACGGCCATGGGTGCAGCCATGCGGCAAACGGCTTCCTGCTGGCGGCCGGAGCGCTCTGGATCCTCGGGATCGGGCTCCTCCTTTCTCGCACGAATGTCTTGCTGTTCGGTCCTGTCTCTCTTCCGAATGCGCTCCTCACGCTTGCGATCCTCATCGGCGGCTGGCCCGTGTTTCGCGGGGCGTGGACCTCGCTTCGAAAGGGGAGGCTGGGTGTCAGTGTGCTGATCGCCGTCGCCGCAATCGGTGCGGCGGCCCTCGGGGAGTTGTTCGAGGCCGCGAGTCTGGTCGTCCTGTTCGGTGCGTCGGAGTGGCTGGAGCACCGCACCAGTGCGAGGGCCCGGCGGGTCGCCGAGGAACTGCTCGAGGAGACGCCGGATACCGCCGTCGTCCTCCGAGACGGTGCGGAACTCGTGCTTCCTGTGGAGGCCGTCGAAGTCGGCGAAATCATGGTGGTGCGGCCTGGAGATCGGCTCGGCCTCGATGGTGTGGTCCAAGAGGGCAGTTCGTGGGTCGACGAGTCTGCCATCACCGGGGAGAGTCTGCCCGCCGCGAAACAGCCGGGGGACGCAATCTACGCTGGCTCGCTCAATCGGGAAGGTGCCCTCGAGGTCCGTACGACTCGTGAGGCCGGGAGGTCGACGATCGCGCGGATCGCGGAACTCGTGTCGCAGGCGATGGCCCGGCGTCCGAGGATCCAGCGCGTTGTCGATCGGTTCGCCCGGGTCTACACGCCGATGGTCGTTGGGGTCGCAGCATGCACCGCCCTTCTGCCTGTGCTGCTCGGTCAGCCGGCCCGTCCATGGATCATGAGGGCATTGACCTTGCTCGTCGTCTCGTGCCCCTGCGCGTTCGTGATCTCCCTTCCGGCGACCCTGGCTGCCGCGCTCCACGTGGGGGCTCGGAACGGCCTGGTGATCAAGGGCGGGGAGTTCCTCGAGCGAGCGGCTCGGACACGCATCGTCTCATTCGACAAGACGGGCACGCTGACCACGGGAGAGTTGACTGCCGAGGCTATCGCCGCACGCGAGACGAACACGGACGGCGTTCTTCGGCTCGCTGCCTCCCTTGAGGCGAAGAGCGAGCATGCGATCGGCGCGGCGATTCTGAATCTGGCCAGCGACATCGACCCGCGCCCGGTCGAGGGCTTCCGCGCGCTGCCCGGCCGCGGCGTCCGTGGCGTCATCGACGGGGAGGAGATCTTCCTCGGCAAACCGGCGCTGTTCGCGCAGGAGGCGTTGGCCGCCACCGATCTGCCCTGGCAAGACGACTGCGCCGTTCTCATCGGGACGCACACGCACGTCCTGGGCGGCTTCCGCCTGTTCGATCGCGTCCGTGACGAGTCGCCAGCCGTCGTGACGGATCTCGATCAATTGGGCATTCGGTCCGTGATGCTGACCGGAGATCGCGCCGCCGCCGCGGAGCGGACCGCGCGCACGGTAGGAATTCGCGAAACGCACAGCGACCTTCTCCCGGAGGACAAGCTGTCCGTCATCAACGAACTGAGGTCGGATGGTGTGGTCTGTATGGTCGGAGACGGGATCAACGATGCTCCGGCACTCGCAGCGGCCGATGTTGGCGTCGCGATGGGATTGAGCGCCGCGACGACCGCGGAAGCCGGAGACATCGTTCTCTCCGAGGGGGGATTGGGCGGGCTTCCGAAACTCATCCGCTTGGCGCGGCGCGCGTTTCGAATGGCGCGCTGGAACATGATCATCGCGTTTGCGCTCAAGGCGCTGGTGGCCGTGTTGGCCCTGTTCGGCTTCACGTCGTTGGCCCTGGCCGTGATCGTTGGGGATGTGGGGGCAACCCTTCTCGTGACAGCCAACGCCGTTCGCCTCTCGCGGGCTCGTCTGGCTCCCTGAGATGAGTCGAGACCTGATTTGGACCGCGCCCGGCTCCTGCGGCGCATGCAGTCCGACGTTGGTCGAATGGGCCGGCGTACACCGGTGGGAGCCGTGTCATCCTCTTCAGCGGCTAGAATGCGATGCAGCTCTCTCAGATGAGTACGTTGCGTCTGAGTCGGGAGAGGAGTCGATGCAGAAGTAGGAGCGAATCCTGAATATGCATGGCAGGGAACTGGCAGAGACGCGACTCACGATCCGACAGGACAGGCTCGAAGACGAGCTCCTGCCGTTTCTCGTGGGGAGGGTCTTTCACGTTACATCGCTGAGCAGCTGCCGGGCGATCGCCAGCGATGGATTCATTGGCGGCAACGGAGACGGCGCGTATCCATCCACAACTCCCTTCTCGGCATCCTGCTTCGGGACGGTCAACGGCTATGTCAACCTCTGTGACCTACGGGACAGGAGCGTCAACTGATCCCGCAGACTCCGAAGTAGCTATGACTTCCTCTTCCCGGTCTCAGCCTGCAGGCAATCCGCGTCGTTCGCCCACATGATTCTCTCGGTGCATGCACATGGCGATCTGATCCCCTGGACCGCGGCAAGGAGGGGCTCCGGAGACGCGTGGGGGATCGGTCAGTACAAGTACGTCCCCAGACTGGAGTGCTGGTATCCCGATCGCATCCCGCTGGAGCTGGTCAGCGCGGTCTACATCGTGGGAGTAACGGCACCGCCACGTCCCGACTCGACAGAGACCCCTGCCCAGATGACGTGGGATGAGATGTGGGGCGGAGGTGGGCCGCAACGGTCTGGACAGCGCTCGGAACGATCGTAGGCTCTGGGACCTCTCGAACGCTTCGCCTTGCTCATGGAAAATGCTGCCCCCGATGACTGCATCGAATGAGTGACCCACGGAGCAGAAAGTCCGAGGCTCCCGCGGCGCAAGAGCCCCGTCCCCTATCCTCCCCCGAAGAGCTGATCCTTGCGTGCGTGCTCGGGACTCCAAACCCAACTTGGCTTGCGCGCTGGCCCTGAGGAGAATGGTTGGAGTCGGCCGGAATCCACTGGCGGGTGTTCTTGTGCAGGAGGGATCGACATGAGTGCGTGGCTGGTCGTCGGCATTGCGCTCGGGGTTGCGATCCTTGCCTTCGGAGTCTTCCTTGGCGGTTTCGCACGGACTCGCGATTCGAACACCAGGAGCGAAGCGCGACGGGCCGAGCGGATCATTGAGGAGTCGGATGCCGTCTTCGCGCGCACGTCGGCAAGCGGACAGACAGCGTTCACGGTATTGGTCGAGAACCATGCATGCGCAGCGCCGAGCGGGGTTGGAGCCGCGCATGGGATCTCGATCCTGGTGGAACGCGGTGGCTCGTCCTTCCTGCTCGATCTCGGCGAAGACGACCTCTACAGCCGCAACGCGCAAGCCCTCCGCAAGGATCTGAGCGCGGTCGATTTCGCGTTCATCTCCCATGGGCACTTCGACCACGGCGGTGCGCTCGCCGGTTTCCTCGCATCGAACCCATCGGCCTCCGTCTACGTGAGCCGAAACGCGATGATGGATCGTCACTTCGTCAAGGTCGCCGGGGTCATCCGCAAAGACATCTCGCTCGATGCGACGCTGGTCGACCGATATCCGGGCCGCTTCGTGTTCTCAGCGAGCACGACCAAGATCGCGCCCGACATCTTCGTGGTCCCGACGATTGCGCGACGGCATCCGATTCCAAAAGGCAACGCGAACCTGTTCAAGGAGGCATCCGGGAGCCTCGTGGTCGACGACTTCGACCACGAGGATCTGCTGGTGATTCGAGACAGCGACGGGCTCATCGTCTTCTCGGGCTGCTGCCACAACGGAATCCTGAACGTGCTCGATACGGTGCGCGCCGAGTTCCCGGATGCCCCGATCAAGGCGGTGATCGGCGGCTTCCACCTACTCAATCCGGTGTTGGCGAAGATCGCAGAGAACCCGGACTACGTCCAAACGCTGGGAGAGACCATGCTCGCGTCCGAGGGCACGCTGTTCATCACCGGCCACTGCACCGGGACGGAGGCGTACGGCTTGTTGAAGGAGATCCTCGGAGACCGGCTCGCCTACTTCTCGACCGGAAGGGAGTTTCGGCTCTAGCTGTTCCCGAGGGCTGCTTGAGAGCACGCGGAGAGCCGACACCGCCCAATGGCTCGCTGGGCGGTTGCCACAGTCCCAGTTGTGGGACTGTCCATCTCCCTTTCCTCTGCCGGGGCGGATCGTGTTCCTCCTGGGAATCCGAAGATGGCGACCGCACCCCAGCTCCGAGGTGCGGTCGCAAGCAACGTCACAAGGAGGTGCGAAGTCTCAGCGCCCCCATTGAGACGATGTGCCTAGGTTCCCGCGGCGCACGGCTCCACTGGAAGCTCCGGATTCGCCGTCCATTCAACCCACGACCCGTCATACAGTGCTGCGTTCTCGTGCCCCATCAGGTAGAGCACGAGTAGCTCAAACGATCCGTAGTAGCCGCCTCCGCAGTACGTGATGGCCAACGGGTCCGATTGGAGATCGATGGTGCTCCACAGCTGGACAAGGTCGTCCATGGGCAGGACGGTCATTGTCTCCGGATCGAGATTGCTCGGCGCCGGGTGGTTCGTCGAACAGGGGATGTGCCCGGCGGCGAACATCGGTTCGGGGAAGGCGTTGACCAGCAGGACCTTCGGATCGCCCAGGGCCAGTTTCACGTCGTCAATCGTCGCCCGAAGCTCGGGGACGGCGCAAGCCTTGAAGGTTGTCGGAGCCGGCGCGATCTCCACGGTCTCCAGTACGCGTCCTTCCGCGATCCACTTCGCCAGTCCTCCGTTAAGCAGCTTGACGTCATCGTGCCCGTAGTATCGCAGCTCCCACCACAGCCGGGCCGCCCACAGCCCGCCGGTGTCATCGTAGACGACGACCGTGGTGCCGCTGTTGATGCCGAGGCGGCCCATCAGTGCCTCGAAACCCTCCGGCGGCAGAATCATCATCGGGATCGCACTCTCCGGATTGGAGAGTTCGGCCATCCCGTTCAGGTAGATCGCGCCGGGGATGTGACCTGCCGTGTAGGAATCCTTGTGCGTTGGCGTCCGGAAATCTGACATCGCAATGACACGGACTGCTGGATCGTCAAGATGTTCCGCCAACCACTCCGTCGATGCCAGTGCCTCCGGATGCACGTACTCCGATGCCGGAGCGACCATGCAGCCGACGGTCAGTGCTGCCAATACCACTGCTGCCAGTGAAGCGAGTGCTTTGCCCTTCATCGCATACCTCCTTCATGTCTCGGATGTGACGTTCTTGCTTGGTGGTTCTTCTCTGCGCACTGTGCTCTGATCCCACCCCCTCCTTTCGAGCGGATTGCGTTGACCCAGCATTGCAGTGCGGGCTTCCGCTTCGCTTCCAAACGGCTTCCACGCTTCCGCCAGGATCGCTCTCGTGCTACAGTGGAACCGGCGTTGCGTGTATTGGGAGGCGTGGTTTGGCGATCAGAGGCAGCACCCTTCTTCGGATCAGGACCCTCGGCATGTTCGAGGTTTCGATCGACGGGGATCCCGTTCCTGAGGATCGGTGGCCGCGACGGAAGGCAAAGGACGTGCTCAAGGTCTTGCTGACAGATCCTGGCAAGCCATTCACAACAGACCAGCTCATCGAGGCGCTGCTGCCTGGCGCCGATGTCGCAACCGCCACCGGAAACATCCAAGCTCGGGTCAGCGAGCTTCGTCGCGTTCTGGAGCCGGAGCTCTCTCGAGGTCGGGATTCGCAATTCATCGTGAGCCTTGGCGAGGGGTACGCGTTCTCCCCGGCGTGCGAGCACTGGCTCGACACCCAGGCGTTCGAGGCGGGGTTGCGGCACGCCGAGAAGCTCGCCTCCGGGGAACGCATGCAAGAGGCTGTCGAGGGGTTCGAGCAAGCCTTGCTGCTCTATGGGGGAGATTTTCTCGTGGAGGACCGGTACGCCGAATGGGCGGAGGCCGCGCGGTCTCGCCTCCGTGAAGAGCATCTCCAAGGACTGGCGGATCTGGCATCGTGCTACGCGAAGCTGGGGCGACTTCGGCAGGCGATCAGTTGCTGCCGGAAGCTGCTAGCCATCGAGCCGAGCCGCGAGACCGTCATCCGACAGCTGATGGCGTACCAGAGGGATTCCGGCGATTCGGCTCAAGCTCTGAACACATTCAGAGAAGGTGCGCGAGCGCTGCATGAGCATCTGGGCGTCGAACCTTCGGACGAAACCCGCTCCCTTCGCGAGGAGATCGACCGTAGCCGCTCGGAGAAGTCCGACCTTGATCGGCGGCGGATTGCCGTTGTACCGCTGCAGAACTACAGTGCGGAAGCAGGGGATGAGTACATCGCCGATGGCATGACCGAGGAGCTGATTGGCTCGATTGCCAAGGTCGGCGATCTTCGGGTGGTCGCACGAACCTCCGTGATGCGCTTCAAGAACACCACAAGGCCCGTATCGCAGATTGCCAGGGCCCTGAACGTCGGCTCAATCCTCGAAGGAAGCATACGAAAGAGTGGCGAACGCATCAGGGTCAGTGCCCAGCTGATCGACACCGCCACAGAAGAGCACCTCTGGGCTGAGCATTATGACATCGACTCGAGTGATCTACTCGAGATGCAGGTGGAGATTGCGCGCCAGGTCTCCGATGCGCTGAAACTACAGATCCTGCCCCGGGAAGACGAGGCTCTGCGAGAGGCTGGGAAGGGCGATGCCGAGGCGCACATCGAGTACCTGAGAGGTCGCCAGGTGTTGGGCAAGACGTCACGCGAAGCTATGGAGCAAGCCATCAGGTATTTCGAGAGTGCGGTGCGTCTTGATCCAAGCCACGCGCGTGCGTTGGCAAGTCTTGCGGATGCCTGGTCTCGCATGGTTCGATACACCACAGCCGAGGATGCTTACGGCAAGGCTCGCACGTACGCGCTGGAAGCGTTGGAGCTCGATGGACGCTTGGCCGAAGCGCACTGCGTTCTCGCGATTGTCGCGTGGGAGCATGAAGGCTCCACAATAGAAGCGGAGCGGCTCCTTCGGCACGCGATTGCCCTTGACTCCAGCTGTGCCACCGCCTATGCACGGCTTGCCGCACTGCTGGCGGATACCGACCGGGTCCAAGACGCGATCGTAGCCAGTAGGCAAGCGCTTGAGCTCGATCCGCTCTCTGCGCCGCTCGTTCGTCTCTACGGTGCTTGCCTGTACCGAGCGGCAAGATTCCATGAGGCCATTGCGCAAGCGAGGAAGGCCATCGAGCTGGATCCGGAGTTGGATGAGGCGTGGTTTGATCTCTGGTACAGCCTGGCATCGACGTGGGATTGGGGAGAGGCCGAGCGCGTTCTTCGCGAGACGGTCGAGCGGTTCCCGGGCGACCCAAGAGGGTACGTGTACCTGGCGATGTGTGTGCAGTGCCGAGGGCGGCTTGATGAGGGTGTCAGTCTGATGGAGAAAGCGCTCGCCATCCCGGGCGCACGGGATGATCTTCATGTTGCCTTCTATTGCGGCAATGGTTTCTACTTCGCCGGGGAGTACGACAAGGCGGAACAGCTGTACATGGAGGTTCTCGAAAGGATGCCAGCGATGGACGGCGCGCGCGTTCTCCTTGCGAAGTGCCACGTGCAGCGGGGGCGGTATGAGGATGCTCTCGAGGAGCTAGACCGTGCCGAGAAGGCTTACGGCATGAGTGGTGAGTACTGGCTCTCGCACGCGCGGATGGAAAGGGGAACGATCTATGCAAGCCGTGGAGAGACCGCAAAGGCCGAGGAGCAACTCGAGCTCATGATGGGCGGGGAGACTCGGCAGAACAGGCGCCTTTGCATTGCGATCCTGCTGTACCAACTGGGACGCGTGGATGAGGCGATGGCTTGGGCAGAGGATGCCGTGGACGCCCGAGAGCCTCACATCAACGCGATCCGAAAGGCGCCGAGCATCCCGGCTGCAATGAGAGCGCATCCCCGGTTTCAGGCTCTCCTCAGGCGCGTTGGCTTGGCGGACTAGCCTGTAGCCGGTCGTCTGTCGCTCGAAAGAAGAGGATCAGAGAGCTCGCAGAGCCGGAGTTTGGCGTTTTGTGCCCAACTCCGACGTGGAGCCGCTTGACGGGTGGGAGTTGGAAATGTTCGCCGAGCCGGCGTTTCGCGCACCGCGCGAAACCCGCACGTGGCCGCTGCCGCGCTGCAGCGGTCACGACTAGAACTCGTCGGGCAGGTCGCTCAGTTCCTCGAGGGTGAAGACGGGGCCGTCTTTGCAGACGTACTTGCTCCCGATGTTGCAGCGGCCGCACTTGCCGATGCCGCACTTCATTCGCATCTCGAGCGAAAGGATCGTGTCGGCGGGGGCAAACCCGAGCTTCTCGATCACGGGAAGCGTGAACTTGATCATGATCGGTGGGCCGCAGAGAACCATCAGCGCGTCGGTGGAACTGGGCGCGACTTGGTCGAGGATCGCGGGAACGAACCCTTCATAGCCGGTCCAGTCGTCGTCTCCCTTGTCGACGGTTATGTGCGTGGTCATATCGTCGCGTGCCTGCCAGGCGGCGAGTTCCGCTTTGTAGAGGAGTTCGCCGGGGCTCCGCGCACCATAGACGACGGTGATGTCGCCGTAGTCGCTCCGGTTCTCCTCGTGCGTGAGGTATTGGATCAGCGCCCGCAGGGTTGTGAACGCGAATCCCCCCCCGACGATCACGACGTTCTTCCCCTTCATCCGCTCGATCGGGAACGCCTTTCCGAGCGGGCCGCGCACGCCGATGACCCGTCCTTCGCGTGCGTTGTGGAGCTCGTCGGTAACGACGCCCGTCCGTTTGATCGTGAACAGAAGCGATCCCGCCTCCGTCGGAGAGGAAGCGATCCCGATCGGGCTCTCGCCCTTCCCGAGAACGGAGATCTCCGCGAACTGGCCGGGGATGTGGTTGAACACCTTCTCGTGCTCCGGGTCGACGAACACGAGCCGGAACGTCTTCAGGTCGCGCGCTTCATTCTCGATGATGATCTCGTCGATCCGCACCGGATACGGCATGTACGGGTTGTTCATCGGTCCGTTCGCTCCCATTCCTATCCGCTCGCAACCAGTTGGCTGACGCGTCCGAGGATCTTCCGAATATCGATTCCTGTCGGGCAGTTGGTGACGCAGCGTCCGCATCCGACGCAGAACACTTGCTCGAAGTTCTCCGGACAGTAGAGGAACTTGTGCAACACGCGCTGTCGGACGCGCGCGTTCTTTGCCGGCCTCGGGTTGTGCCCCGATCCGTGGAGGGTGAACAGCGGGAAGGCGCAGGTGTCCCAGCTTCGGACGCGGTACCCCACCCCGCGTTTCTCTTCGTCGGTGATGTCGAAGCAGTGGCACGTCGGGCAGGAGTACGTGCAGGCCCCGCAGCCGAGGCACGTCATCGCGAACTCCTCCCACACCTCACTGTCGAACAGCTTCTTCAACCCTTCCAGATCGGTCGGGATCGCGACATCGGGCTGGCCGGCCTTCGCGGCCTCGGCGAACTTGGCTGCTCGATCGAGATCGGCTTCGCTCGCTTCGGTCATTCCCGGCGCGAACGTTGCCAGCAACGTTTCACCTCTTTCGCTCACCGGGCGGAGGAGCACGTCATCCCCAAGGTCGATGGCGAGCACATCCGACCCCGTCTCGTCGTGCGGCGCACCGCCGACCGAGGTGCAGAAGCAGGCCGCCCCCGATTCGTTGCAGGCAAGGGAGACCACCGTGGCTGCCTCCCGCCGGCCCACGTAATACGGATCGTCGGTTCCCTCCCAGCGGAACACGCGATCGAGCATCGTGAACGCGCGTGCGTCGCAGGGACGAACACCGAACAGCACCGTCTCCCGATACTCGGGCCGAGCGTCGGTCGCTGTCTCGCCGTCAAACGTCAGCAAGACCTCGCTCTGCGGGAAGAGGGCGCTGCGCGCGGACATGCGAGGGTTCCGATACTCGAGGCAGATCTCCGCCGAATCGGCGATCTCAGCGAAGCGGACTGCGGTGCGGTCGGCGATCGGGGCGATCAGCCGCTTCTCTCCGGCGATCGCTCCGAGGAGCTTCCTCAGATCGGACTTCGAAGCCTTGAGCACCGTCATCGCCACCCCTTCCCTAGCCAGGATCGGTCATGAACCCCTCGTCGTCCTCCATGCGGAACTGGAGGAGGGGCTCCGGTTGTTCGAGCGAGACGCTCACCTCGCCGCCGTAGAGCGTCTGCACATCGTGGTTGATTTTCTGATTGAGCAGCCGCAGATCGATCGCCTGTGGACAGGCGGCAACGCAGGCACCGCAGTCGACACAGCGACCAGCCTGGTGGAAGGCCCGCCCGAGATGGAAGAGCATCAAGTCGGAAAGGTCAGTCGTCACGCCGATCCACTTCGGCTCGGTCTCCTCGGCGAAGCATTCATTGCAGTAGCAGTTCGGGCATGCCTCACGGCAGGCATAGCATCGAATGCAGCGGGAGATCTCTTCCTCGAACGCGGCCCATCGATCGTCGAGCGCCTTCTCGGCGAACGCGCGGACGCTCTCGTAGCGCGCGGCCTCATCGACGTCCATCTCGGCCGCTTCGCCGATCGCGACATCGTGGATCACGGCGGCGCGATGCGTGCAGACGCGGCAATTGGGCGCGAGGGCTTCATCGAGATCGAATGTCTTCTCGGTCCCATCCGAAGCACGCACGGAGACCTTCCCCCCGTCGATCGTCGCGTCGACCAATTCGGCCGTGCCGAGTTGATCGACCACCCAATGGCGGCTGACCATTCCGTCACAAGCGATTCCGACGATCGTCAGCGCGTCGCGGGGGATCTGGTTTGCCTTGATGAGCCCGACGATCGACCGGCTGACGCAGCCCTTGGCGAGGATGCCGACCTTCGGAGGCTCCCACTCCCCGCGGAATCCCTCCGGCCTCTTGAGCAGGTCGGGAAGGAGCGCGGCGAGGTTCGCCGTACAGGCCGGATTCCAGACGAGCTGATCGGCGTCGGCCGAGGAGCGGATCGCGTGTGCCGCCGTCTTCAGCGGGAGATCCGAGTCCGCATAGCCGATGAACAGATGGACCGTCTTCTCGTCGAGCAGCTTGGCTGCCTCGCGTCGGACATCTTCCTGGTAGCTCATTGCACGGCCTCGAGTTTCTTGATCATCTTCGTCGTCGGTCCGAGTTCGCGGACCGATTCGATTACGCCATCCAACAGCTGCGCGAATCGGATCCCCTCGGCAGCGGAGACCCAGGAGAAGTGGACGCGATTCGGTTCGATGCCGACGTACTCCAACAGGTTCTTCATCAGCGCGAACTTGCGCCGCGCGTACAGGTTGCCGCTGATGTAGTGGCAGTCCCCCGGATGGCAGCCGCTGACGAGGACCCCGTCCAATCCACTCTGCAGCGCCTTGACGACGAACAGTGGGTTGATCCGCCCCGAGCAGGGAACGCGAATCACGCGTACGTTTGGCGGGTACTGGATGCGGCTGACGCCCGCCAAGTCCGCGCCGGCGTAGCTGCACCAGTTGCAGAGGAACGCGGCGATGCGCGGCTCCCAGCCTGCCTGTATTGTCGCTTTGTCGGTCATGCGACCGCCTCCAGCATCGTGAGGATCTGTTCGTTCTTGAACCCCTTGAGGTCGATGGCCGCGGCGAGGCAGGACGCGGTGCAGACGCCGCATCCCTTGCAGAGCGCCTCGTTGACGACGGCCTTTCCGGTCTCGGGATCGAGTTCGAGCGCCTTGTAGGCGCAAACCTCGACACAGGTGCCGCAGCCGCTACAGCGGATCGTGTTGACCGAGGCGACCTTCCCTTCCGTTTGGAGAGACGACTTGGCAAGCACGGTCGCGGCCCGGCCGGCCGCCGCCTTGGCCTGGGCGATCGCTTCGCTGATGTCCTTCGGGTAGTGCGCCATTCCACAGACGAAGATTCCGTCCGTCGCGAAGTCGACCGGCCGAAGCTTGACGTGCGCTTCGAGGAAGAAGCCGTCCGGCCCGAGCGGGACCTTCAGCATCTGTGAGAGGGCCTTGTTCCCTTCCGACGCCTGGACGCCCGACGAGAGGACGACGAGATCGGGATTGAACTGGACGCGTCGACCGAGGATCTCGTCGTCGACCTCGACGACCAGCTGCTCGTTCTCGACCCGGACGTTCGGCTTCTCGTCCTTGTCGTAGCGGCAGAAGAGGATTCCACGCTCTCGCGCGTCGCGATACTTGAGCTCCTTCAGGCCATAGGTTCGGATGTCTCGGTAGAGGATTCGGATCGCCGCGTGCGGCGACATCTCCTGGAAGGTCAGCGCGTTCTTGACCGCCGCGCCGCAGCAGACGCGGCTGCAGTACGGCCGGTCATCATCGCGCGACTCGACACACTGAATCATTACAATGTCCTTCACCGCCTGGAGCGACTTGTCGCCGTAAGCGAGGCGATTCTCGAACTCTCGCTGGGTAACCACACGATCGTCTTCGTGGTGCATGTACGAACTTGGGTCGACGGCGTTCGCTCCCGTCGCGACGATGACGGCGCCGTGCTCGAACGGCTCCGACCCGTCGGAGAGCGTCGTCTCGAAGTTCCCGACGTAGCCGACGACTTCTTCGACCGTCGTTCCGGTGTGAACGGTGATCCGATCGCTCGCGTCGAGTCGGTCGATCATTGCGTGGAGTTCCTCCGCGGTGCGGGTTCCGTCGAGCGCGAAGTGGACGTGACGCAGGTTGCCGCCGAGTTCACGCTCCTTCTCCACCAAGTGCACCGGGAACCCTTGATCGGCGAGCTCGAGCGCGGCAGCGATTCCGGCGATGCCGCCGCCGATCACGAGGGCCGCCTTGTGGATCCCGAGCGTCATCTTCTCGAGCGGCTCGAGGAGCGCCGCCTTGTTGAGGGCCATCTCCAGAAGCTGCTTCGCCTTCTCCGTCGCCTTCTCGGGTTCCTTCTGGTGTACCCACGAGCATTGCTCGCGGATGTTGACGAACTCGAACAGGTAGGGATTGAGCCCGGTCGCCTGCAGCGTTCGCTGGAAGAGCGGCTCATGGGTGCGCGGCGTGCAGGCGGCGACCACGACCCGGTTCAGGTTCTTCTCGAGGATGACGTCCGAGATGATCTTCTGCGCATCCTGCGAGCAGGAGAAGAGGAACGGTTGCGCGTGCTCGACATTGGGAAGCGCCTTCGCATACTCGACAACGTCGTCGACCGCAACGGTCGCGCCGATGTTGATGCCACAGTTGCAGACGAAGACCCCGACCCGCGGCGGCTCGCCGCGAATGTCGCGCTCGTCGGGGTAGTCGACGCTGAACTCAGCCGTCGGCAGATCGGCGACGACGCTCGCCGCCTCGGCCGCGGCGGCCGAGGCCTCGACGACGGACTCCGGGATGTCCTTCGGCCCGCACAGCGTTCCGCAGACGAAGATCCCGTCCCGCGAGGATCGAACCGGCTCGAACGTCGAGACCGAGACGAACCCGAACTCATCAATCGCGAGACCGAGCCTGCGAAGCTCGTCCCGTTGCTCGGGGCTGTTCACAAGGCCCAGCGAGAGGACGAGCATGTCGAATTCCTCGGTGACGACCTCGGAGCCTCGTGGCGAGTACTGCAGCACGATGTTGTCGGTCGCCGGATCCGTCTCCACCGAAGAGATCCTGGCGCGGATGAAGCGGCATCCCTGTTCGACCTCCGCCTTGTCGATGAACCGGTCGAACCCCTTGCCGAACGCGCGGATGTCCATGAAGAAGACCGAGGTTTCGACGTTGTCGAGGTGCTCTCCGAGGATGATCGCATCCTTGGCGGCCTGCATGCAGCAGATCGAAGAGCAGTAGTCGTTGCCGACCTGGCTGTCTCGCGAGCCGACGCACTGGAGGAACGCGATCCTCTTTGGCTCCACGTGGTCCGACGGGCGGATCACGTGGCCGCGGCTCGGGCCGCTCGCCGAGAGGATGCGCTCGAACTCGATCGATGTGACGACGTTGGGGAACGTCTTGTAGCCGTACTCGTCCTTGGTAATCGCATCGAATTCCGTCGATCCGGTGGCAAGCACGATGCTTCCGACCTCGACCCTCTCGGTTGTCGGTTTGTCCTCGTAGTTGATCGCGTCGGCCTCACAGACCTTCGAGCAGATCTGGCAGCTTCCTCTCGTCAGGTAGAGGCATTTGGTGTCGTCGATCATCGCAACGGCCGGCACGGCTTGCGGGAAGGGCAGGCTGATGCACTTCGTCGTGTCGAGATTCATATTGAACACGTCAGGAACCTTAACCGGACACTTGTCGGTGCAGGCGCCGCAGCCGGTGCACTTCTCGATATCGACATAGCGGGGCCGAGTGTGCAGCGTAACGGAGAATGCCGGCGCCTCGCCGTCGATTGCGAGCACATCGGTGTTGGTGATGATCTTGATGTAGGGATGTGAGCCGGCTTCCACGAGCTTCGGGGAGAGGATGCACATCGCACAGTCGTTGGTGGGAAACGTCTTGTCGAGCTGTGCCATGCGCCCGCCGATGCTCGGACCGCGCTCGACGAGCAGCACCTCGATCCCCATCTCCGCGAGGTCGAGTGCCGCCTGGACACCGGCAATCCCGCCTCCAACGACCATCACTCTCTTGTGGTCCATGCTTAGACCCCCAGTCTCTCCCTGGCACGCTGCCGCTTGCGGCTGCTGAACGACACGATCTTGGCCATCATCTCGGTGACGTGGTTGCGACGGCTCTCCGGCGTGTCAAACGTGAGTTCCTCGATGGCCTCCGCGTTGCGAGCCCCGTTGTAGACCTTCTCACCGATGGCGCTTCGCACGATGACGGTTGTGTGGCCGTCCGGCGATCCGAGCCCGCCGCACGAGATGTCCGCGAACTCGTTCGAGAAGTCGGAGCAGGCGAAGCAAGCGGGCCGCGCGAATTCATCGACGAGGTAGAACGGCACGTGTACCGTCTTCCCTTCGCCGGTGACGATGATCACGTCGTCCTTGACGTTGAGCTTCTCGATCTGATCGAGCTTGACGCCGAGGACGGACTCCAGCCGCTGTCGCGCCGATTCGGCGAACGAGAAGCTCTCCATGCAGAATAGGCCGATTGTCAGCGCGACCGTATCCGACGGGAGTACGCTGAGAAGCTGCATCTTGCGAATGGTGTGGATCTGACACGGGGTTCCAATCAGTGCGATCCGCCGGATGTCGCGCCTCTGCAGGTCTCGGATCTCGTGAACGGTCGGCGCGAACGTGGAGTACTTCTGGCCGGCTTCGTGGAGCTGGCGCGATTCGTCGAAGTGCGACCCCGCGGCCTCGATGATCTGATCGGGCGTCGTCGCGACGACGATCTCCCGATCGAACGCTCCGGTTTGCCTTGAGACGATCGCCGCCTGGACGACGTTCTTCTCGAGCGCGTGGACGAGGAGTGCGGTGACGATGCCGCCGTCGGTCGCAGCCTGGCGGATCGACGAGTTTGCGGCGTAGGCCGAAGCGAGCTTCCGGTAGGGCCCGATCGGGCCGGTCCAGCCGAGACGATCCCTCAATTCGACGTCGAGCACGTCGATCTGCGGGCAAATCAGGTAGCAGATCCCGCACTTGAGACACTTGCTTTCGTCCGCGTAGACCGGGGCCCCCGATGGGTCGAGCGTCAGCGCGTTGAACTCCCCCGCGGAGCAGAAGCTGACGCACCCGCCGCACTTCCCGCAGAGGTCTCGATCCTGAACCTCGTGGATTAGATCCGTGAAGGTCTTGACGTCACTCGTTGTCACGCTCGGCCTCTTCGGTCTCATCGGTCTCGGTGCCCGTCTCCGGCTCGGTTGGCGTCTTGTCATCGGTGCTATCGGCCGCCGCGCCCTGTTCGGCGTCGTCCGCCGCCTTGAGGCGCTCTTCGGCGAACCTGGCGAGTTCGGCCTCAAACGCGGACTTCACCTTGGTTGCGCGCTCTTGCTGAAGCTCTCGATCGAGGTCGGTGAGCTTCGCGAGAATATCCGGGGGCGCGTAGTTCCCCTTGAGGGACAGATAGCGAAGAGCACGCATCACGTCGGTGAAATTGACGTTCTGTGGGCACCGTGCGTAACAGCGATAGCAGACGAGGCAGTACCAGATCAGCGGGGATGAGAGGACTTCCTCTCTCATGCCGAACAGGATCTGGCGGATGATCTTCCGCGGGCTGTACTCGGGTGCCACCTCGCTGACCGGGCAGCCGGCAACACACGTCCCACAGGCGAAACAGCGGCGGATGTGTTCCCCGCCGGGCTGAGCCGCCACTTCTTCACAGAACGTGGGGTCCAGCTTGCCGACTTCCAGGGTCTCCAGACCTTCGGCCATTGCTCTCACCCCTTCATGTCGAGTTCGTTTCCGCCAGCACGGGCTCGCGGAGGTACGTCTCGGTGATCAGACGCGCCGCCCGATCGACGGCCGCATGCACGACCGGGGAGATCTCGTCGGACATCTCCTCGGGGATGCTCTCCACTTGGCACGCGATGACGACAATCTTGAGATTGGCGACCTCCCGCAGCTCCTGGAGAAGGTTCGACGTTGGCGCTTGATGCAGAGAGAACTCCGAGATGTTCACTCTCGGGATGTCGTCGAGCGGGATCTCAAAGACCTCACCCGGCGTGCGCTTCACGCCGACGTCGTCGGCGAGATCGACGGCATCCACGACGACGACGAGCTTTGCCCGGTGTTCGCTCAGGATCATGTCGAACAGGAGCTCGCGTACTGCGGTCCCGGCGTCGAGGACGACGGCCCAATCGGGGACGTCCTCCGTTGCGTTGATCCGCTCGGCGACAGCGGGTCCGAACCCGTCATCGCCGAACAGCACGTTTCCGCAGCAGAGGACGACGACGTCCTTTGCACAGTGATCGGGGAGGATCTCCTCCATCGTCGGTCGCGTCATGCGATCTGTGTTTCCTTTCCTCGTGGGACCAACACGCCCCTTAGGACGTGTTGGTCAGGGTCTCGATTCGTTTTCCGTCACTTCCGTAGATGTCGATTCGAATCGGAAGTGTCCCGTCCAGCTTGTGCGTTGCGCAAGAGAGACATGGGTCGTAGGCGCGGATCGCCATTTCGACGCGGTTCAACGTCCCTTGATCGTAGTTTCCTTCTTTGATCAGCGTCTGAGCCGCCTGCTTGACCGACATATTGATCGGCGCGTTGTTGTGCGTCGTTCCGACGATCAGGTTGACGTCGGTCACCATGCCGTTTTCGTCCGCCTCGTATTCGTGGATCAGCGTTCCGCGCGGTGCCTCGACGCAAGCGATCCCTCGAGCTGCACGGGGCGTGACGGGCACGCGGGTCTCACGGCCGGTGATGTCCGGATCGTTCAGCAGCTGGACCGCCAGTTCGGCGTTGTAGAGCAGCTCGATCAGCCGGGCGTAGTTGTAGAGCAGTGTTTGCTGCGCCGGCCGGCCGAATGCTTCGCGGAATTCCTCGAGCTCGGCCTGCGCGAGCGGCGTTGAGATCCTGTCGACGACGTTGATCCGCGCCAGGCTGTTCGTCCGGTAGATCCCCGACGGCGAATCGAGATCCATGCTGAACGGCCCCCACTTCTTGGCGAACGGAAACTTCAGGTACGACCACGGCTCGATGTGCTCCTCGATGTAGTCCTTGTACTGCTCGCACGCGAACTCCTCGTAGGTGCCGTCGGGCTTCATCAGCCGGAGCTTCCCGTCGTAGAGGTTGAGGGTGCCGTCGTCGGTCACCATCCCGAGGAACCCAGTCTCGATCACGCCGATCGACGCGATCTCATCCGCGTAGTTCGGGAAGATGTTCTCTTTCGTGTACGACATCGCGAACTTCGCGAACTCGAGCGTCTCCTCGGCCATCGGCAGGAGCTTCTCGCGATCGGCTTCGGTGAGCGGCTTGCTGAAGCCGCCGGGAACGGCGGTGACCGGGTGGATCGACTTGCCGGACGCGATGCCGAGCATCTGGGCCGCCAGATGGCGGTTGCGGATGACCGCTTTGCCGATCTCCGGGTACTTCTGCGCGATTCCGATGACGTTCCGTACGGTGTAGTCTGCGTCCGGGCCCATCACGAAGTCCGGGCCGGCGAGGATGAAGAAATGCAGGATGTGCTCTTCCTGGAAGGCGAGCGCATTGCAGAGCTCACGAAGCTTGCGGCCGGTCACGGTGGGCTCCACCCCGAAGATCACGTCCGTCGTCTTCGCCGACGCCAGGTGATGCGACCATGGGCACACGCCACAGATGCTGGTGACGATCCGGGGCAGTTCCTCGACCGGACGGCCGACGCAGAACTTCTCGAATCCGCGCAGTTCGACGACGTTGACTTGCGTATCCGCGACGTTGCCGGCGTCATCGAGTTGGATCGTGACCTTCGCATGTCCTTCGATTCGGCTGACCGGCGCGATGGTGATTGTCTTTCCCATTCTGGATCCCTCCTTATCGGGCCGGCCGCTGCGGCAGAGGCCGCAGTCTCTTTTGCCCGCCGATGTAGCGGTTCAACAGCGCCCGACGATCGACAACCTGTTTTGCGTCGAGTCCGATCGAAGACAAGGCGCCCATCATGTCGACCAGCGGATTCGCGTTCATTCGGATCGGTCCGAAGCACCCGCGGCAGGGCATGTATCCCTGGATGCAGCGGGGTACGGGCGGACCGCCCTCCTCCCGGGGCTGCGCACAGCCGGAGCGGGTGACGGGTCCGAGACAGAGGAAGCCTTGCTCCATCAGGCAGCGTGTGCTGTCCCAGGGCGCGTCGGGGTTGAACTCCGCATCCTGCAGCGGCCGCTTGACCTCTCCTCCGCTCGCCTTCTTCTCTCGCTTCAACGGGCAGTCGTCGCAGACGCTTCGCTCGGCCAGCTCGAAGGGTTTCCCTTCAAGCAGGCAGGTCAGCGCCTCGACGATCATGTTCGGATTGACCGGGCAGCCGGGGATATAGAGCTCGACGGGGACGACTTCGTCGACCGCGTAGACACGGTCGAGAAGCGGCGGAACGTTCTCCGTCGGCGTCTCCCCTGGGGGCGTCGTCGGGTTGTCCTTGTAGACCTTGGCGTAGAGATCCTCGACCGGGTACATGTTCGCCAGTGCCGGGATCCCGCCGAAGCAGGCGCAGGATCCGAGCGAGATCAATGTGTTGACTCGCTTTCGCATTTCCTCGGTGACGTGCTTCTCCTTCTCGTTGCGCACCCCACCCGAGATGATGCCGACGTCGGCCTCGGGGATCTCCATCTCCGTCTTCTCGCCCGTCTGCCCGTAGTACTTGTGATCCATGATCACGGGCATGTGGACGAACTCGAGGTTCGGAAGGATATCGAGGAGTGGCTCACCGATATCCAGGATCGAGACCTCACATCCACCACAGATGTTCAGCCATTCCTCCGCTACTCTGATCGCCATTCCCTACCTCCTATCGGCTCGTGCCGTCCGGCCCGTGTTGCACGCTACGGGGGAGCACCCCCATCCAAGACGATCTCGGTCACGACGCGGCGCGTGTAAATGAGGAATGAGCTTTCGGACGCAACGATCTGCGTCTCGAATCCATCCGACTCGTAGGTTGCCGCCTTTGCGCCGGCCTCCTCGTGAGCCGCGTACGTCGCTCCATCCCACATGTACTTGTCGCCGTCTACCCAGAGGGCTTCGTCGACCGCCATCTCCATCTCCTCTTCTACATCGCGTAGGGGCTCGGCCCCACCGATCGGACTGCTTCAACCATGTCTCTCATCACTTGCGCAAACCGTGGGCCCTCCGACGCGGAGACCCACTCGAGACGAAACCGTTCAGGCTCCAGACCGAAGTCCTCGAGCATCAGATCGATCGCCTCGGCCCGTGCCTCGGCCCGCAGGTTTCCTTCCAGGTAGTGGCAGTCGCCCGGATGGCAACCGCAGATCATCACGCCGTCGGCGCCCTTGGTCAGTGCCTCGATCACGAGATTGGGATGCACCATGCCGCTGCACATCACGCGAACAATGCGAACGTTCGGTGGGTACTGGAGGCGCGACGTTCCGGCGAGGTCCGCCCCGGCATAGGAACACCAGTTGCAGCAGAACGCGATGATCTTCGGTTCCCAACCGTTGCCGTCGCTCATCTCGCCTCCTACACGGGTTCGAGTGCTGCCTCCACCATTGCCGTCAGTTGATCCGGCTTGTAGTGCCGGACGAGGATCCCCAGCTTCGGACACGTCGCCATGCAAACGCCACAGCCCTTGCAGAGGGCCGGATTGTTCTGCACCGTCTTCTTGATCTGATCGCCGCGCACATACTCGATTAGCGTCAGTGCGTTGTACGGACACGGCTCGATGCAGTACGCACAGCCGTCGCAATTCGCATCGATGACCTCGCTGATCGTCGCCTCGAGTTCGAGTTCTTCCTTCGACAACAGCGTCGCGGCCCGTGCCGCGGCTCCGAGGGCTTGCGAGACGCTCTCTTCGAGAGCCTTGGGCGAGTGCGCCATCCCGCAGAGGTAGACGCCGTCGGTGGCGAAGTCGATCGGTCGAAGCTTCATGTGTGCTTCGAGGAAGAAGCCGTCCGAGTTGATCGGAACCTTGAGCATCTGAGCAAGCGCCTCTGCGTCCTTTGCCGGAACGATCGGCGGCGCGAGAACGAGCGTGTCGACCTCCACCTTAACCTCGCCGCGAAGGATCGGATCCTCTGCGATAACGGTCAGCTTCCCGTCTTCGTCCGAAACGACCGGTTTCGCCTCGGGCTCGTAGCGAATGAATCGGACGCCGGCCTCGCGTGCATCGGTGTAGAGCGATTCGCGAAGCCCATAGGCACGAACGTCGCGGTAGAAGATCGTTACTTCGCCGTCCGGATGGTCCTTCTTGAACTGCAGCGCGTTCTTCAGCGCCTGCGTGCAGCAGACGCGGCTGCAGTAGGGGCGTTCCTCGGTGCGGCTGCCGACACACTGGATCATCCCAATTCGTGCCCCGACCTCTTCATCGGCGGCGAGTCTCTGCTCGAACTCGGTCTGCGTCAGGACATCCGCGTTGTCCCCGTAGAGATACTCGCTCGGCACGTGGGGCTCGGCACCGACGGCGACGAGAACCGCGCCATGATCGAACGTCACTTCCTGGCCTTCGGCGATCAATGTCGATGTGAAGTTGCCGACCGAGCCGGCGATCTCCTGGAGCTCCGCTCCGAGATGAAGCGTGATGTTCTCGTGAGCGATCGTACGGTCGATGGTCTCGGCAAGCCGCTCGGCGGGGGACGTTCCGTCGGCGAGAAAGCGGATGTCGAGGAGATTGCCCCCGAGCTCCGCCTGTTTCTCGACCAGGTGAACGTGGAACCCCTGATCAGCCAGGTTCAGCGCCGCCGTCATCCCGCTGATGCCGCCACCGATCACGAGCGCATCGTTGTGCACGGCGATGGTTCGCTCCGCGAGCGGCTCGATCAATCGGGCCTTGGCGACAGCCATCCGAACCAGGTCACGCGACTTCCACGTCGCGCCCTCCGGATCCTGCATATGGACCCACGAGCATTGATCGCGGATGTTGGCCATCTCGAACAGATAGGGGTTCAGTCCCGCCTCTCGAAGCGTGTTGCGGAACAGCGGTTCGTGGGTTCGCGGCGTGCACGATGCGACGACGACACGGTTGAGGTCGTGCTCCTCGATCTTCTCGCGGATCCGCTGCTGCGTGTCGGTCGAGCAGGTGTAGAGGTTCTCCTCGGCGTAGACGACGTTTGGGAGCTCGCGTGCGTAGTCGACGACCGATGGGACGTCGACGACGCCACCGATGTTTCGGCCGCAATGGCAGACGAAGACGCCGATTCGGGGCTCCTGGCCGATGACGTCCTTCTCGGTTGGGTAGACCTTCTCCGACAGCTCGGTGCCACGGCTCTCCGCCAGCAGTGTCATCGCGTTCGCTGCGGCGCCGCTTGCCTCCATGACCGTCTCGGGAATGTCCTTGGGCTCGATGAACGGGCCGCAGGCATAGACGCCTTCGCGTGTCGTCGAGACGGGCTCGAAGGGGGTGGTCTCGGCGAAGCCGAGCGGGTTCAGGTGGATGCCGAAACGCTTGGCGAAGTTGCTGACCCCGGCGATCGGCTCGAGCCCGGCCGAAAGCACGACCAGGTCGAAATCCTCGCTGTGGATCGTATCGTCTTCCGCCTCGTAGAGGATGCGATACTGCCCTGTCTCCGGAACAGCCTCGACACCGCTCGGGCGGCATCGAACGTAGCGAACGCCGAGCTCCTTGGCCCGCTCGTAGTAGGCGTCGAAGCCTTTCCCGTATGCGCGGAGATCCATGTAGAAGATCGTGCACTCGAGGTCGGCTCCGGCGTGCTCCTTGGCGATGATCGCTTCCTTGGTTGCGTACATGCAGCACACGGAGGAGCAGTAGTTGTGCTCTTCGTCGCGCGATCCGACGCACTGGATGAACGCGATGCTCTTCGGCTCCTGCTGATCGGACGGGCGAAGCACGTGGCCGCTGTACGGTCCGCTGGTCGAGAGAATACGCTCGAACTGAATCGAGCTGACGACATCCGGAAGGACCGCCGAACCCAATTCAAGTCTCTGATCGACATCGTAGAGATCAAATCCCGGTGCAAGGACGACGGCACCGACGTTCAGATCGACGAGCTCATCCTCTTGCCAATGGGCGATCGCCTCGGCTTGACAGACGCTGACGCACTCCATGCACTCCGAGCAGACGGCGCAGTCGAGGCAGCGGTTGGCTTCGGCGCGCGCTTCCTCCTCGGTGAATCCAAGCACGACCTCATCGAAGCTCCTGACTCGCTCCGCAGGATCTGCCATGTGCTCCTTGGCACGTGACGCCCTTCGGACGGCCCGCACGCGTGGTTCGCTCATCTTGGCGGGGCGGTCGGCAGTTCGTCCGGCGGCGAGATCCTCTCCCTTGAGATAACGATCGATCGATGTCGCGGCCTCGTGGCCGTTCGCGATCGCCCAGATGACCGTGTTCGGTCCGCTGACGACGTCGCCGGCCGCGAAGACGCCGTCCATGCCGGTGGCCATCGTGAGCGGGTCGGCTTCAATGGCGCCCCACGAGGCGATTCCGATTCCCGAATCTTGTTCGACGTACTCCGCGGACGGAGACTGGCTGACCGCCGGGATCAGCGTGTCGATCTCGATCGTGAAGTGCGAGCCTTCGATCGGGATCGGTCGACGGCGGCCGCTCTTGTCGGGCTCGCCGAGCTGCATCTTGACGCACTCGAGTCCGGTGATTCGTCCGTTCTCCGTGAGGATTCGCGTCGGCGCGGTCAGGAAGTGGAAGGCGATGCCCTCTTCCTCGGCCTCTTCGATCTCCCAGATGTTGGCCGGCATCTCCGAACGGGTTCGCCGGTAGAGCACCTGGACATCCTTGCCGAGACGGAGCGCGGTGCGCACCGAGTCGATCGCTACGTTACCGCCGCCAATGATCGCGACACGATCCCCGATCTCAACGGACTCCCCGAGGCTCACGCGGCGCAGGAAATCGACGCCATGGATCACGCCCTCGCTCTCCTCGCCCTCGAGCATCAGCTTTCGGCTGATATGGGCGCCGGTCGCGAGAAGCACAGCGCCGAAGCCCTCTTCCTTGAGCTTCGGAAGCGTCGTGTCGACTCCCAGCGTTGTCTCGGTCCGAACCTCGATGCCGAGCGACAGGATGCGGTTGATCTCGTGCTCCATGACGTCGCGCGGGAGCCGGTAGGCGGGGATCCCGACGCGGAGCATGCCGCCGAGCACCGGCTGCGACTCGAGGATCGTCACGTGGTATCCGAGCTGAGCGAGATCGTACGCAGCAGTCAGGCCGGCGGGCCCCGACCCAACGATCGCGACCTTCTCCTCCCGCTTCTCGGCGATCTCGGGGAGCGGCACCTCGTCGAGAAACCGGTCGGCGACGAATCGCTTGAGGGCATCGATCGCGACGGGCTCATCGATCTGGCCGCGCAGACAGGCTTCTTCGCATGGGTGATTGCAGACGCGGCCGCAGATCATCGGAAGGGGATTCCGCTCGAGGACAACAGAGAGCGCTTCGGCATACTTGCCGTCGCGAATCAGGGCGACGTAGCCGTGGACGTTGACCTCGGCCGGGCACGTCACCTTGCATGGAGACTTCTTCTCTCCCTTCTCGATCGCGAAGTATCCGGGGATCGCCTGGGGGTAGAGCCGGTAGATCGCACGGC
>Ga0272441_10000924_pt1 | contig 64135 bp, 55 predicted proteins | sample SSMProp6N_FD_193582 | JGI IMG/M metagenome (GOLD analysis project Ga0272441, IMG submission 193582) | Marine sediment archaeal communities from Little Sippewissett salt marsh, Falmouth, MA, United States - SSM-Prop-6N | ecosystem: Environmental > Aquatic > Marine > Wetlands > Sediment ... | reverse complement strand
GCTTCGGCTTCCGGCTCGGCTTCGGCTTCCGGCTCGGCTTCGGCTTCCGGCTCGGCTTCGGCTTCCGGCTCGGCTTCGGCTTCCGGCTCGGCTTCGGCTTCCGGCTCGGCTTCGGCTTCCGGCTCGGCTTCGGCTTCCGGCTCGGGCTCACGCTCGGGCTCAGCTTCAGCCTCTGGCTCAAGCTCAGGCTCAGCTTCAGCTTCAGCTTCCGGCTCCGGCTCCGGCTCTGGCTCTGGCTCCGGCTCGGGTCTCGGTGGCGGCGGCGGCGGAGCCGTGAACTCCAGCTCGTCGAGGAACTTCACGCGCATGCCCGGCTGGCTCTCCTTGGACGCCACCTCGCAGACACCCACGACCTCGGCCAGCAGCCGACCGGTGGGCGTGGGCGCCGCCTCCTCCCCACCGCCCTCCAGGGTCTCGAGAACCAGTCGCGTGCCCACCGGCAGGGGCTGCGGCGCCAGGACGTAGCCGCCGGCCTCGGACTGATCTTCCAGGGCTACCTGGGTGGCGAGGACCACGTCGTGATAGATCACGTTCACCTGCGCTGACATGCGCTCTCCTCCTAAGGGATTGACAGCGGAATAATAGTCCAAACCGCCGTTGTGATCCAGGACGGCCCCAGACGAGGCATCCGGCCCACGGCCGCACCCTCGGGAAGGGCCGCGCCTTCCGGTTGCGCCGACCTCGCGGATCTGGCAGTAACACACCATGGCGCGCAGCATCGGCACCATCCTCGAAGCGGCGCTCGGTCCCCTGGTGGTCACCGACCCCGAGGCCCTGGTGCCCTACGGCAGTGACGAGTCGTCAAGCGGCCACTTCCCCCCCGAGGCCGTCGTGCGCCCCACCACGCCCGAGGAGATCCGCATCGCCCTGCGGGTCTGCGCCGAGCACAGGGTGCCCGTGACCCCCCGGGGAGCGGGCACGGGCAAGTCCGGCGGCGCCCTGCCGGTGCACGGTGGGGTGGTCCTGTCCACCGAGAAGATGCAGAAGATCTACGAGATCGACGAGGCCAACCGCCTCGCCGTGGTGGAGCCCGGCGTGATCACCAGCGTGCTGCAGCACCAGGTGGAGGAGGCGGGCCTCTTCTACCCGCCGGACCCGGCCAGCCTGGACACCTGCTCCCTCGGCGGCAACGTGGCGGAGAACGCCGGCGGCCCCCGCGCCTACCGCTACGGCGTGACCCGGGAGTACGTGCTCGGCCTCGAGGTGGCCCTGGTCGGCGGCGACCGCCTCGTGCTGGGCCGACGCTCCCCCAAGGGCGTCTCGGGCTACGATCTCACCGCCCTCGTGGTGGGGTCCGAGGGCACACTCGCCGTGGTGGACCGCATCACCCTACGCCTCCTGCCCAGACCCCGGGCGACCGCGGCGGCCATCGCCTCCTTCGACAGCCTCACCGCGGCCGGACGGGCCGTGATCGCCCTGGGGCGCTCGGGCCTGCAGCCCTGCGTACTGGAGCTCATGGACGGCACCTCCGTGGACCACATCCGGCAGGGCTCGGCCTACCGCTTCCCCGACGGCGCCGAGGGCGTGCTCCTGCTGGAGGTGGACGGCGATCCCGAGCGGGTGGAGGCCGACCTCGCGGCCTGCGCAGAGGTCTGCGAGGCCAGCGGGGCCATGGACGTGCGGCTGGCCACAGACGAGGCCCAGCGGCGGCGGTTGTGGAAGGCCCGGCGCGGCGTGAGCGAGGCCCTCGCGGCCGCCCACCGTCACAAGACCTCGGACGACATCGCCGTGCCCGTGGGCGAGATGGACGCCACCGTGACCCGCATCGCCGAGATCGGCGAGCGCCACCAGGTGCTGACCGCGGTCTTCGGCCACGCCGGGGACGGCAACCTGCACGTCAACCTCCTGGCCGACGACGACGATCACGAGGACGTGGCACGCCGGTTCGAGGCCGCGCGGGTGGACCTGTTCCACCACGCCCTGCACGTGGGCGGCACCCTCTCGGGGGAGCACGGCATCGGCCTGGCCAAGCGGAAGTTCATGGTCCTCGAGCACGCCCCCCAGGAGCTGGAGATGATGCGCGCCATCAAGAACCTCTGGGATCCCCTCGGCCTGCTCAACCCCGGCAAGCTCCTCCCGGACCCCTACTAGAGAGCACCCGGAGGATCCCATGCGCCACCCTACGCTGATCCCGACCCTGATCGCCCTGGTGCTCGGGGCGCCCGCCTGCCCGGGGTCCGGCACAGTGCCGGACCTGGCCCCCAGCGACGACCCGGCGGACTGGGAGGTGGACACGTCCATCGCCTACACCATCGAGGTCTCCGCGCCGCGGTGGGTCGTGCCCTCGGAGGGGCTCCCCGCCGAGGTGGAGCCCATGGCGGCGAACAACAACGTGGACATCATCTACTTCCAGGATCGCCTCTTCATGGCCTGGCGCACGGGCCCCACTCACTTCGCCAGTGAGGACGTGGTGATGTACATCGTCTCCTCCACCGACGGGGGTCACACCTGGGACTACGAGGGCACGGTGGACATGGACACCGACCTCAGGGAGCCGCGCCTCTTGGCCTACCGGGGCAAGCTGCAGCTCATCTTCTTCCAGGCCGGCACGGACCTGGTGGCCTTCGAGCCCGTCAAAATGTGGCGCATGCACCGTCGGGGCTATGCCGACTGGACCGCGCCGGAGACCCTCGTGGACGGCCCCGAGGTGCCCTGGCGGGTCAAGGTCCGGGGCGGCGTCGCCTGGATGACCTCCTACGCCGGTGACCACTACGGCGGCGCCGACGCCCGGGTGGAGGTGTACTTCAAGCGGTCCACCGACGGCCTGGTGTGGGACCTGGTGGACGGGCAGCCCTACGTGTACGAGGGCGGCGTGTCCGAGGTGGCCTTCGAGCTCGACGCCGACGGATCCCTGTGGGCCGTCACCCGCAACGAGGACTGCGACGACTCGGGCTGCGGCTCCCACGTCTGCTGGGCGCCGGCCCACGCGCTGGGCTCCTGGGACTGCCCCGACCAGTCCGACCCCGAGCGGTACGACTCCCCCGACCTCTTCCGCCACGGCGACGACATCTACATGGCAGCCCGGCGGGACATCGACGGCCCCTTCGGCCCCGAGGGCTCCCTCATCGACTACTCCCTGCGGCCCAAGACCTCCGCCCTGTACCAGATCCACAAGCCCACCCGCTCCGTGGTGCACCTCATGGACCTGCCCGGCGCCGGCGACACCGCCTTCCCCTCGGTGCGCAGGGTGGACGCGCACACCTTCCTGGTCGCCAACTACACCTCGCCCCTGGACGATCCCGACATCTCCTGGCTCGCCGGCCAAGCAGGCCCGACCTCTCTGTATCTGTTGACGATCACCTTCGTGCCACAGTGAGCGCCAACGAGGAGCCTGCGCCGCCCTCGACGCCTCGAGAACCGCGCACCGATCCGCTGGGCAAGGTTCTCCGCCCTGGGCCCCGAGGGGCACGACGATTGAACCCCGTCGCCTTCTGGGGTACACCGTGAGGAGCGCCTGCGGGCGCGGTGGGTCACGGGTCGAACGTTGGTCACCGGGAGAGGTCGCGCGATGCACGGTTCGGGCACTGGAGGGGCGCAGTCGGGCCCCGCGTTCTCGTTTTTCAACATGTTCCCCTTTGCGACGGTGTCGCGGAAGCCCGACAAGGGAGACCGGGAAGGTGTGGTGCTGGCCGTGTGCGCGGCCAAGGGCGGCGTCGGCAAGACCACCACCGCCGTGAACCTGGCCGACGGGCTGGCTCGCCAGGAGGACGCCCGCGTCCTGCTCATCGACGCCGATCCCCAGGGTCACGCCGGCGCCTGCGTGCCGGTCGTCGGCGCCGGGGACCTCGAGCACGAGCCCACGGACCTGGCCACCCTGGTGCTCCGCCACCAGGCCGAGCTCCTGGAGGCCGTGTGGCCCACCGACATCGAAGGGCTGCACCTGGTGCCCGCCGGCGGCGGGCTCCGCGAGGCCGAGCAGACCCTCTCCTCCCGCATCGGCAAGGAGACCGTGGTCCGGGGCGCCCTGGAGGTGACCCGGACGCACTTCGACTACGTCGTCATCGACTGCCCGCCGAGCCTGTCCACCCTCGCCATCGCGTCGCTGGCGGCCTGCGACGGGGTCATCATCCCCTGCGAGCTGTCGGCCCTGACCGTCCGCGGCCTCGAGGAGCTCGTCCGAGCCCTCGCCCAGGTGCACCAGCGGCTGAACTCCCGGCTGGGCGTGGTCGGCATCGTGATCAACCGCCTGGACAGCCGCAACAGCCGGGCCAACGCCGAGGTCATCGAGGAGCTGCGGGACTTCGCAGGGGACCTGCTCTTCGACACGACCATCCGCTCCTCCACCGCCCTGCCCCGGGCCCAGCGCCGGGCCCTGCCCGTGTCCCACTTCCCCGGCCGCGGAGAGGTCGCCGTGGACTACGACCAGCTCGTCGACGAGGTCCGCGCCCGCCTGGCCACCCGCCCCTGAAACCCTCGCGCCCGTCTACTCGTAGGACTTTCGGAGATCGCCCACGGCCTCCTGCACTGCGGCCAGGGGCTTGTACCTGGCGACATGGGCCTGGAGGGCGTTGTGGTCCCGGAACAAAGGGCGGTCCACGTCGAGGAAGCCCACCACCTCGCGCACGGAGTCGTGGGCGGCCTTGGTGCCCTTGCCGCAGGCGAAGTCCCGGAAGTCCAGGCCCTGGGCCGCGGCCATCATCTCGATGCAGAGGATGCCGTGGGAGATGTCGAGGATCTCGCGGGTCTTCTGCGCGGAGTTCATGCCCATGGAGACGAAGTCCTCCTGGTCGGCGGCGGCGGGGATGGACTGGTGGTAGGCCGGGGTGGAGAGGATCTTCTGCTCCACCACCTGCATGCAAGCGGTGTACTGGCTCAGCATCAGGCCGCTGAACATTCCGGCGCCCTTGGTCAAGAAGGCGGGCAGCCCGGACGACAGCGCCGGGTTGGTGAGCCTGTTCAGCCGTCGCTCCGACATGACGCACACCATGGCGATGGCCCCGCCGAGGTTGTCCAGGGGCATGGACACCGGGGTGCCCTGGAAGTTGGCGCCCGTGAGCACGACCTCGTCGTCGGCGAGGAACAGCGGGTTGTCCCCCACGCAGTTGATCTCGATCTCGAGCTGGCTCTTGGCCCAGCGCAGCTGGTCCCGGGCGGCGCCGATGACCTGGGGCGTCGACCGCATGGAGTAGGCGTCCTGGACCTTGGTCTTGTGCTTGCCCGTGAGAAGGTCCGAGCCGTCCATGATCTGCTTGAGGTTGCCCGCGCAGGTGACCGCGCCCGGGAAGCCGCGCAGGGCGTGGAGCCGGGTGTCGTAGGGCTTCATGTTGGCAACGAGGGCCTCGAGGCTCATGGCGCAGGCGATCTCGGCCTGGGCCAGGATCCGCTCGGCGTCCCGGATCGCGAGGCAGCCCATGCCCGCGATGACGTTGGAGCCGTTGATAATGCCCAGCCCGTCCCGGGCCTCGAAGACCACCGGCTCCAGGCCGGCCTTACGCAGCGCCGCCCCGGCGTCCATGCGCTCCCCCTCGAAGAAGGCCTCGCCGTCGCCCAGCAGCGCCAGGGCGATCTGGCTCATGGGCGCCAGGTCTCCGCAGGCCCCCACCGATCCCTTGGAGCAGACCACCGGCGTGACGCCCCGGTTGACCATGTCCACCAGCAGCTGCGTGATCACCGGGCGGATGGCGGAGTAGCCCTTGGCATGGACGTTGACGCGCGTGGTCATGGCGGCGCGCACGATCTCTATCGGGAAGGGCTCACCGATGCCTGCGGCGTGGTTGTAGATGAGGTAGCGCTGGAAGTCCTTGATCTGATCGTCGTCGAGGGCCACCTCGGAGAACTCTCCGATGCCGGTGTTGACCCCGTACATGGTCTCCCCGGCAGCGATGCGCTCTTCGATGAAGCCGCGGCATCGCTTAATGCGGGCCAGGGCTTCGGGGGACAGCTCGACCTTTTCGCCGTTCCGGGCGATGGCCACCACGTCGTCGGTGGTGAGGCCCTCGCCGGTGAGGGTGATGGGCATGAGGAACCTCCTGCGTCTCGGCTCGGGCGGTGCAGGTGAGCGGCGCCCGAGCAGTTTCGGGTTGAACGCTCCCACCCACCCCGCTGCAACCAGGCCGCTCATCCGCAGGAGGCTCCTGGTCCGCGTAAGATCACTAATAGGGCCGCAGACCCGGATCTGTCAAGGCGACAAGCAGCGCAAACCGGTCCTTGATGCCAGGGAGTGTCGGCAACGAAGGAGCCACTCGGCGGCCCAACCTTCGGTGACGACCTCGCCCCGTGTTTGGACCGGACGTCCCTCCATCACCGCCTTGGCCTCCAGGCGGAAGGTGCCCGGGAGCAGGATGAGGGTCACGGCCACCTCGCCGCTGTCCCCGGTGGCGCCGCTCCCCGAGGTGACCTCGGCCTCGGGCAGGCGTCTCTGGGAGCCGGACGGCGTCCTTTGTTGCCTGCGCTTCTGGATGTGGGAATACCGCGCCTGTTGGGGCCGCACAACGTCCTGCCACAACGTAGCCAACCTCGACTGCGATCGGCAGCAAGGCTGTCGCCTCGGTGACCCTTGCTTCGGGATCGCCGCCAGTTGCGCGGCCCAGTCCGTCTATGATTGCAGCACACAGTCGGGCTGCTTCGTGGAACCGGGGTGCCTGGCACAGCGGACACCTGGTCATCGCTCGCAAGCCCGACTGACCGCGTGAGCCAATCCGGCTGCACCAGGGTACCCGACTGATCAGCAACCCCGCTCGGTCCTGGGGTGGCGAATCGCCGTGGTCCATCTCCACGGGGGGCTCGGGGTCGCCGTCCACGCCCGCGTCCTGGTGTACCAGCGGCGCGGCGTCCTCCGCGTCCGGGCGGCCGCCCCCAAAAGGCTGGAACGCCTCGCCGCCCTGGTGCCGCCCCCCCTACCAGAACCAGACCCGCCACTATGGCGAGCACCGAGTTATGTTGAGTGGGGACAGCGTAAGCCTGTCCACCGAAGACGCCCACGCCGCCCGCGCTCCGCCCTGAGACCGAACGAACACCTCCACAGATGAATGCCTCACGCGTGTTCCCGGGGAGGCCTGCCAGGCGCTGCGGACCCAAGGCATCCCCGAAATGCGCCCCCGTGTCTCCGCCACCGCCGGCAGACCGTCCAGCCAGGATCAAAGCCCCTCTGAACACCGTGCTCAGCACCTCTGAGCTCCTCCGTTGGACGAGCGACGCCGCCCAGCGGGATGGATCGGCGGCCAGGACGACTGACTTGTCCATTCGTGACCCCTGAGCAACAAAATCGACGAGGTGGAAAAACGCCCCAACCCTGCGAAATCGAACGAGACCGCCAAAGGTCAGCGAAAATCCACTGTCACACAATACCGTCTCGGTATCCACCCTATCGAAGCGGGGATCCAAGCTGGTCAGATACGTCAATCGAAATTGAGATCAAGGAGAACACAATGAGACAATCCGTATTGTTCATCGCCATCTTCGTACTTGCCATGGCGGGTTGTGGCGACGACTCTTCTGGTACACAGCCCGAGTGCGGAAACGGCGTCGTAGAAACCGGTGAGCAGTGCGATGGCACCGACCACAACGGCGAAACCTGTGAAGGGCTTGGACACCAGGGGGGCGTGCTGGCCTGCTCCTCTACCTGTCAATTTGACGAAACCGGCTGCGTTGACGGCGTCTGCGGCGATGGCAACCTGGACCCCGACGAGGAGTGCGACGGCAGCAACGTTGACAACCAAACCTGTGCAAGTCAGGGGTTCGTGGGGGGCGTGCTGGCCTGCAGCGATGAGTGCACCCTGGACACAACAGACTGTCATCAGTGCGGAAACGGCGTCCTGGACACCGGCGAGGAATGCGACGTGGACGCCCTCGACGGAGAAACCTGCCAGAGCCAGGGCTTCGACCGCGGTGAGCTGACCTGCACGTCGGGCTGCAGCTTCGACACCTCGGCCTGCTCGAGCTGCGGCGACAGCGCCCTGGACGCAGGGGAAGAGTGCGATGACGGCAACACACTCTCCGGAGACGGCTGCAGCGCGAGCTGTATCAAAGAAAAAGACCTGGTGGTCGTGGGTACCAAGGGGACCGCCGCCGGCGTCAATGCATGGTGGATCAAAAAAATCGGGGCCAACGGCGACGAGGTCGCGGTCTGGGACAACACCATCACCGGCGGCGACGGGGCCTACGATATCGCCCACGGCGTGGCAGCTGACTCCAGCGGTCGAATCTACGTGGCCGGCACCATTACGGTCTCGGGCCGCACGGACTGCAGAGTCCTGAGGCTCACCAACAACGGCGGGGTGGATCTGACGTACGACTTTGGTACGTCAGGCAGCTACGACAACGCCTACGCCATCACCATCGACGCCACCGACAACATCTACGTGGGCGGCAGCACCAGCGCCAACTGGTGGCTACGCCGGCTCGACACCACGCTCTCCAACGAGCTGTTGCAGACCTATCCAGACGGCTGGAACGACTACGTCTTTGCCCTGGGCTTGGACAACAACGGCGCCATCTACATGGGCGGAATGAACCAGACCGTCAGCGGCGACGACGGCTACGACGCCCAGCTCAAAAAGGTCAGCCTCGCGGATCTGGCAGTAGTCGCCTGGGACCAGGTCTTGGACGCCTCCGGCCTGAGGGACAACATCAACGACGTGGTTGTGGACTCGAACAATGACGTCTACGCCGTGGGGATCATGACGGTGGCCGCCGACGACACCGATGGGTGGGTCATGAAGTTCGACGAAGACGGCAATGCGCTGTGGAGCACCAGCTTTGGAAGCGCCAATGGAAACGATGGCGCGAGCGGCGCTGCCGTGACCGCCGCCGGTGACCTGTACGTGGTGGGTTATCGCGACAACGGCATGGACTATGACTGGTGGATCAAGAAATACGACAGCCTGGGCATTGAGGACACGGTGAGCTGGAACCTGGTTTTCGACAGCGGTACTGGCCATGATACCGCTTCCAATGTGGTCCTGGGCGCCGACGGCAATGTCTATGTGGTGGGCAACCGACACAATGGCGCGGACCGCGACTGGTGGATCATGAAGCTCGACAGCCAAGGCAACCAGCTCTGGGAACGCAGCTTCGATGGTTTTGGAATCAACGACTACGCAAACGCTGCCGTAGCCGTGGACGCGCCCTGAGGCGCGTTGCGGGCCTGGGATCTCGCGCTGATCCTGAGGTCACCCAAATCCCAACCGCCGTCAACTACCTATTCCGCCTTTGGTTCAGTTCAGGGGGAACCGATGCCGGCAAGTGCGTCGTATCTGGCATGATATCGGGCCAAAGCGTCACCCTGGGTCACCGCCAGCAGGTTGTGACTACCACTCACGGGCTCGCACTTCGTGAGCCTCGCGGTGGCGTTCGCGGCGGACATCGCGCTCCTACTGGTGGCGGTGTTGGTCATCCGAAAGCACCGGCCGGACGTTTTGGGATGGTTCCTGGCCTGGGCTGTGGTTGGGCTGCTGGGGTCCATCGCGCGGCCCGTGACCCATACGCTGCTGATGATGCAGCCCGTAAGACCGGGCCTGCAATTGGGACAAACGACCCGGGCGAAGCCGTAACATTCAGAAAATGTGTCATGTTCTTCTTGGGTCAGCTCGATGGGTCTATCGAAGTACAAGTCTGGACGGATTCAACGCGCAAGGTCAGGTCCCGCTGCGACGCCGCCCAGCAGACGGCATGGTCTCCCCGGCAGCTCGGCGCGGGCGGTGCAGGTGAGCGGCGCCCGAGCAGTTTCGGGTCGAACGCTCCCACCCACCCCGCTGCAACCAGGCCGCTCATCCGCAGGAGGCGCCTGATCCGCGTGAGATCACGAACGGGGCCGCAGGCCCGGGTCTGTCAAGGCGACAAGCTGCGCAAACCGATCCGTTACGCCAGGGAGTGTCGGCGACGCAGGAGCCACTCGGCGGCCAGGGCCAGGGCGATGAGGCCGAACAGGAGCCAGACGTTGCCCACCAGGGGCTCGGTGCGCAGGTTGTCCAGCCGCACGATCCGGGGCGGATGCAGCCGGGCCCGGGCGAGGCCGTCGGGAGCCAGGACGCGCCCGCCGGTGGCGGCGGCCACGGCGGTGAGCAGCCGCGGGTCGGGGGTCACCCGAGCGAGCTCGGCGGCCCGCCCTTCGGTGACGACCTCGCCCCGTGCCTGGACCGGACGTCCCTCCATCACTGCCTTGGCCTCCAGGCGGAAGGTGCCCGGAGGCAGGGTGAGGGTCACGGCCACCTCGCCGCTGTCCCCGGTGGTGCCGCTCCCCGAGGTGACCTCGGCCTCGGGCAGGCGGTCGGTGCGCACCACGCGATGGGCGACCACGACGCCCTTTTGGGGCAGGTACTTCGGATCGCTGGCGGTGATGGTGACCCGAAAGGGCCTGTCCGCCGGATAGGGGTGGTGACCGGTCACCACGCGGAGACGATCGAACTCCGGATCCCCGAGCAGGTACCGCACCGCGCGCTGCCAGAACGCGTCGTAGGCCGACGCGCCTCCGCCCCCGGCGGCGGCGAACCGCCAGAGCCAGGTGCTGTCGGTGAGCATGGTGAGCACCCGGCCGCGCTCCACCTCGCGGACGGCCAGGACCGGCGCCGGACGGCCGTCCTCTCCGCGCAGGGTCGGGTGGTCGGCCAGGACGGCCGCGTCGCGGTGGGCCCGGGCCACGCGGTTGATCCCCTCCAGGGCGGGCAGGCCCCTCAGCTGCACGGTGGAGAGGGTCGGCTGTCCCAGGGGCCGGGTGATGGGGTGGTGCTCGGCCACCGACGTCCAGCGGGGCTTGAACAGCGCCTCGGACACCAGGGTCGCCGGCGGCCCGGGCGGCAGGAGCTGCACCGGTAGGATCCGGGCGAAGCGGGTCCCCACGAAGCCGCCTCGGCTCAGCGTGTGCTCCCCGCCCAGCACGGCGAGGGCCCCGCCTCCGCGCACGTATCGCGCGATGTTGTCCAGGTACATGCCCACCTCGGCGGGATACCGCTCGAAGTCCTGCATCACCACCAGGTCAAAGCTCGAAAGGTGGGTGGAGAAGAGCTGCCGCACGGGGAACTCGATGAGGGACATCTCCCCGGGCATGGCGTGGGTGACGTCCAGGTGCGTGCGCAGGATGAAAAACGAGACCAGATCCACGTTGGGATCCCGCTTGAGGTGCTGGCGTAGAAACCGCACGTCCCAGCTCGGGCGCCCGGCGATCTGCAGCACCCGCACCCGATCCCGCACGACCTTGAGCACGAAGCGACGGGTGTTGTTGGCGCGGGTGACCTCCCCGGGAAGGGGCGTGGCGGTGACCTCTCCCACCAGGGTGCCCACCCGCTCGGGCACCAGCTCGAAGACCACCTCCCGGCGGTCAGTGCTCCCCGTGGCGAGGCGACGCTGCAGCACCTTGCCGCGGCTGCGCAGGGACACCTCCACGGCGCGGTCCCCGGCCCCGGCCCCGCTCACCAGCACCTCTGCCCGCACGCGGGCCACGTTCCGCACGAAGGCCAGGTCGTCTGGAATCACCCGCAATACGGCCACGTCACGCGCCGAAGGTGCCACCATGGGCACCACGTTCACCGGGGCGTCGAGGGCCTCGAGGCGCCCGGCCACCATCCGCGTCAGCCCGGCCTGGAGCTGCCCCGTGTCGCGCCCGTCGGACAGGATCACCACGCCGGCGAGGTGACGCCCGCGGTACCGACCGCGCAGGGCCTCGAGGGCCGCAACCAGCCGCGTGGCCGCCGCCTTGGGCGCCCGAGGTCCGGAGAGGCTGCGACGGCTGGAGCGACGCAGCCCGTCACCGTAGGCGTAGTAGTCCACCCCGTATCGCCGCGCCCAGCCCCGCTCCACCGGGCCGGCCCCGGCGAGGACCCGCCGGGCGTCGTCCAGGCGGCTGTGCCCGACGCGCGTGCCGGGCAGCCCCATGGAGGCGGACTCGTCGACCAGCACCGCCACCCGATCCCGCCCGCGGGTGACGTCGGCCACGCGCCAGGCGGGCCGCCACAAGAGCAGGAGCACCAGGCTCACCGCGAAAAGCCGCGCGGCAAAGATGGCCCCCCGCACCCACGCCGGCCGCCCGGCAGTGGACAGGACGCCGAGGGCGAGGATCACCACCGCGCCGACCGCGCCGGCCACCAGCCCCATGTCGCCCAAAGGGGGCCGCCACAGAAGCTCCCACTCGGTGGTCACGGCACCCGCCAGCGCCGCCGACGCAAGATGGTCGGCGCGTGTACCTGGTCGCTCTTGTAGTCGACGCACAGGGCGTACATCACCAGGTTCACGGTGAGGCGGTAGAGCCACTCCCGAGACCGCCCCATGACGGTGCCGCCGGCGGCGGCGCTGAGCCCCTGGACGACGATGAGGGTGGCCCGCCCGTCGCGCACCACCGCGCGGACGGGCAGGGACTGCCGCTGGTACCAGGACGCGCGCAGCAGGTAGAAGGACTTCCAAAGCGTGTGGGTCGGCGGCACGGGGACCAGCTTCCGCTTCGGATAGACCTGCGCCGCGAGACGCGTGGCCGAGGCGCGAAACTGCGCGCCGCCCTGGGCCGAAGCCGGTCCATCTATGATCCAGGTGCCGCCCCGGGCCAGGTGGCGCCGCAGCCGCACCACCTCGGTGCCGGAGAGGTTCGGCAGCGCCCCGCTGGCCGTGGTCACCAAAAGGGGCATTCGAAACAGGGCCGGGCTCGAGGCGCTCACGCGCTGAACGCCCCGGCGCACCGAGATGTTGGTGCGGCGGCGGACCACGCCCCCCAATGCCGCGAGCCCCTTGGCCCGGGGCGCCTTGCCCCCGGCCAACGTCAGCTGCGCGAGGTGCACCTTGCTGCCCGGCCCGATAGCACGGGCCGACGGCGGCGCCGCTGCCACCGCGAAGAGCAGCAGGAGAGAGATCACCGAGCCCGGATGAGTGAGCCAGCGCATTGCCGAAATATACCAGAGCATTCGAAGGCCCGCCGAACAGATATGAAATCACACCCCTGTCCCCTTGCAGCAGAATCAATGCTGTTCGAAGCTCGTAGGCAGGAGTCATCTTACAGAGGCCACATGTTGACATATCGAGCGATGTTCAAGCAGGTAGAAGGCGGTGTTCACGCCGAGGTGCTTGACTTTCCCGGCGCGATGTCCTTTGGCGAGGATCTCGACAGCGCGCGCCGAATGCTGGCCAGCGCCCTGGTGGACATGGCAGAGACCAACCTGCTTCGTGGCGAGCCGCTGCCCACGCCAGACCCAAGCGCCACCGATCCCGAGGCAGACCTGGAAGAGCCCATCCACTTGGTTTTGAACGCGACATCGCGCGTAAACTTCGTACCCCAACAATCCGTCCCGTGAAGCGCCGCGATCTGCTTCGGCACCTGCGCGACCACGGATGCCTGTTCGTGCGCGAGGGTGGTGACCACTCGATCTGGGAGAATCAGGCAAACGGGCGGCGTGCATCCGTACCCCGGCATCGCGAGATACCCAACTAACCCGCCGATCGGATCTCGAAACACCTCGGCATACCTCTCAGAGAATAGACCGAGCAGCTCGCTCTCAACCTTATCCATGGTCCATCCCCACTCCTGCGACCCGGGCTCGCCCCTGCGGGCGATTCACGTGATCACGTTGGCGACCAATGCCCGAGCTGCGGGGCGACGATGGTTCTGCTCGCCCTCATCACAACACGCGCCACAGTGGAACGGATTCTGGATCACCTCGGCATCCCGTCCGTGCCGCCGCCCATCGCCCCGGCCCATGACCCCAACGAGCAGCTCGACCTGCTTCAGGACGACCGCGAGTGCCAAGAAGCGCCAGGCGCCACTGCTCTGGCGTCGCACACCCGGCGACGGCCCGCGTGCTCCCGGGCTCCACCGTAGCCATTGCCATCCCAGAAGAGCACCATCCGCTCTCGCGCCGATCCCTGCGCAGGCTGCTTCCGGAGATCCCTTCACGTCCCCGACGCCAGGACGACCACGCCTCCGGCGGCGCTCCAACCACTCCGATCCTCCGCTGACTGCCCCGACACCCCCGACCAAGCCCTGCTTGACCAGCGTCCCGGGCTCTCCGATACTCGAGTCAGGAAGCAAACACGCGGATGGAAAACGTTACGCGCCCGTGTACGGCTCGACTCGTGAGCATCGGCGAGGGGCGTAGAGATGGGAAAACAAAGGCCTCTTCATCCAGCAATACCAGAGTGTTCCACTGCATATCTCCGAGGCCTTGCGAGCGCTGTCAGCGCCCGTATGAAGGCTATTCGATACAAATTGCACTCCTTCGAGTGCACCCGGGAGATAGGGGAAGACGGTGGTGAAGTGCTGAAGGTATCCGTGTTGGAGAAGACCCTCGGCGACCGACGCGCTGTAGTCGATTTCAGCTGCTGGGAAGACGGTGGGATGTCGCTAGTGACAAGCGTGGCCAAAGAGAAACCGGGGAAGGAATAGAGGAATACCATTCCCGGAATACCTCTCCCAGGTTGACTCAACGAGTACGGATTTCGTGCTCCCATGGACCGACTGTGGCTTGATTAAGCCGATGGTTTGGCCGATAGTTCTTCCTACGAGTGATGCCGAATTGAGGCAAACAAGCAACAGGAGTGTCCATGGGTTTCCTCGGCGGTGGCGTGGCCAAGGGTCACGAGCGACAGAAGCAGAGCCTGATCAACGAGGCCACGACGACCGGGTTGCGAATCCTGCAGATCGAGGAATTCGGCAGCGAGGATGCTGCTCGGGGAAGCGCGATCTCGTCCTCCCTCAAGTCCATGGTGGGGGGGAAACTCGCGCCCGACACCTTCCAGGTGTTCCTGCTGGAGACCGGGGCGAGCCGACTGCTGTATGTTCAGCCCTACTCGGGCATGACCGTGCTGCCGGGAGAGCATCACGGGTGGCTCCAGGGGGCCTTTCGCTCGCCGCTGGCCCTCACAGACGAGGCGATCTTCGGTGGCCCCGCCTGGAAGGCCGGCGCAGACACTCAGCTCGCCGAGTGGCTCAACAAACAGAACCCGGTGCTCAAGCAGGTCACCAAGAAGTGCGAGTTTGAGTGGGCCATCGGCATGAGCAAGATCGAGCTGCAGTGGGCCGTGCAGGTGCTGAGCATGGGCAACGGCTGCTCCCACGTGATCTTGCAGACGGGGCGGTACGGAGGGTTCACCACGTATGAGGTGGGCTTCGGCCACTTCCTGGCGTTGCTCGGCGCCCTGGCTCCGCTGCTGCCCCAGAGCACCGAGCCCCAGCAGGAGCCGCACTATCCAGTGTCCTTTACCGAGCTGTTCGCATCCTACGTGCTCGGGGTGGCGCCGGCCGCAGTACCGGAGGCGACGCCTGCCACGACAAAAGAGCCGGCCTCCGCGCCCACGATGGACGCGCAACCCACGGATGATGTCGCGGCGCCGAGCGCTGAGCTCCGTGAGCGCATCCGCACGTTGGTGTCCCCCCTCGTTGGCAAAAAAATCCACGTGGACGAGCTCCCTCCGAAGAAGGAAGCCAACGCTCGCAAGGTGGTGATGAAGGGGGCCGACCCGGATGAGCCCATCGTGGCGTTGTTTGACCTCACCACCTTCGGCTCAGCCAAAGATGCGGTGGTCTTCACCTCGACCCACCTGTACGCCCATGAGATCGACGACCGGACAGTCTTCGCCCTGGCGGACCTGAAGCAGGTGCACGGCCTCAAGGGACTCCTCGACGACAAGATCAAGATTGAGGTGCGGGGCCAGGGTAAGCTCAAGGTACCCTGCGGCACCTACGGTGAGCAGCTGCTCTCGGTGCTTCAGGGGTTGCTGCGGTAGCTACGGCAGCGGTGGATTTGAGTCACCTCTGCGCCTGTGCTGGCTTGTACAACGAATACCTCCGAATACCTCCGAATACCTCTGTTTGGTATGCGATGCGACCAGTAGCGCCACAGCATCTCGCCCTCGGGCATCTTCGTGCCCGCGTCGGCCGGCCGGCTCACCTACGTGGACCTGCCGCCGCCCACCAGCGACGACATCACCCGCCTGACCCGGCGCATCGCCCGGCGCCTGGCCAAGACCGCCAAGCGCTACCTCACCCTGGGCGACGACGACCCGCTCGATCCCGACGACGAGCGGGCCACCCTGCAACACGCCCTCGCCACGGCCCTCCGCCCGCCCGTCAGGCCACCACCTGCCCTGCCCTTCGGGGCTCCCGGGCCACCGCCGGCGCAAAACCCCCTGTGCGCCACCGCTGGAGCCTCCTCCCTCCACGCCGGACGGACTGTTGACGCCCACGACCGCGAAGGCCTCGAGCGGCTCTGCCGCTACGGCCTCCGCGCGCCCTTCTCCCAGAAGCGTCTCTCGCTACTCCCCGACGACCGGATTTGCTACGAGCTCCCCAGACCCTGGCCCAACCCAAGCGGTGTAACCGAGCTCATCATGGAGCCCGTCCAATTCCTCAAACGCCTCGGCCAGCACGACCACCTCGGCCTACACGACCACCTCGGCCAACACGACCACCTCGGCCAACACGACCAACTCCAAGCAGACCCGCCGGCAGTCAGACCTCGAAAGCTCCCCTGGGCGAGCCTGCTCAAAAGAAGCCTAGGCCTCAGCGGCCTCGAGTGTCCCCGCTGCCAAGCCCAGATGGTTCTGCTGGCCCTGATCACAGCGCCCGCAACGGTGGCCAGGATTTTGGATCACCTATGCATCCCGTCCACCCGTCCACCCCTCCTCCACTCGCGCCAGCACGTCTGCCGGCACACCAGACCGACCTGCTCGACGACGAGCTCGATCAGAGCGAACCGCAGGACGAGCCCCTGTGCGCCTCGAACCACTCCCTCTCCCTCCAGGCGGCTGTTCCCAGAGCGCCTCCATAGCGAGTCCAGTCAGCCGACCGACAAGCCGGCTGCAACCCCATTGCGAGCTTCGCCGCTGACGACGCCATCCGGAAGCATCCACCATCCGACGAAGGCCGTGCTGTCTCTTCACAAGCTCGACGGAACCCGACGGAACCCTAGTATTCCCAGAAACGCCCCAGCAGCCGCCTACACCACGCATCTTGACCCTTCTGCCCTGTTCGTGGTTGGGAGGGGAAGCAATCGCACCAGACTGTGGCTACGTCCTTGCCTCCGGCGCGCGTCTGAGGGATAAATCACGGATGCGGTGGTCTGTCATCCTGGCGCTCTCGTTGGCGCTGAACCTCGTGGGCTGGAGCCTCTTCGGGCTGTGGCTGGGAGACGCCTCCCTCCACGCCCGGCAGCCGGAGCTGGAGCTGAGCGTGGTCCAGGTGACGCCCGCGAAGCCGGCGACGCGGCCGGTGCCGACGCTCCCCGACGTGCACCCGCCCCGCCGCGTATCTCAAAGGGTGCCAACCCGGCCGCGGCCCCGGGCCACGCCGAGGGCACCGCTGCGCACCGCGACCGTGGTAGACCCCGCGCCGGCGCCCCGCCAGCCGAGCCTGGCGCCGGCGCCCCGCAGCCAGCGCCTGGCACCGGACCCGGCTGGAACCGTGCCGGCTGCTCGCCCCACACCGGTCCCCGCCATCGTGCTCCGGCGCGCCGTGGCTCGACCGCTCCAGCGGCGCGTCGCCCCAGCTGGGCGAGCCGCGCACAAAGGGCCCAATCTCAACGCCCTCCGCTCGCAGATCCGGCGGGCCGTCAATCGCCACCGCCACTACCCGCGCCTCGCCCGCCGCCGGGGCATCGAGGGCAAGGTGATCCTGGCCTTTCGCCTGTCGAAGGCGGGCGCAATCCAGCGCGTGAAGGTGGTCCACAGCGCCGGGCGGCTCCTGGATCGGGCCGCCATGGTTGCCCTGCACCGGGCCGCTCCCCTGCCCTACTATCCCGACTGGGTCCGCCTCCCCGTGGTGTTCCAGCTCGAAGATTAGATCTACGCCATCGACGCGAAGTCGCTCACCAGGTTCAGAGCCGTAGCTTCTTGTCCTGGCCCGGGAAGGGGCTGGTGCCGCCCGGGGCGCCGGGGCCGGGGCCGGTCTGGCCGGGCATCTTCAGCTTGTACGGATCATCCCCCGGCTTGGTGCCCGGGGGCAGGGGCGCCGCCTTGGCCTTGTACTTTTTGAACATGGTCTGGAACCGCTCCATGAGCTGCCGGGCCTGGGGCCGGCTCGCCGACGGGAGCATGGCCAGCCAGTCCTTGGCCGCCACCTTGGCCTCGTCGGGCTGGTCGAGCTGCAGCAGCACCCGCCAAAGCTGAAACCGCGCCTGATCGTCCATGGGATCCTGGCTCACGGCCTTGCGCAGCAGGGCCACGCCAGACGACTTGTTGCCCGAGGCCAGCAGGATCAGCGCCCGCGCCTGCAAGGCCTCCACCAGATTCGGGGCGATCTCCTGGGCCTTGTCCAGCTGGGAGGAGGCGAGGTCCACCTTGCCCTGCCGCAGGAGCAGATCCGCCTTCATGACGTAGGCGAGGGCGAAGCCGGGATCCCGGCTGATGGCCTGATCCATGTTGGACAGGGCCCTGTTCATGACGCCCTTGGCGGCGTCCTTCTGGGTGTAGCTCATGGCCACGAGCAAGTACCGCGGAGCGTCCTCGCGGATGGAGCGGGCGGCCAGAAATGCGTTGAGGGCAGGGTCCACCCCGCCGCTCTTGAGCAGGAACATGCCCTTGGCAGCCAGGAGGGTGGCCGACCGGGGCGCCAGCCTCAGCGCCGCGTCCATCCGCTCGATGGCAGCAGCCGCCTCGCTCTGGTGCTCGGCCATCTGCAACGCCTCCAGGGCCAGGCCATGGGCCAAGGCGCGCAGGTCAGTGAGCACCTCGTACTCCTTGGCGGCGTTGAGCGTGCCCCGGGCGGGATCCACCACCATCACCGGCCGCCCCCCGAAGGTCGCCTTGGGGTAGATGGCCACGCCGAAGTGGCCCACGTGACCCAGCGGATCCGCCGGCCCCTTGAGATCCGAGTGGCGATAGATCTCGGCCATGACGGCGTGCAGCCCCGCGGCCCGGGCCATGGCCAGGTACAGGCACGCCAGCTCGTAGCTGTAGACCGTGACGGCATCCTTGGCCCGGATGGCGGCGTACAGCGGCGCCGCCGCCCTCAGGGTGCCATGCTTGGTCCGCCCGGGCCGCCGGATGCGCATCCCCTTGGCGCCCAGGGACTGCCGGATCTCCTTGACCAGGGCGGCGGCCACCTTGCCGCCGTCACGGTTGCGGGCGTGCCTGCGCCCAGCGGCGCGAATGGCCGCGTCCGCCTCGAAGTAGACCGTGGTCACGGGCGTGCCCCGCCGGCGCGCCACCGCCCGGAGGGTCTTGGCCGACACCGGGCCCAGGGCCACGTTCTTGGGGCCGTTGTCCGCCGGTTTGCTGCGCAGCCACAAGTACGCCCCCACGCCACCGCCCACCAGCAACACGGCCACCGCCGCGGCGATGATCAGCCGCCGACGCTCCGCGTTCTTCGGCGCTCCCTTCTTGGCGTCGGATCCGCGCGGGGCATCCTTGTCCTTTTCGCCCTTTGACCCCTGGCGTCGACCCGCCTCGGGTTTGCTCTCGGGGTCCTCGGCGATGAGCCCGTGATGCCGCAGACACTGCGGGCAGCGGGGCTTCTTGTCGTCGGTCTCGAACGAATGATCACAGTTGGCGCAGGTGTACCGCATCGTCTCGTGCCTGGGTTTTCAGGTATTGTTCGTGAACAAGGGGATTGGCGCAAGCCGTCCGGCTAGGATCCCTTGCGGGTGCCCTGGTAGTAGTACGCCGCGAACTTGCTGCAGCCCGTCTGCTTGAGGGCGCGCTGGAGCGCCAGGGAACGCTTGTAGGACGCCCCGCCGCGCGTGAGGCGGCACAGCCCCTTGTACAGGATCCGATAGATCTGGTTGAAAAAACGCTTCTTCGCGCGTGCTTTCATGCGTCGAAGCTTCCGCGCCTGCTTGGGGCGGAAGGAGATGTACACGTCGGCGATGCACCGCCGGAGCTTGTCCGAGAAGGCATCGCAGCTGAGCTTGGGGGCGCACTTCTTGGCGGACCGGTCACAGTGAAAGCCCTCCATGCAATAGTCGTCGCCGGTACACTCGCCCCCCAGCCCCACCTTGTCGATCTTCTCGGTGCACCGTCGACCGAGGCACTTGCCGCTCTGGCATTCCCGATCGTAGGTGCAGACCGCGCCCTTGGTCCCCTTGAGCCGAAGCCGCTGGCCCGTGGGGGGCCGGGAGCCGGAACACCCCGCTGCCCCGAGCAGGAGCGCAGAGGTCGCAAACACAAAAGCGGGAACGGTTCGCTGCTGCATGACCACCATCCGAGCCGGGCGTGTCGCCCCGATGATGGCTGAGAGGATACACCAACCGACGGCAGATTCCAACGCCGGGCTCGCCTGGCTGGGACCGCGTTGACAAGATCCGACCTGTGCTGCTAACTTCGCCTTGCGACGGGCCAGGCGTGGCTGGGGGCGGGCGCCCCGCGGCCAGGAGCCCACTTCAATGGGTGACCAATTCCCCGGAGGATTCCATGAGCACTGAAGAGAATGCGGTCAGCTACCGCAAGCTGATCGACGACTACATCAAGAAGTTCGGCGACGAGGTGGGGGTGGAGTTCGCGGCCCTGGACGGCGACGGCTACACGAAGGTCAAGCGTGGCAGCGCGATCATCGGCATCAACGTCCTGGAGAAGGAGGGCGTGCTGCTCTTTCTCAGCGCCATCATGAAGGTCCCCGGGACCCGGCAGATCGACTTCTACCGCAAGCTCCTCGAGCTCAACTTCCTGCGCACCAGCGACGGCGCCTTCGCCATCGACGCCCAGAACGACTACGTCTACCTGCGGGCGTTCCGTGGCCTCGCCGGAATCGACTACATCGAGTTCGTGGACATGCTCGACACCGTCGCCCAGGTGGCCGACGAGTGGGACGACAAGCTCAAGGAGGAGTTTGGCGCCGACGCGTAGCCTCCCACACCCCCCTCCACCGCTCCAGAATCCTGGCCGGACGCTCGCCCTGAGCGCGGGCCGTGATTCGCCGCCCATCCCCCGACAGGGCACAGAAGGTCAGGTCCAGGAAGTTCGCCGGCCACAGGTCCGGGAAACGATCGAACCACTCGATGGCGACCACCGCCCGACCGTCGAACAGGTCCTCGTAGCCGATGTACAGGCTCTCGTCGGGGTCCTCGAGCCGATAGAGGTCCACGTGGTACAGGTCCACGCGACCCCGGTGGGTGTTGATCAGCGCGAAGGTCGGGCTGCGGACGTACTCGCTCGGGTCCACGCCGAGCCCCCTCGCCAACCCCTGGGTGAAGCAGGTCTTGCCGGTACCAAGCCCGCCCACCAGACCCACCACGTCGCCCCCCGCCAGCTCACGGCCCAGCAGCTCTGCAGCCGCCTGGGTGTGCTCCGGCGCGCCGGTCTCCAGGGACCAAGTCGCTGTCGTCGTCTCCCTCACAAGTTGGTTGTATCGCCTATTCACAGCCCGACGTAAAGGTCGGGGCCACGAGCTGGCTCTGGCCGGGCTTGCCCCGCCGCCGGGATTGCGTTTTATTGAGGCCCATGGCTCGCGTGGCTCTGCTGCTGGCGCTGGGTGGTTTCTTGACCGCCGGGGCCGGCTGTGATCGACGCTCGGCGCCGGGACAGAACCGGACGGCGAAGCCCCGACGTCCGCCGGCGGGCCCCTACCACGTGCGCGTCGTGCACCTGGGGCTGCACGACCGGACCTCGTCCAACGATCAGGTGGTGCGGCTCAGCTCCGCCGGGATGCGCAAGATCCTGGTCACGCTGCTCGGCGAGGTGGGCGGCTACACCGTGGACCTGGGCGGTGCGCAACGCGGCGCACGGGCCCACAAGCTCACGGTTCACGTGGAGCTACAGTCCATGGTCGGCACCGAAAAGGGCAAGGCGGCGGTGCTCGTCACGCTGGAGCTCAAGCCTCTCACAGCCGGATCGGATGACCCCGGCTACGTCCGCAACGCCCTGTCCGAAAAGGTCTACCCCATCGATCAGCTCCAGAGCCTCAAGGCCGTCTACGAAAACCTGCTGCGCCGAGCGGCCGGGGAGATGTTGCGGCAGATGGCCATCGAGAGCCGCCTGCGCAACGCGCCTCCTTCCCTGGTAGCCCACGCCATCCGCTCCTCCCGCATCGATGAGCTGGACCAGGGTTGGACGGGGCGGCTCGACGTGTGGCAGCCCACGCAGGTCGCCGGGCTCCTCACCGCCGTGGGCGACGTCGGCCTGACCGCCGCCATGACGGCGCTGATCCTGGGCTGGTCCACGCCAGACTCGGGCGTCGGGGAGGGCGCGGACGTACGGGAGATGTCCATCAAGGCCGCGGCCCTACGCCGGTTGAAGGCGGCGACACCCGAGATCGTCAGGGTGCTCCTGAAGGATCGGCGACAGCGCATCCGGGACCTGTGCCTGGGCGCCCTGGCAGAAATCCGCGACCCCGTTGCGGTGCCCTCCCTGACGAAATACGCCCGTCTCGGCGATGTCGCAAGGCTTCGCAAGGTCATCGGAGTGGTGGGCCAGATCGGCGGCGATCAAGCCCGGGCGTTCCTCGAAATCACCGCGGACGGACACGACGACGAGGAAATCAAGACGCTGGCCCGGGAGACCCTGGCGCGGCTCAAGCCCTCAGCGACGGGTCCCGAATAGGCTCGAGGCGGGGTGGTGGCGCGGGGACGGGTGCGCGCGCCGGACCTTGACGCGGCGCCAGTGGGGGATCCGGTAGATCCACCCACCGTTGTTTCGGGTGTACATGGCGGGCACGTAGCGCCGGTTGGCGCGGGCCTTCTTGTAGTGCCCTGCGCGCCACATGAAGACTCCCGCCCGAGGGACCCAGTCCCAGTAGCCCCGCACCCAGAAGTGCCCCGGACGGAGGGCCGACGGCGGCTTCTCGGCCCTGGCCGGCGGGGGCGCCTTGGGCACCTGGACCCGCACCTTCGACCCTGAGCCCGGTGAAGACAGGAGCGCCGAACAGCCGCCGGCGGACAGACCGACCACCAAGACCGCCACCCCGAGTGCCCTGTAACAGAGACAGGGCACCAGAGGGAAGATCACCCGATTCCTGGATCCCAAGTCTCCAGCCCTTTCAGCAATGATGCATAATTTCTTCATATCTAGTTTCCATCCCAGAAGTGGCTTCGAAGCGAAAGCGCGACAGGCGCGTCGGATGTGCACTACCAGATCTGGTGGTCGTACCGGGTGTACTACCCCAAATTTGGTGGTGTGCAGACGGCGTGCATGGCGCGGTTGCAGCCAAAGTCCACTTCTGGGATGGGAACTATCTATGCATATGCCCTCTGAAGACCCTTGCCGCCAGGCCAAGTTACCCATTCCTAAAAAAATGTATACGATTGATATTGTTGCTAATTATGCGGCAATTCCAGCCGACCACTGACCAGGCAGGAGGTTGTACAACTGTGCTCCCAAAGCGGTATACGCAAAAACTCATAATATATTAGCTATCTACGACCCAAATACAGCGTCTAAATAATATTACATCACAATGCATGGACGACCCAGCCGGTGCCATCGCTCGGCCAACCCGAGGATTGGCCAGAGATCTCTTCAGACCGGGACCCGTCGTCACAGAGATTCTCTGGACGGGTCCGCGCCCCTTGCTCCTGCCGGGCTGAATCCGTATTGTACCCCTTCGCGCCGCCCTGCCGGTGGCATGCGGGGAGAATCGACATGTCCAAGGCACACCTGTACAACGTGGTTCCCGTGCTCCCCGAGCCCTTGGAGCCACTTGAGGACCTGGCCTACAACCTCCTCTGGTCGTGGGACCCGGACCTCTTCTCGCTGTTCCGTCGCATCGATCCGGCCCTTTGGGAAGAGACCGGCAACAGCCCCACGCAGCTGTTGGGCCTGGTGGATCAGCGGCGCCTGGACGAGCTGAGCCAGGACGACGGCTTCCTACACCACCTCGCCGAGGTCTACGACAGGTACCGCCGATACCTCCAGTCCTCCACCTGGTACGAGCAGACCCATCCGGACCTCGCCTCGCCGGACGCCTCCGGGTACGACGCGCGCATCGCCTACTTCTCGGCGGAGTACGGCCTCGCCCGATCGCTCCCCATCTACTCGGGCGGTCTCGGCATCCTGTCGGGGGACCACATGAAGTCCGCCTCGGACCTGGGCCTGCCCCTGGTGGGCGTGGGGCTGCTCTATCAGAAGGGCTACTTCCGCCAGTCCCTCGACACGGACGGCTGGCAGCAGGAGCGGTACGAGCGCAACGACTTCTACAACATGCCCATCGGTCTGGAGCGAGGCGAGGATGGCGAGCCCATCGTCATCTCCGTTCGCTACCCCGGCCGCGAGGTCTTCGCGCAGATCTGGCGGGTGCAGGTGGGGCGCGCCCGGCTGTACCTGATGGACACCAACATCCAGCGCAACAGCCCCGAGGACCAGAACATCGGAGACTATCTGTACGGGGGGGACCGAGAGGACCGCATCCAGCAGGAGATGATGCTCGGGATCGGGGGCGTGCGCATGCTGACGACCCTGGGATTCCAGCCGACGGTCTTCCACATGAACGAGGGGCACTCGGCCTTCATGGCCCTCGAGCGCATCCGCCAGCTCATGCAGGCCGAGAGCCTCAGCTTCTCCGAGGCGCGCATCGTCTGCGCCTCGAGCAACGTCTTCACCACCCACACCGCGGTGCCCGCGGGGTTCGACCTATTCGACGAGGACCTCGTCAAGAAGTACCTGGGAGCCCCCGTGGCTGAGCTCGACATCGACTTCGAGCGGTTCATGGCCCTGGGCCGCGGTGACTTCTCCGACCTGGACGCCCCCTTCAACATGGCGCTCTTCGCCGCCAGGAACGCCAACGCGATCAACGGCGTCAGCGCCCTCCACGGCGAGGTGACCCGCGGCATGTTCCACGCCATCATGCCCGAGATCCCCGTGCACGAGATCCCCATCGGCTCCATCACCAACGGCATCCACGCGCGCACCTGGACCTCCCCGGAGATGGCCACCCTCTTCAACCGCTACCTGGGCGAGCCCTGGGTGGACGAGCCCGCCAACCACGCCGTGTGGGAGAAGGTGTACGACATCCCCGACGCCGAGCTGTGGCGCGTGCACGGCCGGCGGCGGGCCCGCCTGGTGACCTTCACCCGTGGGCGCCTCAAGTCCCAGCTCGAGGGGCGCGGATTCACCAAGTCCGACCTGGACGCGGCCGACGAGGTGCTGGACCCCGAGGTGCTCACCATCGGGTTCGCCCGGCGCTTCGCCACCTACAAGCGAGCCACGTTGATCCTGTCGGACGTCGAGCGCCTCAAGAGGCTGCTGAACCACCCGACCCGACCCATCCAGCTCGTGTTCGCCGGCAAGGCGCACCCGCTGGACCAGCCGGGCAAGAAGCTCATCCAGCAGCTGGTGCACTTCTCCGAGGACCCGCTCGTGCGGCGCCGCGTGGTGTTCCTCGACGACTACGACATCGAGGTGGCGCGAGCCCTGGTGGGGGGCGTGGACGTGTGGCTGAACACGCCGCAGCGCCCCATGGAGGCCAGCGGCACCAGCGGCATGAAGGTGGTGTTCAACGGCGGCCTCAACCTCTCCATCCTCGACGGGTGGTGGTGCGAGGGGTTCGAGCCGGACGTGGGCTGGGCCATCGGCACCGGCGAGGAGCACGACGACCCCGAGTACCGCGACCAGGTGGACGCCCGAACCCTGTTCCGCACCCTGGAGAACGACATCGTCCCGCTGTTTTACGACCGCGACGTCAACGACTTGCCGCGGCGATGGATCGCCATGATGAAGCACTCCATCGCGCGGCTCGGGTCGGTGTACAACACCAACCGCATGGTGCAGAGCTACCACGATTCCTACTATCACCAGGCCTCGCAAAGCTACCAGGAGCTGACATCAGACGGCTTCGCCAGGGCCCGAGACCAGGCCTCCTGGTTGGAGCAGATCTACACCAACTGGACCAGCGTAAAGGTGCAGGAGGCCCGGATCCTCACGAGCGGCCAGGACCGCCCCGTGGGCAGCAGCGTCGACGTGGAGGCGCGGGTGAGCCTCGGCCACCTGCAGCCCAATCAGGTGGCCGTGGAGGCCTACGCCGGGCTGATCGATGAGAACTTCGGCATCCCCAACGGGGAGCCCAGCGCCATGCAGTGGCAAGAGAGCCTGTCCGACGGGGTACACCGCTACAGCGGAACCATCCCCTGCGTGGCCAGCGGACAGCACGGCTTCCTGTGCCGAATCCGCCCGGAGATGCCCGGCGCGCCCAAGCTCCTGGGCACCATCCGTTGGGAGTAATGTGAAAGTGGGAATACCCGTCAGAGCCAGAACGGCGGTCGGTTCGACGCCGTAGCGAGGTCGCGCTGTTCTACCGCTTGGGCTGGATCCGGCGGTGCCAGACGTGCACGTCCATGGGCTCGGCGCCCTCGTGGGTCACGTGGCGGGTGAGCTGGCCGGTGTTGCGGAACCCAGCGGCACCGAATGCCTCGGCGGTCATGTCCTCGTCCACCTGGGAAAATCCGAAGATGTTGGCCACCTCCAGGCTCTCGAGGGTGTTGACCAGGGCCTCGGCGCCGTGCACCAGCATGCCGAGCTCCTTGACGTTGCTGGCCGAGTGCAGAAAGTCCAGCTTGGCGTGGCCAAAGGAGTCGTTGATCTCCGCCACCACCCACTTGGCCTTGCGGCCCACCTTGGCCTGGACCGCGATCTCCGGACCCTTGAGACCCTTGCCAAAGGGACAGTAGAAGTTGGTCGCGCCGTTGTTGTAGACTTTGTCGAAGATCTTGTGCGAGTCCTCCACCACCTCCACCTTGAGCCCCGAGGGCTTGCGGACGTTGCGCGGCGGTTTGATGTCGTAGTCGCTGCTGATCTTGGACAGGCCACCGGTGAGGGGATCGCCGTTGGCGTCATAGGCCCGGCTCATGACGTAGGCGTCAGCCGTGCGGAAGAAAGCCGGGACCACGGCCTCCCGGGAGAAGCCCACGGTGCGCCAGCTGTTGCTGTCCTGCTTCTCCACCAGGGTGAAGACCTTGCGCAGGTGCCTCCGCCGGGCAAAGGCGTCCAGCATGTTGCGCTTGAGCTGGTAGTTTCCGATGCGGTAATCGAGGATGCGCATGTGCATGTGCCGCCTCGACACGAGCATGTAGACGTTCACGTCTCCACGTTGGCAGACGTACTCCTCGACGATATCCTCGAACTCGCTGTTATATTCTGTTCTTATGGCTCTTACGTGGGGCAGGAGGCTGACTTCGGCATTGTCGCTGTTGAACATTCGGGCGTCCTCTCTACGTGCAGCCGAGGGACATACGATGCACCACGGCCTTCAAAGACCTAACACTCCAGAAATGCTAACGAATTAAGCAGGAACCAATCTAGTGCGAACAGCTTTAACGCGCGGCAATATAAAGGGCGTGCAGAACCATGTCAACTAACAAATGCACCCAGGGTGAGGATCCCAAAACGCCCAAGTCTGCCGCACTGCGGCAAATTGATCCTGATGACAAGCGATCCGTAGGAAATCAAAGCTGAATAGAGCGTGATTATAGCATCTTCGTCAGGGAGATCCACTATCAATCGCCAGGGGGCTCTGACAAGCGGGCTCAGGCAAAGGTCCAGATCACCGCCATGAGCAGCAGCGCCAGGGCCACAGCCGCCATACCCAACGCCAGCGGATCCACCCGCAGTCTGTCCACGAGGGCCCGAGCCCGCCGCCGCACCTCTGCGCTGGTCGCGTCCGCGGCCAGCCGGGTGGCCTCGACCCGGCACCGGCGAAAATCACCGCGGCGGAAAGCCTCCCAGGCCTGATCGAACCGCGCCCGCTCCTCGGCCTCCTCCGGCGAGGCGCTCTCATTGGCCCACGCCTCGTGCGCCAGGGGATCGGTGACGTCCCCGGCGACCCCCGGTTCGCTGTCCAGATCCGGTGTCGCGGATCCACTCCGCCCCTCGGCTTGGGTCTCCATCCCGGGTCGGGCCTTCTTGGCCTTCTTGCTTCGTTTGGCCATAGGGTCTCTCCGTGGGCACAAGTCCGAACGGTGCCACGCCATTCCCGTGCTCCACTCATCTTATCTCAGGTTTGGGCTTCCGGATCATCGGGAAGCTGAGATATGTTGCCCCCCATGGCTGACACCCCAGACCACGCGGAGGAACGTCCAGGAGCCCGACTCGTCCCGGGGAGGGTCCTCGACCAGGGGGGCGTGGTGGTGCGCCGTCGCCACCTCGAGGAGCTGGACCTCGCCCGGCGCGCCGTCGCCGCGACCGAGCAGGAGGCCCGCGAAATCCTCGACAGGGCTCGTCTCGAGGCCGCGCAGGAGCGATCCCGGGGCTTTCAGGAGGGCCTCGCCCAGGCCCGCCAGGAGGCCGCCGTCCAGAGGGTGGCGCTCCGGGCCGAGGCCGCACGCCTCCGAGCCGAGGCCGGGGACCGACTCATCCGCCTCGCCGTGGAGCTGGCCGGGCGGGTGGTACACCACGAGCTGCGCACCGCGCCCGACGCCGTGGAGGGCCTCGCCCGCGCCGCCCTGACCCAGGTGACCTGGTGCCGGCGGATCACCCTGCGGCTGCACCCAGACGATGCGCAAGGCCTGTCAGAGGCCCTCCCGAGGCTCGCCGAGGCCCTGGATCCGGGCGCCGAGCTGCGACTGAAGACGGACGCAACCCTGGCCAGAGGCGCCTGCCTGGTGGAGACCGAGGCCGGCGACGTGGACGGCTCGGTCCAGGTGCAGCTCGCCGCGCTGGAGCGGGCGCTCCTCGCCCAGGACGCCCAGAGCCACCCTCTGGACGACCCACCCGGAGATCCCCATGACTGACCCCCGATCCGGAGATCCCCATGACTGACCCCCGATCCCAAGATCCCCTCGGCCGCCTGGACAGCGCCTTGGCTCGCGCCCCAGCCATCCCCGGGCGCCCCGAGGCCCGGGGCCGCCTCACCGAGGCCACCGGGATCGTGCTGCGGGCCCGGGCCCCGGGGATCCGCGTCGGCGAGCTGGTGGAGATCCAACGAGAGGGCCGGACCATTCTGGACGCCGAGGTGGTGGGGTTCCGGGGCGACGAGGCGGTGCTCATGCCCCTGGGCACCTTGGCCGAGACCGGTCCGGACTGCCAGGTCGTGCCCATGGGGCGTCCCCTGACCCTGCGATGCAGCGAGGGGCTGCTCGGGCGGGTGGTCGACGGCCTGGGGCGCCCGGCGGACGGTCGGCCCCTGCCCCCCGACGCCGAGGAGTGGCCCGTCCACAGGACCGCTCCGGATCCGCTCACGCGCCGGCGCATCCGCGCCCCCCTCAGCCTGGGCGTCCGCGCCCTGGACGGGCTGTGCACCGTGGGCGAGGGCCAGCGGGTGGGGCTCTTCGCCGGGGCCGGCGTGGGCAAGTCCACCCTCCTGGGCCAGATCGCCCGGCAGGCCAACGCCGACGTCTGCGTGGTCTGCTTGGTGGGAGAGCGGGGACGGGAGGTGCGTGAGTTCCTCGAGGAGAGCCTCGGCCCCGAGGGCCTGGCCCGGTCGGTGGCCGTGGTGGCCACCTCGGACGCGCCCAGCCTGGTGCGGCTCAAGTCCGCCTTTGTGGCCACGGCCCTGGCGGAGTGGTTCCGGGACCGGGGCCGGCGGGTGCTCCTGCTCATGGACAGCCTCACGCGGTTTGCCCGGGCCCAGCGCGAGGTGGGGCTCGCCGCCGGGGAGCCGCCCGCCCGCCAGGGCTACCCGCCCTCGGTCTTCGCCCTCCTGCCGCGCCTGCTCGAGCGCACGGGCAACGCCGCCGTGGGATCCATCACCGCCCTGTACACCGTGCTCGTGGCCGGGGGCGACCTGGAGGAGCCCATCAGCGACGAGGTGCGCGGCATCCTCGACGGACACATCGTGCTCAGCCGGGACCTGGCGGAGACCAACCACTACCCGGCCGTGGACGTGCTGGCGAGCCTCTCCCGGGTCATGCCCCACGTGACCGACGAGGACCACCGCCGCCACGCCGCCACCCTGCGCAAGCTCCTGGCGCACCACCAGGACAAGCGGGACCTCATCGCCCTGGGCGCCTACCAGACCGGCACCGACCTGTGGGTGGACCGGTACCTGGAGCGCCGACAGGACCTCCTCGCCTACCTCCAGCAGCGCCCCGACGACCCCACCCCCCTCCCCGAGACCGTCGCCGCCCTGGCCTGCCTGGTGAAGGGCTTCGACTAGTCGATCCGACAGTGTCTGTAGTCCATTGGTCTCGCTCCGAAACGTGAACCGAGCTTCACGGGCGCTACCACGACATCCAAAATGCCACACATTTCGGGCCCACGGATCGTCGAACACCTGGAATGAAAGTTGCAGTAACTCGTCCGGCGCTGGCTGATCCACAAAGGAGTGATCATGGGGCTGGATCTGGTTCCAAGGGATTGGTGTGTCGCCGGCTTGCTGCTTGCCCTGGTGCTGACGTTGCAAAGCTCGTGCTCGTGGGAGGAACCCGACGCCGGCCTACCGCAAGGAACGGTCACACTCAAGGCGCTCTCCTACCACGACGACCTCGGCGCGGCGTCGCTGAGCCTGACGCACGGCGTGACCGGAGACTCCGACAGGGTGGGCAGAGACTGGGAGCTCACGTTTGGGATCGACGACAATCCCGACCTCGACGTCTTTGCGGTGCGCCACACGCCCGACGACCTCTCCTTCATCGTGGATCTCGGTCCCATTGACCTCGGCGCGGTGCCGACCGAGATCGACGTCGACTCCTTCGGGCTTGGGCTGTGGGGAGACCATGACCACGTCCCCGTGGTTGCCGGTCACATGTACGCAGTGCGCACGTTGGACGCTGACTCACGGTCCTATGGCGTGGTCCAGGTGTTGGCGCATCGCCTCAATCGATCTGTGGTGCTGCGCTGGCAGCGCTCCGTCTCTCCGGATCGGCTTCGGCTCGTGCGCCCCCGCCTCTCGCAGGGCGCGATCTACCTCCAGGAGGACTTCGAGGACGGCGCGGTCGTCGGGAGCACCTGGAAGCTCACCGGGGACTGGGAGTGGGGCATGCCACGCGGAGTGGAACAGGAACCGCCGGCGGCCTTCTCCGGGACCACGTGCCTCGGCACCCTCATGGGTAGGAGCTACTCGTACGGGTATCGCTGCCTCGACAACCTGGCCATCTCGCCCGTCATCGACCTGCGCGGTGCTGCCGACCCGGTCCTCGCCTACCGCCAGTGGCTCGACCTGCCGGGCAGCTACGACGGGGCCAGCCTCTGGATCCGGCGAGGTGATTCTGGCGACTGGAAGCCCCTGTACAGCGCAGATTTTCCATACAGCGAATACTCCACATCCCAGGAGCGGTTCCATTGGAACACCGACTCCGAGGCTGGTCGCTGGCGACGCGTCACCGTCGATCTCCTCGACTACGTGGGCGAGCGTGTTCAGATAGGCTGGTCCCTGTACACCGATGGTCCATACTGGGAAGCGCAAACCGGCATCTACGTCGACGACGTCGTCCTCGGAGAGCGCGCCTCCCTGGCAGCGTTGCAGGAGGGTACAGGGGCGATCTAGGAGACCAGCAATAGCCCCGGGGACCTGCCGTCTGCGCAACACCCCCCCGCTCGGTGTGTCAGTAGGGAAAGCGACCAGGGAGCGAGGTGTATCGTGCGGCATTCTGAGCATACGGGGACCTGTGCGGTGGCTGGGGCGGTGGATCGGGCGGCGGCTGGGGCGCTGACTCAGGCGCTGGGGCGGGGGCTGGGGCTGGGGCTGGCGCTGGGGCTGGCGCTGGGGTTGGGGCTGGCCGTCGGAGGCTGTGGGGAGGCCCACCCCGCGGACAAGTCATCCGAGCACGAGTTCGTGCCCTGCGTCGACGGCACCACCCGCTGCGGCTCGGCAGAGGTGGTGGAGCGCTGCGGGGGGGGACAGTGGCATCCCGACCTGGCGTGCACAGACACTGCTCAGCACTGCGTCGATGGCTTCTGCGTGGGCGACAATGCACCGCAGGTGCACTGGGTGATGCTGCAAAACGGCCTCAACGGTTACACCGGCTGCACCGACACGTCGGTGGCCGTGCCCGAGGGATCGGGCTTCTACGAGGTCACGCCCGAGGACGAGCAGCTCTACATCTATCACTTTCTCTGGACCGGGTCGTGAAGTGGCGACTTCCACGACGAGACCCGTGCGGTCATGAAGTTCGATCTTACGACAATTCCCGATGGTGTGACGGTCAAGGACGCGACGCTGACGGTGGTCGGCTTCTGGATGGACGAAGTCGGCGGCGAGGAGCTGGCCGCAACCCGGGTCACCGGGTCCTGGGACGTGGAGACGGTAGAGGCCAGCTTTCCCCCGTTTCATCCCACGCCGTACCCGCGGGTCCCCGAAGACATCGACACCGGAACCAACGAGTTCATCGTCACCGACCTGGTCCGTCGGGTTGTCGAGGAGGGCGCACCGAACCAGGGCTTCATGCTCTATTTCCCCAACGGCGTCAGCTATGAGGACACGAACGACTTCATCGCGATCTCCTGCGACAACTACAACACCTGGTCACGCCCCAGCCTGACCATCACCTACACCGTCGGCACCGCGCCTCACTAGCTGTGCTTACACGATCAAATTCTTCACAAAGAAAGCTGGTATTGCTTCTACGTAGGGCCGACGCAGACCAGCCGGCGCACGGCGACGGCCGGCGACGAGTGTCGCTGAGCTGGAAGGAGGGGGTCCCCGTGGGTTTACTCCACGGGGGAGGAAAACCGCAGAGTTTTCCTCTACGATCATTGCTAGATAGTTTCCATCCCAGAAGTGGCTTCGAAGCGAAAGCGCGACAGGCGCGTCGGATGTGCACTACCAGATCTGGTGGTCGTACCGGGTGTACTACCCCAGATTTGGTGGTGTGCAGACGGCGTGCATGGCGCGGTTGCAGCCGAAGTCCACTTCTGGGATGGGAACTAGATAACTGATCCCAAGGTCGCTACACCAGAGCACTCTGATGTCTGTCATCCCCGGCGAAAGCGGGGACCCAGGGAGAGACTGCCAGGCCAAATCCCTGGATTCCCTCGTTCGAGGGAATGACGACCCAAAAGTGTAGTGACGTTGCGAACAGTTATCTCGTGAGGCCCTCGGACGCTCGCGGCTCCGATGCCGGCCGCAGAGACCATCGAATCCCTGGACAGCTTGAGGCGGAAACTCACTAGCCCACAATCTCACCAGACTGCCACCCGCTGGGCCCCTGCCCGACGTCCGCCAAGGCGATGGCCCTCGGCGCAGACCAGACCCTCTACCGGACGTCCGCCGAGGCAATGGCCCTCGGCGCAGACCGGACCCTTTGCGTCCAGACCGAATCCACGATGCTGGCGATCGGCGAGCAGGAGCTGCGAGGCTTGGCGACTGGGCGCTAGCGCGAGTAGGTCGTGGTGGTGCCGCCGCCCTTGTACGTGCCGAACATGGTGGTGCGACGGCGGCTGGCGCGGCCGAGGCGGATTTTCTTGCCGAGCCGGCTCCACTTGCGCTTCTTTGGGTTGTAGGTACTGACCAGGACGATGAAGGTGTTGGTCTTCTTGTCATAGCGACCCGAGAGGCGCAGCTTGGTCATACGCTTCTCGAAGCGCAGGAAGGTGCTGGGCTTGTTGGCCAGGCGTAGGGCGCGGGTCTTGAGCTTGCCACTCTTGCTGAGCTTGAAGCGGCCCTTGTACCGGAAGGGCACGTTGCTGGAGATCATCGGACTGTAGTTGAGCACCATCAGCTTGGCGCGGACGGTGCCGCCCTTGTAGAAGGCGATGCGGAAGTCGCCGCCGGTGGTGACCGCGTCGGTGCGGTGGTGGTAGGTGGTGCCGGGCAGGTTGGCGCCGATGGAGACCGAGGAGGCCATCTCCTTGCGCAGCACAGCACCGCCGTAGAAGCCGCGAAGCTTCTTGCCACGGGGCAGGAACCAATGGTCGGTGATCCTGGGGCCCGCACCGGTGGGCCGTGGTCGCGGGCGGGTCTTGACCCTGGGCGGCCGGGAGCCCGCGCCCGGGGCAAAGGACGAGATCATGCCGGTCAGGTTGCCCCAGCCGCGCTGCATGACGTAGTGCTTCTTGGGCCCGCCGTAGGATCCCCAGAGGCCGATCTTGCCCTTCTTGAGCACCATGCCGCAGCCCAGGCTGGTCTTGCCCGCCTCCTTCCACTTGGCGTTGAAGACCACCATCACCTTCTTGAGGGTCCGGCGGTTGCTGATCTTGATGGTCTTGTTGGCCTTCCTAAAGGCCGCGATGAACCGGTTGGCCAGGTGATCTACGCCCATCGCGCCGACGCCCGCCGCGAAGATCACCAGGAGCTGCTCGTTGGTCTTGGGGTGCATCACCGCGACCATGTTGCCCCGCACCGCGACCTTCCAGCCGGTGGGATGGTGGAACGAAAAAGACCGGTTGGGCGCAACGTACTTCGACCAACCGGACGCCTCCGCGAACGAGCCACCGCCCGCCACCATGAATCCCAATGCCATCACGAACAAGGCCTTACGCATGAACCACCTCCTGGATCCCGTGTCGCTGCGCAGGGTACGCAACCGAACGGGGATTGATCAGTCCAGATCGAGCTCCACCGCACATCCCGAAAGACGCAGAACCTCGAGCGTGATCTGTGCGCCGGACACATCGAAATGCTCAACGGTCCGCTGCTCCAAACGCAGGTGTCGTCCGGGATTGAGCTGGCAGCATTCCTCCAGCCATTGCCTTGCAATGGTCAGCCCGGTCACGCCGGAGGGCACCTTGCAGACGAAAATGGGAGGGGCCCCTTCCATGTTGCTCTCGAGCACGACCCGCGTCTCCTCCTGAGCGTCGCCCTCCCAGGTGATCTGGAAATCCCCACTGGGATCAGGCGAAAAAACTCCGCTGCACACAGGCGCGAGGAACCTGGGCATCCGGCGCCGTACGAAGTCGTGCGCATAGGGACCAAGGGGTCCGTTTCCGTCCCCTTCCAGCCGCAGATCAATGGCTTCGTCGCTCAACCAATCCGGCAGGGTGCTGCCCGCACGCGACTCGCAGAAGTATCTGGATGTGTCCGAGACGTACTCCGCCTCGAGCCAGTCGGATGAGCCCGCCGGGGGGCCGACGCGCACCGGCCCACCGTCCACGCTCGGCCAGGTTCCCGAGGATTGCAGCGCAAAAAAACACGGGACGCCATCGGCGGTGGTGCGCACCTCGGAATAGGTCTCAACACGCTGGTGGTCTTCCCCATAGACATGGACGTAGAGGTGGAGGTTGTCGCTGCCGTTGTCGAGCTTCGAGTGGATCAGCTCCACGGTTTCGAAAAGTGACTCATCGCCTGCGTCGATCGGTGGAGCGCCATCAGACACACCGCCATCGGACACACCGCCATCAGACACACCGCCATCAGACACATCGCCATCAGGCAGGACGCCACCATCGGAGCTCTTCGCTCCGACCGAACGACGGTCACACCCGGACACCGCACAGACCAGCGACAGCACCAGGGCCATGCAACCGTGTTGTCCACTCGACATTGGGGGCATCGTTTCACCTCTGTGAGACCGTTGTGGCACAAGTTATCAGCTTCGCACCGGCACCGATAGCCGCAAAGTGGCGTTCCTCTCCAGATCGGCCGAAGATGCGGCGGTCTCGGGCGATCCTGTCCCCAAACGGGGGTGCCGCTGGGACAGATTCGCGAAAAACGAACCATCTCCGCCGTGCTTGTCCCTTTGCGGCCAGTGCCTTTCTTCTCACGACAAGATCCGGCACGCCCCGACGTTGGCGGTCACGTCGATCGCCTGCGCTTGGCGCGGCGCTCGATGTCTCCTGCTTGTCAGTCCAGAGGATGAAGAACAAACTCCGGGAGTTCACCCGTGCGGCGGCGAAGCGTTGCAACACCTCGGAGTCCATCTCTCCAGGTTTCGGCAGCCTTTCCCTCTGGGAACTGCATCCTCGACCTGGCCTGCCTGGTAAAAGTCTCCGACTCGTCGTACAATTCGAAACCATGAAACGTATCCTGACCTTGACGCTGTTGGGCAGCGTCTGTCTGCTGGTCCCTCACACCGCCGGGGCCACCCTGCTCCGGGGGTTGAGCCTCGAGAACCTCTGCAGCCGCTCCGGGGTCATCGTGCGGGGCGAGGTGGTGGCGCGCGCCGCCGCCTGGAAGGGCGGCCGCATCTACACCCGGGTCTCCCTACGCGTCACACACAGCCTACGGGGCAGCCACCGCGCGGGCCAGACGGTCTCCTTCTGGCACCTCGGGGGCCGGGTGGGGCGCCACGCCCAGATCGTCCGGGGCGCACCCGCCTTCACCAGGGGCGAGCGCGTGGTGGTGTTTTTGAGCCGGCGCGGGGGCCGCCTCTTCGTCACCGGCATGGCCCAGGGGCGCTTCTCGATCCGCGGCGCGGCGACGGGCCGCCCGGCCGCGGTGACCCAGCCGCTGTCCGGAGCGCGGCTCCTGGGTCCAAGGCGCGCCCTGCGTCGGCCCACCACGCTGTCCCGATTCGAGCGGCGCATCCGCGCCTCCCTCCGCACCCTGAAAGGTCGGACACCATGACCCGCCGGGGCACAGGTGCCGCGCGCGCTGCGCTGGCAATCGCCCTGGTGACGCTGATCTGGGGCCACGGCCCGCAGGGCGCCCAGGGCTACGTTCGCACCCGGACCCTCGATGACAACAACCCCATCCACTGGACCCGGAGCTGCGTCTTCATCACGCCGAGCACCGAGCGGGCCGGAAGCCTGACGCAGCCCGAGATCCTGACGGCCATCCACGGGGCCGCCGACGCCTGGAACGCGGTGAGCTGCAGCTACATGCAGATCATGGTCGGCGCCCCGGAGTCGGGGCTGGAGGCCGGGTTCAACGAGGACGTCGCGCCCGAGAACGTCATCGTGTTCCAGGACACCACCTGGCACTATGACTCCGTGGCCGCGGCCCTCACCACGATCACCTACCTCTCGTCGAGCAATGCCTCGAGCGACGGGCAGATCGTGGACGCCGACATCGAGGTGAACGGCGTGGACTTCGACTTCGCCACCAACGGCAGCGCCACCGAGCACGACCTGCAGAACGTGCTCACCCACGAGATCGGTCACGTGCTCGGGCTGGACCACACCTGCGACGACGGCATGATCTCGCCGACACCCGTGGATCACACAGGCACGCCCATCCCGTCGTGTTTCCCCCGGGGCCAGCTGCCCCCCGAGGTGGTCGAGGCCACCATGTACAACTTCGCCGAGCCCGGAGAGACGATCAAGCGCACCCTGGAGCCCGACGACATGAACGGCGTCTGCGCCATCTACCCCACCGCCGCCGATCCCAACGTCTGCGAGCCCGTGCCACCCATCTCCAGCCAGCCCACCTGCAACTGCACCTCCCGCACCGACTCACCGGCCGACGCCCTGCCTTGGCTCCTGGTCATCTGCCTGGTGATCGGGCTCGGCCGCCGACGACGACGCCCGTAGCCGCCGCTTTTCGCCCACCCAGCTCGGATCTCAGGGAGAGAAGTTCTGCACGGCCCAGACCGAGCCGCCAGGCGTCGTGTAGAACCCACAGGCCACCCGGTTGTAAGAGGTGCTGGACATGTTGATGTAGTGCCCATGCTCCGAGAACGGCTCCCCCGGGCCCTCGTCCCACATCATCTGGAGGCACCCGCCGATCACCTGCGACACCGAGCCCCAGCCCGGACACTCGTTCTGGGCGCTGCCCCCCGGGCTACAGATCCCAGCGATGAACCCCGCGTGAGCCGAATGGGTCGAGTCATACTCGGCATGGTCATCCGCGCAGCTCTCCCCGTCGGTCCACCGCGCAATGGGCGGCAGACACTGACATTCCCACCGGAACTGATTGATCCGCGCCACACAGTCGGCGTACCTGTCCCCCGTGTCCGGCACCGGCAAGGGCGTGCATCCCGGGATCGGCGCCGCCAGCGGCCCGCCCAGACACTCCCCCGGCGCCGCGTCCGGCTCCGGCGCCGCGTCCACCCCAGGCGCCGCATCCACCCCAGGCGCCGCATCCACCCCAGGCGCCGCATCCACCCCAGGCGCCGCATCCACCCCAGGCTGCGACGCGTCGGCGTCGGTGGACCCATTGTCGTCCTTGCACCCCGCCGTCGACGTCGAAGTCAACGCCAGCGTCAGCGTCAACGCCAGGATCATCGTCGGCACCACAGAAGCTCGAAGTCGGATCGTGTCTGACCAGCGCATGAAACCCTCCTGCTGTCCGCCCCATCATCGCCCTTTTTGGCCAGAGAAGCCACCCCCGCCGTACCCCAGGGCGATGGAGCTCGCCGTTCGCGTGGTCCATCCGTCATTCCCGTGGACACGGGAATCCAGGGAGCGCACGCGGCAGCCTGAGCTACAGGACGAGCTTGTAGCCGGTGCCGTAGACGGTGAGGATGTGTTTGGGTTTTTTGGCGTCGTCGTGGAGCTTGCGGCGGAGCTTTACGATGACATTGTCCACTGTGCGGCTGGAGGGGCTGCCTTCGGCGCCCCAGACCTGTTGGAGGAGCTCCTCTCGGGAGACGACGCGGCCGGCGCGACCGTGGAGGATGCGGAGGCACTCGGCCTCGAAGAAGGTGAGCGCCTCCTCCTTGCGTCCGATGGCTACCATTTGGGCGGAGAGATCCACGGCGGCGCGGCCCACCAGGATGGGGCCGCGTGGGGAGGAGACGGCCTGGCGGCTGATCATGCGGAAGAGGGATCCGACGCGGGCGATGAGCTCACCCACGCCGAAGGGCTTGGTGACGTAGTCGTCGGCGCCGGCCTCGAGGCCGCGGATGATGTCGCTCTCCTGGCTCCGGGCGCTGAGGATGAGGATGGTGACGCGGGGGAGCATGCACCGCAGCTCTTCGCAGACGGCGAAGCCATTTCGGTCGGGCAGCATGAGGTCGAGGATGATGCAGTCGGGCGCTTGGGCCCGGGCGGCCCGGATGCCGTCGTCCCCGGTGGCCGCCGAGGCCACCTCGTATCCTTCGAAGCCGAGGGCGTCGGTGAGACCCCGCACGAGGTCGGGCTCGTCCTCGATGATCAACACGCGTTGCTTGCCATTGGACATCATGGATCGTTCTTCTCTTCGGCGGTCTTGTCGTTCGGCTGGTCGTTCTTCTGGTCGCTCGGCTCTTCGTTGGTCTGGGCGGGCGGGTCGGCGGGCGGGTCGGCGGGCGGGTCGACGGGCGGGTCGGCGGGCGGGTCGGCGGGCGGGTCGACCCGGGGGAGCGTCAGTTGGAACACGGTGCCGCCTTTGCCGTCGGCGGGCTCGGCCACGGTGACCTTGCCGCCGTGGGCCTCGGCGACGAGCTGCACGAGGCTCAGGCCGATGCCGCTGCCACGCTCTCGGCTGCGGACGGCCTGGCGGCCCCGGAAGAACCGCTCGAAGAGCTGCTTGCGCTCCTCGGCGGGGATGCCCGGGCCGTCGTCCCGAACGGTGATGGCCCACGGGTCGGAGCCCCGCACCTTGGCGGCGGTGCCGATGACGGCGGACACCGTCACCTCCACCGCGCTGGCGCCGTACTTCACCGCATTGTCGAGCAGGTTCAACAGCGCCACCCGCACGGCCTCCTCGTCCACCTCGGCATAGACCGGGCCGTCGGGCACGGCGAGCTCCAGCCGGGCCCGCTCGGCGTTGGGGCCCCGGAGCTGGATGTCCACGGCCTCGCGCACGAGCCGCACGAGATCCGTCCGCTCGGCGCGCGCCTCTGGCAGCAGGCCGCGCTCGAGACGCGACAGATCGAGCACGTTGTCGATGAGTCGGCTCAGCCGCTCGGTCTCTCGCGTGAGCACGGCGGCATACTCTGCCCGACGCTCCACTGCGCCGGGGCGGTCCAGGGTCATGAGCTCGGCGTACATTCGGATCAGCGATAGCGGCGTCTTGAGCTCGTGGCTGACCGTGGACACGAAGTCACTCTTGAGCTCGCTGACCACCCGCTCCCGCCTCACGAGCCACAGAAGCAGGCCGAGCCCCATGAACGTGACCACGAGGCTCCCTGCGAGGAGACCGACGCTGATCCGCTCCCGCCGGGCGGCGTGGGCGGCCAGGGAGGCCGCCGCCCGGGGCGTCAGCTCCACCCGGAACCGGTACAGGGTGGTGGGAAACCTCCGCCGCACTCGCTGGGGCACCAGGTCGGCGGGGGGATTGCGACCGTAGACGATCCGTCCCCACTGGTCCGTCACCGCGGTGAAGTACCTCTTCTCCAGGGGCCGCAGCTCCTCGGTGAGCAGGCGGCGCACCACGTAGTCCATATTGATCTTGAGGACCACCAGGAACCGGTCGCCACGCTGGTCCACGAACATGTAGGAGATGAGATGGTCCCGGCCGCCGATGCGGGCGTGGAGATGCTTGTGGTGGCCCGGCGCCAGCCGACGCAGCTCCAGGGCGGGCAGGATCTGCTTGGTGAACTGCTCGGTGAACCGCTTCCGCTCCCCGGGCCCCTCCCTGGAGGCATAAAAGAGGATGTGGTACTTCGCGTCGAGGACCAACGCCCCCTCCACCAGGGAGCTCATGGTGGTGAGCCGGCCCCAGAACACCTTGAAGTCGTCGAGGTCGTGCAAGTCCACCAGGTCGAAGATCGACCGGTCCTGGTCGATGATCCGCTTTTCGACCTTGCGCACGATCTTGTCGGCGAGGGCCCCGGTGGAGCCCCGCAGGGACTGCCGCGTCACCTGGCTGGTCCGACGGCTCACGTGGAGGCTGTAAAACCCCAGCAGGGACATGCCAGCCACGATGATGACGTAGGCCACCCCGATGAGCACAGACGTCTTTCGGCCGCGCCAGACCATGGAGACCCCACCGTCTCAGAAGGACAAGCGACCGCCCAGCTTGACCCGAAGCTGCTCCATGAGCTCGTCATAGGTAAACGGCTTCTGGATCCAACCGTCCACGAGCTGCAGATCCTCGGGCGTGGGGGGCTGCCCGGTGAGGTAGAGGATCGGGAAGTCTCGGCATCCACGCTCGGAGAGCCGGCGCACGAGGTCGGGGCCGCTCACCGGCTCCATGTTCAGGTCCACGAGCCCCAGGTCCGGTGGGATCAGTCCGCCAAGGCTGTCGAGCAGCACCTCGCCGGACAGGTAGCTCTCCACGTCCCACCCCGCCAGCTCTCCCAGGATGAGCCGCAGCATCTCGACCATATCGGCGTCGTCTTCGACCAGCAGTACGCGCATCATGCCCCCAGCGTGCAGAGACCGCGGCGCCGAGGTCCTGCGCCGAACGGGGAAGTCAGTGTTCAATGGCGTTCTCAGCATAGCAGATGGAGTGGCCGTATGTAAGGCTGTGGCCGTGATACCACAGCCGCAGGTGGCCCGCCCCGTCCAGGCTGGCGCTGGGGCCGTCAAGGTACAGATCGTCGCACCAGGGCAGATCCCCCGAGCGAAGCACCGGGTTGCCCGGATAGACCACCCAGGCCCGCGCGTCGGCCGCGGCCACGGCGTGGAAGATGGAGAACTGCTGCCCCACCCGCCAGACGTACCAAAGCCGGAAGACCTCCAATAGCGGATCCCACACCAGGGTCGGATCGCTGACCGCGGTGTGCACGAGCGCGTCCGCCGGGGGGCTCACCACGGGCATGTTGCACTGGGCCGGCGCGCAGCCGGGGAACGAGAGGTTGTCGCGCCGCCACACCACCCCGTCGTCCGAGGTGGCGAGCCCGATCTGGGCGGTGAAGGGGCTCTCCGGATCCGACCGGCCGGTGTAGACCATGGTGAAGCGCGGCGAGCCACCCACATCCCGCCAGACCACGGCCGGATCCCGCACGGCGCGCTCCCAGGACTCGGAAGCCTGGTCCTCGGTGACCGGCGGCAGCAAGATGGGACTGTCTCCGCCCGACTGCATCCGCTCGAAGTGCACGCCGTCGTCGCTGATCGCGCCGTCGATGCCCGTCCAGACGATGGCCTCGCCGTCCCGCCACGCCACGGTGAAGTAGATCGCCAGCCGCCCGTCGGGCATGACCACCGCCGAGGGACCGTAGAGCTCCGCCGTGCCGGGTGGCCAGGCGTAGAGGTCCTCGGCGCGGAGCAGCGGCTCCGGGCCGACCCGCTCCCAGGCGACCGCGGTGCCGTCTGTGACGAGCACCGCGTGACCGAGGGCCGCGAGACCGCCCTGGGCGTCGTCCCGCCCCTCGTAAAAGAGGTGATCCTCACCCGCGAATTCCACCACGGTGGGGGACGCCACCATGTCACTGTCCCAGGCACCACCGGCGCCTGAGGCCAGGGCAACGCCAGCGGGGAAGGGATCCACCCGGCTGGGCACCGGGTCGTGGCAGCGGGCGGTGTCCCACGCGCCCGCCGCAGACACGCGCAAGCCCTGGCCTCCGCCGTAGAGAGCCAGGCGGACCGGCGCCGTGGACACCGGCATCGGCCGGTCCGAGCGGTGGTCGGCAACAGCTCCCCTCGCGGGGCGATCAGCGAGGGTGTGCCGGACATGGAACTCGGCGAAGCCCTCCGCGTCCAACCGCACGAAGGCCGCCAGGTCGTCGGTGGGCCAAGAGACCACCGACTCCACGAAGCCGTCCACGAGGATCGTGACCACGGAGCCCCCCGAGGCGTCCCGGGTCAGCTCCACCGCCGCCACCCGATCCAGGGGGGCCTCCCCGGTGCAGGGCGGGTCCACGTCGAAGCTCGTCTGCCAGGTCAGGGCCACCCCGGCCCGCACATGCTGACCCGCCGCCTGGTGTAGCTGCGCACCCACGAGCAGCCCCGGTCGGTAGGGGAGGGGTCGCGCCGACAGGAGGACCGCGTCGGCGCAGGGCGCGCATTCCCCCTGGACATAGCAGTCGTCGCACCGGTTCGGATCGAGCCCCACGCCTCCGGCAGCCACCGCCGGCGCCGGCGCGCCGATGGACACCCAGTGCTGGGGATCGAAAGCGGCGCAGTCCGCGCCGGTCTGGCCGGGCTCGCAGGGGCTCGGCGTACACCCGCCGGGGGCCGCGACGAGCGGCGCCTCCAGCAGCGACGCCACCAGGGTGCAGCAGTGGGGCTCGGCGCCACAGGTGAAGTCCTGGCAGTCCACCAGCCCGTCGGCGTTGTTGTCCAGCCCATCGGCGCACTGCCCGTCGGGCTGCTCGGTGCACTGGGGATAGACGAGGCACTCCGGGTCCTGGCAGTCGATGAGCCCGTTGCGGTCGTTGTCCACCCGGTCCCGGCAGGCCTCCTCGCTGACCTCGGTGCAGAAATCGAAGATCGCGCAGTCCGGCTCGGCGCAGTCGGTCAACCCGTTGTCGTCGTTGTCCACACCGTCCGAGCAGCGCTGAGCGTTGTTCTCCAGCAGCTTGTCCGGATCGAAGTGCACCACCAGGGAGCACGCGACCAGGGCCGCTCCCCCGGCAGCGGCGAGCGCCACGAGGCGATGCGCCGCGCCCATCAGAACCGCCCCCCGGCGGTGACCCCGGCGAAGCCGGGACCGACCATGGGCGAGACGACCACCTCGGCCTTGGAGGGCGACGGCTTGAGCCGCCAGGTGAGAAACGCGGTGATGGCACCGGTCACCAACCCCACAGCGATGAAGGCGTCCGCGCTGACGGCGAAGTTGTTCCCCTGTGCGCGCAGCGCGGTCGTGGGCCTCTCGTCGTACTCGTTTCTGAGGCCTACCGCCGTGAGGGTCATGGCCACACCGGTGACCAACAGCAACCCGGACACCACGGTCCCACTGATGAACCAGGCCACCTGGCGCTTGCTCGTCCGGGGGCTGAGCCGAACGTTGACGACTGTGACCTGCCCCGACACGATGGTGATCCGCTTCTCCCAGGTCTGAAACCCCTTCTTGCTCACGTAGACCCGATAGGTGCCCACCCGCAGCCGGTACCGGTGCACGGGGGTCACCCCCACCTCCTCACCCTCCACCCGCACCGAGGCGCCGGACGTGCCGGACGTGCCGGACGTGCCGGACTTCACCCGAAGGTAGCCGTACCGCGGCCGGGGGCGCAGATCCACGAACACCGAGGACTGCTCGCCGACCGCGATGACCACCACCCGACTCACCGTGTAGTAGCCCTCCCGGCGCACCTCGATGCGGTGCTGCCCGGCCTTGACCACGCGACGCACGGGCGCCAGCGCGGCCGGGCCGCCGTCGATTGAGACCAGCGCCCCGGCCACGGAGGTGGCCACCTTGAGGGCGCTGCGCCGCTTGAGCTGAAAGTCGAAGTAGTTGCGTCCGCCCACGTCCACGACGATGCGCTTGTGCAGGGGCTCGTGTCCGGTGGCCTCCACCTGCATGAGGTAGCGCCCCGGCTTGAGGGTCAGTGTTGCGGGCGTGCGGCCGCGCACCCCCTTGGCCTTGCCGTCCACGTACACAGCCGCCCCAGAGGGGAAGGACGTGACCCGCACCGTGACCATCGCCTTCTTCAACAGCCGCGCCAGCATGCGCCGGGTGCGCTCGGCCCACGCCTTGGGCGGCTTGGACCGCAGGTACCGACGCAGGTGGACGATGGCCTGGTTGGGCTCCTTGAGCTTGTCGTGGCACAGGGCAATGTTGTAGGCCAGCGACGGCCGCCAAACGAGCGCCGCGGCGGCCTGGTAGTGACGCAGGGCCTGGCGGTAGCGTCCCACGTTGTACGCCAGCGTACCCCGAAGAAAACGCCGCTTGGCGGCTCGCTCCAGCTTCCGTTGGGCGACGGACGGGCGGGGGTTGGGCGCCCGCGCCCGGGCCTGGGCCGCGACGGGCCACCCGAGGGTCAAGGCGAGCAGGACTGTGACCGCGCGAATGTGCAAGCTACCACTTGGCGGCGTCGTCGGGCAGCCCCATGCCCGTGACGCTCATTCCCAGCTTCCTCAGCTTGATGGGTCCGATGGACTGGTCCCGGTCGGGTGTCACCTCGATCCACTTCTGCACCCAGCCCTGCAGGTAGAGACGCACCTTGATGGGCTTGTCGCCGCGCGGGACCTCGAACCCACTGTTGCACCGGCCGAGCAGGTGCTTCTGGCGATCGTACACCTTGACCGTGGCGGGCACGACGCGCTTGCAGGTGACCTTGACCTTCGCCGGCAACATGGGCGGCGGCGCACGCCTGGCCATGACCCCCATGGTCCCGACGTCGGGCGCCACCACCCGGCGGGGCCGCACGGGGGGCGGCCGCTCCATGGCCTCCATGTCGGGCAGGGTGGACATGGCCACCACGGACCGCTGGACGTGTTGGCGTCGGCTGGGGTCCTCGCCCCGAGACTGCAAGGACACCACCACCACGACCCCCACCACCAACACCGCCACGACCGCGGCGATCCACCTCCAGGGGGTCTGCCTCTGGGAGATCGTGGCGGGCTGGGTCTTACGCAGGATGGAGGACGGCGTGGTCAGCGCGACGAGCGCCTCCTCCGACAGGGAGCGATCCCTGGAGTCGGATCCCGCAGAGAAGGCCGCCAGCTCCACCGCCGCGGCGGCGGGGTCCACCACGGCCAGGCAGTGAAGCAGGGCCTGCTCCATCTCCACCATGTCGGCGAATCGATCCTCGGGGTCCTTCTCCAGGGCCTTGAGGATCGTGTTCTGCAGCAGGTCGGGGATCTCGCCGTTGAGCTCGGCGGGCGGCCGCGGCATCTCGCTGGCGTGCTTGGTGATCAACCCGATGGGGGTGCGGGCCTTGAAGGGCAGATCCCCGGTGCACGCCTCATACAGGATGATGCCCATGGCGTAGATGTCGGCCCGGCTGTCCACCTCGCGGATGCCGTCGGCCTGCTCCGGCGCCATGTAGTAGGGCGTGCCCAGGATCTGCCCGGTCTTGGTGAGGCGCTCGTTCTCGTCGTCCAGGTCCGAGGCCCGGGAGATGCCGAAGTCCACCACCTTCACCTGGTCCGCGGCGCCATCGCGCTGGCTGACGAAGATGTTTCCGGGCTTGAGGTCCCGATGGACGATGCCCTTGCGGTGGGCGGCGCCAAGGCCACGGCAGGCCTGCGCGCACAGCCGCATCATCCGTGCCAGGTCTGGCGTCTCGGCCATTCGTATGAGGTGCGCCAGATCCTCGCCGTCGAGAAACTCCATCACCATGTAGGCGGTGGCGTCCTCGGTGAAGTCGAAGTCGGTGATGTCGATGATGTTGGCGTGGCCCACCTGGCTGGCGGCCTCGGCCTCGAGCTTGAACCGGATCACGGCCTCGTGGTCCCGGAGCATGTCCGAAAACAGCAGCTTCACCGCCACCTTTTTCTTGATGCGGGTGTCCTCGCCCTCGAAGACCGCGCCGAAGCCGCCGGCCCCAACGATGGCCTTGAGCAGGTACCGCCCCCCGAGGGTCTGCCCCACGAACTCCTCACCCAGGCGCTCGTGCCGGGCCTTGATGGCCTTCACCGCCGGCTGGGATGGCGCGCTGGGCGTCATCACCGTGGGGTCGTATGCCATGTGCTGGTCACTCAAGGCCGTAGTTCCTATGTCGATACACGCGTCCTACGCGCTCGGTAGCCACACCTGCCCGATGCTCCTGTGGAGTATGTTTTACCCCCGCGGCGAAGTCAACTCGCAGCCCAGTCCGCGACAAAACACAAACCCCCAACATATTCAGCCTGTTAATCGGATATAATGACCGCGGATCCCAGCGGGAGGAACGCGATGAGCACTGCGCGAGACATTCTGGCGTCCGGCCTGGTGATTGTGCTGGTCGGGACATGGACGGGCTGTGGAGACGACGGCAAGCCCGGGGCCGACGCCGGGGACATCGACGCGGCCATCGACGCGGGGCCCCTGCCGAGCCTGCCCGTCCAGGCGCCCTTCGACGTCCCCATGGATCCCCTGGCGGGCAGCGGGGTCGAGAGCTGCGCCGTGTACCAGGCCCAGCGGTGCGAGGCCGGCGTCCAGCAGCAGTGCGCCGTGTATGACGTGGGCGCCGCGGCCTTCGACCCAGCGCCGGACCCGCTGCTGCACCGGGTCCTGCTCTACGAGCGGTGGTACGACCTTTACCACCAGCCCGACGGCCAGACCGCGGACCGGGTCTTTGCGGGCGAGACCCTCGCCGGCACCCCGGAGGCCACCTGGGGCGACCCCGGTCACTTCGCCCGCTGGGCCGGCGCCGGTGACGCGGCCATCTGGACGGGCAAGGCGCTGGCCGCCTACGCGCTGCGCTACGTGGAGACGGGCACCGAGGCGGACTACCAGCGCATGGAAGACAAGGTTCGCCGGCTCCTGACGATGTTCGACGTGACCGGCATCCCCGGCTACCTGGCGCGGCACCACTTCCTGCTCATGGATCCCTGGGCGCCCCAGACTGATCAGCACATCTTCCGCCACGACGCCGCCTCCCTGGACCACAGGGACTACGTCTTCGACCCGACGGGGATACCCGATCTGCCGGCCGTCTACACCGACGGCTACGACGACGGCCAAACCGTGCACCACGGCACTCCCATGTGGCACGGCAGCCCTTCCATTGATCAGTACAGCGGCCCCATGACCGCCTTCCCCATGGTCTACGGGCTCCTGCGGGACCCGGCGCTGCAGCAGCGCATCACCCGCCACATCACCTGCTACCTCAAACGGCTCGAGCGGATCGAGGTGATCAACCTCCAACAGAACCCCGACGTCCTCGAGGCGGTGCTGAACTACTTCGCCGGGGCGAACCTCCAGCTGGACCCCGGCGACCTGGACTTCACCCAGCTGGACACCGTCGTCCTGTACGTGACCCGGCAGCCCAACAGCCTCAACACCGACGACTTCGACCGAACCTGCCCCGACGAGATCCACCTCACCCCCTGGCGGGTGCTCGACGGAACAGAAACCAGCTTCATCCTGGACCTGTTCGAGCTGGCCACCGACCTGGGGGGACGTGACACCCTGCGAGCACGGGGCATCGACCACTTCTACGTGGTGAGCGCCCGGGGGGGCGACGCCATGCACCTGATGCACCTGGCGGCCATGGCCTACTACTTCACCGGTGAGGACCGCTACCGGGAGTTCCTCTACCGGGAGCTCATCGACAACCTGGGCGCCGTGGACGTGGCCCACACCATGGGCGCCATGGTGTACCCGCGCTGGTGCCGCTCCTTCTTTGGCACGCACATCACCATCACGCCTTTTTGGGACCTGCTACAGCTCCTCGGCGACTCGCCCCTGAAAAGCGAGATGCAGCAGGTGATGGAGGCTGAGATGTGGCAACGGAACATCTGGAACCTCGGCCACCCATCCATGGACCTGATGTACGCCTCCACGGTCCCCGACGCCATCGCCACGAGCAAGGCCGAGGCCGTGTCCCGGGCGCTGCAGTCCATCGCGGAGTTCGGAGGCAACGGCGGCGTGGTCGACGACCCGCGCCGGACCTACAACCTGGACCGTCAGTGGATGCTGCAGAACCTGCCCGCCGGGATCAGCACGATCTGTCCCACCGAGGCCGAGCGCGCCCTGTGCGAGGACGGCATCGAGGTGTTCGGCGTCCACATCGCCGGTGAGGACATCACCGGCGACTGCACGGGGGCCGCCGGGGAGTGCCCCGTCGGGGACGGGTGCGCCGAGGCCATGACCGACCAGCCGATGCCCGTGGGCTACCGGGTCTGGGAGGACTACCTCTGGCAGCGAAACCCCTTCAAGATTGGCCAGAGCAACGCGTCCGAGGGCCTCAAGCAGTCCCCGGGCATGGACTTCATCGAGGCCTTCTGGCTGGCTCGGGTCTATGGCTACCTGGACACGGGGCGAAGCACGGTCCTGGCCTGGGAGGACATAGGAGCATGCCCATGATTGGCAAGACGAGAAAAGCCCATCGAACCATCACCGCGCTGACAACGGCCCTGTTGATCGGCGCCGTCTGGGGCGGGTGCGGGGACGACGCCGGCCCCGGAGGCGACGCCGCGACGGACGCCGGCGACGCGGCGCTCGACGCCGAGGTCGTACAGGTGCCGCCGGATCAGCGGTGCCCCGGGGACCCCGACTGCCCGGACCTGGGCGACGGTGTGCTCCACGCTGGGGTGGTCACCGTGGACCTGACGCCCACCGACCTGAAGGAAGGCCCCACCTTCGTCGACGTCAACGACAACCACCTGTACAGCCGCCAAGACGACGAGTACACCGACGAAAACGGCAACGGGGAGTTCGACGCCGTGTGGATCTCGGGCAACGAGTTCTCCCGCCCGGCCATCGGGGTGCACGACCCCATCGAGGCGCGGCTCTTGGCCCTGCGCACCAACGAGACCACGGTGGTGCTCATCACCGCTGACTTCATCGGCTTCTTTTACGACTACGTGGAGCACATCAGGCAACGGCTGGATCCTGCGGTGGCCGCCGAGGTGGACCTCATCGTCTTCGCCTCGTCCCACAACCACCAGGGGCCGGACGTGGTGGGCATCTGGGGCTCGGACTTCATCCACAGCGGCCTGGACCCCGACTACCTGGACCGGGTGGAGACCACCCTCGCCGACCGCGTGGGGGACGCCGTCGCCGCCCTGGAGCCGGCGCGGATCACCTACGGGGCCATCGCCGTTCAGGACGCCAGCGGGAACATGTCCCACCTGGTGTCGGACACCCGGGACCCGGTGATCATCAACAACGAGATGAACGTCCTGCGGCTGTCGCGGCCCGCGGACGACTCCACCATCGCCACGGTGGTGAACTTCGCCTACCACCCCGAGGTCATGGGCTCGCACAACAACCTCCTGTCGGCGGACATGGTGCACCCCCTGCGCAACGCCGTCGAGAACGGGGTTCCCGGACCCGGAGCGCCAGACGGCGTGGGCGGGACGACCCTGTACGTGAACTCCACCGTGGGCGGGCAGATCGGCGCCGGGGACGTGACCGCCCTCACCCGGGACGGCACGCCCCTGCCCGACAAGACCTGGGAGGCCACCGAGGCCATCGGCGTGGACCTGGCCGACTTCGCCCTCCGGGCGCTGGACCCGTCCGAGGGCGCCGTAACCGACGACACGGCGTCGCTCTCCTTCCGCACGCACCACGTCTTCGCCCAGGTGGACAACTTCACCTACCAGGCGGCCTACCGGCTCGGCATCTTCAACCGGGCCATGTACCACTGCGACCCGGAGGCGGCCTTCGACGACTTCAACATCCCCGAGATCCTCACCGAGCTGGTGGTGCTGCGCCTGGGCCGGGCCTCCCTGGTCACCATCCCGGGCGAGGCCCACCCCGAGGTGTTCATCGGCTGCTACGACGGCTCCTGCTCGGGCACCTGGCCCATCGTGGCCCCGGACAACCCCAACCCGCCGCCCCTGGGGTCGGCGCCCGACGGGCCCTACCTCAAAGAGATCCTGGCCGCGGACGGCAGCGAGTACCAGTGGGTCATCGGCCTGGGCCAGGACGAGCTCGGCTACATCATGCCCAACTACAACTACCTGCTCAGCGAGGGCAGCCCCTACCTGCAGCAGCCCCCCGGCGACCACTACGAGGAGGTCAACTCCCTGGGCCCCCTGGCGCGGGACCAGGTCATCGGCCCCCTCATCGAGCTGATCGGACAGGGGCAGTGATCACGACTTAGAGACGCGCGTCGCCGGCCCCGGTACCGGTGACGGCACCGGCCCAGCTGGCGTCCAAGTTGGGCACCTGCTATGCTGCGATCATGCAGATCCAGGAGCAACAGATGGTGGTGCTGCTCAAGGGCAGCCTCACGGATTTGAAGCGCGCCCGGGAAAGCCTCGACGACACGGGCATCTCCGCGGAGATCGTGCGCCCGCCGGGGTGCACCACCAACTCGTGAAGCCCCACCTTCTGGCTCGCGGTCGCGGGCCCGGACGCCCAGCGCGGACATGCGGCCATCCAGCGCCACATGCAGCGCGCCTTCAGCCCTACCGAGCGCGCCGCCGCCGACGCGGTGGTCAACTTCAATGCCCCCCAGATGACCTGCCCCGCCTGCGGCACCACCTTCGACACGGGCCCCAGCGAGTGCCCCGACTGCGGGCTGTTTCTGGGGAACTGACCGCGCCAACCCGACCGCGCCAACCCGACCGCGCCAACCCAAACCGAGCGATCTACGAGGCCGACCGCCCTGCCCCGCGGCGCAGCCAGCCGTAGGTCAGCACCGCGACCCCGCCGGCGAGCAATACAAGCGCCCCGTATTGGCCAGGGGTGAATCCGCCGTAGCGCTTGTCGGCCACCCGGAGGAAGTCCAGCCAGAAGCGCACGGCGCCGTAGGCGATCATCGGCACGGCGACCTGCAGGCCCTCGATGGCGCGCCGGTTCCGCAGGGCGTAGATCACGACGGCCAGGGCGATCATGACCGCCAGCTCGTACAGCCCGAGGTCGTGCCGGGTCGTGCCGTCCGGCCAGCCCTGCACGGCGCCCCAGAAGGTCGTGACGCGACCGGGGTGGTCGTGGACCAGGGCGCAGCCCAGGCGACCGAAGATCAACGACACCACGGTCCCGTAGGCGTAGGGCTCCACGAACAAAAGCAGCGGAAACCGCCGCACGGCCAGGTACAAAAGCCCCGCCAACGTGCCGCCCATCAGGCCGCCGAAGAGCGACTGCCCGTCGAAGAGCTGTACCAGGTACATCGGATCGCCGGCCATCCGCTCGGGGTAGTACGCCACCGCTGCGAAGACATGGCCACCGACCAGCGCCCCGCCCACCACCACCGCGCTGCCGATCATCACGAGGTCGGCCCCGAGCCCCAGGGCGAGCCCCCGGTAGTGCGCCGCCAGGATAAACGCACCCACCCCGACAATCACGAGGAACCCGAAGGGCTGCACCTGGTATCCACCGAGTTCCAGCGGAGGCACGTCAACGTACGGAATCATGCGGCTCACTTTCGCGCGGTTCGGGTCTGGAAGCAAGGCAGTGAGCCATGACAGCGAGGCAAGCCAGGGAGCCAAGACGGCGAAGCAAGGCACCAATTGCCCTGGCGATCCGGGTACTCTATACTGCGCCCGATGTCCTGGTACAAAGCGATGCTGGTAATTGCCGGACGCCTGGTCAACACCAAGGCACTTCACCAGCTCAACTCGGTGATCAACTACCTCGAGGCGGGGCGTTGGCTCAAGGCCGGAGCCTATGACGTGGAGCATCGGGTCACCGGGCGGCCGGAGATCTTCGAGCTGATGGCGAAAAAGATCGCGCACCGCCGCGTGGCCTATCTGGAGTTCGGCGTGTACCGGGGACAGCTCATCGACTACTGGTCGAAACGTCTGACCCACCCCGAATCGCATCTCCACGGCTTCGACAGCTTCGAGGGCCTCCCCGAGGACTGGAACTTCCACTTCCGCAAGGACCACTTCTCCCTCGGCGGCGAGGCGCCACGGTTCGACGACCCGCGCGTGCGCCTCTTCAAGGGCTGGTTCCACGAGACGCTGCCCGACTACCGCCTGCCCGACCACGACGTCCTCTTCGTCAACATCGACGCCGACCTATACACCTCCACCAAGGTGGTGCTCGATCACCTCAAGGACCACCTCGCCGTCGGGACCTACCTGTATTTCGACGAGTTCTGCGACCGGCTCCAGGAGAAGCGCGCCTTCGACGAGTACACCGACGAGACCCACCACCGCTACCGCATCGTCGCCGCCGATCCCACCCTGTCCAACGTCCTGTTCCAGCGCGTGACCTGACCCCCGGATCTCATCAGATCCAGTCCCTGGTATGTCGGCATACCCTTCGATGCAATCGGCTTCTCACGGCTCCACCGCGCCGGCGGTGCAGCCGGAGGTGGGGCGGGGCTCGCCGCGCTGGTCGTGGTCGGGGCAGTTGTCGCCCAGGCCGATGGCCACGCTGCCTGCGGCGGGCATCATCGTGGGGGTGTGGCCGCCGTTGTCGCCGAGGGGGCCGAGCTGGGCGTCGGCCCAGAGGATGTTCGGGGTGCAGGGGTTGTCCGGCACGTCGTGGGTGCCGTTTCGCAGCTCGGGCCACTGCACGTTCCCGGAGCCGGGCAGGGTGGTGGGGGTGCCCGGGTTGCCGATGGAGCAGGTCATGGGGGTCCACTCGTGGTCGTCGATGTTGTTCCAGAAGATGGTGTTGTACACCTCGAGGTCGGCCGACTCGGTGCCGTGGGCCACGATGGCCGCGCCGAAGAAACCCTCGCCGCCGGCTGCCTCGTTCTCGGCAAAGGTGCAGTTCCGGATGACGCCCTGGCCAGAGAAGACCAGCCCGCCGCCCAGGGAGTCGTAGGCCACGTTGGCGTGGAAGGTGGTGTTCTCGATCAAGATCGTGCTTCCGTGGGGGCCCTGGCTGATGCGCACCCCGGCGCCGAGGCCGTCGGAGGTGTTTCCGGTGAAGGTGCTATCGAGGAGGATGAACTCCATGTCCATCATCCAGATCGCGCCGCCGCCGTCCCCGGCGTGGTTCCCATCGAAGAGACAGCGGTCGAAGGTCGAGAGGCCGCGCTGGCTGTTGGGCGTGCGGCCCACCACGGCGAGCTCGTTGGCCGAGTTGTCGCAAAACACCACCCCGCAGAACTCCACGTCCTCCACCGACCCGCCGTCGATGCCCACGGCGCCCCCATTGCCGCCGGCGCCTCCCTGCTCGGCGTGGTTGAAGTCCGGGCAGCCCGTGGCGCCGCCGAAGTTCTGCCCTTCCCCTGTCGCGTGATTGTCCTCGAAAAGGGTGTTGTAGAAGATCCCATCGGTCTGCAGCAGCCCCACCGCCCCGCCGTTTGATCCCTCGTTGCCGATGAACGTGCTGCCCACCACCACCACCTCGAGCGCGCCCAGGGCGAAGATCGCCCCACCCCCCGTGTCCGGGCCGGGCGTGGCCGCGTGGTTGCTCCGGAACACGCAGTCGATCACGTGCAGCCGGCCGTCGCGCATGCGGATCGCGCCCCCCTCGCCGTCCTTGTAGCCCCAGGCGCACTCCGGCATGGAGGGGTCCTGCGGCGTGAAGTCCGCCGCCGGCGCCTCGGCGTTCTGCATCGTCAGCCGCTGCAGCACCACCCGCGTCGTGGTGACCCGGTAGTCGGGTGAGTGGTACTCGAAGATGCGGTTCGTGCGCCCCGCGTTCCGGCCCCCGTCCAGCGTCACGAGCCCCCCACCATCAACAACGGTGTCCACATCCGTGCGCAGCGTCAGCGCCGCCGTCACATCGATGGTCACCGGGTCCGTGCCGCAGTCGAAGGTAATGATTCCGCCCTGGGCCACCGCAGCCTCGAGCGCCGCGTGGGTGCAGGTCGCCGGGGTGCCCGAACCCACCACCGTGTCCGCCGTCGTCGTGTCCTCGACCACGATGGGAGGCGTGCACACACCCGGGGGAGGATCCACCGGCTCGGTGGGCTCGCAGACGCCCGCCTCACAGGTCTCGTCGGGATCGCACGGCGCGTTGCAGCCCCCGCAGTGGCGCTCGTCGGTCTGCGTATCCACGCAGGCCTGGTCACATTCGGTCAACCCTGCTGAGCAGTCTACGGAGCACACGCCGCCCGAGCACACCTCGTCCGCCGCGCAGGCAATGTTGCAGTCCCCGCAGTGGCTCGGGTTGCTCTGGGGGTCCACGCAGATCCCCCCGCAGTCAATCTCCGACCCGGAGCACGTCCCGTTCCCGTTCTCGTTCCCGTTCGCCCTGTCACTCCCGCAGCCGACCATCGGCAGCGCGATCGCCACCAGCAGCACCAAGCACCATCGTGTAGTGGACATGAGCATCCCCTTTCGCCCGTACCCTCCATCATGGCGTTCTTTGGTCCCTCAGTGAAGCAACTTCACGCACGAATTTCTGCTACCCCCCACTAGTGCTGCTCGATTTTCGGCAGGCGCAGATGCATCAGGGGGAGCGGGCCGTCCTCGCTCACCATCAGGGGCACGTACTCGCCGGACACGCCGATCCAGGGGGCGGTGGGGTCCACCGAGACCCAGCCCACCCGGGCGACGTGCACCTCGGCCCAGAAGTGGCCCGGCCCGCCGACGATCCACCCGGCCACGAGGCGCGCGGGGAGGCCTGCGGCCCGGGCCAGGGTGATCATGACGTCTGCGCTGTCGCCGCACCGGCCGAAACCGCGCCTCACCACGGCCAGGGTGCCGTCCCGGGAGCCCTGTCGCCCGGCGTGGCGGATCTTGCGGTGGACCCAGGCCTGGAGCGCGCGCAGACGGGCGGACGGGGACTTGTGACCGGCGATGAGCCGCCCGACGCGGTCGCGGACCGAGGCGTCCCGGGTGGGCCAGGCCGGGGTGGCCGCGGTGAGGGCGATGGCGGCGGAAGTGGGCAGCGCCGCCGGGGCGATGGGAGACCACCCCTGGGTGGGCACCTCGGCCACGAGATCCACGTAGGGAATGCCGTACAGCTTCTTCACCTCTCCGAAGGTGTACCGCGTGGCGGCGCCCAGGGTTCGGGTCTTGGCGGGCGCCGGGGTGAGGCGGTACGAGGGCCGGCCCGCCGCCGTGGGGGCGCCGCGCAGCGCGAGGGCCCGGCCGAACCGCATCGTCTGGGTGAGCCTTGCCAGGCGGGCCTTCCACTGCGCGTCGTCGGGGCGGGGCCCCAGCACCAGGTTGAAGACCACGTTGACGTCGGCGGCGTCACCCGACCGGATCAGGCCGAGCCGCGCGGTGACCCGGTATCGCCTGATCCTCCGGTCCAACAGGCCCATGGCCCGAAAGAAGCGGTGGTGGGTCGCCGGCGTCGCGCCCACGAGCTCGACCACGAAGCGTCCCCGGCGTCCGTACCGCTGCCGCCCGGCCCAGGACCGCATCCGCAGCCCGCGATATACCCGCCGGGCTGCCTCCTCGGTGGCCGCCTCGATGAGGTTGACCTGGAGCTGGATCGCGCCCTTTCGCAGGAAGTAGTTCGTCACCGCGGTGAGCCGCCCGCCGAGGACCCGCCCGACCTGCGCCAGGCGGGGCGCGGGGATCCCGATGGTCTTGCGCTGGACGTAGCCCCTGGGCCAGACGGGGCGCCGTAGATCCGGCCCAACGGGGCCAACGGGCCCAACGGGGCCAACGGGGCCAGGCGAGCCAGGCGGGCCGGGCGGTCCAGGCGGGCGCGCAGGGGGACGACGCCGGGCTTGTGGTGACTCGACCCTCCCTGTCATCGACCCCTGTGAGGGCGCCGCGGCGCGCTCCCGCTTCTCGGCGCATCCCTCGGCGCATCCGAAGAGGACCACTCCTCCGCCCGCCACCGCCGCCCCAACCATCCACATCGTCATGGCGCCGCCGCGCTTGGTCATGACCAGACCTCCACCGCCCCCGGATCACCGCCCGACGTGGCGGAGCTCCTTGCGGCACACGGCGGCGAGGCCGGTGCTGGTGGTGGCGTGGGCGCGGCCCTTGCCGATGCGGGCCATCTTGCCCAGAAAGACCGTGTCGGCGCCCTGACCCAGGGCGATGGTGGAGAGGGTGGCGCGGGCGCGGACCAAGGCGTGTATGGCGGACATGACGCCCAGGCGGCCGGACTGACCGTCCGAAAGGAAGATCACGTGACGGCGATGGCCGGCCGGGGCGAGGTTGATCATCTTGAGGGCGGCATGGAGGACGGGCAGAAAGCTCGTGCCACCGCCCGCTGTGAGGCGCCCGACGGACGTGAGGTGGGCCTTGCGGTTGCCCACGCGACTGAGGGGGCTGAGGACCCGGGGGGTGGTGTCGAAGGCGAGGACGCCCACCCAGTCCGTCTTGCGGAGCCTGCCGATGACCAGGGCAGCGGCCTTGCGCGTGCGGTCGATCTTCTGGCCACTCATGGAGCCGCTGCGGTCCACCACGAGGATCACGGTGACCCCCTTGGAGGAGCGGTTGCCCGCCTTGAGGCCGGGGCGGCCTCCTGTGTGGGCAGACGCGGCAGGGAGGACCAGGGACGTCACGAAAAGAGCGATTGCCAGGATCCTCGCCATGAAAAACCTCCAGGGAATGGGTGCGAGGGGGTCATCACACCATGAGACGGGCCCCCAGACCAACATATTCCTGAGCGGGTCCATAGCGGTTATACTCGCCGGACCGACGTACCAGGAGAAACGTGTCGATGCGTATACTCACCCGAGCGGTTCCAGTCATCCTCTGTGCATCTGCCCTGACTCTGGCCCTCGCGTTGGGAGGCGGCTGTGGGGACGACGATGGGGCCGGCCAGAACAACAACAACGCCTGGGAGCAGCTGTCCGACGACTCCGTGGTGACCGAGGCCGGCCCGGCGGACTACACCTGCATGGGCGCACCCGACCCGGCGCTGACCTTCACCCAGGACACCGAGATCACGGGCATCGTGGAGGACTTCGAGATGCACTACCCTGTCGAGGGCATCGAGGTCACCGTCTACGCCACCCGGGCCGACATCGTGGCGGACATCGCCTTCGACGTGTCGGCGCCCAGCGGCAGCGACGGCTCCTACTCGGTGACCGTGCCGGCCGACACCCAACGCGTGCACTACAAGATGATCGACCCCACCGGGTTGGATTACTTCGACACCATGGAGCTCGAGGACCCCGTGGCGGGCATGGGCCCGGGGGCACCCACCACCACGGGCAAGGACCGCGCCGCCATCTCCCTTGCCACCGTCGACACGGTGCAGCTCACCCTGGGCATGAGCCGCATCCCGGGGCGCGGGATCATCGCCGGCACGGTCTACGACTGCCTCCGCGAGCACGTGGCCGGGGCGGGGATGCGCGTGTACGACGGCCCGGCCACGGACCCGAGCCGCCAGGTGATCTCCCTGTGGAGCAACGACACGCCGGACAGAAACAGCTTCTACTTCCGGGACGGCATGCCGTCGCGGCTCCAGAGCTACACCGAGCTCGGCGGGCAGGTGCTGGTGGCGAACCTCGTCACCGGCTCCCCGGTGACCGTCGAAATCTGGGGCCGCATCGAGGCCGGCCAGAGCCCCGAGGACTGCACGGGCGGTTGCCTCATCTCCACCCAGGAGGTGCCGGTCATCGCCGACACCGTCGTGATCACGGACCTGAACCCACTGTTCGGCAACTAGGAAGGTCACCATGCGCATCGCGACCCTGGCCCTGCTGATCCTGGCGCTCGGCACCGCGAGCTCGGCGCCGGCGCTGGCACAGCCCACACCTCCGCGCGACCACGTCCGCCCCGCAGCCCGGGCCACGCCGAAGCCACCGCCCGCCCGTCAGGCCAAGGCGCAGTGTCCACCCGCGCGCCCCATCGTGGGGCCCCAGCCCATCACGCCGCCGCCGCCCGCGCCCGCGCCCTCACCCACGTCTCCGTCCTCACCTTCGCCCGCGCCCACGCCCGCGTCCCCGACGTCGGCTCGCCACGCCGAAGCCACCTCCCCCGCCACCCACACCGCGCCGACAAAGCCCAAACACTTCGGCTGGAAGGTCAGGTTCGGACTGGAGGGGTACTACTCGGCCCAGGGGACCTACATCCGGGACCTGGCGAACCTGAAGCAGTCCCTCCTGCCGAGCTCGGCAGACCTGTACCGCGAGCGCATCACCAACACGGGCTACTTCACCCACCACCTGCGGTTCGAGCCCCGGCTCTCGGTGGGCAAGTGGGTCACCCTGCACATGAGGCTCGACGGCCTGCAGAACGTGGTCTGGGGCGACAACGACGGACGCGCCCAGTCGGCGCTGTTCGCAGGTAACCCCACCAACACCAACGACTACGGCGAGTCCATCGCCTCGGTGCAGCTGACGTGGGCCTATCTGGACGTGGACGTCAAGCTCGGGCGGCTGCGCGTCGGCCGCATGGCGTCCCACTGGGGCATGGGGCTTCTGTCCAACGGCGGGGGCAACCTGGTCACCCACCGGGGCGGCGTGGACGACGACTTCGGCGACAACCGCAACCCCTCCATCAACGACCGGATCCTCTTCGCCACCAAGCCCATCACGGTGATCAAGACCCTCGCCAAGGCCAAGGACACCTCGTCCAACCTCGTCTTGGTCTACGCCTACGACCGGCTGGTGGAGGAGCCCTACTGGCAAGACATCAGCCGGGACTCCCAGCGCCCCTACGGCGAGCAAACCTTCCTGTCCCGGCAGAAAAACAACGTCGAGGAGCACGTGCTGGTCCTCGCCTACGCCAACAAAAACTTCCTCTCGCACGTCCCCTCCCTCAAGATGTGGAAGCACAAGGAGCTCGTGTTGGGGGCCTATGTGGTGTACCGGAAGATGGGCGCCTACGAGGGCATCCTGCGCTATGACAACGGCCGGGAGATCTACGACTGCGGCGTCCCGTCCCCGCCGCCGGCCTGCGGCGCCGAGTCCAAGGTGGCCATCATCGATCCCTACGTAAAGCTGAGGCTGGGCCCCTTCCTGGTGGAGTCGGAGGGCTACGTCATCGTGGGCAAGACCGAGCCGGGCAAGGGCATCCCCATCGGCGACAGCGTGGGAAAAGCCCTGATCTACGCCTGGGTGGCCCGCCTGGGCTACACGCTGTTCAAGAAGGTCGACCTGGTGGTGGATGTGGGCCAGGCCTCGGGGGACGACGTCTACGGCAACGACACCTTCACCCAGCGCCCCATGCACTCGGACTTCGCCGTGGGGCTGATCATGTACCGGGAGTTTCTGCGGGAGCGGAGCGCCACGGCCCTGGCCCAACGGCTCAACTCCAACGTGGCCGGCACCCTGTCGCCGGCGCGGTCGCTGCAGACCAACGGCGGCGTGGTCAACTCCACCTTCCTCCACCCGCGCGTGCGCTGGCATGTCAACAAGAGCCTGACGTTGAAGCTGGCGCTGCTCATGGCGTGGAGCCACAAGTCCGGGCCGGACAACTTCCTCTTCGACAAGGTCTCCTGCGAGGGCGAGTCCGGCCTGTGCATGGAGAGGTACATCGGCACGGAGATCGACGTCGGGGTGGACTTTCGCTGGGCCGGGCGCGTGGGCCATGAGCACCTGCTGTTCCGGCTGGACATGGGCTACCTCGTCTTTGGCAAGCAGGTCCGTGACGACTACGACTCGCCGGGGGTCTTCGCCCTGCGGGCGCGCCTGATGATGGTGTTTTGAGCCGTGCCCGCCGACCCCCCCGAGCCCGTCGACCCCGCCGACCCCGCTGAGCCGCCCGCGGTGACGGACGCCAGAGACGAGCCCGTCGACCCCGCCGACCCCGCTGAGCCGCCCGCGGAGACGGACGCCAGAGACGAGCCCGGCCCGCCACCTGCGCCCACGGACGCCAGAAACGAGGCCCTGGCCGTGTTCGGCGGGGTCACCGTTCTCTGCGCCTCGCTGTACTGGATCGGCATGGCGGTGCCCTTCATCAAGGCCAACCTGGGGGGCTTTTTTGCCCTGGCCTTCCTGGCGGTGCCCGTGTGGTTGCTGGACAAGCGGCGCGAGCCCCTGGCCCGGTACGGCATCGACTGGCGCCCCCTGGGGCGGGGGTTGCTGTGGGGTGTCGGCACCACCGTGGCCCTCCTCGGCCTGTTCATGGTGGTCTACGTCTGGTACTTCGGCGCCGTGTGCGGTGACGGCGCCGACCTCCTGGGGCCCCTCGGGCGCCGCTGCGACCGCTGGTGCGGCGGCCTGGGCCACCTGACCCTCACCCTGCCCGATGGCTTCTGGATGGCGGCCCTCAGCCAGCTGGTCGTGGTCGCCATCCCCGAGGAGGTCTTCTACCGCGGCTACCTCATGGGTCGCCTGGACCAGGCCTGGCCCGCGAGGCGTCACCTTTGGGGAGCCCCTCTGGGTTGGGCCCTGGTGGTCCAGGCCCTGCTCTTCGGCTTCGGGCACTTCCTGGTGGACTGGAACCCCCTGCGCCTGGCCGTGGCCATCCCCGCCCTCCTCTTCGGTCTGGTTCGCTCCTGGAGTGGCTCCATCCTCGCGCCGGTGATCTTCCACGTGTCGGCCAACCTGCTGATGACCGTGGTGGACAGGAGTTTCTTCCCCTGATACCGTAATGCTCTCGTGAAGCGCTGTTGAATTCGTGTGTGTTTCCAGGGAGTCCGTCATGCGCTGCCCCATCACACCCCAGGTCGAGCGTCTCGTGGAGCTCGCCATCGAAGAGGACTTGGGCCGGGGCGACGTGACCACCGACTCCCTGCTCCTCGAGGAGGTCTCTGCCGAGGGACGCATCCTCGCCCGGGAGGAGCTGGTGGTCTGCGGGCTGGAGCTTACAGAGTATGTCTTCGCGCGCATCGGCCCGGAGCTGAGCCTCTCCATCCTGGTGGCTGACGGTGAAGAGGTCTCCGCCGGCGCGGAGCTGATCCTCGTCACCGGCCCGGCCGCTGCCATGCTCATGGCCGAGCGCACGGCCCTAAACTTCCTTCAGCGCCTCTCGGGCGTCGCCACCGCCACCCGCCGCTACGTGAAGCTCGTGTCGGCCACGGGGGCCAAGACCCGGGTGGTGGACACCCGCAAGACCCTGCCCGGTTGGCGCATCCTGGACAAGTGGGCGGTGGCCTGCGGGGGCGGAGGCAACCACCGCGTGGACCTCGGCTCGGGCGTGCTCATCAAGGACAACCACATCGCCGCCTGCGGGTCGGTGTGGGAGGCGGTCAAGCGCGCTCGCCGGCTGGCGCCGCACACCCTGCGCATCGAGGTGGAGGTGTCGACCCTGGCCCAGCTGGACGAGGCGCTGGACGCCGGAGCGGACATCATCATGCTCGACAACATGGACGAGGAGCACCTCGCCCAGGCCGTGCAGCGCACCGACGGGCGCGCGCTCCTGGAGGCCTCCGGCAACGTCAGCCGCGACACCGTGGCCGCCGTGGTCCTCACCGGCGTGGACCTGGTCTCGGTGGGCCGTCTCACCCACTCGGCCCGCTCCGTGGACATCTCCATGGAGATCACCGAAAAGTAGCCGGTGAGCGAGCCCAGGAGCAGCGCAGACGAGCTGCGCCTGGACCTGGCCCGGCGGCTACTCGAGGCCGGCGACGACTGCCTCTCGGGGGAGCGGCTGGCCGGCGACCTGGGAATCAGCCGAGCCGCCGTGTCCAAGCACCTGTCGGTGCTGCGGCAGCGGGGCTTCTCGCTGGACGCCTCCCCGCGCCGGGGATACCGCCTGGTCGCCTGGCCCGACGCGGTAACGCCGGAGGCGGTCCTGCCGCGGCTCGGGACGCGGGTCCTGGGGCAGACGCTGGTCCACCGGGACGTCTGCGTCTCCACCAACACCCTGGCCTTTGCCGAAGGCGTGGCCGGCGCGCCCCACGGGCTCACGGTGGTGGCCGACGCGCAGACCGGCGGACGCGGCCGCCGGGGTCGCGACTGGCACTCTCCGCCCGGGGCAGGGCTGTACGTGTCGGTGCTCCTGCGTCCCCGGCTCCTACCCCAGGCGGCGCCGCCCCTGGCCTTCGCCGCCGCGGTCGCCGTGGCCGAGGTACTGGAGAAGACCCTCGACCTGGCACCTCGGCTCAAATGGCCCAACGACGTGCAACTGGGCGGGCGCAAGGTCTGCGGCATCCTGCTGGAGATGAGCGCCGAGCCCGAACGTGTGGCCTTCGTGGTGTGCGGCATCGGCCTGAACGTGAACGCCGACGCCCTGCCGCCCGACCTCGCCCACCGGGCCACCTCCCTGCGCCTGGAGCTCGGCGAGCCCGTGGCGCGCCCCCTGGTGCTGGCCCCTCTGCTCGGCGCGCTGGAGCGGTGGGTGGACCGGTACGTGGACGAGGGGTTCGCCCCCTTGCGAGAGGCCTGGCTCGCCCGGGCGGCGCACCTGGGCCAGGAGGTCCGCGTGGACACGCCGAACGGCACGATCCTGGGCGTGGCCGAAACCCTCGACGCCGACGGCGCCCTGGTGCTCAGGCTGGCGTCGGGCCGGCCCAAACGAATCCTCGTGGGCGATGTCTGGCCCGCGATCGACCCGGTCGACGGGACGGCCGCCACGCGTTAAGCTACACTCGTCAGCAGCAAACGCGCTAGCACAACGACTCATGGCCCGTTCCACCGACCAGCCCCCGCCCGATGGGAGACGAAAAAAGATCTTCGCCAATCCGTTTTGGATGGGCCGAACCACGGTGCCGGCCTACAAGATCCGCCTGCGGGAAAAGCGCGTCCTGTGGCTGGTGGGCATCGCCCTGGCCCTGGCCGGGCTGGGGGCGCTGCTCGGCGCCCGGCTCCTGTCGGGGCCCCGTCAGATGCGCACCTCGGTCAAGGCCGACCTGCGGGTGCTCGACGCCCGCCTCTGGGACACGGTGAGCTGCCTGGGCGGGGACCGTGCCAAGCCCGACGGGTCGGATCTCGCGGCCCGCATCGTGCGACGCTCCCTGGCACAGCGGCGCTGGCCCGCCAAGGTGGCCGATTGCAGGCGCGCCTCGGCGCTGCTTCTGTCCACCACCAGCGCCATCATCGCGTCGGCCTCGGCCGCGCGGGGCCGACTGAGCGTCCAGATTCGAAAACAGTACCGGGCCGTGCTCACGGCGACCTCCCGGCTGCACCTGGCCGTGTCCGCGGTGGCCGACGAGGCCCTCGCGGGCCATCGCGTCCCGACCTGGAAACTGTGCGTGGAGGCGGGTCGAGCGGTGGGGCGACTCCAGGCGACCCTGAGCCGGGTCGAGCGATCCGCGGCGATCCATCATCCCCGATCCTCCCCCACGGGGGATCCACCGTCGCCCCCGAAGTGGGCGGAGCCGGCGCGGCTGAGCTCCGCCCTCGGGCTGTCCGAGACGGCCCGATTCGCCCCCCTGTCCCGGTCTGGGGCCGCGGCTCTGGTGATTTTGGACCCCGAATCCCGGCGCCTGCCGCTGCTACTGCTCGACCCCTACGGCCAAGCCCGCGCGCTGCGCCTGCCACCTCCTGTCACGCCGCCACCCTCGACCCTGCGATGGCTGGATCTGGTCACCCCGGCCTCCACGGCGTTCGTGCCTGGAGTCTACTGGGCCTACGCCGACTTCGACGCCCGCACCGGCCGCGGCACCATCGCCGCGGGCACCACCGGCCCCCGACCTGTCCAAGCGCGGATCTCCTGGCCCCGACTACGTAACGTGGCGGCCCGCCCCGTGGCCGGTCTGGGCCATGGCAAGGAGCGCCTGCTCCTGGCGGCCTCACCTCGGGGCTTGGCCGAGGACCTGGTCCTGTTCAAGTCCAGCGACTCGGGCCGCACCTACTCCAGGCCAATCTCCATCGCCACCGACGCCCACCCCGGGGGCCCCGTGCGCCTGGTCGAGCCCGGTCCGCCGGGTCGCGTCCTGGTCACCTACGCCGTGAACAGCGGCGGCTTCGCGGTGGTCGGGCTGCCCCGGGGCAACACCGCCCTCCAGGCTCGCGTGGTCGTGGACACGGGCCCCGAACGGGTCGCCCCCAGGATCTGCGGCACCGACAACCAGACCCTGTACCTCGCCGGAGGCGACGGCCAGGTCTGGACCAGCACCGACGGCGGCCGACGCTTCCGCACGGTGGTCCAGCCGCACCACCCTGTCCAGCCCGTCGTGGCCCTGGCCTGCCTCGCAGGGCGGGCCGGGCTGGTCAGGCAGGTCACCGCGCACCGGTTCGTCTACAGCACCTGCGGGCCCCGCCGCTGCACCCAGCCCGTCCTCCTGTCCTGGAGCCGCGTGCAGCGCGTCCGGCTCACCACCGCCGCCGACGCGATGGTGATCCTCGTGGCAGGGGCGCGGACCCTCTTTTCCCGGCGGGACCCCGGCGCCGCCGGCAAGCCCGCCCGCGCGAAGGCGGTCGCGCGCTGGAAGAAACCGCCCAGGGACTGGCGCGTAGTGCCCGGACCCGACCCCCAGCACCAGGGTCTGCTGCTCCTGGACACCGCCCTGCGCCGCCTTCGCACCGGCGACGGCTGCAGGACCTGGCAGGGAGAGTGATCCCCGGCGCCGAGCCGCCCACGGCCGCCGTTGCCCAGCGTCCATGGGGTGTGATCGCATCCCCTTGGTGCTGATCGCCCGGACGCCTGCCGCGCAGAGCGCGGGTTTCCCCCTGGG